>Ga0074193_1000470_pt1 | contig 66905 bp, 63 predicted proteins | sample EPASupsiteHSE605_FD_64523 | JGI IMG/M metagenome (GOLD analysis project Ga0074193, IMG submission 64523) | Bioremediated contaminated groundwater from EPA Superfund site, New Mexico - Sample HSE6-05 | ecosystem: Environmental > Aquatic > Deep subsurface > Groundwater > Contaminated ...
GATTTACCAGAAAATGGTAAGTCCTGTTATGCTTTTTTATAATGACAATAAGTTAAACCTATTAAGGAAATAGTTATAGTCTATGTGAGGTTTTTTAAATCTATTAGGAAAGCTTCAACCGCGTCTTCTTTTGTAGCCCAGGAGGTTACAAGGCGAACTGAAGAGCTATCATTATCAACCTTTGACCATACTAAGAAGGAATATTTATCTTGAAGCTTTTCAATGATTTTATTAGGGAAAATAGGGAATATCTGATTTGATGGTGAGTGGGTTAAAAACTTGTAACCCATTGACTCAATGTTATCACGAAGTAGATCAGCCATTTTGTTTGCATGCCTTGCAAGATCAAAATAAAGATCATTCTTAAAGAACTCAAGAAATTGTATGCCTAGAACCCTTCCTTTAGCAAGTAATGCACCCTTTTGTTTCATATGGAACCTGAAATCCTCCTTTAGGGATTCTTTGCAGATTACTAGTGCTTCACCCAAGAGAGCTCCATTCTTTGTACCACCAATATAAAAAGCATCTGTTAATTTGGCAAGGTCTGAAAGCTTCAGGTCATTTTCCTTAGAACATAAAGCAGATCCAAGTCTTGCTCCGTCCATAAATAGAATTAGATTGTTTTCCTTGCAGAAATTACTTATTTGTTCAAGCTCAGTCTTTGTATAAATTGAACCTACTTCTGTGGGATTTGATATATAAACTAGCTTAGGCTTTACCATATGTTCATCGGTATGCATATCTAGGGCAGATTTTATATGATTTTTGCTAAGTTTTCCGTCATTTACTTCAATTGAAATTACCTTATGACCGGTGGCTTCTATAGAACCGGTTTCATGAGTAAAGATATGGCCTGTATTTGCTGCAATAGCTGCCTCGTGAGGTCTTAGGAAAGCTGAGATAGCAATAAGATTAGTCTGAGTACCCCCTGATAAAAAGTGAATATCAATATTACTCAATTTAATTTTTTGCTTTAACAGTTCAACTGCCTCAATTGTATAGTGATCCTCTCCGTAACCATCAACCTGTTGAAGGTTGGACTCTATTAGTGCATTCAATATTCTTGGATCAGCACCCTCGCTATAATCGTTCTTAAAACTGTACATTTGCTTATGCCTCCTTTTGAACTAATATTACAAATAAATTGTATCATAAATATGATAATCATACTCTTAAACTTTAATTAAAAAATAACTTTGTAATAAAAATAGTCATATATGGTATAATGATAATTATAATTTATGGTAGTTTTATAAATAATAAAGATATATTGACTTGGGAGGAGAACTGCTAATATATGATTATCTTAGTAAATATCATTATTGTATTATTACTGGTATTTATGAATGCTTTTTTCGTTGCCACAGAATTTGCCATGGTTAAAGTGAGAAAGTCAAGAATAGAGACCTTAGTTCTCGAAGGAGATAGAAATGCAAAACATACTTTAAAGGTTGTTAAAGATTTAAATGATTACTTATCTGCATGTCAGTTAGGAATAACTTTAGCATCTTTAGGCTTAGGATGGGTTGGAGAACCAGCTGTTTCAGATTTGTTAAAGCCGCTGTTTAATCTATTTCATCTGTCAGAAGGTGCTGTACACTCAATTTCATTTATACTAGGATTTTCCATTATTACAGGCTTTCACATTGTACTTGGAGAGTTAGCCCCTAAATCATTAGCAATTATAAGTGCAGAAAAGATAGCTATGAATACAGCTTTACCACTTATAATGTTTTATAAAGTAACTTATCCAATTATGTGGCTTTTTAATCATAGTACTAATTTAGTATTAAAGATATTTGGAGTTTCACAAGTTGATGAACATGAAGCTGCTCATACTGATGAAGAAATAAAGCTATTAGTTGAAGAGAGCTATAAACATGGTTTAATAGATAAAACTGAATTAACTTTTGTAGACAATATATTTGATTTTTCTGAGAAAACCGTAAAGGAAATAATGATACCGCGTACAGATATGGCATGTATTTTTTTAGAGGATTCATTTGAGGAAATTATAGCATATGCCTTATCTGAACAGTTAACCAGATATCCAGTATGCAAGGAAAGTAAAGATAATGTTGTTGGTTTTGTTCACATAAAGGATTTATATAAGCAGAAAATTGAGAGCAATAATCAAAACATAGAGGACATTATTCGTGAGATTAAATTTGTTCCAGAATCTATGTCAATAAGTGAATTATTAAAGGTATTTAAAAAAGAAAAAGTACAAATGGCTATAGTTATTGATGAATATGGAGGAACATTTGGATTAGTAACTATTGAAGATATTTTAGAAGAAATTGTTGGCGAAATTCAGGATGAGTTTGATGAAGAAGGTTATGAAATTGCTAAAATTGAAGATGGCAGTTATGTTGTAGATGGAAAAGTCATCATTGATGATATTAATGAACTGTTAGAAACAGAAATTGAAGTTGAAAACATTGACACCATTGGGGGATGGATTTATTCACAGTTAACCTCATATCCTCAAATTAATGATAAAGTAACTTATGAAAATTACCAGTTTATCGTATTAAACTGTGATAGAAAGAGAATAAGCAAAGTCCTAATTAAGAAATTACCTGAGGAATAATTAAAACAACTCTTTTAGTTAATATATTTATTAGCTAAAAGGGTTGCTTTTTAGGCTTTCCATTTGCAAACTGTCTCTTCTAGTATATCGATTAAAATAAAAATTATAAAGCCTAAAATACTTAACACTATTATGCCTGCGTACATTCCCATGTAATCAATTCTAGTCCATGCATCCAAAATATAATAGCCTATACCGTATTGAGTTCCATAGCCTTCAGTAAAAAATAATATAGAAAGAGCTGTTCCTATGGATAGTCTTAAACTAGTAAGTAACTCTGGAAGTATAGCAGGTATTGTAACATTGGTGAATACTTGAAGCTTTGAGGCTCCAAGACTTTTTAAGGGGCCATAGGTATCGGAAGGAATATTGAGAATGGCATCCCTAACAGCTACAATAATCTGAAATACTAATATTAAGACTATTATAATAATCTTTGATATATCCCCAAGGCCAAATAATAGAATTATTATAGGAAGCAAGGCAGTTTTAGGTATAGGATAAGAAAAATAAACTAATGGATTCAATATTTTATTCCATATATGTGAATAAGCCATTAGCAATCCTAAAGATACGCCTAAAACTAGGGAAATGCTAATTCCACTAGCTACCCTGTATAAACTTGCGAAAATGTGAGTGTATAACTTTTCCCCATATAAATTGCTCATGTTAATGTATACATCTGTTGGCTTTGGAAGAACTTTTAAATTAATTATTATTGCTAGTAGGTACCATAAAACATTAGCCATTAAAAAGCCTTGAATAAAAATCTTAATCTTTTTTATTGTATTCATAGTGCCCATCCTTTTTTTATAATACTTCTCAAATACGATGATAATCTAAGATACTCTTTATTTTGTCTTAAATTTTCAGTGTTAAAAAGAGGATTGTGGATTATTTCTACTATGGTACCAGGACAGGGGGACATTATGACAATGTTTTTTCCCATAAAGATAGCTTCTTCAATACTGTGTGTTACAAATAATGTAGTAATTTTATATTGATTCCATAAACTTATGAAAAGTTCTTGAGCTTCTTCTCTTGTAAGAGCATCTAATGCAGAAAATGGCTCGTCCATCAGAAGCAAATCAGGATTCATTATAAAGGCTCTAGCAATAGCAACCCTCTGCTTCTGCCCTCCGCTTAATTCACTAGGATATCTATCCTTTAAATGGTGTATATTTAATTTATTTAAAATATGTTCAATTCTTTCATTAATAGAATTATCAATAGCCATCCCTTTTATTTTTAGAGAAAGCAAGTAGTTTTTTTCAACAGTTTTCCAAGGAAGAAGCCCAAAGTTTTGAGGTATAAATCCGATATTGTGCTGTTTTGGATTTAATGGCTGATTATTGAGCAATACTTCTTTATGAAAAACTGGTATTATCCCACTTAGAGCATGAAGCAAGGTGGATTTTCCGCAGCCAGAGGGACCTATAACTGCATATATTTCTCCTGCCTCAATTCTCATACTAACAGGGCCTAATGCCTTTACTATTCTTTTATTAGAATTATAACTTACAGAAAGATTATTTATCTTAAGCATAGAACCCTCCATAAAATTAATTAACCCCTATATCATTCATTAAGCTTTTAGGGTCAAGATTCTTTTTTACAAGTCCATTATTTTTTGTCCAATCAATAGCCTCTTTAACCTCAGCTTCTGATGGAAGTATATTTTTTCTAAACTTAGGTAGCTTAAGCTTACCTTTCATGTCATTAGGATATCCAACAGTTTTTATTATTATATCCTCAAATTCAGTAATAGCATTAGTATTTATATAATCAACAGCTTTATTATAAGCTCTGTAAAAGGCCTTGATATCTTTACTTTTAGCATCTATTGATTTTTGTGTAAAGGCTGTTATTGAAGAATAAACTCCAATACTTCTTGCACTTCCAAGAAGTATACCTCCATCTTTTATAGCAAGACTGGAGAAGGGTTCTGGAAGTAAGGCTGCATCAACATTATTATTTCTTAGCATTTCAAGTCTAGTAGGGATAGGGGGAACTATTGATTTTTTTATAGCTTCAGGTTTAAGGGAGTTTTTTTCTAGTATTTTATCTAGAGTATATTCAATTGCTGTTTTTTCAGATATAGCTACACTTTTACCATTAATATCTCCTATTGATTTTATTCCGGATTTGCCATTTGCTATGAGCATAAAATCACCATCAGTAACTCCAGTTATTTTCACATCAAAGTTAGCATTTTGATAGAGACAAACAGCCACTTCATCACCAATTATTCCATCTAGCTTTCCAGCTTGTAAAGCTGCATCTCTATCCTTGGAGTTTTTAAATATTTGGAAGTTAACATCTACCCCTTTCTCTTTAAAAAACCCCTTTTCATTAGCTATAACAAATGGAACCGCATCTACAGAACCCATTGCGCCGAAGCTTAAGGTTTGTTTGGAGAAACTTTCTGTATTTTTTGAAGGTGAACAAGCTGTTAAAGTTGTAATGAAGATTGAAGAAGTAATTATTGCAAAGATTTTTTTATAGCTTAGAATTTTTAATCCCCCCATTTTGTAAATAATGTATTTTCTATTGAAAGTGAATCCAAGATTTTTCCTACTACAAAGTTTATTAAATCCTCAATAGTCTCAGGCTTATGATAAAATGCTGGCATTGCAGGAAGAATAGTCACACCGAGCCTTGATAGCTTTAACATATTCTCGAGATGTATAGCATTAAAGGGGGTTTCTCTTGGAACAATAATTAGACGCATATGTTCCTTTAATGCCACATCAGCCGCTCTACATAGCAAATTTTTAGCTAAACCATTGCTAATTTCAGCAAGTGTTCCCATGGAGCAGGGCAGTATAAGCATAGAATCAAATTTAAAGGAGCCGCTGGCAACTGAAGAAAACAGATTATTTATGTCCTCCAAATGAATAGTGTTAAAGGTTTTATTTAAGCTGCCTATCCATTCATCTATATTAATGCCGGTTTCAAACTTTACAACTTTCCTTCCGGTTTCTGTACAAATCACATAAATATTTATATTATTTTTCAAAAGCTCTTCAATCAATCTAATAGCATATATACTTCCACTGGCACCAGTAATGCCAATAACAATATTTTTCACGTAAAATCACCCCTAAAATTATTATACTAGTGCATCAATTACTCCACAAATTAGAAAAGAGATACTTATAAGCTGATTTATACTATAAGAGGCAATTTTTACATTAGATAAATTATTTGGCGATACCATCTTATGTTCTGCTATGAATAAAACAGATATAATTGCTAATCCAGTGTAATAAATTACTCCAAGCTGATTACTTAAGATTCCAACAAAAACTAATAAAATTATTGTAATTGCATGAAAAAAGGCAGCAATATACAAAGCATTTTTAACTCCAAACCTAGCAGGTATTGAATGAATGCCGTTATTAGTATCAAAGTCGTAATCCTGCGAACCGTAAATAATATCAAAGCCTGCTACCCAGAGAGTGTTAGCGGCACCCATAAAGAGAGGTAGCCAAGATATTTTACCTGTAACTGCAAGCCAAGCTCCAACAGGGGCTGCCGCAGAAGTAATTCCTAAAACCAAATGACATGCCCAAGTGAACCGTTTAGTATATGAGTATATTATCATTAAAAATAATCCAACAGGAGAAAGCAGCAAACATATAGGATTTAACATAGCTGCTGCAATGATCATTATCATAAAGCATACTGCTGTAAATACTATAACTTCCTTTTTCTTAAGCAGTCCTTGAGGTAACTGCCTTACTGCAGTTCTTGGATTTTTAGCATCAATTTCAGCATCAATGACTCTATTTATAGCATTTGCACCAGTTCTAGCACCCATAAAGGCAACTAGGATACAGAATATCACATAAGGAGAAGGTAAGCCTTCGCTTGCTAGAAGCATAGAAATAAGGGCAAAGGATAAAGAAAATATAGTATGTGAAAACATGACTAAAACTCCATAGCCATGAGCTTTTTTTATAACCCTAGTCAATACCATACTTAGTCCATCTCCTTGTAACTAGATCCTTGATATCTTCTGTCATTTCAATATCATCTGGCCATTCTCTAGTATGACCTTCACTTGGCCACTTTTTAGTTGCATCTATACCCATTCTATATCCGTAATGAGGCAGATTTGAAGCATGATCTAAAGCATCTAAAGGTCCTTCTGATATAACTATATCTCTTTTAGCATCTATATTGTTGAATACCTTCCAAGCTACTGTGGATATATCTTGAGGAGAAATATTTTCATCAACAACTATTATCATTTTTGTATACATCATTTGTCCCATACCCCATAAAGAGTTCATTATTTTCTTTGCATGGCCAGGATAGCGTTTCTTTATAGAAACAATAACGCAATTATGGAATACCCCTTCAAGAGGGAAATTAAAGTCAATTATTTCAGGATGCTGCATCTTTAGTAAGGGTAAGAAAATTCTTTCTGTTGCTTTACCCATGTAACAGTCTTCCATAGGGGGTTTACCTACTATGGTTGTTGGATATATTGGATTCTTCTTATGAGTTATACAGGTTACATGAAATACTGGGTAGTAATCTGCAAGAGAATAATATCCAGTATGATCCCCAAAAGGCCCTTCAAGTCTTAATTCTTCATTAACATCTACATAACCCTCAATTATAAATTCTGCATCAGCAGGTACATATATATCGTTAGTAATAGACTTTACAAGCTTTACTGGTACTTTTCTTAAAAATCCAGCGAACATCATTTCATCAATCATCTTTGGAAGAGGTGCTGTAGCAGAATATGTTATGGCAGGATCGCAGCCTAGGGCAACGGATACTGGCATTTTGCCTCCTAGGAGCTTATATTTTTCATATATTTCTCTTCCATCCTTATGAAGATGCCAGTGCATACCGGTAGTGTTTTTGTCAAAAACCTGTAATCTATACATTCCCATGTTTTGAATGCCGCTTTCCGGGTCCTTAGTTATAACTAGAGGAAGGGTTATAAATCTTCCTGCATCACCTGGCCAGCATTTTAATATTGGCAACGCGGATAAATCAGGGTCATTTTTTATGACCTCCTGACAGGCACCTTTAGTAGGAAGTTTAATAGGAAACACCATAGCCATTCGTGCAAGCTTTGGCAAGGAGTGAATTTTATTCATAAGTCCTAAGTAATTTGACATGTCAATAAATTCTTCAATATCATTACCTATATCATCAAGTTTCTCGACATTAAGCGCCATGCTCATTCTTTCATAGGTTCCCATAGCATTAATAAGTACTGGATATGGTGAGCCTTTTACCTTTTCAAATAAAAGAGCAGGGCCGTACTTTTTTGATATCCTATCTGCTATTTCAGTAATTTCTAGCTCAGAATCTACCTCAATTGATATTCTTTTTAGTAAGCCCTTTTCATCCAAATGTTTTACAAAGGCTTGTAAATCTTTATATGCCATCTTATTTCTCCTTAATAGTAAGATAAACTTTTTCTAGAGTTTTTTCTAAAGCTGTAACCATAGCATTAATATCATTTTCAGAAAGAACCAGAGGGGGCTGAAAGGCTAAAACATCTCTATCTAAACCGTTTTTACCAATGAGAAAACCTAAATCCTTCATTTCCTCTAAAATAAGGTCAGTAATTTCTGCAGAGGAGACCTTATCACTGTTTGATTGAATTTGTAATCCCATCATCAAGCCAGCACCGCGAATTTCTTGTATAAATGGGGAAGAAAGCTTTTCTAATCTCCGTCTTAAGAGTTTCCCTAAGGTATCAGTTCGCTCTACTAGGTGATTTTTTTCTATATAATCAAGTACGCTTAATGCATTTTGAGCTGCTACAGGATTACCACCAAAGGTAGAAGCAGAAGGTCTGTTAAAGGCTTTTGCAATTGCATCTGTTGTAGAGAAGGTTGAGATAGGAATTCCATTTCCTAGTGCTTTAGCAGTAACTATAATATCTGGAACCACTCCATAATGTTCTATACAAAACATTTTACCAGTTCTGCCGTAGCCAGTTTGTACTTCATCTACAATTAGTAAAACCTTATAGGATTCTAATAGCTTTTTAACCTTTTTAAAATAATTTTTCGGGTACATGATAATTCCACCGTTACCTTGAATAGGCTCTAATATCATTGCGGAGATTTTATTACCATGTTTCTTTAGAACAGCTTCCAGTTGCTGTAAGGACTTTATCATAGCTTTTTCATAGCTAGTGTTAGGAGAATATGGTCTATCAATGAAAAAAATATTTTCCTTAACTAAATTATCATCTAATCTCCACATGGGAATTCCGGTTACACTTAGGGTTAAGTGAGTTCTGCCATGTAGACCTCCATTTAAAGCAATAAAGCCGTTCTTTTTAGTATATAATCTTGCTAATGCCATAGCACCTTCGTTAGCCTCTGATCCAGTTACACAGAAGAAGGTTCTTTTGATATCTCCAGGAAGAATTTTTGAGAGTTTTTCTGCAAGCAGAGCTATGGGCTGAGTTAAATACAAAGTAGTTGTGTGCTGTAATTTGCTTAACTGTTCTATTGCAGCTTCAATAATCTTAGGATTTGAATGTCCGCAATTCATTACAGAAACTCCAGCATAAAAATCTATATATTTATTATTATCCTGATCAAAAAGATATTGCATGGAACCCCTAACTATTTGAGGTGGATTCTTATAAAAACATGAGGTAGCAGGAAAAAAGTATTTACCTCTTTTTGCAAGTATGCTAACTGGACCTATATAATTCATAAACAATTTCCTCCTCTATATATTTTTAAAAGATAGGGCACCTAGAGTAAAACCAGCTCTACATGATTTCATATTCTGGAATAATTCTGTGGATTTAGTCTTATCTTCAATTGCTTTCTTATATATTTCTACTATGTTTTTTAATTCCTCCAAGCTGTAGGTTTGTCCTTCAATACGGAAGCCTATAGGCTTATGAAAATTCAATGCTTCAAGGATCGGAAGCATACAGAATTCTTTAGAGGTAAACAAATGGTTTCTCTCATTCTGATCTATATACACAGGATTTTCACCCTTGTCAGTCATTAATACCAATATACTGTTATCTACATATTTATTATCACCTGCCTCTATAATCTTAGAGGCAGATATGTTGTCGTATAGATTATGATCTAAGTACATAACTCTCAATGGTCCATGGACAATAAGCTCTAAAGGTGTTTCTGCCATAGAAATAAATTTTGGCAGCTCTCTCTGTTTTGCCTCAATAGATATGGTAGCTTCATTTACACCTTGATCTTTATAAAACTTTAGAGCTTTATGGTTGTAAATATTTAAATTATAATTTGTTATTAGCGGATATTTTCCAGCATATTTTTTTATTGCTCCTAGGTTGGACACTAATAATCCATCATAAAGATAACCGTATTTTTCTAAATAATGACCTAGTATATCGAACTGCAGCTCATCCATAATTTGAGGTAAATCAAGATAAATTTCAGTAGTTTTCTTTAAATTAACTAGATTTTTAAGCCGTTCCACGCTAATAAATTGATCTGGAGATAAAACCTCACAAGGCAAATAGATACGATCTATCCCTAGCTCTATACACAATTTTGCCTGATTATAATTATTTACCTTAACAGATAACTTATGCTTAGATGGCAATTTATTATCACAACTATTCTCAGCATAACTATTAAATTCAGCTTTAATATCATTAATAATATCATCAGTTATAATAGGTTCTTGTGTAGGCATTGAAAAGGCCTTACCTGTAGAGTAAAACTTGCCTGTACCTTCATATCTTGTATTAATAAAACTCAATCCAGGTTTTGAAAAGGCATAAGCAGTAGTAAAATCACGTTTTCTATTTTTATATAGTTCATCGGCTTGCTTTTTTCTATCAAAATTTAAAGGGTTTTCTATATATCTATCAATAGCGTCCCCGTAAATGTTTACAAGTTTTACTATGAAGTCAGTATCTCTCATACGTCCTTCTACCTTAAAGGAAGTTATATTTGCTTCGATTAATTCAGGGATATGCTCGTACATATACATATCCTTAGCTGCAAGGGGATATTCCGTAGAAAACACAGAGCCATCTTTTTTTACTAGATAAGGCCATCTACAAGGTTTAAAACACCTGCCACGGTTTGAACTATTTCCTAGTACAACAGAACTGTAATAACAGTTTGCTCCATCTACAGTGCACATATCTCCATGGACAAAGTATTCTGTTTCTATACCTGTTTCCCTTTGCAGATGCCTTGCTGTTTCTAAATTCATTTCCCTCGAAAGTACTACCCTAGATACTCCAAGTTCCTTTAACTTTTTTACGAACTCTATATTATGTACATTCATCATAATAGAAGAATGAATTTCAAAATTGTTTAAGTTTCCCTCTTTGCAAATTTGCAAAATACCAAAATCTTGAACTATAATACCGTCAACTTTTGCATCATTTAAAAAGTGAAGGTACTCAATTGCTTCACTTATCTCAAAATCATTAAGCATATTGTTTACAGTTATATAAACCTTTTTATCAGCAGCATGTGCCATTTCCACAGCTTCTAAAGTTTCTTCAGCAGAAAAGTTATATCCTTTTCTCATCATTCTCATATTTAAGGATTTACCGCCAAAGTAAATAGCATCGCAGTTTGCATTAACCATACTTTTAAAGGTTTCCATGGTACCTGAAGGAGCTAGTAATTCTACTTTCTTTCCGTTAAAATATCTTGTCATGTTTACACCTCTATTACAATGCAATAAATTATATTATCTAATAAACCTTATAAATAAATCTTATCATAAATAATGGGAAAATAAAAGATAAGGTGCCTGGCACCGGAGAAAGGAGAAAAATAAAAATAGTAGGCATCCACTTGCAGTTGGTGCTACTATTTTCAAAATTCTTCATTTAAATTTTTTATTTTAGAGAATAATTTAACCCCCATGTATTTTCATAGAAATCAGTTACTACTGCATGGAATGCACCCCAAAAAGTCTTTTGTAATTCAAACTTTACTGATCCATTTCTCATTAATGCCTTATATACTCTATTTATTTCTTCTTCACTCTCTAATTCTAACACTAGGTTAATATTAGGTAGATATTTTTTCTCTTCAAATATATCTACAAAATATATCACGCAATCAGCATTAATATGAAGTTCGGCATGAATTACTTTTCCCTCAAAGCCTTTGAACATTTCTTTTCCATCTGCCATCTGAATATTTTTAATTTCTCCACCAAATATTTCTTTATAATACTCAAGTGCACTTTTACAATCTTTAACATAAACTTCAGGAGTAATTCTTTTCATATATTTCCATCCCTTCGCGCTAAATTTTATTCATATTAATAATTATAACTGAACATAAAATAATTTCCATAAAATCTTATTAGAAAATCATAGGTTAAATTATGAACATATAATAATACTACATAAATACAATATTTTATTAATGGTCATTGACACTGCTCCTTTTTTTCTTGGCATATTTGCTTTTATTGCTGGCATAAATCAATATAAGTCGCAAGAAAATAATAGGAAATTGGACAAAACATTGAATAACGAGATAGAAGTTAAGAAAAAATTAGGATTAGTTATTGAAGAGATTGGAAAAATAAATGATGCAATTAGCAAAGTATCAGCAACTTTTTTAGAGGTATTTAATTACTCAAAGAGCAATAGGGAGGGGATTGATTGTAACTTAGGGAACATATTGTATGCAACTGAAAACACCACAGCGGATATAAGTGAATTTCATAGTGGTATTAATAGCTTCGTTAACTCAATAGAAAATATAGAAACAAACACCGGAAGTGCAAATGTAATATCAAGTGCTTTGTCAAAGCTTGCTTTTGATGGTGAAAGATACGTAAATAATAGTATTGATGATATACAGAATATAAATGATTTTGCAAAAAAAGTAGGCTTCACTATTAATGAACTAGATATAAAGGTTAAATAGGTAAGTAAAATAATATACATAATAAACGATATATATGATAAAACAAACTTATTAGCATTAAATGCAGCAATTGAAGCTGCAAAAGCTGGGGAATATGCAGGAGGATTTTCTGTAGTAGCTGAACAAATAAGAAATCTTGCTCAACGAAGCAAGGGACGGGTAAATGAAATTAAAGATTTAATTAATACCATAAGTGAAGGAAGCAAAAAGTCTGTTTATTTTACACAAAACATTGTAGAAATGATAGACAATGAAACTAAAAATACAAACAAGACTAAAAATGTATTCAAAGATATTTTTGAAAAAATTGATACAATAAACTTAATAGTTAATCAACTTAATAGTGAGTTAAAGAATCAAGTAAAGGATAGTGAATATATTTTAGGGTCATTAGATAATATAATGGTGGCCTCTCATCAAACTGCTACACTGTGCCAAGATTCTGTATCAATTTCTGAAAATAATAAAATTGAAATTGGAAAATTGGCAAGCTCTGTTCAATCTTTAACTATGCTTTCAGATAAATTGAATTTAATATTTAAATAAATAGCAAAAAATATGTTGAAAATATTGATAGAAATCTAGGAAATGCAAATTGTAAGATAAAAGACATTCCATATTAACTAAGTGTGTTTGCATAAATATTCAACAATGTTTATTGTTCAGATTAATTTTCAACAGGAATAATAACTCGGATGAAACAAGAAGTTCATAAGAATGTCGAAAGTCTTTCTCATTAAATTCAATATTTCATATTTTATAATTATACACAATATAGTATAATTATAAACACTTATTAATTATAATACTATATAAATATGAAAGGTGTTGATATTTATGGGATATGACTTAAATAGTACAAATGAGCTTATAAGTGAAACAAACAAATCCATTTTATTTACTACTGTGCGTCCAAACATTGTAATGGAGCGTGGAGAAGGCATGTATTTGTGGGATACTGATGGAAAGAGTTATCTTGACTTTATTGGTGGATGGGCTGTCACATCTCTAGGACATTGTCCAAAGGTTCTCAAAGAAACTCTTATAAATCAAGGTAATACTTTAATAAATGCAAGTCCTTCATTTTATAATAAACCTATGATAGAATTTGCAAAACTTCTTACAGATAAGTCTTGCTTTGATAGAGTGTTTTTTGCCAATAGTGGTTCTGAAGCAAATGAAGGAGCTATAAAACTGGCAAGAAAATATGGTTCTAAGTTTCTTAAAGGTGCTTATGAAATAATAACAAATATTAATAGCTTTCACGGCAGAACTCTCGCTGCAATGTCCGCAACTGGCAAGGAAGCTTGGGAGAAGTTATATGAGCCAAAGGTTCCAGGATTCAAGCATGCACCAATAAATGACTTAGATGCTATTAAAACATCTATAACTGCTAATACCTGTGCGATTATGTTAGAACCTATACAAGGGGAAGGCGGAGTTTATGAACTGAGTAAAGATTATGTAAAAGCAGTCAGTGATATATGTAAAAACCATGGAATTCTTCTTATTTTCGATGAAGTTCAAACTGGCCTTGGGAGAACTGGTAGTCTATTTGCTTATGAACACTATAAAATTGAGCCTGATATAATGACACTTGCAAAAGGAATAGGTGGTGGGTATCCATTATCTGCATTATTGGTTAAAGAAGAGCTGAATATATTTGAACCCGGGGATCAAGGAGGAAGTTATTCAGCTCAACCCCTTGGTATGGCTGTAGGAATGGCTGTAGTTAGTGAAATTATAAATCAGAATCTATCGCATAATGCTAAAGTACAAGGTGAATATATAAAAGAAAAATTAAATGAAATAAAAGATATATATGGATTAAAAAATATAAGGGGGAAGGGAGTACTTTTGGCTTTCGATCTTCCGGAAAATAAAGGTAATGAAGTTGTGAGCGAATGCTTAAATGAAGGGCTTATATTAAATTCACCAAGACCGAATATTATTCGTATAATGCCACCTTTAATAGTTACTCAGAAGGATACTGATAGTATGATAAATATTCTTTGCAAGGTACTAGCCAAGGTATTGTTGTAAGAGATACCATCAAAAAATAGAGATTTAAGATGTTACTGGGAATAAATGAAAAATAATACTTATCCCCAGTAACATCTTTTTTATTTACCTTAAAGTTGTTATTTGATAAATTAATAAAATTATCCTAGTTCACTTATGAAGAAGTTAAGGCATAATAGGTTTTGACTATGAATGATCAATAATGATTAGTTTTGAATAAAAATGATTGAAAATTGAATGAAATCGATTGCTTTTTGAATGATTTTGATTTATAATGATTGCATAGAGGTGATTAAATGTTAACTGAAGAAAGACATAAACTTATAATAGATATTTTATCAAAAAAAGGGATTGTAAAAATTAATGAATTTGTTAGCTTAACTGATACTTCTGAGTCAACAATAAGACGTGATTTGACTTACTTAGAAAGTATCAATGCTCTTAAAAGGGTTCATGGAGGAGCTACACTTTTAAATAGGAGCTATACTGAGCTTAGTTACAATGAAAAACTCGATAAAAACATAAATGAAAAATCAATCATAGCTGAATATGCAGCTTCCTTAGTACAAGAAGGGGATTGTATATACTTAGATGCAGGCACTACTACTTTTGAAATGATAAAGCACATGAATAAGGCTAATATTTTTGTTGTAACTAATGGTTTAAAGCACTTAGATGCTCTAGTTGAAAAAGGTATAAATGCTTACATTCTTGGTGGGAAAGTAAAAGCAATAACTAAAGCAATCATTGGGATAGATGCTGTAAGAAGTATTGAAAAATTTAGATTTGACAAAGCCTTCATAGGAATAAATGGGATTCATTTTAATTATGGATATACAACTCCAGATATAGAGGAAGCAGCAATGAAGGAAAATGCTATAAAATTTTCAAAGGAGTCCTTTGTTCTTGCTGATGATAGCAAATTCGGTGAGATAACCTTCTGTAAGGTCGCTGAGTTGAATAAAGCAAGTATAATAACCAACGCAAAAGTGGAAAACTATAAGATATACAAGGAGAAAACTAAAATAAAGGTGGTATCGGAAGATGATTTACACAATAACCTTTAATCCATCTATTGACTACATTGTAAGAGTGAAAAATTTTAAAGCAGGTGAAGTAAATAGAGTAGAAATGGATCAAAAGTATCCTGGAGGCAAAGGAATAAATGTATCACGAGTTTTAAATGGATTTAACATAAAAAGTAAGGCTTTAGGGTTTACAGGAGGATTTACAGGGGAATACGTTAAGAGATTTCTTGAAAACGAAGGAATAGAGACAGATTTTATTAATGTAGTGGGAGATACTAGAATAAACGTTAAACTTAAATCCAATGAGGAAACAGAAATTAATGGTTCTGGACCCAATATTGAAGAAAGACATTTACAAGAACTAATAAAGAAAGTTGAAAATGTTAAAGCGGAAGATTTTATTGTACTGGCTGGTAATGCCCAAAATAGCCTGCCAAGAAATATATATACAGAAATTCAAAAAGGTTGTCTAAATAAAGAGGTAAAGTTTATTGTAGATACAACTGGTGAAGCTTTAGTAAGTACTTTAGAAAATAGACCTTTCCTAGTTAAACCTAATATAAAAGAATTAGCTGAGATATTTGATGCTCATATTACTACTAGAGAAGAGGCATTACAGTATGGGCAAAGGCTTATGCAAATGGGAGCGCAAAATGTGATAATTTCGATGGCCGGAGAAGGTGCACTTTTGGTATGTGGTGAAGGTTATTACCAGGCATCTGCACCTAAAGGGATAGTTAAAAACTCTGTAGGAGCAGGAGATTCAATGATAGGAGGATTCCTTGCTGATTACTCAAAAAAATTTAATATAGTTGAAGCATTTAAATGGGCAGCTGCTTCAGGAAGTGCTACGGCTTTTTCTATGGATTTATGCACAAAAAAAGATGTAGAGAATTTAATAAATGAAGTAAAAGTTAAAAAAATTAATTTAAGGGAAGGAGAATGATTATGAAAATAACAGATTTGTTAAGCAAAGAGACTATTATATTAGAATTAGAAGCTAAGACAAAGATTGAAGTACTTGATGAACTTATAGATAAACTTTATTCCGCAGGAAATATAAAGGATAAGGAAGAATTTAAAAAGGCTATATGGAGAAGAGAGGAATTGTCTACTACTGGAGTAGGAGATGGAGTAGCAGTTCCGCATGCCATGAGTGCAACAGTTGCAAAGCCAAGTTTAGCCTTTGGATATTCTAAGGAAGGAATAGACTTTGATTCAATGGATGGGCAACCAGCTCATATATTCTTTATGATAGCTGGTGCAGAATCTGCTAACAATGAACACCTAGATACGGTATCAAAATTGTCAATTATACTTCTGAATGAAGAGTTTAGAGAAAAAGTAACCAAGGTAAAAAGTAAAGAAGAGTTATTGAGCTTAATTGATGAAGAAGATAAGAAAAATTCATTAGAAGAAGAAAACATAGAAATTGAAGAAAAAAAATCAGATAAGCTTATTTTAGCTGTTACAGCATGTCCAACAGGAATTGCTCATACTTACATGGCGGCGGATTCTCTTAGAAATAAAGCAAAGGAAATAGGAGTAAAAGTAAAGGTAGAAACAAACGGTTCTACAGGAGTTAAGAATAGATTAACTAATGAAGAAATAGAAGCAGCAGAGGCTATAATAGTTGCAGCTGATAGACAAGTAGAAATGGAAAGATTTGAAGGTAAGAAGGTTATTATAGTTCCAGTATCACAAGCTATAAAAGATCCTGAAGGTTTATTAAATAGTGGGTTAAACGGAGAGGGACAGATATATCAGCATAAAGGTGGAAATAAAGTAGCTTCCTCTGCAAAACATGAAAGAACAGGTTTTTATAAACATCTTATGAGTGGAGTTTCAAATATGCTTCCATTTGTAGTAGGTGGAGGTATATTAATAGCTATATCCTTTATGTTCGGGATTAAAGCTTTCGACCCTAAGGATCCATCCTTTAATTCCTTTGCAAAATTGTTAATGGATATAGGCGGAGGTAGTGCTTTCACACTTATGGTACCTGTGCTTGCTGGATTTATTGGATTAAGTATAGCTGATAAACCAGGTTTTGCACCAGCTATGGTAGGCGGATTTATAGCAGCAAATAACGGAGCAGGTTTCTTGGGCGGATTAATAGCAGGTTTCTTAGGTGGATATGTAGTAGTATTTTTGAAAAAACTATTTAGTAGATTACCAGAATCTTTGGAAGGTATAAAACCAGTACTTTTATATCCACTATTCGGTATATTTATTACTGGAGCTATTATGCTATTCTTAATAGTAGATCCTGTAAAGAGCATGAATCTTGCTTTACAGCACTGGTTAAGTGGAATGGGAGCAACTAACAGAATAATACTTGGCATAATTTTAGGCGGTATGATGGCAGTTGATATGGGAGGTCCAATAAATAAGGCAGCCTTTACCTTTGGAATTGCAATGATAGATGCTGGAAATTATGCACCACACGCAGCCATAATGGCAGGTGGAATGGTGCCACCTTTAGGAATAGCCATTGCAACTACCATATTTAAAAATAAATTTACTAGAAATGAAAGAGATGCAGGAAAAACTTGTTATGTAATGGGAGCATCATTTATCACTGAAGGAGCTATACCATTTGCTGCGGCAGACCCAGCTAGAGTAATTCCTTCAATTATTGTAGGGTCAGCTATCGCTGGAGGACTAACAATGTTATTTAATATAGGATTACCAGCGCCTCATGGTGGACTATTTGTTATTCCAATAGTTAAAGGGAATCCTTGGTTTTATATTCTAGCAATTTTAATAGGTTCTTTAGTAACAGCATTTATGCTAGGGGCACTTAAGAAACCAGTAAGAGAATAGTGATAAGTATAAAAAAAATGCAATTTGGAGGATAATATAATGGAAAAAACAGTTGTAATAAAAAATGAAAAAGGAATTCATATTAGACCAGCAGGAGAGTTTGTAAAGACAGCTGGAAGATTTAAATCACAGGTTCAGATTGATTTTAAAGGGAAAAAGGTTAATGGAAAATCTGTAATGATACTGATGAGCTTAGGATTAAAAGAGGGTAATGAAATAACAATAATTACCGATGGAGAAGACGCTGAGGAAGCTTTAAAGGCGCTAGTTGAACTTGTTGAAAGTGGCTTCGGGGAATAGGGTAAAATTAATATTTATGAGGAGATATTAGTATGTTAAAAGGAACTAATGCTTCACCTGGTATAGCTTTTGGTAAAGTATTAAAAATTGAACACAGTGAATTTCAAATTGATAAGTTAAGTATTAACGATGTTGAAATGGAAGAAAAAAGATTACAGGATGCTGTGGAAAAGTCAAGGAAAGAGCTAATTAAAGTTCAAGAAAAAGCTATGAAAGATTTTGGAGAAGATAAGGCTAAAATATTTGGGACCTATCTGTTAGTTCTAGAGGATCCTGGATTCATCGATTCTGCTTTTGAAAAGATAAGAGAAGAGAAAGTTAATGCAGAATATGCTATTTCAGAAGTTAGAGATATGTTCATTGCTTTGTTCCAGTCTATGGAAGACGATTATATGAAGGAAAGAGTTGCAGATATAAAGGATGTTTCAAGTAGGATTATAAGGCACATTTTAGGAATAAAGAATATTGATTTATCTTGTTTAGAAGAAGAGGTAATACTTGTAGCTCATGATTTGACTCCGTCAGATACAGCTATTATGGATAAGACTAAAGTTTTAGGCTTTGCTACAAATATTGGAGGCAAGACATCTCATACTGCAATAATGGCAAAATCTTTAGAAATACCAGCGGTTGTTGGACTGAAAGACATAACAGACAGAGTAGAAGATGGAGATTTTATAGCATTTAACGGATCTACTGGGGAAATTATTATTAATCCTGACGATAAAACTATTGAGATATTTAAACAGTTAAAAACAAAATATAAAAAGGTAAAAGAAGAGCTGCAAGGACTTATTGGAAAAGTAACAAAAACTGTGGACGGAAGAGCAGTAGAATTAGTTAGCAACATGGGTTCAGTTAAGGATATTAGTGGTATATTAAACAATGATGCTGAAGGTGTAGGCCTTTATAGAACAGAATTTCTTTACATGGAAAGTGAAGAAGCTCCAAGTGAAGAAGTACAATTTGAAGCTTACAAGACTGTACTAGAAGCATTAAAAAATAAACCAGTAGTTATAAGAACCTTAGATATAGGTGGAGATAAGAAGCTTCCATATTTGAAAATTGAAGAAGAAATGAATCCATTTCTCGGATATAGAGCTATAAGACTCTGCCTTGATAAAAAGGACTTATTTAAAACCCAGCTGAGAGCATTGTTAAGGGCAAGTATTTATGGAAACCTTAAAATAATGTTTCCTATGATATCAAGTTTGCAAGAACTTTCATCAGCAAAAGCTATATTAGAAGAGGTAAAAATGGAACTTAAAGAAGAAAAGGTTTCATATTCTGAAAATATAGAAGTTGGTATGATGATAGAGGTTCCTTCAGCAGCAGTAATATCAGATATACTTGCTAAATATGTAGATTTCTTTAGTATTGGAACAAATGATTTAATACAATACACTTGTGCTGTAGATAGAATGAATGAGAAAATAACTCATCTCTATAATCAATTTAATCCAGCAGTATTGAGGTTAATAAAACTAGTTATTGATAATGCACACAAGGCTGGAAAGTGGGTAGGAATGTGTGGAGAGTCTGCAGGAGATGAAAGAATGATTCCTATTCTACTAGGAATGGGATTAGATGAATTCAGCATGAGTCCAATATCTATTTTATCTGCTAGAAAGCTTATAAATTCACTAAAATATGAAGATGCAAAACAAATAGCCGAGAAGGTTTTAAGCTTAGAAACTGACCAAGATATAAGTAATTATATAAATAGCTTAATAAATAAATAATAATTTAGTTTAAGGGAAGCCATTTTTGGCTTCCCTTAATGTACAGTTAGTGAAAATTATAAATCAATGTTAGACAGAATGTACAATAAGCTTGGAAAGTGTTAATATATTACTTAAAAGTGACACATGATATAATATAAGGGAAGGTAGAAGATGAATAATAAGGAGCAAGAAAACTGCAGAGAGTCTATAAGATTGAATAAGTTTATAAGTGAAACTGGAATTTGCTCAAGGAGAGAAGCAGATAAGTTAATTGAACAGGGGAAAGTTACAGTTAATGGGATAGTTTCAGAAATGGGAAATAAGGTTACCTATGATGATGAAGTTTGTGTAAATGGGAAACCTTTAAAAGCTAAAGAGGAGCCTATATATATAGCCTTTAATAAACCAGTAGGCATTATCTGTACCACTGAACATAAAATTGAGGGCAATATTGTAGATTATATAAATCACCCAAAGAGAATTTTCCCTATTGGAAGACTAGATAAGCCTTCAGAAGGGCTTATTTTTTTAACTAATGATGGGGATATAGTAAATAAAGTTTTAAGAGCAGGAAATAATCATGAAAAGGAATATATAGTTACTGTAGATAAGCCTATAAACACTAATTTTATAAACCAAATGGGAAATGGCATACCTATATTAGAGACAATTACTCAAAAGTGTTTTGTTGAGAAAAAGAGTAAGTATGTGTTTAGAATAATTCTCACCCAAGGATTAAATAGACAGATAAGAAGAATGTGTGATTACCTAGAATATAATGTTGTAAAACTTAAGAGAATACGAATCATGAATGTAAAATTAGGTGAGCTTCCTACTGGGAAGTGGAGATACTTAACAAAGGAAGAGATAAAGCAAATTAATAAGCTAGTAGGAGATTCCATTAAAACAGAAGAAGCATCTTATTTTAAATAGATATTAAAAATTTTTGTATTTCAACGAAAGTTTAATTGGAGTTTTGCTAGGAACCAGATTTTTTATGAAATATGGTAAATATATTTACATGAAACCGGAGAAGCTGGAAAAGACATCAATATGGTTTCAAAGGCACGGCAAAAGGATGCTTATAATTGCATATTTTGATTATAAAATCATTATTATTCTGTCTCTATCAGTAGTGGTATGGATTCTATTAAAAGGTAAGGATAAATTTCTTGAAGCTAGATTTGTTTCAATTGTGGTTTTAGGAGGAATTGAAGGTACATTTCCAAGCGAACAGACATTTATATCTTTGGTTATATTTGGACTTGTTTTATTTTTTTGTCTTAAGATACTACAATATAAACTGGATTAAAAATATAGTGAGTGCAGCAATCTTTGTTATATGCATTTTAATCGGTGTAAGTAATATTTACCTAGGATATGAATATCCTAGTGTTGGAACTGCATTACTTAGGATTTAATATAGTGTTCCTTGAGGTTTCACGTATTTTGATACAAATAGAAAAAGATAAAAAATAAAATTGCTTTTTTCTATTATATTCACTAAATACTTATGAACTATTCAGAATTCTAAATGACTTAAAGCTACTTATTTTTGCAATAAAAGAGAGAAAGACTTCAAGTACTTTCTCTTTGGAGCATATTACGTATTAACCTTGTCCTTTTATTGAATCATATGTAATAATAACTGGAAATGGTTTGGGAAATATCATTAATCCTAGATCGGCTCCTTTTTTTCTTTTTCTGCTTTATCATTTATATTCAACTTAACTTGAGGAGTGATACTATTAAGAAATGATATTGAAGCGGCATCTTCTGTGTTTCTTGCATATCTTTTTAAATAACCTTTTAAGGTTTCTTGATCCTCTTTCCCTTTTACATTAGAATATATATTTATTATGTTTCTGATCGTAGCTGTTTTCCCATCTTTTGGATGGCAAAAACGTTTGTATCTAATTCAGCATTATTTATATATTTCTTTAGAACTTTAGCTACCTGTATGTCTTCGTTGTAGTAGTCTTCTAGACCAGATATTGTTATCTTTTCTTCTACTTCTGGATCAACTAGGTATTCTTTTGGTTTATTTAGGAAATCTGTTGTTGTTAACTTACTATATTTTTCAGCTAAGTATGCCTGAATATATGGATTTTTAGATAAATCTTTTGTTTGGACAGCTGATGCTATACTGCCACTGCCTAAAAGATTAAATGTAAGACTTGTGGAACTAATTAATAGACAACATATAAACTTTTTTAGTTTTAACATAAATTATCTTTAGTGGTAAATTATCTAACAAGTATCAAACCCACTAAAATTCACCTCCTTTTTATCTTATACACTTTTTAACGTCTAATAAGCTAATAACTCATTCATAATTCGCTATATATAAATAATGCATCATAATAAATAAACTTTAATACTTTCATTGTGTCAATATGAACTTTTCTTAATATATTATTAAATGAAAGGAGGTGGCAATAATTATGAAAGATTATGAATGTGGATATAATCCTTATAAAAAAACTACTTCGCCTTGTTGTAATTCAAAACATGATCACAATAGTTGCCCTAATAATCAAATAGTCGAGTTTCGATATGATGAAACACCAACGACGCCTGTTGGGATTGTTATATCAGAAGATCCAGATGACCCTACCCAAGCCCTTGCAGTGCGTTTTGACGAAATAAATCCAGGGGATAGAGTATGGTTAAGCGGAGTTATTTGCGTAAATAATAGTGATACAGACCTTGCTCGAACTCTTAGATTAGTTATACAAAAGATTTCTCCAATAACAGGCACTCCTGAACCTATCTATACTTTATTTGCTGAAATTGATGCAGAAACTATTACTAGTGATGATTTTACAGTAGTGCCATTTTCACATGTTGATGTCTCTAATACGCAACTTTTCGATGTCCAATACCGAGTTGTATTGGCTGTTACTGCTGGTGATCCTAACGTATTTCTTGAATCACCTAATACTCTAACAGCAGTAAGGTTTGGTAAATAAGAGAATATAGATGTATTAAGATTTAAACAAAGTATTGCTTGCATTAGTAAACAATACTTTGTTTAATTTGCTATATAATATTATGTAACTATGTACAAAATTATAGTGAAATATCTATATTGGTAGATGGTATTTAGAAAGTTTTATATATTTTTTGTTCCAATATTAACTTGTACCCATATATTGATATTAGAAGGTACAAGAAACCTCTAAAAAGTTTAAATTATTGGGAGTGTTTTATATGGAAGAAAATAAAAATTTAATGAGACAACAATGTCCATACGAAAATGATGATGAAGTTCTTGATGCAATTTAAGCCTTAGCTGGAGGTCTTGAAAATCTTATAGATAATATAAATGCAGATAGAGAACCTGGTTGCAATTTTTGTTTTTTAATTGGAGATATTGGAGAAGAAATGTTAGGTCTGCCAGATGGATTTATATTTCGCTTTACACAAATTATACAATGTCTTATAGACAGAGCTATTGATGATAGCGATGCTGATTGTCCTCCTGATTATACATTCGCTGGTCAATTAAGTAGATTTCTTTGCTTATTAGGGAATTTTGAAACTAAATTAGAGTAAATTATTTGTCCTGATGATGAACGATGTGACGAATTAATAGGGAAATTAATATGTGCATTAGCACAAATAATACTTCAATTAATATCCTTAGCATTAAAAATGGGTATATTACTACGTTACCGTTGCTACTGTGAACCTGTAGGAAGCACAGTATTTAACTGTTCTGAAATTTTCAATCCTTTAGGGACTTTTGCAGTAATATTTATAAAGCTTATTAATCCAAGAGTATCTAAGCTTATATATAGTTATGGATAAGTTTGGTGAAATATTATATAGTATAATATTTGCTGGACTAATAGTAGATGCAGTATTTACTATAAATAGCATTTAGATACTTGTTTTTAGAAATAGAAGAAGTATTGCTTCAGACTAAAAGTAATATGGACAAACCTTTAGAAAAGACATTGACATTAGAAGGGAAACCTCATATACAGGAAAGAATTGAATATCTACATGAATTAAGAGAAAGACTTTAAAGACGGGTAAGTTTAAGGCATAAGGCTATGCTTAGGGCATATCCTAAAATAACTTCTAGAAGGTTTGGAACAGCTTTGGGAGAAATAAGAGAAAACATTGAAAAGTATAAAAGTCAATTAAAACATAAAAAATAAATGGCAATGAGTATGCCATTTATTTTTTATAGAATTAGAGTATAGCTTCTAAACGATGTTTAACTTCTAGTAAGAACTCTTCTGTGTTTACTGTTTTTATATTTGTACCTTCTGCAAGAGAAGCTAAATCCTTTGTCATTACTCCTTCTTCAATAGTCTTAATTGAAGCTTCTTCTAATTTGCTTGCGAAGTTTATTAGAGCCTCATTGCTATCTAGCTCTCCTCTTTTTCTTAAAGCTCCTGTCCAAGCAAAAATAGTAGCCATGGAATTTGTAGAAGTTATTTTTCCTTCCAAGTGTTGATAGTAGTGACGTTGAACTGTTCCGTGAGCTGCTTCATATTCATAAAAGCCTTCAGGAGATACTAAAACTGAAGTCATCATAGCGAGACTACCAAATGCAGTAGCTACCATATCCGACATAACATCTCCATCATAGTTTTTACATGCCCAAATAAATCCACCTTCTGATTTTACAACACGAGCTACAGCATCATCGATAAGAGTGTAGAAATATTCAATGCCAGCAGCTTTAAATTTATCATCATATTCTTTATCATAAATTTCTTGGAAAATATCCTTAAATCTATGATCATAAGTTTTAGAAATGGTATCTTTAGTAGCAAACCAGATATCTTGCTTTTGGTCTAAAGCATAGTTAAAGCAAGATCTTGCAAAGCTTTCGATTGATTTATCAGTATTGTGCATTCCTAAAATAACGCCAGCTCCAGAAAAATCATGTATAGTTTGCTTTGCTACTTCTCCGTTAGCGTATGTAACTACTAATTCAGTTTTAGCAGCTCCTTCAACCTTGATTTCTACGTCTCTATATACATCGCCATAAGCGTGTCTAGCAACAGTAATAGGTTTTGTCCAAGTTTTTACGGAAGGCTTAATGTTATTAACTATAATTGGTGCTCTAAATACAGTACCATCTAGTATTGCTCTGATAGTTCCATTTGGACTTTTCCACATGCTTTTTAAATCATATTCCTTAACTCTAGCAGCATTAGGAGTTATAGTAGCACACTTTACTCCAACACCATACTTCTTTATACCATTTGCAGAGTCGGTAGTTATTTTATCATCAGTTTCGTTTCTTTTTTCAAGACCTAAGTCATAGTATTCTGTATTAAGATCTATATAAGGCTCCAAAAGATGCTCCTTAATCTTAGCCCAGATTATTCTAGTCATTTCATCTCCGTCCATCTCTACAAGAGGGACGTTCATTTTAATTTTTTCCATATAAAAACTCCATTCCTTTCCAGATGATATTAACAAAATACATTATCATATATAATGATTAATATTAAGTATAATTATTCATTATTTTATCATTAGTTAAATACATATACAAGATAAGTAAATGTATTTAACTTTATTAATTATTATATATTTTAACCTACAAATCAATTTGATATAATATTATATCACAATAAATGATTATGGGGAAATTTATGGTTTTGGAGTGATAGTAATGGAAACTATATTAAAAAGAATTCAAGATACAGTAATAAAATATGCAAATGTAATTTCAGATATACTTAAGGTTGACATAGAAATTGTAGATGCAAAGCTTATAAGAATAGCAGGCACAGGGGAATATGAGAAGGGTATAAATAATAGCTTAGAAACACAGGGTTATGTTTATAAAACAGTATTGGAAAGTGGGAAGAGTCAAGTGATTGATAAGCCTGGTCAAAATGAAATATGTGGATATTGCCCTGCATGCAATAGATGTATAGAAAAATTTGAGGTGGCTATACCAATTAAGATGGATAAAAATATAATAGGTGTAATTGGACTAATTTGCTTTAGAGAGGAGCAAAAGACATTTTTGCTAAAAAATTTTGAAAAATATTTTTCTTTTATAGAGCAAATTTCTGAGCTTATTTCTGCAAAAGCGTATGAAAAGCAGGAGAGAGAAAGAGCAGAAACTATGATGTCTGTTTTAAATTCTATTATTGAGAATCTGGAGGAGGCAATTATTGTTTTAGATGAGGAAAATTTTATATCTCACACAAGTGAAAATGCTAGAAAGATATTAGAAATTGATGATGATAAGGAATATAAAGTGATATTAACCCCAACAGGAAATAACTTTTTAAGCTTTCAAGGATATAATTTAAAGTTAAACGGAAAAAACTACGATTTAGTTGGAAGTATACAGGAGCTTCATTTAAAGGAAAAAGAATATGACAGAATCTTTATATTTAATGAGAAGGAGGCTGTAAAAAGTAAAATTCTTGATATAACTAATGATAGCCAAAAGCTTTCCTTAGATAATATTTTAGGTGAGTCAAATAAACTTATGGAACTAAAAAAAAGGGTTTTGAAAGTAGCTAAATCCTCATCTACAGTTTTAATTACTGGAGAAAGTGGCACAGGTAAAGAAATGTTTGCAAGGGCAATTCATGATGCTAGTAGTAGGAGAGAATTCCCTTTTGTGGCTATAAATTGTGGAGCCATACCAGATACATTACTAGAAAGTGAATTATTTGGATATGTAAAAGGAGCTTTTACAGGAGCCAATGTAAATGGAAAAATAGGCAAGTTTGAGTTTGCTGATAAAGGTACAATATTTTTAGATGAAATAGGAGATATGCCTATATATATGCAGGTTAAGCTTCTTAGAGCTCTTCAAGAAAAAGAAATTGTGAGAATAGGGAATAATAAACCAATAAGTATTGATGTTAGGGTAATTGCCGCTACTAACAAAAATTTAGTGCAAATGATTAAAGATGGTCTATTTAGGGAAGATTTATATTATAGGTTAAGTGTAATTCCAATAGAAATTCCTCCTCTTCGTGAAAGAATTGATGATATAAAGATATTAACCTACTATTTTGCAAATAAATACTCTAAGTTTTTCAATAAAAAATTTATAGGCATAGATAGAGATTTATGGAATCATATGCTTTCTTATGATTGGCCAGGGAATATAAGAGAATTAGAAAATACTATAGAATTCATGATTAATATGATGGATAAGTCAGGAGTTATCAGAGCAGATACTTTGCCCCAAAAGATATTAAGAAATAAGGATGAGGGTAACCAGGCAAGTGATAATATTTTCGATCTAAATATAGTAGAAAAAGATTTAATACAAAGAGCTTTAAAAAAATATGGAGATACAACTGAAGGTAAAAAAATTGTAGCTAAAAAATTAGGAGTAGGAATTGCCACTTTGTATAGAAAAATATCAAAATATAACTTATAAAAATAGGTCTAATTATCAATATATAATTATCATATTGATAATTTTTTTTATTCTGAATATAAAAGGCTTAGTAAAACAGCAAGCAAGACACATATTATCAAAATGGTAATTGATTATCGTTTTGATAACTAAAAGTATAGAGTATTTAGGATTTAATGGATATTCATACACATATTTATTTGTTAATAAAAGCAATAGAATACAATAAAGAGCTTATATATTAGTATATACGCCATTTCTAGTATCGTATAAATAATGTATTTAATATTTTGGCATATGTTTTGCTAGATATGTAATTGGAAAAAGAAATAGATATTATTTAAAAAAAGAGGAGGATATAAATGGGAAAGAAAGTTATAACCAGCGAAAAAGCACCAGCAGCTATAGGACCTTATTCTCAAGCAATAAAAACAAAAGAATTAGTGTTTGTATCAGGTCAGTTACCTATAAATGCTTTTACAGGAACAATGCCTGAGGGAGTTGAAGAACAAGCAAAGCAATCTTTAGAGAATTTAAAAAATATACTTGATCAAATAGGATTAACTATGGAAGAAGTAGTGAAGACAACTGTATTTTTAAAGGATTTAAATAATTTTAATATTGTAAATGAAGTTTATGGAAAGTATTTTACCCAGGGGTACCCAGCGAGAAGTGCTGTACAAGTAGCTAGACTACCAAAGGATGCAGAAATTGAAATTGAGGCAATTGCTATCTGCGAATAAAGAAGAATTTATGTAAGGAGTGTTATTTAAATTGAATATTTCAAAGGATATCTTATGGGTTTGTGATTCTAAAGTCAAAAGCCAAGAAGATAAAAAGACATCAACGGATTTTATTTCTGAAAATGTAGTAAAAGAAGTAAGAAATTTTCATAAAAGCTTCCCACAGTATACAGTAACTCCATTACATGCCCTTGACAACTTAGCCAAAGAGTTGAAAGTAAGTAAAGTATGGGTAAAGGATGAATCCTACAGATTTGGGTTAAACGCTTTCAAGGTACTTGGTGGAGCTTATGCAATAGGAAAGCATTTAAGTGAAAAAATAGGTATGGATATACATGAAGCAACTTTTGAAAAGCTTAAGTCCAAGGAAGTTAGGGAAAAGATAGGGGAAATTACTTTTGTAACTGCTACAGATGGAAATCATGGAAGGGGAGTTGCATGGGCAGCAAATCAACTAGGGCAAAAATCTGTAGTTTATATGCCAAAGGGTTCAGCTATTACTAGATTAGAAAATATAAAGGCTGAAGGCGCAGAAGCATATATAACAGATTTAAATTATGATGATGCAGTACGATTAGCCAATATGCAAGCAGAGGAAAATGGATGGGTTATGGTGCAGGATACCGCTTGGGAAGGATATGAAAACATTCCTACATGGATAATGCAAGGCTATGGGACTATTATTGATGAAGCACTAGAACAATTAAGGGAACAAGGCTTTGAAAAGCCAACTCATGTTATATTGCAAGCAGGAGTAGGATCTTTTGCTGGAAGCATTGTAGGGTATTTAGCTTCTAAATTTGGAGATGATAGACCTATAACAGTAATAGTTGAACCACATGAAGCCGCATGTATATATAAATCAGCCCTAAAAGGAGATGGCAAGCCACATGTTGTAAAAGGAGAAATGAATACAATTATGGCTGGTTTAGCCTGTGGAGAACCCAACACTATTTCCTGGGGAGTACTAAGAGATTATGCAGATATGTATGTATCTTGTCCAAATTATGTAGCAGCTACAGGTATGAGAGTGCTTTCAAGTCCAATAGGAAATGATCCTCGAGTAATATCAGGAGAATCAGGAGCAGTTGGATTAGGACTAGTTACTTTAATAGCTGAAAATCAAGGATTGAGGGAAATGGCTGAAAAGTTAAATATTAATAAGGAGTCTAAAATACTTCTAATAAGCACAGAAGGAGATACAGACCCAATAGGTTATAGAGATATTGTGTGGAATGGTTTCTACCCATACGCAAAATAAATTAGGAGGCTGTATAGGAATGTTAAATGAAGTAAGAAGAAATAAGGTTATTGAGCTTTGTCAAGATATGCTTAGAATAAATAGTTATTCAGGGCAAGAAGGAGAATTAGTTGAGAGGCTTAAAAAGGCCTTTGAGGAATTTGGCTTTGATGATTGGTTTGTAGACAAATATGGAAACGTTATCGGTCATATTAAAGGCAATAAAGCAGGAAAGAAAATACTATTCGATGGGCACATGGACACAGTAGTTGTAGAAGATATAAGCAAGTGGACACAAGATCCCTTTGGTGGAGAAATAGTAGATGGAAAAATTTATGGCAGAGGAGCATCGGATATGAAGGGTGCTCTTGCGGCAATGATTTGTTCAGCAGCTTTCTACGCAGAAGATACAAACAGAGATTTTCAGGGAGATATATATGTAGCAGGAGTTGTCCATGAAGAGTGTTTTGAAGGCGTAGCTTCAAGAGAAATAAGTAAAAATGTAAATCTTGATTATGTAGTAATTGGAGAAGCTTCTCAATTAAATTTAAAAATCGGTCAAAGAGGACGTGCAGAGGTTGTAGTTGAAACCTTCGGCAAACCGGCACACTCATCAAATCCAGAGGTGGGAATAAATGCAGTATACAAAATGACAAAGGTTATACAAAAGATAATGGGGATAGTTCCTCCTCAGCATGAAGTTTTAGGAAATGGGATTTTAGAACTTACAGATATAAAATCCTTCCCTTATCCAGGAGCATCAGTAGTTCCAGAATATTGTAAAGTAACTTATGACAGAAGATTATTAGTAGGTGAGACAAAGGTCAGTGTTTTAGAGCCAATCAGAGAAGCTATAGAAGAATTAAAAAAAGAGGATTCTCAATTAGATGCAAAGGTTTCTTATGCAATAGGAAAAGAAACTTGTCATACTGGAGAGATAATTGAAGGGGAAAGATTTTTCCCAGGTTGGTTATATGAAAAGGAAGATGAGTTTATTCAAAAGGTATATAAGAATCTAAATGAAGAAGGCTTTAATCCAGAAATATCTCACTACTCCTTCTGCACAAATGGGAGTCACTATGCAGGAGAAGAGGGTATAATGACTATTGGGTTTGGACCTTCATTAGAGAGACTTGCTCATACTATTGATGAGTATATAGAAATTGAACAATTATTAAGTGCAGTAAAAGGATATTATACAATAAATAATGCAGCTTTAAAATAAAAAAAAGGGGGAGAATGAATTTATGCAACCAACATTTTATATTATTATACTTTACATGGCTACAATGATAGGCATAGGAATTTACGCTTCAAAAAGAAAGGTAAAAAGCTCAAAGGATTATTTGTTAGCAGGTAGAAGTTTAGGACCCTTTATGATGGCAGGTACGTTAGCAGCTGCAGAAATCGGCGGAGGAAGTACTGTTGGAGTTGCGTCAAAGGCTTTCGGTTCTTGGGGACTTTCCGCAGGTTGGTATGTTGTTTGTGCAGGTATAGGTATATTTCTAGTATCCTTTGTAGCACCTTACTTGAGAAAATCTATGGCAACTACTGTTCCTGAAATTATTGCAAGAAGATATGGTGGAACAGCTCACAAAATTACAACAATTCTTGCTATCACAGGGCTGTTCATAGCCACAGCAGTACAAATTATTGCAACAGCATCTATTATAAGTGTTGTTACTGGAATAGATTTAAAACTAGCTATAATTGGTTCAGGTATTGTTGTGACAATATACACGATGCTTGGGGGACTTGTATCTGTTGCAATGACAGATATAGTGCATATATTATTTATAACAATAGGTATGGCTGTAGCGGCACCAATTATTGTGCATAATGCAGGTGGATGGAGTCATGTGGTAGCTAATCTTCCAGAGGGACAATTAGAATTAACAAAGGTTGGTTGGAAAACTATAATAGGATTAATATTGATGTATTTCATGACTTTTTCAACAGGACAAGAAGCGGTCCAAAGATACTTTGCTGCAAAAGATATAAAGACAGCTAGACTAGGTTCAATGCTTTGTGCCCTATTAATGGCTATGTATGGATTTATTCCAGCTACTATAGGGTTAGTATCCCTAGCAAAATTCCCTAATATCAATCCCAATAATGCTATGGCTACAGCAGCAATAAACTTTGCCCCAACAATAATAGCAGGACTTGTACTATCTTCAGTTGTTGCAGCTACAATGTCTAGCGCTTCAGGTAATATGCTAGCAGTATCCACATTATTTACAAAGGATGTTTACCAAAGATATATTAATCCAAAAGCAGATGATAAAAAAATTATGTTTGTAAGTAAATCCCTTATTGTATTCATAGGTTCAGTGTCTCTAGTAATAGCGCTTAGTAAAACAGAAATTATTCCACTTCTAGTATTCGCATTCACTCTTAGAGCAGCAGGACCATTTGGAGCTTTTGTATTCGGATTAATCTATAAGAAAGCTACTGTTAATGCAGGATTATACTCACTATTATTAGGAAGCATAGCAGCATTTATATGGCAATACTTAAAAGAGCCATATGGAATAATGGCTATAGTTCTTGGGTCTGCTGTAAGTACAGTTGTATTCTTCACAGTTGCAATTGTAGAAAGCAAGATGGGAGTACCACCAGCACCACCAGCAATTATAGAAGGAATGAGCGAGGAAGAATAAGGGGGTACTAATATGAAATTGTTAATAAAAAATGGTATTGTAATCGACGGTACTGGAAGTGACAGATTTAAAGCAGAGGTTGCAGTAGAAGACAATATAATTATTGGAGTAGGCAGCTTTCAAGAAGAGAAATTTGACCAAGTAATAGATGCAAAGGGAAATGTAGTTTGTCCAGGATTTATTGATACTCACAGTCACTCAGACTTAAACATTCTACTAGACCCATATGTAGAACCAAAGGTTAGACAAGGGGTTACTACAGAAGTATTAGGACAAGACGGTATTTCTATGGCTCCACTTCCAAAGGATTATGTTTGTTCTTGGAGAAAAAACCTAGCAGGCTTAGATGGAGATAGTGATGAGCTTAGCTGGGACTGGGTAACAACAGAAGGGTATTACAATGTTTTAGAACAAAATGGAGTAGGTCCAAACGTTACGTATCTTGTTCCTCATGGAAATATAAGAATGGAAGCTATGGGTCTTGAAGCAAGAGTAGCTACTGATGAAGAAATAGAAAAAATGAAGGAAATTACAAGAAGAGAAATGGAAGCAGGAGCAGCAGGATTATCTACAGGACTTATATACATTCCATGTGCATACTCTGATACAAGAGAAGTAGTTGAAATGTGTAAGGTAGTTGCTGAATATGACCGCCCATTTGTAATTCATCAAAGAAGTGAAGCAGATGATATTCTAAACTCTATGGAAGAGGTTATAAAAATAGGTAAGGAAAGTGGTGTTCGAGTGCACTTCTCACATTTTAAAATATGTGGAAAAAATAACTGGGATAAGATGGCAGATGTAGAAGCACTTTTAGAAAAAGCAAAAGCAGAAGGAATTAGAGTATCCTTTGATCAATATCCATATGTGGCTGGAAGCACTATGCTTGGAGTAATACTACCACCATGGGTACATGCTGGTGGAACTGATAAGCTTATAGAAAGATTAAAAGACCAAAGTTTAAGAGAAAAGATGATTGAGGATATAGAAAAGGGAATTCCAGGATGGGATAACTTTATAGACTTTGCTGGACTTGATCAAATTTATGTAACTAGCGTAAAGACTGAAAAAAATCAAGATTGCATTGGAAAAAATCTTATAGAAATTGGAGAATTAAGAGGTAAAGATCCTTACAACGCAACCTTCGATCTTCTATTAGAAGAAGAAAATGCTGTTGGCATGTATGACTATTATGGAAAAGATGAGCATATAATTCAATTTATGAAGAGATCAGAACAAAACGTTTGTACTGATGGTCTTTTAGGTGGGAAACCTCATCCAAGAGTTTATGGTGCATTTCCAAGGGTTCTTGGAAAATTTGTAAGAGAAATGAAGGCTATGACTTTAGAGGAAGCAATAAAAAAAATGACTACAAAGCCTGCGGAAGCGTTTAATTTTATAGATAGAGGTATAATTAAAGCAGGTAAAAAAGCAGATATAGTAATTTTTAACCCAGAGACTATTATTGACAAAGGTACATTCATTGATCCTATACAATACCCAGAAGGAATTGAGACTGTTATAATCAATGGAAAAGTTGTATTAGATGGTGGAAGAAGAACAGATGTAATTTCAGGAGAAGTTGTTAGAATTAAGTAATAAAAACCGAAACTCCCTTATATCTTTTAAGATAAAAGGGAGTTTTAAAATAATTTTATTAACACATTAGTAAAGAATGCAGATGCTAGTTGACATATGGCTTAAAATATGGTATCATCATTGATAACTTAGCAAGGTAAGTTAATAAAATTTGATTAAAATTTATTATATTTTTATAAAAATAATGACGGAGAAAAAACTATTAAAGATTTTTAAAGAGAGCCGGGGCAGCTGAAAACCGGCAAAATCTTGTAGCAATACTCACTCCCGAGTTGTGTGACTGAAGTTAAGTAAGTCATATCGCATGGCTGCGTTAATAAGCTAGGGTCAAATGAACCTAATGGAGACTATTAATGAAGATTAATAGTGAAGTAGAGTGGTACAGCGTAAATAACGCCTCTATGTGTAATAACACATGTAGAGACGTTTTTTTTATAAAATTTTGTCTATATTTATGCAGAAAATCTTATAAATTCCATATAATTATTTAAAAATTATAGAATTGTTAAATTTTCTCAAAATAGGGCGAATTCTTAATATTATAAAGGGGGAAATATTATGAAAAAAAAGTTATCGTTATTACTAGCAACAGCATTAGTTGTAAGTTCCTTCGTTGGATGTAGCAAAAGCACAGGAACTTCAGCAGCAGATTCAAAAACAATTAAAGTGGGTCTTAACTATGAGCTAACAGGGGGAGTAGCCACATACGGACAAGGCCTGGTTGAAGGTATTGAACTTGCTGTAGCAGAAATAAACAAAAATGGTGGAGTTCTAAACAAGCAAATTGAATTAGTTAAGGTTGATAACAAATCAGATAATGCTGAATCAGCTAACGTTGCCTCAAAGCTTGCAGTTAAAGATAAGGTTGTTGCTATTTTAGGACCTGCAACATCAGGAAATACTAAAGCAGCTGCACCAATAGCAATACAAAATAAGGTTCCAATGATTTCAGCTTCTGCAACAGCAGATGATGTTACTGTAGATAGCAATGGAAAAGTAAGAGAATATGTTTTTAAAACTTGTTTTAGTGATTCCTTCCAAGGAGTTATAATGGGTAATTTTGCAGCACAAGATTTAGGAAAGAAAAAAGCTGCTTTACTTATAGATAGTACAAGTGATTATAGTAAAGGTCTTGCAAAGAACTTTAAAGAAACTTTCGCTAAATTTGGCGGACAAATAGTTACAGAACAAGCTTATCAAGCAAAGGACACAGATTTCAAAGCTGTTTTAACTAATATTAAAGGATCAAACCCTGATATATTATTCCTTCCAGGATATTATGAAGAAGTAGGTTTAATAGTAAAGCAAGCAAGAGAACTTGGTCTTAACGTACCAGTACTTGGAGGAGACGGATATGAATCTCCAAAGCTTGCAGAGCTTGCAGGAAAAACTGCTTTAAATCAAGTTTATTTTACAAACCACTACTCTCCAATGGATACTGCGCCAGAAGTTGCTAAATTTAGAGAAGCTTTCAAAACTAAATATAGCAAAGAAGCTAATGCTTTCAATGCTCTTGGATATGACCTTGCATACTTCCTTGCAGATGCTTTAAAGAGAACTGGAGAAGTAGATTCTACTAAACTTAAAGATGCTTTAGCAGCAACTAAAAACTTTAAGGGAATTACAGGAGAAATCTCTATTGATGCAAATCATAACCCAGTAAAATCAATAACTATACTTGAAATGAAAAATGGTGAACAAACTTTCTTAAAGAAATTATCTCCACAATAATGATTTATTAAAGTAAACCATAAAATTTATTATTAGAGAGTACATTTATGAATTTAGATAATTTTGTGCTCTCTAATAAATTTTTAAAAGGAAGTGAGAAGAATTGGAACAGTTTTTACAGCAGTTAGTGAATGGACTTTCTTTAGGAAGTATATACGCTTTGATTGCACTAGGATATACCATGGTATATGGTATTATAAATCTAATAAATTTTGCTCATGGTGATATATATATGCTTGGAGCTTATATAGGATTTGCAGTTACAACCACTCTTCATCTTGGCTTTTTTCCAGCACTTATAATAGCTATGGTTTCTTGTGCAATAATCGGAATAATAATTGAAAAAGTAGCTTATAAACCAATTAGAAAATCTACGAGAATTGCTGCACTTATTACTGCAATAGCAGTTTCTTTATTTTTGGAATATGGAACCATGTATTTTGTAAAAGCAGAAACAAGAACATTTCCAAGTGTTCTAGCCAATAAAAGCATAAAGCTTTTTAATGGAGGAGTAGTTTTAAATACTACAGATATATACATAATAGTGATTACAGTAGTACTTATGGTATTACTTCAGTATGTAATTCACAAAACTAAAATTGGTAAAGCAATGAGAGCTGTATCAATGGATAGCGAAGCAGCTCAATATATGGGTATTAGCATAGATAGAACAATATCCTTTACCTTTGCAATAGGATCTGCCTTAGCTGGAGTTGCAGGGGTTCTTGTAGGAGTGTACTACAACTCAATAAATCCTTTAATGGGTATATTACCTGGTCTTAAGGCTTTTGTTGCAGCAGTAATAGGTGGTATAGGAATTATTCCAGGAGCAGTTTTTGGAGGGTATTTCCTTGGCATGACAGAAACTATGGTAAGTGCTTATGGAGGTTCTTTATATAAGGATGGAGTTGCTTTTGCAATATTAATTATAATTCTTTTAATAAAACCTAATGGCTTATTAGGTAAAAATTCTAAGGAAAAGGTGTAGGAGGGATATTATGAAAGCAATGAATAAGAAGAACATCATATCATTAGTAGCTATCCTACTCCTTTATGCATTAGGGCAAATATTGATTGGTATGGGTACTATTGATTCATATGTTTTGCTCAATATAGTTGTAATTGGAATTAATGTAATATTAGCTGTAAGTCTTAATCTTATTACAGGTTTTACAGGACAATTTTCATTAGGGCATGCAGCCTTTATGTCAATAGGAGCTTATGCCTCAGCTGTAGTTACAGCAAAACTTGGTCTGCCTTTTATAGTTGGATTAATTGTAGCAGCTCTATGTGCTGCATTAGCAGGAATTATAATTGGAATTCCTACCTTAAGACTAAAAGGAGATTATTTAGCTATTGCTACTCTTGGCTTTGGAGAAATAGTTAGAATTATTATACTTAATAATGAATATGTAGGTGGAGCAAGTGGAATGAATGACATACCACAGTATACTAATTGGACATGGCTTTTTTTCATGGTAGCTTTAACCTTAGTCTTAATTAAAAACTTTATAGATTCAAAAAGTGGTAGAGCTTGTATAGCAATTAGGGAAGATGAAATTGCTGCTGAAGCTATGGGAATAAACACTACTTACTATAAAGTACTTGCTTTTGCAATAGGTGCACTTTTTGCGGGAGTAGCTGGAGGATTATACTCTGGATATTTTTACTTTATAAAACCTGATGCATTTGGATTTATGAAATCTATTGATATACTTGTAATTGTTGTATTTGGAGGTATGGGAAGTATAGTAGGTTCTGTTGTTGGAGCTATTGCTCTTTCAATAATTTCATTAGTGCTTCAAAGTGTACCTGAGCTTAGAATGGTTATATATTCAGTGATCCTTTTCGTAATAATGGTTTACAGACCACAGGGAATTATGGGTAATTACAAAATAAAGTTCTTAAAGAGAGGAGGAGCCGAACATGTCAGTGGTAAAGGTAAGTAACCTATCTAGATTTTTCGGAGGAGTAAAGGCTGTATCTGATGTAAATATGGATATAAACTCTGAGGAAATAGTTGGCCTTATTGGACCAAATGGGGCAGGAAAGACTACTCTCTTTAATTTGCTAACGGGAATATATTCACCTACAGAGGGTGATATAGTATATAATTTTAGTCAAGAGCTTACAATAAAAAATAAAAAGCCTTATGAAATATCTGCCTTAGGTGTTTCTAGAACCTTTCAGAATATAAGACTATTTGGTAATATGACTGTAGAGGAAAACATTAAAATTGGATTGCACAATAATATAAAGAGCGGCGTGATTTCATCCTTTTTTAGACTTCCTACATTTTATAAGGAAGAGCAAATTGCATATGATAAAGTAGAAAAATTGCTTGAAATTTTTAAGCTTTTAGATAAAAAAGAAGAACTTGCAAAAAACCTGCCTTACGGAGACCAAAGAAGACTAGAAATAGCAAGAGCACTTGCATCTGAACCTAAAGTGCTTCTTCTTGATGAACCAGCTGCAGGTATGAATCCAAATGAAACAAATCAGTTAATGGAGCTAATCAGATGGATAAGAAATGAATTTAAAATTACAATTATACTTATAGAACACGATATGTCACTAGTAATGAATGTTTGCGATAGAATATACGTACTAGACTATGGAAAAATGATAGCTGAAGGATTGCCTGAAGAAATTCAAAATAATCCTGCAGTTATAAAAGCTTATCTTGGAGGTGATGACTAGTCATGTTAGAGATGATAGATGTTAATGTATACTACGGTGCTATTCACGCATTAAAAGGGATAAGCATAAAGGTTAATGAGGGGGAAATTGTTACTTTAATAGGTGCAAATGGAGCAGGTAAAACCACCTCTCTTAAAACAATCTCTGGAGTTTTAAAGCCTAAGACTGGTGTAGTAAAATTTCAAGGCAATGAAATAAATAAGGTGAATGCAAGTAATATTGTAAGCCTTGGAATTTCCCATGTACCTGAAGGTAGAAGAGTATTCGCTAGTATGTCAGTTATGGAAAACCTTGAGATGGGAGCTTACTCAAGAAAAGATAAAACTGAAATTAAAAAAGACTATCAAATGGTATTTGAGACATTTCCAAGATTATTAGAACGTAAAAGTCAAATGGCAGGAACCCTTTCAGGAGGAGAACAACAAATGCTTGCCATAGGTCGTGCCTTAATGTCAAGACCTAAGCTATTGCTTCTCGATGAACCATCTATGGGACTTGCTCCATTAGTAGTAAAACAGATTTTTTCAATTATTAAAGATATAAATGAAAAAGGAACTACTGTTTTACTAGTAGAGCAAAATGCTGCAATGGCACTTAACATTGCTAATAGGGCTTATGTAATTCAAAATGGATATGTAGAAATGGAAGGACCAGCAAATGAACTTCTTAATGATGAAAAGGTAAGAAGTGCATATCTTGGTGCATAAAATATTAGGTTAATTTGATTTTAGGGACTGAAATAAACTCGTACAATATACAGGTTATTTCAGTCCTTTATTTAGGGTTAAGCATTTAGAAAAAATGTTAAAATACTATAACTAAGTAACGTTTTATTTATAAATGTTATAAAATATACACTTAGGAAATAATTATATAAAAAATAACTTTAAGAATTTATTAAGATATATGCATTTAATTATAAAGATAAAGCAATAGTAGAAATACCAGAAGACTTCTTAGAGAAAATTAAACTTTATGAAATCATTTAAGATTTTCGAAGCTAACTAATGAAAATATAATTATTAGCTAAAGTAGAAAAATTCATCATTTTATGATATATTTATTTCATTATAGAGGAAAAATAAGAACACCATTAGAAAAGGAAGGTAACAGACATGGAGGATAAACGCAGTTCGTCAAACTTTATTAGAAATATAGTAGTTGAGGATTTAGAATCAGGAAAACATAAAGAAATAATAACTCGTTTTCCACCAGAACCAAATGGATATTTGCATATAGGTCATGCAAAGTCAATAGTCTTAAATTTTGAATTAGCAGACGAATTTAAGGGTAAAACAAATTTGCGTTTTGATGATACAAATCCAGTAAAAGAAGACACAGAATATGTAGAGTCTATTAAAGAGGATGTAAAGTGGCTAGGATTTCAATGGGATGAATTATACTTTGCTTCTGATTATTTTGAGGAAATGTATAATCGTGCTTTGATTTTGATTAAGAAGGGTAAAGCCTATGTATGTGATTTATCTGTTGAAGAAATAAAAGAATATAGAGGTACTTTAACTAAGCCAGGAAAAGAAAGTCCATATAGAGACAGAACTATAGAAGAAAATCTAGACCTTTTCGAAAGAATGAAAAATGGAGAATTTAAAGATGGGAAAAAGGTATTAAGAGCTAAGATAGATATGTCATCCTCAAATATTAATTTGAGAGATCCAATAATTTATCGTATTGCTCATGCAGAACATCATAATACTGGAGATAAGTGGTGCATTTATCCTATGTATGACTTTGCTCATCCTATTGAAGATGCTATTGAAGGGGTTACTCATTCTATATGCACACTAGAGTTTGAAGATCACCGCCCACTATATGATTGGGTAATTAATGAATGTGAGATGGAAAGCAAGCCTAAACAAATAGAATTTGCTAGATTAAACCTTACAAATACTGTGATGAGCAAAAGAAAATTAAAACAATTAGTAGATGAAGGATTTGTAGATGCTTGGGATGATCCTCGTATGCCTACTATTGCTGGACTTAGAAGAAGAGGCTTCACACCAGAGGCAATGTGTAATTTCTGTAGGGAAATTGGCGTAGCTAAAAGCAATAGTATAGTAGATTACCAAATGCTTGAACATTTCCTTAGAGAAGATTTGAATGAAAAGGCACCTAGGACAATGGCAATTTTAAGACCCTTGAAGGTGGTTATTACAAACTATCCAGAGGGAAAGGTTGAAATGCTTGAGGCAGAAAACAACCAAGATAAACCTGAAATGGGAACTAGACAGATTCCGTTTTCTAGGGAAATATATATTGAGCAGGAAGATTTTATGGAGAACCCTCCAAAGAAATACTTCAGATTATTCCCGGGAAATGAAGTCAGATTAAAAAATGCATACTTCATTACTTGTAATGATGTGGTAAAAGATGAAGCAGGAAATATTGTAGAAATACATTGTACCTATGATCCTGAGACAAAGAGTGGAAGCGGATTCACTGGAAGAAAGGTTAAAGGAACTATTCATTGGGTTGAAGCAAGTAATGCTGTCCCAGCTGAGTTTAGATTATACGATTCTCTAATATTAGACGATGAAAATGATGAGGATAAAAACTTCTTAGAGCAAGTGAATCCGAATTCGCTTGAAATATTACAAGGCTTTATTGAGCCTAATATGAAAGATCTTCTAGGTGGAGAGAAGTTCCAATTCTTTAGACACGGTTACTTTAATGTAGATACAAAATATACTTTTAAAGATAATATAGTATTTAATAGAATAGTATCTTTAAAGAGTTCTTTTAAGATATAATAGAAAACAATAAAAGAGGGTTTAAACTAACAAGCCCTCTTTTATTGTTTTATTATATATGTAACTGATCTTCTTCGTTAAAGAAGGTTTTATATCCTAGTTGTACGAACACTATAACTGTTAAGGCTACGCTTCCTAGAATTCCAAGCATAATAGCAATTTGATATTCAATAGCTGTAAAAGGAGAAACTCCAGATAGAATCTGGCCTGTCATCATTCCAGGAAGAAATACAATGCCCATACCAACCATAGAATTTATTGTTGGGAGGATTGAGGAATCAAAGGCACTATCTACTATTGACTTAGATGCAGCTTTAGGAGTAGCGCCAAGCATAAGAGCCATTTCAACTGAATCTCGTCTATTGGTCATACCGTCTACAAGTTTAGTAACTCCTAAGGATATTCCTGTCATAGAATTGCCAATTATCATACCGCCAATTGGAATAAAATATCTTGGTTCAAACCAAGGAGTAAGTCTTATAACAACAAAAATAAAGTATAGAATGGTTACCAAGGTTCCAGAAACCATAGAAATTCCGATAGTATATTTCATCTGCTTTGAAAGACCTACTTTTACACGTTTAAAGGTATTATAAATTGCAAAAAGCTCCATTAATATTATAAAAAATATCGTGTAAAAAGCATTACTATTTTGAAATATATATGAGAGAACATACCCAGTTAATATTAATTGAAGGGTCATTCTTATTGTTGAAATTATTATTTCCTTTTCTCGAGATATACCTTTTATTTTAACTATAGCAAGAAGTACTAATACAAAAATATATGCTGAAGCCATTTGCCATAGATTAAGATTCAAAACACTATCCAAGGTTTGTACCTCCTGTATGGTTTATTATTTTCCCTTTTGCAAGTTCTACCTTGTTGTCAGAAAAGGCCTCCGCTACTTTAGAGGAATGGGTTACCATTATAAGAGTTTTTTTATTGGACTTTACATAAGCTACTACCTTTGAGATAATAAGATCTTCCGTGTCTTCATCTAATGCAGAGGAAGGTTCATCTAACAATAATACTTCTGGCTCCATTAGCAAAATTCTTCCTAAGGCAATCCTTTGTTTTTCTCCACCAGATAATTTTTCTGCATTTTCCTTAAGAGATTTTTCTAAGTTTAAAAAATTTAGAATTTCTAGTAGTTTATTTTCATTTGCTAAAGGTTTTTCAGAAAATTTCAGCCCAATTAGCAGGTTTTCTTGTACAGTTCCAGGAAATATTACAGGGTTTTGAGGTAACATTATAGCTTCTCGTCTTAGTAAAATAGAGTCTACTTTCTTTAAACTTGTACCTTTATAAAGAATTTCACCCTCTTCACAACTTATCAATTTGTTTAACATGCGAATTAAGGTTGTTTTGCCACTTCCACTTTGACCTATTATGCAGGTAATTTTTTCTTTAGGAATATGTAGCCTATCTATGTTTAATATATTTTTATATTTTACAGTTTCAAGAGTATACATAATAGACCTCCTTTTGATAGTTCTACTTTACTATTATATAAATACATATTCAACAAAAATTTATAAAATTAACATTAAGATATAATTATATTTGTGCTGTGATATAATAATATTATAAATAAATGAAAGAGGGGTAAAATTATGATGATGATTTTAGGCGTTGTTGTATTGGTAATACTTGTAATAATAGTTTTGAAAATGCTAGAAAATCCTATGGATGACTCTGGAGAATTCAATGGTAATATTTTCCCTTTTGAAATAAAAGACCCTGAAGATTGGTTTAAATCAAAGCCAAAAGAAGAAAAAAAAGAAATACAAAAAAATGAAAAAGAGAATAAAGATTAAGTTAAATTTTGTGAAAGTTAAATTTTAATGGAGGGGTTTCATTGCCTGGAAAAAACTTCATAAATTATAATGAAGATATTATTAAAAAGTGGGAAATGTTTGCTGAGGAAGATGTATTGAATGAAAATGGAATTAGAGAAGTTATTGTGGAATCATGGAAAAGGAGCAAGGATTATGGAGTAAATCCTTATTCGCAAGATTTTCCACAGAGTCTCAGTGATGAAGAGTTAAAAAAAAGACACAAAGAATCAAGTTTACTATTGAAAACAGCAAAGCCTTTTATGGATAGTATATATAAAATAGTTCAAGATACAGATTTTATTATAAGATTAACAGATAAAGACGGATTTGTGTTAACTCATATAGGAGAAGAAAAAATAGTAAATATGTATTTTTCGATAGGAGCAGATGATGGATATAATGTAAAAGAGGAGTTTGTTGGAACTACTGCTATTGGTATGACACTTATTACAGGTGAGCCTATACAGGTAGTAGGAGGGGAACACTACTTAAGAGAATACCACAAGTTAACATCTTCAGCCTGCCCTATAAAAGATAAAAGTGGAACCATACTCGGAGTTTTAAGCATAACTGGAAGTTATAAGCAAGTGCACCCTCACACCTTAGGTATGGTAGTTGCAGCAGCAGAAGCTATAGAAAAAGAAATTAAGCTTGAAGAGTATAATAATGAACTAAGATCTATAAATGAGAGGTTTTATCAAATAACAGAATCCATTTCAGAAGGAATAATTAGGGTGGATAATAAAGGAAACATAATGAGTATAAATAGATTTGCTCGTAAATTACTTTCCTTTAGTGAAGCCAATATTATTGGAAAAGATATTAAAACAATTCTCAGTTCAGATAATAGAGCAGACATCCTTCAAGGAATTATAAATGGCAAAAGTCATGTTGAAGAAGAAGTTAACTTTAAAACTAGAAATGGCAGGAAGAAATCATGTATTGCAAATATTACTCCTATAAAATCTGCTGGGGGAGTTGTAATTACTTTTAGGGAAACAAAAATGCTTCATAGCTTAGTAAATAAAATTGTAGGGGCTAATGCGAAGTTTAACTTTAGTGATATTCTTGGTAAAAGCGATGCAATAAATAAAGCAATTAAGCTTGCTTCCGTTTCGGCTAACACCAATACGACTATTTTGCTGCAAGGAGAAAGTGGTACTGGTAAGGAGATGTTTGCACAAGCAATTCATAATGAAAGTGATAGAAGAGGATACCCCTTTGTATTTTTAAATTGTGGGGCCATTCCTAGAGAATTAGTATCAAGCGAGCTTTTTGGATATATTGAGGGTGCTTTTACGGGAGCTAAAAGAGGAGGGCATCCAGGTAAATTTGAATTGGCTGATGGAGGAACAATATTTTTAGATGAAATAGGAGATATGCCCCTAGATGCTCAGGTAAGCTTACTGAGGGTACTTGAAGATAAAAAGATAGTAAGAGTTGGGGGAAGTGAGGTTATACCTATAGACGTTAGGGTAATTGCTGCTACTAATAAAAATTTGAACAAGGAAGTTGAGCTTGGTAATTTTAGGAGCGACTTATTTTATCGAATAAATGTTATGCCTATATATACCCCTACCTTGAGAGAAAGAAAAGAAGATATAAAAATATTGATAGATTACTTTGTTGAAAAGCTGTGTAAAACCACCAATAAAACAGTAAAAGGAATTGGACCAAGCTTTTATAAGACTATGCTAAGTTATAATTGGCCAGGGAATGTGAGAGAATTACAAAATGTAATGCAAAGAGTTATAAACATGGTGGATAATAATGTTACACTAACTATTAAGGACTTGCCACCATATATTGTAGATAAAGATTCTAAGGAAAATATGGAGTTTGGAAGGCAGCTAGTTACACTTGATGAATTAGAGAAAAACTATATAAATAAGGCTATACAGGAATGTAACGGTAATATAGCAGTAGCTTCGAAAACTTTAGGAATAGGCAGAACTACTATGTATAGGAAGATGAAAAAATATAATATTGAAGAAACTTAGTTTGTGAAAAAGTGTTTCGAAATGAAACTTCTGTTTCACAATGAAACATAAAAAAACGTATAAATTAGAATTTTGTTTCAAAATGAAACATTTAAAAACAATTACAGTATACTGTAATTGTTTTTTTACTTTTCTAAAAAAAAAAGACTGAGCGGAGATAAGTAAAAATAAGACTTTGAAAATACTTTTTAATTCTATATATGGTTGGCACAATAATTGCTTTATAAAGTTAATATAACAAGTAAAGGAGGTATTTAATATGACATTTAAAGTTATATTAATGTATATAATATTTTGGTTAATACTATCTGAGAGAAACAGCATGGAGAGTATAGTCATAGGAACGGCTGTTTGTGTTGTTATAGGAGTATTTAACAAAAGGCATGCTTTAGTAAGAATATACCAAAAAAGTTTTAAAAATATAGATTTGCAAATTAAGTATTGGTCATTATTTCTTTTAGTATTGTTTAGGGAGATTGTTTTAGCTAACATTCATGTGGCTAAGGTAGTTTTAAGTCCCAAGCTAGAAATATCCCCTTGTATGACAACGTTTACTACTGATCTTAAATCAGATTTTTTAAGAACTATTTTAGCAAACTCCATAACCTTAACTCCAGGTACTATAACTGTAGATATGAGTGATGATGAATTTACAGTTCACTGTTTAAGAGGAGAATACGGACAGGGACTAGTGGATTCAAAGTTCGAGAAAATTTTATTAAGGATAGAGGAGAGTATGAATGGTTAAGATATTGGTTTTTGCAACCTTAATTTTATGCATAACTATATTTCTTTGTATATTTAGAGCCATTAAGGGACCCACTGCGGGAGACAGGTTAATTGCAATAAATGTTGTTGGAACAAAGACAATTATATTGATACTGATAGTTTCATTTATACTTCATGAAACTTATTTCATAGATGTAGCTTTAGTTTATGCTTTAATCAGCTTTATTGCTTCAATAGTTATAGCTCAATATATTAAAAGATGGGGGGAAAAAAAGACATGATTATAGTTTTTGGAATGCTAGTTTTAGGAGGTTTATTTTTCTTGGTTGTGGGAACTGTTGGGTTAATAAGATTTCCAGATATGCTTACAAGAATGCACAGTGTAGCAAAATGCGATACTCTTGGAGCTGCTTTAATATTAATCGCTTTAGTTATTTACAATGGATTAAATATAGTAAGCTTAAAGCTTATACTTATCATTTTGTTTATTTGGCTTACAAATCCAACTGCAACGCACTTAATTGCAAAGGCAGATACTGAGCAGACCTTTAAGGAGTCTTTAAAAGGAGGGGGAATAGAAAGATGACATTACTAAGTATAATTATGCTTCTGTTTTTAATTGGATCGTCTATAGCAGTTGCTATAATGCGAAATATTTTGGCAGCGATTATAATCTTTATGGTCTACAGCTTAATTATGGCGGTTATTTGGCAGCAGCTTAATGCACCAGATGTAGCAATTACAGAGGCAGCCGTAGGTGCGGGGATAACCACCCTACTATTTATGCTTACATTAAAAAGAATTAAGGAGTAAAAATATGAGGAAGTTAGCAGCTATAATACTTACAGTAGGCTTAATATTAATTTTACTCTTAGGAGTACAGGAATTGCCTAGCTTTGGAAAGCCTGATAATCCAGATAACAATGAAGTTTCAAGGTACTATATAGAAAATGCCACAAAGGATACTGGTGCAACAAATATTGTCACTGGGATCATACTGGATTATAGGGCTTTCGATACCTTTGTAGAATCTAGTGTACTATTTACAGCTTCAATAATAGTAATACTTATTTTAAAGAAGAATGGTAATAAAACGGAATAAGGGAGTGAGAAATTGAAAAGTGTAATTTTAAAGGAAATAAGTAAAGTTATCATTCCTTTTATACAAATTTTTGGGGTATATGTTATTTTCCACGGCCATTTGAGCCCCGGAGGAGGCTTCGCCGGAGGAACTATAATTGGGGCCAGTTTTATATTATACAGAATAGTGTTTGGAATGGAGTATGCTCAGAAAAAATTTAAATATGAAATCTTAATGCCTATTTTATGCTTTTCCATAATGTTATATGGAATTTTAAAGGGTTATAGCTTTATTACTGGCGGAAGCCATTTGAATTTCCCTCAGCCACCTCTAGGAACATCGGGAGACATTCTAAGTGGAGGTTTCTTACTTCCATTAAATATATTAGTAGGAACCATTGTAGCTATAGTTATCTATTTTTTATATAGTTTGTTTGATAAAGGAGAAATATAAATGGAAGCATTACTGACTAATTATTACGAGGCTTGTTCTATGATTTTATTTGGTGTTGGCTTTGCAGTATTATTACTACACAGCAATTTAATAAAGAAAATTATTGGAATGAATATTATGGATACAGCTATTTTCCTATTTTTCATTGCAAAAGGATATATAGAAAAAAGGGAAGCACCTATTATAGTAGATGTGTATAAAGGTGTGGATGCATATATAAATCCCGTTCCCTCCTCATTGATGTTAACTGGAATAGTTGTTGCAGTAAGTACCACTGCTTTTGCTTTAGCACTTACTGTAAAGCTTCATGAGGAGTATGGAACCATAGAGTTAGATGAAATTATGAAAATGAAAGGAGACTAGAATATTGATTATTAAGAGTTTTCCCTTAGTAACTATTCTTGTTTTGTTTATATCTGCTTTTATAATGCCATTAATAAAAGACGGAAAGCTAGTAAAAACCATAAGCTTAGCTTCTATGTTTTTGGGGTTAATACTTTCTTTAACTACAGCTTTTTATGTAATAAAGTATGGGAAGTTTTATTATAGGATAGGTCATTTTAGCGCCCCTATGGGGATTGAGTTTTATATTGGAAATATTGAAGCTGTTATGGGTATATTATTTACTTTTGTATCCTTGATGATTATATGGTATTCAGTTTACAGCATTGATAGGGAGATAATAAGCAGTAAAATTTCTCTTTACTATTTACTTATTAATATTTTAATAGGTTCCTTGCTGGGAGTCATTTTTACAAATGACTTGTTTAATGCTTTTGTATTTATTGAAGTGGGAACCCTAGCTTCCTGCGGAATAATAGTGGTAAAGGATAAAAAGGACAACATAAAGGCCACCCTTAAGTATCTCATTATGAGCTGTTTAGGTTCGGGACTTGTGCTTATGGGTATAGCATTTATATATTCTATTACTGGACAATTAAATATAACCTTTATTCATAAAGAGCTTTTAAGTGTATATCATCAATATCCAAGGGCCATTCTTATTTCTTTAAGTTTATTTACCGTAGGTCTTGGGGTTAAGAGTGCTATGTTCCCATTACACACTTGGCTTCCAGATGCTCATTCTAGTGCCCCTTCCTCCTCTAGTGCTATACTTTCTGCACTTGTTCTAAAGGCCTTTGTACTACTTCTAATTAAGGTTCTATATAGAGCTTTTGGTATGGATATAATAACTGAATTTCCAGTATTAAATATAATATTGATACTTGGAAGTGTAGGTATGATAATGGGTTCTGTTTTTGCTATTTTCCAAAGGCAGATTAAGAGGGTAATAGCCTATTCAAGTGTTGCTCAGATGGGATACGTTTTTTTAGGAATCGGACTTGGAACTGATCTTGGGGTTGCAATTGCTGTATTCCATATGGTAGGCCATGCTGTTACAAAATCTGCCTTGTTTTTAGCCGTAGGAGCCATGATTGAGAAAACCGGTAGTAAAGAACTAAAAGGCTTAAGAGGTATAGGAAAAGAGATGCCAGCAACCTCTGCATTATTTCTACTTGGAGCTTTATCCATGGTAGGTATACCGGTGCTCCCTGGCTTTGCTAGCAAGTGGAATTTGGCCTTAGCCAGTATTGAAGTGGATAAAATATTGATAATAGGGATTATTTTAGTCAGCAGTCTTTTAAACGCTGTGTACTACTTCCCTATAATAATTAATGGCTTCTTTGGAGAAGAAAATTTAAAAGATAAAATATATAAGTCTAAATCTAAGCCAATAAAGGAATTGCTTCCTATTTTCTGTCTTATATTTGCTATGATATATGCAGGCTTTAGCTCTGGAAGCATAATTAATTTTATTAAAAATGGAATAGTATAGGGGGGAACCTTACAATGAATTACTTAATTTTGCTTCCGGTTTCTCTTCCTTTTTTAGTAGCTGTTATGATACCTATAATGAAGTTCAAAGAAAGAGAAAGAAACTTTTTCGTAGGAGCGGTGATTATACTTAACCTTATTATAGTCATAGGAATTTTCTATGCTTTAGGTGAAGGGGGAATTCATTTATTCAAGTTGAATGAATTTATAGACATATACTTTAAAATTGATAAACTGGGAATCTTATTTACATCTTTAGTTTCCATACTTTGGGTACTTACTAGCTTCTATTCTATGGAATATATGAAACATGAAGGGAAGGAAAATAAGTTCTTTGCATTTTTTATAATTACTTTAGGAGTTACCGTAGGTATAGGGTTTTCGGGAAATCTTTTTACCTTGTATATTTTTTATGAACTTCTAACCCTGGTTACCTTTCCTTTAGTTATTCATACGGAAAGTAAGGAAGCTTTAGAAAGTGGGAAAAAGTATCTAGCATACTCCTTCGGAGGGGCTACCTTTATCTTACTTGGCATGATACTTTTGTTTAGCATTACGAATAATCTGAACTTTCAGCCTCACGGCGTAGTGGGGGCTGTTTCAGCAGATAATTTTAATCTATATTTAGGAATATTTATAAGTATGTTTATAGGTTTTGGAGTTAAGGCAGCTTTAGTTCCTTTTCATTCCTGGCTTCCTTCAGCTATGGTGGCACCTACTCCTGTAAGCTCACTGTTACATGCGGTAGCTGTAGTAAAGTCTGGAGTATTTGCTCTTATTAGAATGTGTTATTACATTTTTGGAGTGGATGTTATAAAAGAACTTAAAGGAAATATATACATGATAGTGCCGATTATTATAACTATTTTATTAGGATCTTTTATAGCAATTAAACAAGAAAACTTAAAGAAGAGACTAGCTTATTCAACTGTAAGTCAGCTAGGTTATATACTTCTTGGAATTGTGCTTTTAAATAAAAATGCCTTTGTTGGAGCCTTACTTCATTTAATAAATCATGCAGTAATAAAAATAACATTGTTCTTTGTAGTTGGATCTATAATGTACACTACAGGAAAGAAAAATATTAGTGAAATAAACGGCATAGGAAGAAGGATGCCACTTACTATGTGGTGCTTTACCATAGCTTCTATTTCTCTAATAGGGATACCTCCAACTAATGGTTTTGTAAGTAAGTGGTTTTTAGCTCAAGGAGGACTTACAGCTGGGAAAATTATATTCCCAGCAGCATTACTCTTAAGTGCCGTGTTAACTGCTTTATATCTTTTCCCAGTAGTTACAGAAGCATTCTTTAGAAAGGGAGATTATGAAAATGCAATTATAAAGGAACCGCCTAAAAAGATGCTTATTCCAATTGTCATTATAACTATAATAGTAGTGATTTTAGGATTGTTCCCAAATCCAGTGATTTTTTTCATAGAAGAAATTGCAAGTGAGGTAATGTAAAGGAGGGTGAATTTTATGGATTCAAAGGCAATGCTGCTATTTATAATGCTTTTCCCTCTCCTAGGATCCTTTGTAGGATATATTCTTGGAAGGAAAAATGAAAAACACAGAGATGTTTTTAATATTTTAGTGACTGGAGTTACTTTTATAGTTGTATGCTTTTTGTTTCCTCATGCAAAAGGTTGTACCTTAGAAGTTTCTATTCCTTATGTTATGGGGACAGGGCTGCATTTAAAGCTTAATGCCTTTAGATATATTTTTGTTTTTATTACAGCTTTCGTATGGTTATTAGCTACAATTTATTCTAACGAATATTTAGTAAAGTTCAAAAACAGAAATAGATATTATCTATTTTTTATGCTTACCCTTTGGAGTACTATAGGGATATTTTTATCAGAGAACTTTATTAATCTGTTTACTTTTTTCGAGATTATGTCCCTAACCTCTTATGTATTGGTAATCCATGAGGAAAATGAGTATTCCCATGAAGCTGGTCACACTTATATAGTAATGGCTGTTACGGGAGGACTAATACTGCTTATGGGATTGTTTCTTCTTTATGACTATACAAATACTTTAGACATTGATGCTCTGCAAGAAGCTGTAAAAGGTATAGGAAACATAAAATATTTTATAGTATCCTTAATAATTATTGGTTTTGGCGTAAAGGCCAGTATGTTTCCACTGCACATATGGCTGCCGAAGGCCTATCCAGCTGCCCCAGCCCCTGCTAGCGCTGTATTGTCTGCAATATTGGTAAAAACAGGAATATTTGGAATTATGGTTACTATTGAAATAATTATGAAGGGAGACTTAATTATTGCGGCTGCAGTATTGATACTAGGGTTTATTAATATGCTCCTTGGTGGATTCTTAGCCTTGTTCCAAAGGAACATTAAAAGAATTCTTGCCTATAGCAGTATGAGCCAGGTTGGATATATTCTTGTGGGAATTGGACTTATGGGTCTGCTAAAGGAAAGCGGAGCTATAGCCTTCTACGGAACCTTATATCATGTGGTAAATCATGCTTTCTTTAAAGGCTTGTTATTTATGCTGACTGGTATTATTTATGTAAGCTTAAATACAGTGAATATAAATAAAATAACGGGCTTTGGAAGAAATAAAAAAATATTAAAAATCCTATTTATAATTGGCTTCTTTGCTATTATTGGAATGCCAGGTTTCAATGGATTCATTAGTAAAAATTTACTGCATCATGCCTTAAGTGAAGCAGAGCATATATATGGCGGAGCCTTATTTACCTTTGCAGAAATAGCATTTATCTTAAGCAGTAGCTTTACAGTTGCCTATATGCTTAAGATATTTATAGCTTTGTTTGTGGAGGAAAGTGAAAAAAGTATAGAAGAGCAAAAAATAAGTATTTCCTTTAGATCAACTATCCCAATGGGGATTTTAGGGGCAGCTATAATGTATATAGGAATAAATCCCAAAAGTCTAATGGGTGTATTAGAAGCTTCTCTTGCATCTTTTGGAATGAAGCCTATGGAAGTTCATTTTTACACTTTAACAAATATGAAGAGTTCTTTTATTCCTATAGCCCTAGGCACAGTAATATACTTGTATTTTATTAAAAAGTATTTAAGAAAGAGCACAAAACAAGGTTGGTGCTACGAAAATATTTCTCTTAATTGGTTTAGTATTGAAAATAATCTCTACAAGCCTATAGGTAGAAGATTATTTAACATTAGCTATGTTCTGCTAAATGCCATAGATAAGGGCCTTGTGTTTGGAGTAGTTTTACTTGAAAATGCATTGAGATTTATAGGGAATATAGAAATTAAAAGTGGAAAATTTCAGCCTTTCCAAAGCGTAAGTGAAAAACTAGGGGAATTAAGCAGAAATTTAAACAGTGTAACTTATTCAGTATTTTTGTTTGGGACAGTTCTTTTTATATGTTTAGTGATTATGATTAGATAATATTAGAAAAATAAAAAATATAATTAAAAAGGGTAATCCCAATGGGTTACCCTAAAGCCGTAATGACACAATTTTTAGTGGTTTTTTTACCTTTATATAAAGCTTCGTCAGCTAAATTAATACAGTTCTCAATGTTTATTTCTTTGTTATATTCGCAGATTCCAAGGGTCAAAGTTACAGAAAGTTTCAAGTTACTATAAATATATATTTTATTAGAAATACTCTCTCTTATTCTTTCTGAAATAATATAGCCTTCTTGAAGGGAAGTTTCGGGAAGCAAAAACAGAAATTCCTCTCCGCCCCACCTAGCAACATAATCAGATTTCCTAATCAAGGAACTCATATCTTTAGAAATTGAAGCTAAAACAAAATCACCACAATCATGGCCGTATTTATCATTAAATTTTTTAAAGTAGTCGATATCAGCTATTATAATTACAAACTTCTTTCCAAGGAACTTAAACTTATTTTTTTCTTCATCAATTTTATCGAGGATATAACTTCTGTTCCATAGATTTGTTAAGTAATCTTTTTTTGCCATTAGCTCAAGTTTTTTATATGCAATTATTAAATCTTGGTTTTTCTTATTTATTTCTTCGTTTGCTACGATTAAAGCCTCATTTGCTTTTACTAGTTCAACATTTTTTAATCTGTATATTTCATTTTCTTTTTCAGCATTCTCTAATTCATATTTATTTTCAATACTTAAAACAGCATTTCTTATTTTCTCAGTAAAAATACTATCTTTAACAGAAGAATGCAGCTTATAATATTCAAGAGATTTCTTATAATTATTTGTACTTTCATAATAATTTGACAAAGCCAGGTAAACTTCATTTATAATTTTCTTTATTTTTACTTCCTTTGCAATTATCAACGCTTCATCTAAGTAATGTATTGAATCATGATGATTTCCTAAAGCTAAGTAAAGGTTTCCAAGATATAGCAAATTAGTTGCTATGCCTGCCTTGTAGTCTATTAGCATATGAATTTCAAGAGACTTATTATAATATTCTAACGCCTTAATATAGTTATTTTCCTGTGCATAGATACAACCTAGATTTATAAGGGCTGCAGCTTGTACATCTCGTATATTATAATTTATAGCAATATCATACGCTCTATTATAATTAATGATAGCTTTTTCATAGTCTCCAAAATGCTTGTAAACAAGACCTATTGTAACAGAGGCACTAGCTATGCCCGCGTAATTGTTTGATTTTTCGTGAATAGGAAGTGATTTTTTGCAAAAATTCAAGGCATTTTCATATTCTTCCATACACCAATATACTATACCTATTTTTCTTAAGCAGTTTCCAACTTCGCTAATGTTGCCAATTTTTTCTTCATAGCGAAGAGCTTTAAAGTAATAATAAATTGCCTTATCATAATCACTTAAACTGCCGTATGCTGAACCTAGATTTATTAGGATATTGGCAATTTCATTATCGTTTAATTTCTTTTCAAATATTTCTAAAGCTTTAAGAGAGTAGTCGATGCTTTTGTCACAATCACCTAAATATATATGGGCTACAGCAATATTCTTTAGAGAATGAGCTATACCGTCTTCGTAGTAAATCATCTCAGAAAGTCTTAACGCTTCATTAGCAAAGGCTAAAGCTTCCTTTGGCGAAACATAAGTAGGATATCTAGCAATAAGATTTAACATATCAATCTTTTCTCTACCAACTAAAAAAGGTAATTTTTCTTGAAGCTTACGAAAATTTATATCCATATGCTTCCTCCTATCTTTGAAAGTATTACAATGGAACATTAAGTATAATATTATAAGATAACAATATTTACAAAAAAATTAAGTATAATTAAAAACCAAATTAAAGCAACATTATATTATTTTAATAATTTTATCAATAATTGACACATTTGTCTATTAGAATATATAATTCTCTTTTAATATGAGGAATAATAAGGAATTTAAGAAAGTCTAATTTTTAATAAGGTTTGTATTAAAAACACATAATAATACTATTAAATTTCTTAGGAGGGTTCAAAATGAATGAGAGATATAAATGTTTTAAAGAAATTGACAGATACCTAATGAATGAGTTAAGACCTTCAGAGTATCTTAATAAAATATGTAAAGATGAGGGAATTTTTAGAGAATATCCTTTTAATATGCTAGGTGAACTGGAATCTACTCCTCAATCGCCTAAATATCATCCTGAAGGAAGCGTTTGGAATCATACAATAATGGTTGTGGATAATGCAGCATTAAGAAGAGATTTAAGTGGAAATCCAAGAGCTTTTATGTGGGCTGCATTGCTACATGATATTGGGAAACCAGGTACAACACGAAGAAAAGGTGATAGAGTTATATCCTATGATCATGATGTTCTAGGAGCAAGATTAGCAAAAGAGTTTTTAGAGGAATTTAATGAAAATGCAGAATTTATTAGTACAGTAAGTAAGCTCGTAAGATGGCATATGCAAGCTTTATTTGTAGTTAAAGACTTGCCCTATGCTAAAATAGAGAAAATGCTCAGAGAGGTTTCACTGGAGGAAATAGCATTGCTTTCTTTGTGTGATAGACTAGGAAGAGGGGAAATGACTGAAGAAAAAATAAAAAATGAAGAAGAGAATATCAATATATTTGTCAATAAGTGCAAAAAAAACTTACAAATAACTTGTTAGGAATAATTCTAAATAAAATAGAAAAATCTATAATAATACTCATTTATTGTGATATAATTATATATATTTAATCAATAATATAATTATATAATATATTACTTATTGTAATATTGGGAGTAAATATGAAAAAAAGGGTTATTAGTTTGAAATTTAGCATAAAAAAGAAATTAATAATTTTAGCTTTAATACTACTAGTTGTACCTACATTATTTCTAGGTATTTCTAGCTATAGATATTCTAAGATGCAGTTAGATGTTATTGGGCAGGAAACCTTAAAAAATGCAGTAAGCTTAGCAATGCAGGTGATTGAAGATAAGCAAAAAGAAGTTTCAGAAGGAAAGCTTACTACTAAAGAAGCTCAGGAGCAGGTTAAAGTATTTTTAATAGGTGAAAAAAATGTTGATGGAGTCACAAGAAAAATGTTTTCAAAGATAGATCTTGGGGAAAATGGATATTTTGCAATTTATAATAAACAAGGCTACGAGGTGGCTCATCCTTTATTGGAAGGGAAATATGTGTTAGAAATACCTAGCAAAGGGAAAAACAATCTTTTAGTGGTAAAGGATTGCATTGAAAAGGCAGAGAATGGCGGTGGATTTACATATTACGAGTGGGATATACCAGGAACAGCTAAAGCAGAGCCTAAAATAGCTTATACAGCTCTTGAATCTAATTGGGGATGGTATTTAAGTGCAAGTTCATATATGTCAAGCTTTAATCAAGAAGCCGACAAACTTTGGGATAATCTTATGATGACATTAGCTATAGCCATAGCTATAGGTAGTGTAATTGTATTAATGTTTTCCAATAAAATAGTATTACCTATTATTGAATTGTCTAATTTTATTAAGAAAATAGAGACTAGCAAGTATACTGCAAAGCTGCCTAAAGCTATATTAGACAGAGAAGATGAGATAGGAGTATTAGCTAGGACAATAGAAAACATGAACAAACAATTGCTGGATAGTTTTCAAAAGTTGTATTGCCAAAATGAAATTTTACAAAATGAAGTAAAGGAAAGAAGAAAAGCTCAAGTAGGATTATCTCTTACTTATGAGGTAATCGGAAGCTCTAAAGAAGCAATATTTATAGCGGATAGCAGTAGAAAGATTATTTATATCAACAAAGCATTTTCCAAAATAACAGGATATAGCCAAGAGGAAATAGTTAATAATTATGTGGAAGAGATGCATTTTTGTAAGTTAGATAAGTATAATGAAGTTGTTGAAGCAATTAAAGATAACGGATTTTGGATGGGAGAGTTTATTGATATAAATAAAAGTGGAGAAAAGTATCCTGTGTTTCTATCTTTGAAAAGAGTTGTAAGCGAAGATAGCAATGAGTGCTATTATGTTGGAATATTTGAAGATCTAACTAGAGCAAAAGAAGATGAGGAAAACATCAATTACTTAAAGAAACATGATGTACTAACTGGTCTTCCTGGAAAAGCATTAATAAGTGAAAAGCTGAATTATTTAATACACGATATTTCAAGAGCTAATAAAATAATTGGTGTTATGACTTTGGGACTAGATGATTTTAAATTCATTAATGAGGCTATGGGTCATACTTCAGGTGATATTTTATTAATGGAACTAGCTAAGAGACTCAGAAGATTTATTAAAGATGAGGATACTATAGCAAGAATAACTGGAGATGAGTTTGCTATAGTATTAGAAAATGTTGTAAATATAAACCAAATTACTGATATGGCTAATAGTTTATTAAGTATATTTCATAAGCCTTTTAGAATTAAAGGAAGAGATATATTTATTACTGCTAGTATAGGTATTAGCATTTACCCTGTAGATGGTTTAAATGCTGAGATGCTTATAATGAATGCGACTTCTGCGCAAAATCATGTAAAGAAAAATGGAAAGAATAACTATCAATTTTATTATAGAAAAATGAATGAAGATGCTTTTGGCAATCTTGAGATGACAACTTCCCTTAGAAAAGCAATAGAAAGAGGGGAATTTCTTTTACATTATCAGCCTCAAGTAGACTTAAATACCGGGGAAGTAACTGGTATGGAAGCTTTGATTAGATGGGAGCATCCGAAATTTGGACTAATATACCCAGATAGATTTATAGCCTTGGCAGAGAGGACGGGTCTTATAGCAGAGATAAGTAGTTGGGTTTTGAAAGAAGCATGTAAGCAGAATGAAAAATGGCATAAAGAAGGTTATGATAATTTAGCTATTTCGATAAATTTATCTGCAATGGAATTTATTAAAAAAGATTTAGCTAAAAATGTTAAACAGATAGTGGAAGAAACAAAACTTTCACCACAATTTGTGGAAGTAGAGATTACAGAAGGTATACTTATGGGCAATGTAGAACAGTCTATAGAAATACTCACTGAACTAAAGGAAATAGGAGTTAGAATTGCTATAGATGATTTTGGTACAGGCTATTCTTCCTTAAACTACTTAAGACAGTTTCCAATTGATAGATTGAAAATTGACAGGTCCTTTATTATGGGTATACCAGAAACTGATAATGGTGCTATTGCAAAGATAATAATTGAGCTTGCAAAAAGCTTAGGACTTAAGGTTGTAGCAGAAGGTGTAGAAAGCAAATATCATGTAAACTTTCTTAAGGAAAGAAACTGTGATGAAATACAAGGCTATTATTTTAGTAAGCCTATACCAGTAGATAAGGTGGACGAACTCTTAAAGAATAAAAAATGTTTAGAGTAAAAAAAATATGAATGGAAAACATAAGAGTATTGGCAGTTTATTTTAGGCACGTATACTTTTATGTTTTTTTATTTTGCATGATGAAATAATAAAAAATATATTATTGACAATGGGGTATTCATGGTTTAACATATGTTTGTTATAGTTATAAAACATGAATCTTGCAAAAAAAAGGTGGTTAGAAATGGTATACAATCAAAACAGAACTCCATTATTCGATGCATTAAAAGAATATGACAGAAGACAGGTTATTCCCTTTGATGTTCCTGGCCATAAGCATGGTAAAGGAATTCCTGAGTTTGCAGAATTTGTTGGAAGCAAGGTTCTGGAAGTTGACGTTAATTCAATGAAATTATTAGATAACATAAGCGGCCCTAAAGGAGTAATAAAAGAGGCAGAGGAGCTTATGGCAGAAGCATATTGGTCAAGTCATGCCTTTTTTTTGGTAAATGGAACTTCTGCAGGTGTTCAAGCTATGATTATGAGTGTATGTAATCCTGGAGAAAAAATTATTATGCCAAGGAATGCTCATAAGTCAGCAATTAATGGACTAATATTAAGTGGTGCTATACCAGTGTATGTTCAACCTGAGACTAATGATAAATTAGGAATAGCTATGGGAGTATCAGCAGAAAGTGTCGAAAAGGCAATTGCAAAAAATCCTGAGGTAAAAGCAATATTTATTATTAATCCTACGTATTATGGTGTGGTTTCAGATTTAAAGCAAATTATAACAATAGCTCATAAGAATGGGATGGCCGTAGTTGTAGATGAAGCACACGGGGCTCATTTTGGATTTCATGATGAGCTACCACAAGGGGCAATGGAGCTGGGAGCTGATATGGCAGCAGTAAGCTTGCACAAAACAGGAGGTTCTTTAACCCAAAGCTCAGCGTTACTATTAAATGAAGGCTTGATAGATAAAAATCATGTAAAAACTGTATTAAACTTAACTCAAACTACTAGTGCATCTTATCTATTAATGTCTAGTCTAGATGTTGCACGAAAAAGATTGTCTACTGAAGGGCAAGAAGTTTTTACAAAAATATTAGAAGCTACTAGGTGGGCAAGGGAAGAGATAAATAAACTTGATGGATTATATGCCTTTGGAAAAGAACTAATTGGAGAACCAGGAGTATTTAACTTTGATGAAACCAAGCTGGGAATTAATGTTTCTGGACTTGGGATTACTGGATTTAGGGCTTACGATATTTTGAGAGATGAATATAATATACAAGTAGAGCTTGGAGATGTATTCAATATATTAGCTATTGTAAGTGTGGGTGATGATAAAAACTCCTTAAAGATACTTGTAGAAGCTCTTAAGGACATTAGCTTAAAGTATAAAAGCTGTGAGATGAGATTTGGAAAAGTATCTTTAGATAATCCCGAACTGATTGTTTCTCCAAGAGATGCATTTTATGCAAGTAAAAAGCTTGTAAAACTTGAAGATGCAGAAGGAGAAATTAGCGGAGAATCTATAATGGCGTATCCGCCGGGAATTCCAATAGTTACTCCAGGTGAACGTATAAGTTTTGACATGATAAATTATATAAGATATATAAAAAATCAGCATAGTATGATAACCGATACAGATGATCCTAATGTAGACTACATAAAAGTATTGGGAATCTGAACTGGAATTTATAAAGCTGCTTAAAGGATAAGGTTATGAATTATATTTTCTAATACCTTATCCTTTTGTAATTGATTTATATAATTGTAAATATCCTTAAAACTATTGACAATTATGAAATTAATAGTATATTTGTTTTAGATAAACTTAGGATTTGTCCACATCAAGCAAAGGAAGATAGATATATTTGTATAAAATAGATTTAATATAGGGAGGGTTTTAGATGGAATTATGGTTTTCAGAAAAACATACAGAAAATGCGAAGTTTTCAATTAGGGTAAAGGAACAGGTTTATTCGCAGCAAAGTCCATTTCAAAAGATAGATGTTTTTGAAACTGAGGAGTATGGTAAAGTCCTAGCAATAGACGGGATAGTAATGTTAACTGAGAGAGATGAATTCATATATCATGATATGATAGTGCATGTTGCTATGGCTACTAATCCAGAAATTAAAAAAGTTCTTGTTATTGGAGCTGGAGATGGTGGGACAGTAAGAGAGTTAGCAAGATACAGCACCATAGAGAAAATAGATATGGTTGAAATAGATGAAGTGGTAGTAAAGGCTTCAAGAGAATTTTTACCTTTTACTGCCTGTAAATTAGATGATCCAAGGGTTAGCCTATTCTTTGAAGATGGAATTAAGTTCGTAGAGGGAAAGGAAAATCTATATGATTTAGTAATTGTTGATTCTACTGACCCTATAGGACCTGGAGAAGGGCTGTTTACAACAGAATTCTATAGGAATTGTTATAAGGCCTTAACTGAAAAAGGAATACTTGTAAATCAAAATGAAAGTCCTTACTATGCTCATAATGCAAGAGAAATGAAGAGAGCTCACAGAAAAATTAAAAACATATTCCCTATCTCAAAAGTGTATCAATATCACATGCCTACATATCCTACGGGGCATTGGTTATTCGGATTTGCATCTAAAGCACTAGAACCAATAAAAGACTTAAATGCAGATAAATGGAATAGCCTAGGGCTAAAAACAAAATACTACAATACAGATATTCATGTTGGTGCCTTTGCTCTTCCAAGTTACGTTAGAGATATGTTAGAAGATGATACAAACTAGTTTATATTAATATGAAATTGCCTTAGAGAAATATCAGTAAATTGCTGGTACTTCATCTAGGGCAATTTATATTTTTTGTCTTTCGATAATCATCATAAGGAGGCACTATAAATCATACTATTTATAAGTGAAGAATTAAATGAGGTGTTATATGGATATAAAAGTCTTTAAAAAGCTTATTAGAAGTATGGAAGAAAACATATTAAGTCTTCAAGAGGTGGGGAGTAAATGCAGTTATTTAAATGAGAAGATATACTGGGATAATCTTATATGGCAAGAGCTTTATAGAAAATATCTCCTAGAGAGTGCACTTAAGAATATGAATAGAGCAGAAGTATTAGTAGAATCTAATAATCGTGAAGAAAAAATATTTACCCTAGAAGAATTGGGCAAATACAATGGTAAAAACGGTATGCCAGCATATGTAGCTGTAAATGGAATTGTGTATGACATGAACCTTCAGCCGGCATGGGGTGGGGCAAGTCATTTTGGTCTTTCTGCAGGAAAGGACTTAACTAATGAATTCAATTCATGCCACACTCAGCAGAATTTCTTAAATAATCTAGAGCGAGTAGGAATACTGCAATGATGAAAGAAAAGTTAAATATGATGGATACTTGTCCTGTACTAGAATCTAAAGAGGGCACAGCAAGTAGATTAATTTCAAATGCTATTGAGGAAATTAAAAACCGTAGAAAGAAAAAAATAAACTTAATATGGCTGGAAGCTTGCGGATGCTCGGGGAATATTATATCCCTACTAAATGGCGACGCACCGGATGTAAAGTATTTTTTAAATGAGATGGTTAATCTCCGGTATGATAATACTCTTTCACAAGAACAAGGAGAAGAGGCATTTAAGAACTTTATGGATACCCTAGAGACAGAATTTATTTTGGTGGTGGAAGGTGCTGTATCTTTAAAAGCTGATGGGGCGTATAACATAATAGCTAGATATAAAGATAAGCTCATAAGTGGTGCAGAAGCAGTAAAATTAGCGGGAGAAAAGGCAAAACATGTACTTGCAGTAGGAACCTGTGCTTCCTATGGTGGTATTTCAGCAGCAAAGCCAAACCCAAGTGGAAGCGTTAGTGTAGGAGAATATTTAGGTAAGAAGGTTATAAATGTACCTGGCTGCCCCAGTCATCCTGATTGGGTTATGGGGACTATTGCTGATTTAATCATTTTTGACAAGATAGATTTAGATAGTGATAATAGACCGATTATATTCTATGGAGTGACTATACATGATTTTTGTACAAGACGTTCTTTTTTTGACAATAAAATATTTGCAAAATCTTTGGGAGATAAAGAATGTATGTTTAAGCTTGGCTGCAGAGGACCTATAACTAGAACTGATTGCCCTACAAGAAGATGGAATGAAAATGTAAATTGGCCTGTAGGAGGGAATACCCCATGCATTGGCTGTGCTCGAAAAGGATTTCCAGATGGTATGGAGCCTTTTATTACCACATAGTCAGGAGGGGGAAATATGAAGGAAAAGATTGTTGTTAATCCAGTAACTAGAATAAGTGGTTTTTTAGAAATAACCGCCTATGTAGAAAATAATAAAATAGTAGATGCAGAAAGCACAGGGCTGTTATTTAGAGGCTTTGAAAAAATGCTAAAAGGAAGGCCTCCCTTGGACGCAGTTTATTTTACAGAAAGAATTTGTGGAATATGTTCAACTGCACATTCCCTTGTGTCTACTAAAACCCTAGAGAACATATACAATATTAAGGCAAATAAGAACGAAGAAAGACTTCAAGGGATAATACATGGAGCGGAATTCCTTCAAAATCATTTAAGACATTTTTACCAATATGTTATTCCAGACTATGTAAGTGGGTTTGAAAATAATCCATTATACAGCTTTACCCATAAAGATTATAGAATCCCTGAAAATAAAAGTATGAGGATTAGAGAAGATTATTATACTTCCATGGAATACAGTAGAAAGGCTCATAAGATTATTGCTTTACTTGGAGGGAAAGCTCCCCACAATCATGGAATTGTTCCAGGTGGAGTTACAACTCAAATAACAGGTCAGAAAATTGAAGAGTTAAAATCCTATGTAGATGACATTAGAGGCTTTATTTTAGATAGAATGCTAGAAGACGTATTTACCATAGCAGAATACTATGGAGACTACTTTATAAATGGAACAGGTTACGGAAATTTAATGACTTATGGACTATACCAGAATTATTCCCCAGGAAAAACTTATGTAAGTCCAACTGTAATAGTTAATGGTAGTAAAATGGAATTTACTCCATCAAAAATAACCGAGAATATTTATTCTTCTTGGTATGAATCTAAAGAAGTAACCCTTGAACCGGAAAATCAAGATTGGGAGCCAAAGTATCCTAAAGAAGATGCCTATAGCTGGATAAAAGCTCCTAGATACGAAGGTTATCCAATGGAGGTAGGACCATTAGCTAGACTATATATAAATGGTGAATATAGAGAAGGTATATCTACAATGAATAGAATTATAGCAAGAGTTTTAGAAGCAAGGAAGATAACTGAAATATTACTGGTGCTTTTAGATGAGCTAGAAAACACACCTTTAACAAAAAAAGAGTATAATTTACCACAAAATACTAAGGGACAGGGTTTTAATGATACCACTAGAGGTGCATTGGGACATTGGATAAATGTAGAAGACAACTTTATAAAGAATTATACAATAATAACTCCTAGTGCTTGGAACCTTTCTCCAAAAGACTCCAAAGGAATACACGGTACTGTAGAAAAAGCATTAATTGGAACGAATATAGAAGATGTTAAAGCTCCACTAGAAATAGGAAGAATAGTAAGATCCTTTGATCCTTGTGTATCCTGTGCAACTCATGTTACAGGGAAGGAGTTTTCAAGCGTTATTATAAGGGTGGTTTAAATATGAGCGTAAAGGTACTTGGAATTGGTAATGTTATTATGAGTGACGATGGTATAGGGGTTTTAATTGCCAAAAGCTTAGAAAAGAATTTAGAAAAGTATAACATAGAGGTGATTATAGGGGAATGTGACGTGGAGTACTGCTTAAGCTGCATAGAAGAGGGGGATGTATTATTTATAATTGATGCAGGACTTTATGGATTACCTTCTGGAGAACTTACAATTACTGATATTAGAGACAGTAGAAAAGAGCTGAAGACAGGATATTCACAGCATCAGATGAGTCTGGTTAAGCTTATAAGTAATTACAATTTAAAGAATATATCAGCTTATGTTATTGCTATTGAAGTGGAAAATATTGATTTTGGAATAGAGATAAGCAGTTCTCTAAAGAGTAAATTTGAAATCATTGGGGGTCAGATTTTTGATTTTATTATTTTAAAAGGGGGAGAAGGGAATGCATGATTCACTTTTAATGCAAAATATTTCTTCAAGCATAAAGTCTATATGTGAAGAGAATGGTATTAAAAAAATTAGCCTATTAGAAATATCCGTTAATGATAAAAGTCATATAAATGAAAACAATCTTTTGGAACATTTAATGGATTTGAATGGAGAAGTAGTAGATACTAATACGAATGTAAAAGTTATATTTGAAAATTTACCAGATGAAGTAGCACAAATAATGAAGGTAGAGGGAGAAAAATAAATATATAAATATGGAGAAAGAAAATAGAAGATATTATGCAAGAATATATGGGATAGTTCAGGGCATTGGATATAGACCATTTATTTATAAAACAGCGAAAGAATTAAATCTTAAGGGATGGGTTAGCAATATTGATTCATCTGTTGTAATAGATGTGGAAGGTTCTAGTGAAAAGGTAGAGCAGTTTCTGATAAGTGTAATAAAAAGACCTCCAAAGCTTGCAAGAATAGATAAAGTAGAAATAATAGAAAAGGATTTTAAAGAATATAAAGATTTTAAAATAAAAAAGAGTGCACGAAAAAAATCAAAGTTGAAATTTATAATACCTGATTTAGCTAGCTGTAATGAATGTGTAGAAGATATTTTAGATGCTAATTCTAACAGGTATAGGTATGCCTTTACTAATTGTACTAACTGTGGTCCTAGATACTCTATAATAAAAAGATTTCCTTATGATAGAGAAAATACAACAATGAAAGCTTTTAAAATGTGCCCTTCCTGCAATGAGGAATATGTAAGTCAAGAAAGCAGAAGATTTCATGCCCAGCCCAATTGCTGCAGTAAATGTGGACCAAGGCTTATTCTAATGGATAATAGGGGGAATGAAATAAGCTGTCAGGATGAAATAAAAGAAGCAGCAAAATTACTTAAGGAAGGCAAAATAATAGCTATTAAAGGTATCGGTGGCTTCCATCTTGTATGTAATGCTTATGATGAAAAGGCAATAAACAATATAAGGCTTAGAAAGAAAAGACCACATAAGCCTTTAGCTGTAATGGTAAAGGATATTGAAAAAGTAAAAGAGCATTGCGTAGTTAATATTAAAGAGGAGGAAGTCCTGCTATCTACTAGGAAACCCATATTGCTTTTAAATAAAAGAGAAGATAGTCTGCTTCCTAAGAATATAGCACCTAAAGTAAATAAATATGGAGTTATGCTTCCATACACACCAATGCATTATCTATTATTTAATGAAGGCTTAAATATACTTATTATGACTAGTGGTAATATAAGTGGGTGTCCAATAGAATATGAAAATAGTAGTGCCATAAGCAAATTAAAGGATATTGCTGATTATTTTTTGCTAAATAATAGAGATATAAATACACCTATAGATGATTCGGTAGTAAAGATTATAAAAAATAATGAGGTATTAATTAGACCAGGAAGAGGCTACGCTCCAATAAGCTTAAATAAAAATGTGCAAAATAAAGTTTTTGCTTGCGGTGCAGAGATGAAAAGTACTTTTGCCTTTTCTTTAGATGGAATAGTATATGGAAGTCAATATATGGGGAATTTAAAGGAACTAGATTCCTTTAGAGAATATGAAAAAGCTATTGATAATTTAGCCCAGTTATATGATTATAAGCCTCAGGTAATTGCATCAGATATTCATCCTGGCTATTTATCTAGTATCTATGGAGAAAAGAAGGAGGGAATAAAGTATAAGGTTCAGCACCATCATGCTCATATGGCTAGTTGCATGCTTGAAAAAAATATATATGAGAGGGTTATTGGAGTTATATATGATGGAATGGGACTGGGTTTAGATAATAATATTTGGGGCGGAGAGTTCTTTGTAGGCAATCGGAAAAGCTTTCAAAGGCAAGGTAGCTATAGATATATTTCCATACAGGGAGGAGATTCTGCCCAGAAAAATATATGGAAGGTTGGTTTAAGTTATCTAAATTCAATTGTGGATTCAGCTTTAAAGAAACAAGCAATAGAGAGAATCAAATGTATGGTAAAATATGATATAGATATTACCTGTAAAGCCCTTAAGTACAAAATAAACTGTTATAAAACCTCAAGTGTTGGAAGATTCTTTGATGGAATTGCATCAATCCTAGGAGTAGTACAAAGTATAACCTATGAAGGTCAAGGAGCCATAGAATTAGAAGCTATAGCAGCAGAAGGTAACTTTGAAAGCTATACTTACTCTATTAGCGAAGACAAGCTTTTAATAGTAAACATTGAAACAATTATTCAGGAAATATTAATTGATATAGATAAAGGGACTTCTTTTTCTATTATAAGCTCTAAATTTCACAACACCATTATTAATATAACTATTGAAATAGTATGTAAATTGAGAGATGATTATGGGCTAAACAAGGTGATTTTAAGCGGAGGGGTTTTTGAAAATCAGTATTTACTATTAAACATCCTAGATAAGTTACAGGATAAAAATTTTGAAGTATTCTTTAGTAGTACTATACCAATAAATGATAGTGGTATTTCTTTTGGACAAGTTGCCATAGCTAATGAAATTTTAAAGGAGGAAGGTATTTAGGATGTGTCTTGCCGTAGCTGGAGTTATAAAGACTTTAGATAAATCTTTTGCTTATGCATATATACAGGGAATTGAAACTAAGATTAATGTAGAACTTATAGAAGAAGCCAAAGAAGGAGATTATGTACTTATTCATGCAGGTTTTGCTATAGAAAAAATAGACAAAAGCTACTTTGATTATTTAGATAAAATTGTAGGAGAAATTTTAAAAGAAGAGGATAGCTATGAATCTTTGTAACTTGAAAAAAGTAATAGAAGATATAAATAATATAGGCAATAGAATACATTTAGACCAAATAAATATTTTAGAAGTATGTGGAACTCATACTAATGCAATAGCAAGGATGGGAATAAAAAAGATAATAAATAATAAGATAAGCTTAATATCGGG
>Ga0074193_1000471_pt1 | contig 66749 bp, 56 predicted proteins | sample EPASupsiteHSE605_FD_64523 | JGI IMG/M metagenome (GOLD analysis project Ga0074193, IMG submission 64523) | Bioremediated contaminated groundwater from EPA Superfund site, New Mexico - Sample HSE6-05 | ecosystem: Environmental > Aquatic > Deep subsurface > Groundwater > Contaminated ...
GGTATTCCGGTCCAGAGTGCTGAATCATCATGCTCCTTCATCCGTTCAGGAAAGCTCTAAAGTTACCCGCCCCTATCGGGTTCTGCTCGTCGAAGACAACAAGACAAACCAGTTCATTGCAAAAACGATACTCGAACAGGCCGGTTTCATTGTCTCGATTGCCGAAAACGGTCAGGAAGGTTACGACAGCTATTCGAGGGACAGGGATATCATTGATATCATCCTAATGGATCTGCATATGCCGATTATGAGCGGTTACGATTCGACCGATCTAATAAGAAAGCTGGACAAAGAGATTCCTATCGTCGCAATGACGGCGGACGCTATCGCCGGCGTCGAAGACCGCTGCAGGAGCATTGGCATCGACCATTTTGTGAGTAAACCCTTTGACCCCGAAACATTTGTTTCCGATATCGTATCGATTGTTTCAGCTTCGGGCAGCCCTCCAAAAGCGCAGCGCAGCGGTTTGAGTGAAGAAGCAGTCGCGGAAATGTCCGCACCGGAGCTGGCAGCGCCGGAGGAAGCGAGCGCAACCGTAAAGGAAGGCTGCGCCTTCCTCAGCGAGGAGGATGGGCTCAGGCTCCTCGGCGGCAACGTCTTTCTTTATCACACGGTGCTCAGGGAGTACCGTGCAGAGAATGCCGGCCTGATTGCGGAGCTCTCCTCACAGATTGAAAGCGGCAGTTTCCCGGAGGCAGCAAAAGCAGTACACAAGGTCAAGGGAAGCTCCGGCAATATAGGCGCCAAGAGTCTCTGCTCGGTTGCGTCAAAGCTGCAAAAGGCGCTGGAGGCCGGAAGCCCCGAAGCAGGCAGGCTTTTTGAGGAATTCAGGCAGATATTCGAACAGGTTATGCTTTATATCTCAAAAATGGACTAAAGAGACAAGCGCCGAAGACGGTGACCCTCGTCTTCGGCACTTTTCTGCCGTTACCGCTGCTTTCGGCGTGTTTGCTCTTTAATTGTTATTATTGACCTATAAACAGGCGGGGTTCTAGGCAGCGCCTTGACTTTCCGGCCGTGAAAAAGCGCTTCAAAATTTTCCAGTATCTTGTCGTTATAGACTCCGCAGTATTTTTTATGCTTAGCTTTTCTAAAGAGTGTATGCTGCGTAATTACTGTCAGCTTGAAGCAGCTCGCTATCTCCAGCAAGACCGCCCGAGCAACGGCTCAAAGAGCGCAGCAAGCCGCAAGGCATTGAAATATCAAGGCTTTCCGGCTTGTTGCATAAAGACAAAGGACTCAGACTTTGTATCAAAGATTGAGTCCTTTTATGTGTATAGACCCTGTCTTTCCTCTATCGAAAGACAGGGTCTATGAGGCGGAGCGGAGAGATAGGGAATAATCCTGTAAAAGCTCGTGTTTTAGCACGTGAATATCAGACTGCGCACCTTTTCTTGTTTTAGCCTTTGAAACATTTATTTGCTGTAGTCATAAAATCCAACGCCGGACTTTCTGCCGAGTTTGCCGCCGCGAACCATCTTGCGGAGCAGCGGGCAGGCGCGGTACTTAGGGTCGCCGGTCTCGGCAAGCAGGACGTCCATAATGGCAAGACACACGTCGAGTCCGATGAGGTCTCCCAGGGCAAGAGGACCCATTGGGTGGTTTGCGCCCAGCTTCATGGCGGTGTCGATGCCCTCAACTGACGCAACTCCGGTTTCAACAAGACCCACGGCCTCGTTTATCATCGGGATGAGCAGCTTGTTAACAACAAAGCCGGGGGCTTCGTTTACTTCGACGGGTTCTTTGCCGATTTGTACGGCAAGCTCTTTTATAGTATTGGTGGTCTCGTCGGAGGTGTTCGCGCCGCGAATGACCTCAACAAGCTTCATAACAGTTGCTGGGTTAAAAAAGTGCATTCCGATGAACTTGTCCTGACGCTTGGTGGCGGAGGCAATCGCGGTAATGGAAATAGACGAGGTGTTGGAGGCCAGAATAGTCTCCGTCTTGCAGATGCTGTCAAGCTCAGCGAAGATGCTCTGCTTAATCTTTAGGTTCTCGATAGCTGCTTCGACAACGAGGTCGGCGTCGGCAGCAGCCGAAAGCTCCGTCGTAAAGCTCATCTTCGAAGTAATGGCTGTTTTCCCCGCTTCATCGAGCTTTCCTTTTTCAACGAGCCTGTCGAGACCCTTATTGAGCCTTTTTTCGGAATTCTTTATAATCTCGTCGGAGATGTCGCGTACTACGACGTCAAAGCCGGCCTTTGCAAAGACCTGCGCTATATCGAGACCCATCGTGCCTCCGCCAATGACTACTACTTTTTTCATTTTTTCGAACCTCCGGATTATTTATTTTTGAAACCTGAGAGTTTTTCTTTCTTAACAAACGCGTCCATTGCGTCATACTGGTCCTCTGTGTCGCAGCATACGCCGAAAGCAAGAGCCTCATAGGTCACGGCTGTCGAGATGTCGGTCTGCATGCCGCGGCGGATGCACTGCTTGGATGCGCGGACGGCTATCTGCGCCTGGGAAGCAATCGTGGTCGCGAGAGCAAGCGCTGTGGGCATAAGTTCTTCGGGTGCGACGACCTGATTGACAAGTCCGATTTCCTTTGCCTCGGCGGCAGAAATGACCTTTGCTGAGAGAATGAGCTCCATAGCCTTACCGATACCCACGATTCTGGGAAGACGCTGTGTTCCGCCGAACCCCGGGGTGATGCCGAGGCCGACTTCGGGCTGACCGAATTTTGCCTTTTCACTGGCGATGCGAATGTCGCAGGCCATTGAGAGCTCGCAGCCGCCGCCGAGAGCAAAGCCGTTGACTGCGGCGATGACGGGCTTCGCGAAGTTCTCTATGCGGAGGAAAACGGAATTGCCCGCGTCGCCGAAAGCCTTTGCGTCGACAGCGCCGAAGTCACGCATCTGGGCGATGTCCGCACCTGCTACGAAGGAACGCCCCTCGCCGGTGAGAACAACAACATAAATATCGTCATTTGCTTCGATCTCGTCCAGAGCCTTTTTTATATCGGAAAGAACTTCCGTATTGAGCGCGTTCAGAGCTTCAGGGCGGTTTATGGTCATGACGCCGACATTGCCCTGCTGTTCGAGTTTAATAAATCCCATTATCTGTTCCTCCTAGCACTTTTCGTAAATTGTCGCTACGCCCATGCCGCCGCCTATGCACAAGGTGGCAAGACCCTTCTTCGCGTCTGTCTTCTGCATCTCGTGGAGCAGCGTGACGATGATGCGCGCGCCGGAGGCTCCGACAGGGTGGCCGAGCGCAATGGCGCCGCCGTTTACGTTTACCTTGCTCATGTCGAACTTGAGCTCGCGGGCAACCGCGATAGACTGAGCCGCGAAGGCTTCATTCGCCTCGATAAGGTCTATATCATCTATAGTGAGGTCCGCCTTTTTGAGTGCATTTTTTGACGCAGGCACGGGACCGACACCCATAATCTGCGGGTCGACTCCGCCCTGACCCCAGCCGATGAGCTTTGCCATGGGTTTGAGGTCATATTTTTTGACCGCTTCTCCGGAAGCCAGAAGAATAGCCGCAGCGCCGTCATTGATGCCGGAGGCGTTGCCTGCGGTCACTCTGCCGCCGTCGGGCTTAAAGGCAGGCTTGAGCTTTGCAAGCCCTGCCGCGTCCGTATTTGCTCTCGGGAACTCGTCCACTTCAAAGTTGACGATCTCTTTTTTGACCTTTACGGGAACGGGAACGATCTCGTCACTGAAGCGGCCGCTCGCCTGTGCCTTCGCAGTTTTCTGCTGTGAGGAGAGTGAGAAGGCGTCAAGCTCTTCACGGGTAATTCCCCACTGGTCGCAGACGTTTTCGGCTGTGATTCCCATGTGGTAGCTGTTGAAAGCGTCGGTCAGACCGTCGTTTATCATGGTGTCGACCATCTTGGAAGGACCCATTCGCGCACCCCATCTGGCGGAAGGAACCGTATAGGGCGCGGCGGACATGTTCTCCGTTCCGCCGGTGACGATGATGTCGGCGTCGCCCGCGATTATGGAGCGAGCCGCTTCGATTACGCTTTTCATGCCGCTGCCGCAGACCATACCGACGGTATATGCGGGGACTTCGACAGGGATGCCTGCTTTAAGTGATGCCTGGCGGGCTACGTTCTGTCCGAGACCTGCCGTGAGAATGCAGCCGAACATGACCTCGTCTACGTTCTCGGGTTTGACATTCGCGCGGTTGAGGACTTCTTTAATTACTATGGCACCCATGTCTGCTGCAGGAACATCCTTGAGTGCTCCTCCGAAGCTGCCGACAGCAGTACGGCAGCAGTTAACAACGTATATATCTTTCATAAATTCACTCCAGTTCTTAATAAATCAGATCATAATGTTTTGCTTTTTCGCCGCAAAAGTCAGTTCATCCCTGAATTTTGGATGAGCAATGGAGATGAGCGCCTTTACCCTCTGGCTCAAGGTCCTTCCGCGCAGTTTTGCGATACCATACTCTGTGACGATATGGTCGACATCATTTTTGCCCGTCGTTACAATCGCTCCGGGAGCGAGGATTGGGACGATTTTGCTGACAGTCTCATTCTTAGCGGTGGAGGGGAAGGCAATGAAGCTTTTCCCGCCTTTTGATGTGATGGCGCCACGGACATAATCCACCTGTCCGCCTGTACCGGATACATGGCGGGTACCTATGGACTCAGCGCAGACCTGTCCGAAAAAGTCCACTTCAAGAGCTGCGTTGATGGACATGAAGTTCGGGTGAAGCGCTATCGTCGCGGGATCGTTAACATAGTCGACCGGAAGAATTTCCATACCGGGATTATCGTCAATATAGTCATACATTCTCTTGGAACCCAGCGCAAAGGCTGCAACCGTTTTTAAGCGGTGTATGGGCTTGAGCGTATTATCGACAGCGCCGCACTCAATGAGTTCGACCATACTGTCCGTAAACATCTCCGTGTGGATGCCCAGATTACGTTTGCTTTTTAGGGCCATACCCACCGCGTCCGGAATCGCGCCGATGCCGAGCTGGAGAGTCGCGCCGTTTGGTATTTCCTCGGCGATGATATTCCCGATGGTTAGGCTTATATCGTCCAGTTTTGTCGGAGGCAGGATTACAAGCTCCTCGTCGACTTCGCAGAGCGCCGTCACCCTGGAAATGTGTATCGCCGGCGCCGTCAGCGCGCGCGGCATATTCTTATTGACCTGTAAATAGATACGCTTTGCCTTATTCAAGAGCGCAGAGCTTACCGAGCCGTCGCAGCCCGTTGAAAAATAACCGTGCTTGTCCATGGGGGAAACGACTGCAATATAAGCGTCCAAGTCGACATACTCCGTTAAAATCGAGGGCATATCCCGGTAATAACTCGGCATGATGTCCGCCCAGCCGCCGTTTATCGCGTTTCTCATCCCGCCGCCGGAAAACCATGAAACGCCGGTCAGCTTTCCTTTGTATTCCTCGCTGAAAAACGAGAGGGGGCGCGTGTCCAGCATCGTGTGCAGCGTGACATTTGAAAGACCGTTATTCTTAACACAATCTCCGATTGCATCACAAATAGCATAAGGAACAGCAAGAGCGATATCCGATGCACAGGTCCAGCCCGGCTGTACCTGTGAGGCAATCTGCACGGGTGTTGTGCGCTTGTTTTGGTATTCTTCGTTGAAATCCATAGCTGGTTCCTTTCATTTTCTGTATTGTAGAATCAGCATTCTCGCGCCCTGCCAAATCATCAGCAGGGCGCAGAACCAGTATTTATTTTACGCCCATCCAGCCGGATATGACCATGCGCTGGACTTCGGAGGTACCTTCGTAGATCTCGGTAATCTTTGCGTCGCGCATCATGCGCTCAAACGGATACTCGCGGGTATAGCCGTAGCCGCCGATAAGCTGAAGCGTACGACGGGTGACGTCGCTGGCGGTTTCGGAAGCGAAGAGCTTGCCCATCGCCGCAAGGTGGTTATACTGCTCGTGGTCCTGTTTTGCCTGTGCCGCACGATAAATGAGTAGGCGTGCCGCGTCGACCTTTGTCTGCATATCTGCAAGCTGGAACTGGGTGTTCTGGAACTGACTGATTCTCTTTCCGAACTGTACGCGTTCTGTGACATACTTGATGCACTCGTCAATGGAACCCTGAGCAATGCCCAGCGCCTGCGCGCCGATGCCGATACGTCCGCCGTCAAGGGTGGTCATAGCGATCTTGAAACCCTTGCCCACTTCGCCGAGGAGGTTTTCCTTCGGGACCTTGACGTTGTTGAATATGAGTTCATAGGTAGCAGAGCCGCGGATGCCCATCTTCTTTTCCTTTGTGCCGAAGGTGAAGCCGGGCATACCCTTTTCAAGAATAAAAGCGGAGATGCCCTTGTTACCGAGCTCCTTGTCGGTCATTGCAAAAACTATATAGGTGTCGGCGTAGCTGCCGTTGGTGATGAAGATTTTGCTGCCGTTAAGGAGGTAATGGTCGCCCTTGTCCTCGGCCGTAGTCTTCTGCATCGCGGCGTCTGTGCCCGCGGAGGGCTCCGTGAGGCCGAAAGCGCCCAGGTGCTCGCCTGTTGCCAGAGGAATTAGGTATTTCTGCTTCTGCTCTTCTGTACCGTATTCAAAGATCGGCCAGGTGCACAGAGAGCTGTGCGCGGAAAGCATGACACTTGTGGTTGCGCAGTACTTTGCGAGTTCCTCGCATGCTGCTATATAGGTCAGGTAGCTCATTCCTGCTCCGCCGTATTCTTCGGGAACCCATATGCCCATCATGCCCATTTCTGCAAGCTTCTCACGAGTCTCTTCAGGGAAACGCTCCTGTTCGTCAATTTCCGCAGCAATCGGCTTGACTTCTTTCAGGCAGAAGTCATGCAGCATACTCAATACTTCCTGCTCGTCTTTGTTAAACTTAAAATCCATAGTAATACCCTTTCCTCTAAATATATTTGTGTTTTTCGAATCCGCCCGTCACTTGACAGGCAAGAACATACAGGGCTTAAAGCTATTGTTTCCAAAGCTTTTACACATATCCAATATGTTATAAATTGATATGTATATCGAGTCTACGTTTAATTTATCATCAATTTTCCGCCGCGTCCAATAGCTGTTACCTGCGGTTTTTGGCAAAATTCATTGGTGTATGTGCGATGAGACAGGAGAAGAAGGGGCTCCTCATCCACCTCGCTATCCGGCAACAAAAAGGGATACGGTATAGGCAAAGGGGTTATTGGCGCAGCGGCTTTAGGTCCTGTCGGCCGCCATTGGAAGCAACTATTGAGAGAATTTAGATAAAACAGTCTTATCCAATTGACAGCCTATCCCAAAAAATCTATACTATTAGATAATACAAGTAGTCGAAAGAAGGTATCCTATGTCGCTTGAGAACGGAATTTTGGGGTATTTGTCGATGAAGCCTCTGTCAGGGTACGACATTAAAAAGCTTTTCAATATGTCGGCGGCGTTTTTCTGGCCCGCGGATCAGACGCAGATATACAGAACCTTAAAAAGCCTTGAAAGCGACGGCCTGATCGAGGTCAGCAGTCTCGAACAGAACGCCGGCCCGAGCAAGACGCTTTATACGATAACAGAACGGGGACGGAAGGTCATGCGAAGCTGGCTCCTGAACCCAAAACTGTCGGATTTCGTTGCGCGTTTGCCTTTTTTGGTGGAGCTTTTCTTTTCCGGGGCGCTGAACCGTGAGGAGCTTCTCGACTTCCTTGACACGCAGATGGAGCTGAACAACGTCCTGCATGAAAAACTGAGCGAAAATTATATCGAGAATAAAAGCGCTTTTGCCGAAACCGCCGGGCTCAGCAAAGATGATCCGCGTTATTTATCGGCGGTGTGGGCGTGCAGGTGGGGCGTTTTGAGCTGCGAGACATATACAAAGCTGCTTACCGAAATAAAAACAGAAATTCTCGAGGGCACGGACATCTGAAAATTCGGTTTATAACAGGAGATTTTGAGGAGGATACGAAATGGCAAAGATAATTCGAAAGAGATTTCTGGCGGTCATTCTGACTTTGACGATGATGACAGGACTTCTTCCGGCTATGGAATTGTCCGCAAGCGCGACGGTCGGCGCAGACAAAATATACTATACGGAATCTACGACTGATCATTATCACCTCCAAAAAGCGAACCTTTCGGACGGCTTGATTCCACAGATTCTTTACGATGATACAGCCGGTACTCCGGACGGCATAGCGGTAGACGCTGTTAACGGTTATTTATATTTCTCTGATCCGCATACGTCGGTGGGTAAAATCTATCGTTATAATCTCAGTAACGGTGACATGGTTGCGCTCATTTCAAATGTTTACGCGAATGATCTTGCAATTGATACAGTAAATGACAAGATTTATTTCACTGAGTCACAAGCACTTGGCTCGGATAAAACACATTACCGCCTTATGAAAGCAAATCTTTCGGACGGTTCATCCTTAACAACACTTTACGGCGCTTCAGACTCAGCCGGTATTCCAACGGGTGTGGCAGTAGACGTCAAAAACAGTTATGTATATTTCTCAGACTCATATGAATCAGTCGGAAAAATATATAGATGCGGTTTCGACGGCAGCGGCAGAATTACGCTTATTTCAGGCGTTTATGCCAATGACCTTGCCCTTGATACGGTACACGGGAAAATATACTACACGGAATCTCAGCAGGTCGGCGAAGATAATATCACATATTATCGCTTACGGCGTGCTGACATTTCGAACGGCTCGAACGCAGAAACACTTTATGGTGCTTCAGGCGATTTAGCCGGTACTCCAACGGGTGTGGCGGTAGATGCGGACAAAGGTTATGTATATTTCTCCGACTCGCATGGAACAGTCGGGAAAATATTTAGATCCGGTCTCGACGGCAGCGGCAGAATTACGCTTATTTCAGGTGCTTATGCAAATGACCTTGCAATACCAATGGCCGACACCACCGCGCCGACGATTTCCAGCGCGAGCAGAACGGATAATACGCAAATCACGGTGACGCTGAGCGAGTCATGCAAGAACCTCTTGAAAGGGAACGACGGCGGGTTCACGGTGACAAAGACCGGCACGGCTACGACCTACGCGGTGAGCGCGACGGCACAGGGAACCGATACAAGCCATGTGGTACTGACGGTTGCAGATATGAGCGCGGCGGGGTCAGCGGGCGTTAAGGTTACATACGCAACAGGCGGCAATGGGACAATTGCCGACATGTCTGATAATGCTCTGGCATCAACTTCCACCGGAGCAACTGTTGCTGCATGGGACACGGCAGCGCCGACGGTGAGCAGTATCAATAGAAACAGCCCATCAACGGAGAAAACGAATTTGACGAGCGTGACCTACCTCGTGACCTTCAACGAGGCAGTCACGGGAGTTGACACGACAGACTTTTCGCTTACTACAACTGAATCCGCGACAGGGACCGTGTCTGCGGTATCGGCTGTCAACGGTTCGACGTATGACGTAACGGTAAATACGATTTCCGGCGAGGGTACTCTGCAGCTTGACCTCAAAAGCAGCGGAACAGGTATTGCCGACATCGCCACTAACGCGATATCCGGCGGCTACAACAGCGGACAGACTTATTCGATAGACCCAACCGCGCCGACGGTGACATTTACATCTATAGATTCCACGGGCAAGATCGTTACTTTGACCTTCAGCGAGGCGCTGGACGCCTCGACTGCAATAGCAGGCAACTTTTCGGGCACGGCAGGAGCGCCGACGGTAACCTATTCGACGGGAGCGACGGCATTGACCCTGACCTACGGCACAGCGATAGAACCCGGAAAAAGCAAAACAATAATCGTTGGAGCGGGTGTAAAAGACGTCGCGGGAAATGCCATTACTTCGGTGACGTTCACGGAAGGCTCTACCTCCGGCTTTACCGGATTGGACACGACCGCGCCCAGTGTAACGAAGCTCGGCGACGGGACAAAAGACTATTCATTCGCGGCGAGCGAATCGGCAACCCTCACCTTCAGCGAAGCGCTCAGCTCCGCAAGCCAGACAGCCGTTCAAACGGCTCTGACCTCAGACTCCAGCCAGGCTCTGGGCTACAGCTGGAGCGGAGCCGTCCTGACGATAACGAATACAAGCTCTACAAGCGCTGCTGTTTTTGCAAACGACGTAACGGCAAGCGTGAGCGATGTCGCCGGAAACTCCGCCACTCTTACGCTCGTGGATTCCTCCGCGGACGAAACGGCGCCGACTGTAAGCTTTACGACGATAGATTCCACAGGCAAAGTCGTTACCCTCACCTTCAGCGAGGCGCTGGATGCGACAACCGCAATTGTGGGCAGCAACTTTTCGGGTACTGCCGGCACACCGACGGTTAGCTATACGCCCGGAGCAACCACTCTGACTCTGACCTATGGAACGACGATAGCAGTCGGAAGCGGCAAAACAATAATCGTCGGAGACGGTGTAAAAGACGTTGCGGGAAATGCCATTACTTCGGTAACATTCACGGAGGGCTCGACATCCGGCTTCACCGGAGTGGACACGACCGCGCCGACGGTGAGCAGCATCAACAGGAACAGCCCAACAACACAGACAACGAATTTGACGAGTGTAACATATCGCGTGACCTTCAGTGAGTCTGTTACGGGAGTTAGTGCTTCTGACTTTGCGCCGATTACGATTTCGGGAAATGTGATGGGAACCGTGTCTGCGGTATCGGCGATCAACGGCTCGACGTATGATGTAACGGTGAGCACGATTTCTGGCGAAGGACAGATCCGGCTCGATTTGAATAGCAGTGGAACAAGTATCGCCGACAGTGCCGCGAACGCCATATCCGGCGGCTTTACCAGCGGCCAAACTTATGCGATAGACGCTGTCGCGCCGACCATTTCGAGTGGTGCCGTGCCTTCAGACGGCACATATATCACAGGACAAAATCTCGATTTCACGGTCACTTTCAGTGAAACGGTCAGCGTTAACACGGGTAGCGGCACACCGTATCTTACGCTGACGATAGGGAGCACATCTGTTCATGCGACCTACCAGAGCGGCTCCGGTTCGTCGCTTGTGTTCAGATATTCTGTAGTTTCAGACGATTACGATGCAGACGGCATTGCTTTAAGCAGCAATATTACCCTTAACGGAGGGACAATCAGGGACGATGCCGGTAACGACGCAACAGTAACGCATCCGGGCACGACCCTGACAAACGTTTTGGTAGACGGCGTAGCCCCGACGATAAGCGGGGTGACGGGACCGTCCGCGGGGACATATAGCATCGGAGACGAACTGGATTTCACAGCTACCTTCAGTGAAAATGTGACCGTCACTGGCGCACCATTCATCTCGCTGACAATAGGTTCGAGCACAGTAAACGCCGCATATTCGAGCGGAAGCGGAACAACGTCGATTAAGTTCCAATATACGATTGTCACCGGCAATGCCGATGCGGACGGCATTGCGTGTGTATCACCAGTCACTCTGCCCGCTGGCGCGGCAATTAAGGACGCGGCAGGCAACGATTTAGAGACTCTTACGTTTACCCCGCCGACAACCACAGGTGTCACAGTCGACGCTGTTGCCCCGACGATAAGCTCGGCTGTGATAGCCTCGGGTAACAGCTACTTTGACATCGTATTTAACGAAGGAATATACGGCGCAAGCCACGGAGCGACGGCCCTAACAGCTGCTAAGCTGGCACTTACCTTTACGAAGAACAGCGGTTCGGCAACAAACGTTACAATAAGCTCTATCAAAAAGAATGATAACACCTCCGAAGCATCCGCCTCAGAACTTACGGGAGGCGAGACAACTGTTCGTGTTTTCCTTACCGTTACAGGCTCTCCATCCGGTACCGAAACAATAGAAATTAAACCGGCTAATGCTACTTCTGTTTATGATTTTAACGGAAACGCTATGGCGTCAACAGAGACAACCGGAGCTAAGACGCTTCACGCTCAGGGTTCATTCGGCAGTGATTCAGGTTCGACCGGCACCGGCGCGGCGGTAATCGTCAACGGAAAATCACAAACTGCCGGTACCTCACAGACCACCACGAGCTCCAGCGGTCAGACGACTACAACCGTGACGGTCGATACGGATAAGCTCCAGACCATTCTTGACAGTCAGAGCAGCGGGGCGACAGTCACCATTCCGATTTCGGGCAGTTCCGACGTGGCGGCGGGCACACTTACCGGCGCAATGATTAAGAGTATGGAGGATAAGGCCGCTACGCTGGTCGTTCAGACTAGCTCCGGCACATACACTCTCCCTGCTGCGGAAATCAATATAGCCGCGGTTTCAGAGCAGCTTGGCTCGAATGTTTCACTTTCCGATATAGATGTAACCGTCCGCATTTCCGAGCCGTCGGCTTCAATGACGCAGGTCGTTGAAAGCGCCGCGCAGGACGGCGGCTTCACGATCATGGTTCCGGCTGTGGATTATACCATTACCTGCACACACGGCAGCCAGACGGTTAATGTCAGCAGCTTCAACTCCTATGTAGAAAGAACAATCGCCATTCCCGACGGCGTAGATCCCGCAAAAATCACCACCGGTGTAGTGATAAATCCCGACGGAACCGTGCACCCTGTGCCGACTCAGATTGTTCTGGTAAACGGTAAGTACTACGCGAAGATAAACAGCCTTACGAACAGCACTTATTCCGTCGTGTGGAATCCCATTGAATTTACCGATGTGGCAGATCATTGGGCAAAGGACGCAATCAATGACATGGGCTCAAGAATGATTGTAACAGGCGTTGGAAACAACAATTTTGCCCCTGACAAAAACATGACACGCGCCGAGTTTGCCGCCATCATAGTCAGGGCTTTAGGTCTTGAACCGGGAACCGGCACGAGCGGCTTTGGCGATGTTGCTTCCACCGACTGGTACAGCGGATACATAAAGACAGCGGCGTCCTATGGCATTATCAAGGGATATGACAACGGTAACTTCGGCCCGAATGACACGATTACAAGGGAGCAGGCTATGACCCTGATTGCCAGAGCCATGAGGATAACCGGACTTACGACCGACAGCCCCGACGTCAGCAAAATACTTCCTTCCTATTCAGACGGCTCAAGCGTTTCGGCATACGCAGAGGAAAGTATAGCAGCCTGCATCGATACCGGTATAGTTTCCGGCCGGGACAGCGGCACGATTGCACCGAAAGCATATGTCACCCGCGCCGAGGTTGCTGTTATGGTCGAAAGGCTGCTGCAGAAATCAGGACTGATTTAACAGCTGAGGTAAAACCCCCATATATTTTTCAGAGATAATATAAATGACCCGGTGTCTGTGATTGCACGCAGATACCGGGTTATTCTCATGCCGTAAACGCAAGCATTTTCTATATAGCGGAAACATAAAGCCGGGAACCTATTATTGGGTTCCCGGCACTTAAGTAACGTTCTGAGAAAAAACATGTCAATCAGTCTGCGTTGAGGCGGTCTTTATGCGGAAAAACCGCTGCTCACATTGAAAAGACAACTTTTACGCCGGCTTCCTCGTACTTTTTCAGGCATTCCATCTGCCTCTCGTCCATGTATTTTTCAGAATCCGTGAAAACTGTGTCAATGTTTCTGTAATTGCAGGCCACATACGAGGCCTCTCTGCCAATCTTTGTGTGATCAACCAGCACATAGACGTTTTTAGAGCTTGCAATCAGGTTTCTCTTCACCTGGGACTCGTCCATCGTGAAATCTGTGAGTCCGCACTCAAAGGAAAATGCGTGAGAGGATAAAAAGCACTTGCTGATTACAATCCAATCGAGCATCTCGTTCATCTGTGTGCCCACGACAGAAAGGGATGATTTTCTCAAATTACCGCCCAGCAATATCACCTGAACGTTTTTCGTGTTTGAAAACTGCAGCGCTACGCTCAGACTCGGCGTGACAACGCTGATATTCTTGTCCTTCAGATAAGAACACATATGCAGCGTTGTAGTGCTGGGGTCCATGGCGATTACATCCCCGTCCTCAACCAGCTCTGCGGCTTTCGCGGCTATGGACTGCTTGAACTCAATTGAGTACTCAAATCTCTCCTCGATCGGCACGTCCATATGGAGCAGCGCGGCTCCGCCGTCCGTTGAAGGACCAGGTGCAGCATCCTGTCTCGTAATGGCTTTTGCCCCTCCGTAGACTCTGGAAACCTCACCGTTTTCTGCAAGCTCCCTAAGATCTCTATGTATCGTCATTTGCGACACTTCAAACCTCTTTGATAGCTCTGCAATATCTACGCAGTCATTTTCCTTGATTGTCTCGAGGATTTCACGCTTTCTGACATATGGCAGCTTTTTGATAACTTCACGCCCCTCGGTTGAAAGTCGATTGATTTTAACTATTTACCCTGGCCATAGTGATGTGAAACAAACTCGTGCATGTACGCCACCTTGTCATCGGGTATAACCACAGGCTTTCCTATACATTTGGCCATATAGTATATCTGCGAGGTCATTTCAAGAACCGTACAGACACTGAAAGCGCCGTCCATATCCGCACCGACGCACACGGCACCATGATTTGCCATCAGGCAGGCATAACCGTTTCCCAGGGCATTAACTATGTTCCGCGCAAGCTCTTCCGTGCCCGGCAGCGCGTATTCGGCGCATCTCACGGTACCTGCCATAAGCTGTGCCGCTTCGTCTATAATGGGCGGTACATCCTCATGCAAACAGGCAAACACCTGAGAATAGATGGGATGTGTGTGAACGACTGCGTTTATGTCCGGTCTTGCATTCAGTATACCAATATGCATGCAGAATTCAATAGTAGGTTTGCATTTTCCGTCCACAACTTCCATTGCAGAGTTCATTACCACTACATCATCTTCCGTTATAATATCATACGGCATACCGCTCGGTGTCAAGTAAATTAATCCGTTTTCAGGGTTTCTGACGCTGATATTGCCCCACGTGCCTACAGTAAGGCCGGATTTTAGCATCCTGTTTCCTGCATCAACTATGATTTGCTTGTAATTCATGTCTTTTCCTCCATATATATTTTTATTTTTTCCGAAATGCTCGGCTCTTTCCTTATTCGGAAAAACCGGTATTCGGCGCATAAGTCTTGGTCGAAAGCGATGCCGTTATTATCCTTCGAAGCTCTGCATAGCTCAAACCCGATTCCAGGTAGGCAAGCTGTGCTGCGGAATTTCCTATCGAGGCACACTCCTGCGTACAGGCAACAACCGGAAGCCCCAGCTTGTCGGCACATTTTTGATTGATTGCGCCATTTTGGGCTCCGCCGCCAACGATGTAAACAGCCGGGTAGCTCTTGCCGGTACACTCTGTGACCGCTTTCAGACCAGTCACATAGCTTTCCGCCATAGATTCTTCCACAGACGCCAGAAGCTCCGCCCAATCATAAGCCTTGCCGCTCTCCGGATGGATGCTTTTCCAAATAGCAGTGGCCATATGTGCCGGATTAAACAATGACGCGTCATTTACGTCGAATATGGGGCAAGGTCCGCTAAAGGCCCGGCCTATTGCAAAGAACCCGTCCCAGGAGATTGCGCCCGCTTCCTTTTCGTATTCCTTTTTCAGGCATTGGGTTATGAACATGCCTGTGGAGTTTTTGAGAAGAGTGATATACCCAAAGGCTCCAAGCTCATTGGTCAGCCGGTTATTAAGTGTTTTTTCATTGATAATCGGTTCTTTGCACGAAGCCCCTATAAGCGCCCATGTACCGGAACTCACGAACAGATACTCGTCATTTTCGCAGGGTATTCCAAATACCGCGGAAGCGGTGTCATGTGAAGGTACGCAAACAAACGGGATGTCATATTCGATGAGAAGTTCGTCTAGTATATCACGCCGTATATTGCCTATGAGCCTGCCGTGACTTCCAATCTCGCAGAACCAGTCGGCGTCAAGTTCCAGGGCTTTGCACTGTTCGGAACTGATTGTCTTTGACCTCACGTCCATGAGCTGCGTAGTGGAAAGCTCCGAAGCCTCGTTTATCTTCACCCCTGTCAAAAACCAGCTGAGAATATCGGGAATCATCAAAAGCTTCTTGCCGTTTTCCGTAACCGCAGGCATTTTTCTTCGCATACCGCGCAGCATAAAGGCTGTATTGATCTTGTCGCTCAAAATTCCCGTGCGGTAAAACATCCGGTCTCGCTCTTCCGCAGATAAACGCTGCATTTCCTCCGCGCCCAAAGTGTTCCGGTAGCTCAGAACATTCCCCAGCATCGTGTCATGCTCATCCAGAAACTGCATGTCGACCCCCCACGTGCAGACGCCCGCGGAGTGTATCCTGTCCACTTTTTTCGCGGCCAGCTCCAGACCCTTCTTCATGTTTGTGTAGATGTTGAGCATGTCCCAGTAGAAATAGTTTCCGATCTTCACCATCTCATTCGGATCGGATTTTATAATCTCATTTGTGAGCTTTTCACCGTCAAAGCGGCATAGTATAGTGCGAATAGTACTGTTGCCGCAGTCAAAGGCAATCATGTTGTACGCTTTGCCCATACTGTCACCCCCTTATTTCTCGGTTCTAAGCATACGGGCGGTCACCGCCAGCAACAGAATCACGCCGTAAATAGCGGTTGTCAGGTGTGAATTAAGCCGAAGTATATTCAGTCCGCTGCCGACCACCTGGAAAATCAGTACTCCTAATACAATACCGCTTACCTTTCCGTGTCCGCCGTTTGGATTCACACCGCCCAGCACGGCAATCAGTATGGTCTGCATCAGATAAGAACTGGCATAGCCCTCCGCCGCAGCGTTGAAACGGGAAGTAAGTATGACGGCTGCCAGCCCGACGAACAGGCCTGAAATCGCGTAGGTCTTTACAATAAGCGCCTTATCGTTTACACCGGAGAACATTGAAGCAACTTTATTTGAGCCGTAGAGGTGTACTCTGGGTCCATACGGCATGTTCCTTAACAAAATAACGAGAAACAAAAGCGCCAAAACGAAAATATAAATAGCGGTTGGAATGCCGCCTATTGTTTCATTGCCGATAAACTTAAACGAGTCCGGATAACCGGAAATTGTTTCACCTCTGGTAATGGCAAGGCAGATTCCGCTAAAGAGAAGCTGCGTACCCAGCGTTGCCAGCATATCCGGTATTTTGAAGTGTGCAATAATTAGTCCGTTCAAGGCTCCTGCTGCAACGCTGACCAAAACTCCCGCAAGCACAGCCACTAACACCAGAGGTATATTGTCGGTTCCTTCAGGAATATATCTTGTCATAATGAGCGCCATAATAATCCCTGAGAGATTGGCTGACGCTATGACCGAAAGATTGATTCCGCCCACCAGCATTGTAATGGCCATTGCCACGGTCAGAAGACCCATTTCCGGAATCTGATAGGCTACGGATTGTACTGTGGCAAAAGAGAAAAAGCCGGGCTTTATAAGCGAGACAAGTGCAGTGCAGACAACCAACATGAGAAGAAGCATAGAGTTATCGCTGTTTTTGGCGATAACTTTTTTAACCTTGTCCATCTTCAAGCTTCCCTCCAATATTTGCTTTTTTCGCGTTTTGAAGCATCTTCCACCCGGACGAGCAGAAGCTTACGAGGATGACCGAGCCAATAACAAGATCCTGATAATAGCTCGAAACGCCGATGAGAGTGAGTCCGTTTGACATGATGGCTACAAGCAGCATACCGAGTACGGTTCCGCTCACGGTGCCCTTACCGCCGGAGAGCGCAACGCCGCCGAGAACGACCATTGCAATAACGTCCATTTCGTTGCCCACAAGGTCATTGAGCGCCACTTGCTGTATAAGGTAGCATTGCACTATTGCGCCAAGCGCGGCGATTGCCCCGACATAGGCATAAACAAAAAGCTGCACCTTAAGAATGTTAACGCCCATACGGCGGGCAGCTTCAATGTTGCCGCCGATTGCGTAGATCTTCCTGCCCATTTTTGTAAACTTGAGTATATACCATGTAAGTAGAAAAACAAGCACCAGGAAGCCAATCGGGATTGCAACGATACTGGCGGGAGTCTTTACGGCAAACCATTCGGGAAAGCCGAACAGTTTTACGCCTTTGGTGGCCCAAAGCAGTATTCCGTCAAATATACTCATTGTAGCAAGCGTTATTATCAGAGTCGGAGCCTTAATGCGATTAACAAGCAGCGCATTTATACAGCCCAGAGCGACGCCAGTTACAACGGCGACCAGAATGATTATCACAAAATTTCCGCCTAAGTGAAGCATATACTGAGCCATAGCATATTGAGCAATGGTGGCGATGGCCATAAACGAAATGTCGATACCGCCCGAGATAATCACAACCAATACGCCTGCCGCCATGATGCCCAAGGCTGAATATCCGACAACAAGAGAACGAAGGTTTGTCAGCTCCAGGAAGTTCCCCCTTGTATATATCGAAAGGAACACGACCAGGATGACGTCAACCAATAACAGATAAAACTCACTGGAGTTTATGTATTTTTTATATGAAAGTTTATTGCCCATAAGACACCTCCCGCTCAAAATCGGTCTCAGAAAGTGCCCTGCAGTCGAGCTCTTTTACCACTCTGCCATGATGCATCAGCAGAGCCCGGGGGCAATTGAAATAGATTTCTGGGATTTCGTCCGAGATTAAGATAATGCTCATTCCGTTTTTTGCGAGCTCGCGTATTATATCATAAATCGCACTCTTGGCGGCAATATCTATGCCATTGGTCGGCTGGTCGAGTATAAGGATTCGGGGATCGGTCGCAAGCCATTTGGATATTACAATTTTCTGCTGATTTCCGCCGGACATCGCCGAGGCGGGAATCTCCGGTAACGCACTTTTTATATTGAGTTTTTTTATCCAGCCTTCCGTGAGCTGTCTTCTGTCTTTTGTCTTGACAAGTCCCAGCTTTGAACAAATCCTGTCAATAATGGATATTGAAATATTATCCTCAACGTTCTGGTCTATTACCAGTCCCTGTGACAACCTGTCCTCAGGCACATAAGCAATTCCGGCCTTTATGGCATCGCGGTTGCTCTTGAAGCAAACCTTTTGCCCATCCACCTTGATTGTGCCGGAATCCGGTTTGTTCAGGCCGAAAAGGCTCAGTGCCACTTCGGTTCTGCCCGAACCCAAAAGCCCGATGACTCCAAGTATTTCTCCCTGTCTGAGCTTGAAAGAAACATCCTTGTACTGTCTGCCGTTTGAAAGGCCTTCAAGCTCCAGCACGGTTTTTTCTCCGGCGTCTGTGAAGTCCTGCCTGCACGCGATACATTGCCCGCTCAGCATCTCGGTGAGCTTGGCGTTGTCAAGCTCTTCCTTTTTGAATGTTCCTATTTTCGTACCGTCGCGCATGACAGTTATCCTGTCGGCTATCTCAATTATTTCGTCCAGCTTGTGGCTCACGAACATAACTGTCAGGCCCTTTGCATTCAAGTCCCTGATAATCGAGAATAAAACGTTTACCTCTTTCCTTGTAAGGGAAGAGGTGGGCTCGTCCATAATAATGAGCTTCGCGTTTGTGGCTAAGGCTCTGGCAATCGCTACAAGCTGCCTATCCGCTATGGACAGCGTCGAAACCTCCCTGTCAAGCTCGAGATTTACGCGCATCATGTCCAGCGTGGACTTCGCAACTGCGCAAAACTCGTTCCATCTGACAGGTTTAGCTCCTTTATCGGTATTCAGGTTAAATGCGATGTTCTCCGCAACAGTCAGGTTGGGAAAAAGACTCAGGTCCTGATAGATAACCTTTATACCGGCATCCGCAGCATACTTTGCGGTAATGTTATGAACAGGCTTGCCGTTCATGAGAATCCGGCTGCCTTCGTCGCTTTTTATCACTCCTGATATGATTTTAATCAAGGTGGATTTCCCGCAGCCGTTCTGCCCGACAAGACAGTGTATTTCGCCGTCGTACAACTCGAAATCAAAGTCCTTGAGAGCCCGCACACCGCCGTAATGCTTATTTACTTTAAGCATTTCCAATAATTTTTCAGGCATTGAATTTCTCACCAGCTTTACAAAGGGGGAGATGCGTTCCGATGGGCGGCATCTCCCCAATCATTCTTATACTTGTCTATCTCTATTTCTTGGCTTAGAAGCCGAGGGAATCAGCGTTATCTTTGGTAATTACGAGGGTATCATCATACGCAAGAACGTTCTTGTCAGATACAGCGGGGGCTCCAATTCCCGGGACTTCATATTTGCCGTCGGTCACGCTGCCGCCATTCAGGAGCTGTAAAGCGGTGCAGACGCATGCATATCCGGAATCAGCGGGATTCCAGAGATAGCCTTCGGTTATTGAGCCATCCTTCAGATAGGCGGAAGCCTCGCTCGGGACTACGTTTCCGACAACTGCAAATTTGCCGATAAGGCCGCTTTCCTTGACAGCTTCAGCTGCACCCAACGGGCCCTGGCTGCCGAAAGCAATGACGCCCTTAAGGTTGGGATAAGTGGTGAGCAGGTCAAGCGTGGTTGTACGAGCAAGCGCCGCGTCTTCACCGCAGGCGATTCGGTCGGTCGCAAGCTCCATATCGGGATAGTTCTCTTCAATATATTTCTGAGCAATGTCTGCCCAGGTGTTGTGGAGGGGTACAGACAGACCTCCGACATAAAGAGCGTACTGACCCTTGCCGCCCATGGCCTTTGCGGCAGACTCTGCGACTGCGGTTGCGAATTTAGTATTGTCAATAAGCTCGACATCATAGTCCGCTCCGACCTGTCCGGGAGACTCGTTGGAAATAACAAGTATGCCTGCATCCCTTGCGCGCTGCAGAACGGTCTCAAGAGCGGTAGCGTCATTTGGAACGACAACGATAGCATCAACTCCGGCCGTTATCAGGTCTTCGATAATCTTAACCTGTTCAGCTGCGTCAGCTTTTGTGGGACCGACAACATAGGCGTTCACACCAAGCTCTTCAGCGGCCTTCTTAACTCCCTCCTCCATAACGTTAAAGAACTGGATTCCGGTGATTTTCACGACAACCGCAATCTCATAATCGGATGTCTTTGCTGCGGGTTCAGTCGAAGCACCACCGCTGGGGGCGGTGGACGAAGCGGGAGCGGAACCGCCGCATGCGGACAATAGTGCTACCAACATAAGTACGCTGAGAATAAGTGCAAGATACTTTTTCATTTACATGTTCCTCCTTTTTGTTACTTTTATAGGGATACCCTTACCCCTTGATGATAACAAACTATCACATATATTAACATTAGTCAACATGTGAAATGTTATATTATTCGCTTGGTGTTTTTGTATATATATTCAAACGGCAGGCTGAAAGATTGATTTGAAGATGTTTGCTGATTATTAGCGTTACGGATAGCTGTTATGATAATGGACATATAAGCCGCTTTATACAAATTACAAATAACTTATTGACAATGTCCCGCTTGACTGTGCGTGCATTGCGCTTCCGAACCGCCTACACAGAGAAACTACTGAGTATTGCGCAAATAAGGGAGTCCATAGAAGAAACCAGCCATTAGATTTTTTAATTCAATTTCAATCTCATCAATAGATAATAGAGAAATTGACCAACCGTGTTATGGCATCCAACAGCTATGACAGAATAAAACCCACCCCTGCAAGGGTGGGTTTTATTCTTTATCGTAAATTGCTGACGCAGAACAAGGACATACATTTGCCAACTGTAGAAAGCAACTATTACAATAGTAAGGAGACAGGGTATACCGTAAGAGTTGACAGAATAATGTGATTGCACGTACATTGTACCCGCCGGCTGATGACCGGCGGGTACAATGATTTCAGTATGGCGCAAATCAGTGTAACGCTGCCTTACGGGCGCTGCCGAAGGCGTCAGCGGCAAGCATGGCGTTATACAGATCTTTTGCGGTTACAGGAAAGCAGTGATTGCCGGTGAAGCTTCCCTCCGCGGTATTGGCTTTGCAGAATTCCATGATGCGCTCCCCGGAGACGTTTTCTAAAGAGATATCCGAAAGCGTCACAGGCAGACCGAGCCTTACCATGAAATCAACGACAGTATAGATCTCTTCAACCTTAACGTCCGGGTCGAGCATCAGCTCGGTAATGAGGCCGAAGCATACCTTCTCACCGTGCATGTAGCGGTGTGCCTCAGGGAAGGATGATAAGTTGTTGCCCAGCTGGTGGGCTGTCGCAAGACCGCCGCTCTCCCAGCCGATACCGGAAAGCAAAGTGCAGGCTTCTACAACGCGTTCAAATGCCGGCGTCACGACTCCCGCCTTTACGGCGATTAGCGCCGCGTCTGCGCTCTCCAGAAGCGTGTCGAAGCAGAGCTTTGACAGCGCCATTACGCTCATTGTCGGAGAACCGGAAGCACAAGTGGTCGCGTGGGTGCTGTTGGAGGCGCGAGCCTCTATGAATGTGGCAAGCGCGTCGCCTATGCCCGCTTTGAGCATAGCCTCGGGAGCCGTTACCATCGCGCCGGTATCCACAATAACTACGTCCGGATTAGTAGGCCAGAGGTCAAAGCCCGTGCAAACGCCGTCCTTGTCGTACCATACGGAGCACGCAGATGTCGGAGCGTCGCTCGAGCAGACGGTCGGACAGGTAATGACGCGCAGACCCAGATGCGCTGCCGCACCCTTGGAAACGTCCAGGCATTTGCCGCCGCCGAAGCCCACCACAATATCGCAGCCCTGCCTTTTAATCTCGTCTTCAATAAGCGAGCATTCATCCTTCGTGCATTCGCCGTTAAACTTCCACTCGGCAAATGTTGTACCGTCCTTCGCAAACGAGTCACGGACTATGCCGTCAACCGCCGCGCGTGTACGTTTTCCCCACACGAGCATCGGCTTCTTACAGCCCAGAGACTTAATGACCGAAGCGATGTCGCCAAGCACACCCTCGCCCTGTATGTACTTTCCAGGAAATATAACTGATTTTTTCATATACAGCTCCTTTCAGAATGATGATGTACATAATATCGGCGCATTGGTCCTTATGCCTTGTAGAAACGGCCGTTAAGAGCATCAAATGCCTCAACCCAGCGATCATAGGCCTCTTTATAGGCGGCTGCGTTTGCAGGGTTCGGGTCATACTGCGTCGTCACCTTGACAGCGCGTGCAACTGCGTCGTGCGGATCCTTGTAGACTCCGGAACCTATGCCGGCGTAGAGAGCCGCGCCCAGGCAGCCTGTTTCGGAGGTCTGGAGGAGCAGAACGGGTTTCTGGAGTATATCCGCGAGCATCTGGCACCAGAACGGGCTCTTGGCCGCACCGCCGGTGAGCCGTATGGCCTTGACCTCAATATCTGCCGCCTCCTCGGCGAAGACGATGTCCGCCATCTCGAAGCAGATGCCTTCGAGGACGGAGCGGGCCATATCGGCTTTCTTTGAACCGAGGCTCATGCCGAGGAAGGTTCCTTTGGCGTTGGCGTTGCCGCGTGCGCCTGCAGCTCCCTGGAGGAACGGCAGGAAGGTGACACCATTGGAGCCGGGAACGCTTTCTTTATCCATAGCGTTTGTCATTATGGTATAGGGGTCTTCTCCAGTCTTCGCGCCCTCGGCCTTCTCGAAGTCGCCGAAGGTATCTCGGTACCAGCGGAAGGATGACGCTGCTGTGTTTGAGAAAGCCTCAATCGTCCAGTTGCCGACGCCGTGGTTGCCCTTGACTATGAGCTTCTTCGCCGGGTCGCGTATCGGTGTGTCGGAGACGACAAAGCAGGAGCCGAAGGTGCCGATAACCATGACTGCGGTGCCGTCGTCCACGCCGCCGCCGCCGAAGGAGCAGCAGTTCTGGTCGTGCGCGCCGACGCATATGTTGCAGCCGACCGGCAGGCCGGTCTTTTTGCTGATCTCGGGACTGATGTGTCCGACGATGCGGCCGCACTCGGTAGTGAGCTCAGCGCGCTTTGACAGGGGCATCTCATACACTTCGGTGAGCATCTTCTCACTCCAGCGGTTATTGTTGACCTCGCAGCTCGAGGCGCGGGAGGCGGAGGAAAGGTCGGTGTAGTAGCCGTCCGCTCCGAATTCCTTTAGGAAGTAGTCCTGCATCGTGGAGACGAGGGCGGCCTTCTTCCAGTTCTCGGGCTCGTTGTTCTTGAGCCAGATGAGGCGCGCCGCTTCAAGCGTGAAGCCAAGCGGGTCGCCGGTAATCGCGTAGTATTCGTCGTGGGAAATCTTCGAGAGAATCTCGTCGCACTCCTTCTTCTGTGCGCGGACGTCCTGCCAGCCGATCCAGTCGCGGAGCATTTTGCCGTTTTCGTCTAAAAGACCCACGGGGCCCGCCTGGGAGGAGAGGCCGAAGGCGACAATCTCCTTCGGGTCTATGCCGGACTTCTCGATCGCGGATTTACAGCTCGCGAAGAGGGCCGGGGTAATGTCCTCGGATTTTTGCTCGACCATGCCGGGGCCGGGATAATAACAGGGGTATTCGCGGTAATCAGTGCCGACTATGCCGCCTTCAAAATCAAATATGCAGGTTTTGCATCCGGTGGTGCCCTCGTCGAGGCCTACAAGAAATTTGCCCATAGTGTGATCCTCCTGTTTTCTGTTATTTAGTTTATCCTGATTTGCGGGGGACAGGGCGCGGCCCTCAGCCTCTGAAAGGCGGGACAAGCCCGATGGCGCGCATGTCGTCGATGGCGTCGATGATCTCGGGGGCGGCTCTGGTTCCTATGAGGTCGGCTCCCGCGAGGATGAAGGCGTAGGCGTTCTGCGGGCGGGGGAACTTTACTCCGCTGACCTTGAGGCCGAGACCGGAGCCCTCGGCGGCCTTCTTCATCACGAGGAACTGCTTCATGCTCGGACCCTCGAACTGCCCGGTCGAGGTCTTGACATAGTCTATCCCCGTCTCGGCGACGAGGGCCGTCACCTTTGCAATCTCGTCATCCGTGAGGAAGCAGGCCTCGATGATGGCCTTGGTGAGATTGCCCTGCGCCGCCTCATGGAAGGCGTACAGCTCCTCCTTGACGATGTTCCAGCGTCCGTCGCGGATTGCGCCAACGTTCATCGTCATGTCCACGCTTGTGCAGCCAAGCCGGATAGCCTCCTCGGTCTCAAGGGCCTTGACGGCTGCGGTGCCGCTGCCCCAGGCAAAGTTGATGCCGCAGGCCACGCGTACGCCGGAACCCTCCAGCTCCTCCTTGACGACCGGCGTCCAGAAGGGGGAGGAGGTGTAGAAGGCGGCACAGCCGTACTTCTTCGCCTCGGCACAGCCGCTACGCACATCCTTCTCGGTGCTGTTTTTCGGCAGTATTGCATAGTCGAAAAGAGAGCCGAGGTTCTCACGGTTCATTTTCGAAAGATCGACCATTTTTCATAACCTCCGTTATTTTGCAAAATTTGGTGAGATAATGTCTTGCACATAATTTCCACTATAACAATAATACTTGTCTATATGGGTAATGTCAAGTATGTACATGTTAGAAAATGCAGGGGCGTTTTTGTACGCATTTACCAGCGCGAAAGCGGCGTATTGACAAGCCGCAGACAAAAGCTTATGATTCAATATAACATTGAATGGGAGCCCAAAGCATGACAAACAAGTTCAGTAGCGCTCTGTTATACCGTGTCGCCCGCTATTATTACACGGAAAGCCTCTCCCAGGGCGAAATCGCCCAGAGGGAGAACATCTCGCGCTCGACCGTTTCGCGCATCCTCGAGCGTGCGAAGGAAGCGGGCATTGTGAAGATTGAGATATCCATGCCGACAGACTCGCTTCTGGACAGGCTGGAGACCCGCCTCCGCGCGGCGCTCGGTATCGAGCGGGTGATTGTCGTCCCCGCCTCGGTAGGCGAATCGACGCCGGAGACGGAGGAGCAGCTCATTTTGGACGTCGCCTCCGTGGCGGCCGCCCAGCTTCCGGAGCTGCTTGGGAATGCGAAAAACGTTGGGGTCGGCTGGGGCAGGACCCTCTACCACATCACACCTTTTTTGCCCTACATGAAGGACGACCCGGAGCTGACCTTTGTGCCCCTCGTCGGGAACATGACGCTTCGGAACCGCTTTCTGCAGACCTCGATCAACGTCAGCCGCTTCGGCGAGCGCTTCGGTGCGCAGACCTGCTACTTGAATATCTCCTGCCTGCGCGCGCCCGGTGAGCCCTTCAGCGAGACGGAGCGCATGAACATCGAGCAGATCCGGAGCTATTGGGACAGGCTTGACGCGGCGGTCTTCTCGCTCGGAGCTCCGCCCGTGCGGAACAATATGTACCTGGCCGACGAGTTGGGCATCGAAAGCTTTTCCGAAACGGACAACGACCCGGACGCACGCGGGGAAATGCTCTCTCAAGTGTTTTTCTCGGACGGGCGCGGTGCCTGCCCGATTGGACGGGGCACGACCGTCGTGGCCCTGCCGCTCGAACGCCTGCGCGCCCTGACGGTCACAGTCTGCGTCGCGGCGGGGAATTACAAGGCGGAGCCGGTCTGGAACGCGGCGAAAAACGGCTATATCAAAACACTCGCGGTGGACCACCTGCTGGCCGAGGAAATTCTAAGAATTGCCCAGAAGTAAGCTTTGATGATGGTCGTTTGCCGAGAATCTTATTGATTTTTCCTAAAACAATTGTATACTTATAGACAGATATAGACAGACTGGAGGGTGATTTTCATATATGCTGAACCGTAATATCGCCGAACCGCTTTACGTTCAGGTCCACAACATCCTGCTGGACAGAATCAATTCCGAGGTCTGCCGCGCAAACGAAAGGATACCCTCCGAGAGTGAGCTGTGCGCGGAGTTCGGCATCAGCCGCATGACCCTTCGGAGCGTCATCACCGAGCTTGTCCGGGACGGGCGGCTCTACCGCATACAGGGCAAGGGGACCTTTGTCGCCGAACCCAAGCTCAGCGCGAACACGGGTGCCTATATCGGCATCCGCGAACAGCTTGAACAACAGGGCTACGAGGTGAGGACCACGCTTCTGGGCGTGGAGAACGCCCTTCCCTCGGTCACGGTGGCGAAGATACTGGGTCTTGGGAGCGACGAGAGGGTCTATATCGTCAGGCGTCTGCGCTACGTGAAGAACGAGCCGTTCTCACTGAACACCTCGTTCATCCCGGAAAAATACACGCAGAGGCTGGAAAAGCAGGATTTCTGCAACGAACAGCTGTGCAACATCCTCGCCCAGAACTACGGCCTAGTGCGTAAGACCGTGAAGGAGACGCTCGAATCTGTCGTGGCCACGAATGAGGAGAGCTCGATGCTCAATATCCGCAAGGGCTATCCGCTCCTGCTGCTCTGCGACAGAATCTACGACGCGGAGAACCGGCTCTTCGAGTTCAGTAAGGTCGTTTTCCGCGGGGACAAGATACAGATTAACCTCGAGTACAATTTCTGATTAACCGAGCTCATACCCTGCCGGGAAGTCCGTATATCCGGATTTTTCGGGCGGGTTCTCAATAACAAAAGGCGGCACCGGGTATCCGGCGCCGCCTTTTGCTCTATCACAAGGGGAGGTGTCAGCTATATTTCTCACCGCCTCCAGGGAAAAGCTCTCCTGCTCAATTACCTCACGGGATTGCTCCGTGTACCGACATACTTAACAAAGCATGCATATCATGCGGATGAGGGACTTATCTCCGAGTTTAATGCGGTAAAGGATAGCATTAAAAATAGTGAATAACATAAAACAGCAGCAGATACCGGTTTCTTCGCTGATATCTGGTGCTGTTGTTTTTTCGATTATGCCGATCCCATTGAGTATTATACCAGTATTCGAACTCATGGGGCATCATTAGTATGGTTTTTCTTTTGTGTTCTTCAGTTTATCGCAATATTTCCGCTGCATTCATTGAAGTCGTCGGTGTGTCCATGCGGAGATGTTCCGACCTTGCGCGTCCATGTAAGTGCCCAGAAAACGCAGAAAATCGGGGTCGTGATGCACAATCCCAAATTGAAAAAGGCTTGAACCATGTAGCAAAACAAGCCCGGACAAATTAGCGAAATCACCCGGTTTTTGCGTCTATTATGGATGATATGAGTCCACGAGAGCACTTGTGCTGCCGCCAGCGGCAGGAAGCCGCATAACCCGAAGCTCACCAGAATCTGCAGATACTCGTTATGCGCATTGTCTACTGTTGTTACAAGTGTCTCCCCCAGAGCGGCAGAGTATCTCGTGAACCGGACATCCATTATGTTGCCCAGACAGTCCGGACCGATACCGAAAAGCGGATGTTTGCGGATTACCTCGAGTACATTTTCCCAGATCAATACCCGGCTGGATCCAAAGCTGCCGCGCACTTCGCCGTGAAGCATACTTTGCAGTTCGCGTATAGTGACGCCGTCGCCGGACCAGAAGTATATGGCTGTGATTGCGGCGGCGGATGCAAGGACAGCTATTACGACAGCGCCGCAGCGGAGCGTCCTTTCGGACAAGCCCCCCAAGTCAGAGCGTACCAAATTCCGGCGGTACAAATCGGTCACAAGGGCCGGGAAGAACACCACAGCAGTGATAATCAGAGCAAAAACGCCCGCTGCAACGCTTATTGACACCACACAGATAAGTCCCAGCGCTGCCGGCATAAGAAGCAAAAACCGTCTGCGTCCAGCTCCATTAACACATCCTGAGCACATTATAGGGATTGCCAGACAGCTCAGCGCAGAAAACAAATCAATATTGCCTACCGTTCCAAGAAAGCGCCCGGTCTCCTGAACAAACGGCTCATAATATGTTAGACCGTTGGGATACAGACTAAGCGGATTATACCCATAAAGCTGCGCCAGAACAATCAGAGAACATATGGTATAGGACGCTCCAAAAGCATATATGTAGCTCTCTTTTTCCGTGCCGAAGCGCGACACGCCAAGAAAAATACAGCCATACAGCAGATATGTGAGCAGACCGTCGCAGCGGCCTGTGGAAATCGATAACACAGATGCTTCCGGCGAAAGAATTGTTGATATAACGCAAGCGCCCATGAAGGACAGCATTAGCCATGCTGCCGGACGTATGAACAGACGCCCTCTGCCGGCAAGACGAAGGGCGGTCTGAAAACACAGAAACAACGCCCAACACACCGTGCAAACAGCGAAAAACACAAACTTTTTTTCGTTGAGACGGATATACCCATCAAGTCCGGTAAACAGTGGGAAAGCAGTAACCATGATGTAGATGTAAATGTTGGTGATGCTGCGGCACCTATTTTCGATTTTTTCCTCTGACAGTTTATATATCCGCATTACACCGGAGCCCTCCCCCACGGTTACCGCCTCAGCCGTTTACAATCCTGTTTTCCGGTCTGACAAGTCGTTCAACGAAGGTTGCTGCCTCGGCCCGAGTTATAAGCGCATCCGGTCTGAAGCTGAACTCAGGAGACGGCCATGAAATTACCCCGGCCTGAGCCAACAAATATGCACTCTTATAATACGGAGAGTTTATATCCATATCTGTAATAGAGGTCACGATATTTGCGCTTGGCAGTTCAGTCCACGGCAGGGATTTCATTAAGATATACGCTGCTTCCGCACGGGTGGCGTCGGCATTATAATCAGAATATTCGTCTTTTTTAATCATTCCGTTCTGAACAGCATAGTCAATATAAACCTGATACCACTCATTTGTTTCGAGCAGAACGCCCTGCTCGCCGTTGTAGATACGATTGATAATGACAGCAGCCTTGATGGCCTCCGCAATGGTCAGGTTATCGTCCGGTCTGAAAGCCATGTACTCGTCTGCGCTGATGGCATTGAGCTCCACAGCCGTACCGATACAGTCGCTTTTGCTGCCGCCGTACCATTCGTCTTCGTCAACGTCAATGAATCGCCCGGTATAATCGGCTGTCTCGCCCCGGAAATTGTCCATGGACGGCGTCGGTTTGTCTTCCCCGTCGGTTCTGGACATATACCGATACATGAGCCTTGTATTAACGGCAAGCGTGTCTGAGGGGGAAAGCGGTGTATCTGAGAATTCGCTCCAATCGCTGTTCTTGCAGAAGCAATATATTATCGCACGTTCTCGGTATCTGTATTGCTGGGTTTCGTTTACTCTGACTGTAGACGACGCAGCTACGGGGCTATCGCTATACATCCACTGGCTCCAGTAATATGAGGTGCTTGTAGCCAAACGAGATGCATCAGTAACCAGTTTGCTCATCAGCTTTTGATAACTGTATAGTGTCTTTGTCTCCACCTCTTTGGAATCGCTGCTTACGATTTCTTCATCCTGCCACTCGCTCCAATCACCGTAGTTCCCGTACTTTGTATAGCACAGAGTATAATCGTTTTTTGCGTCATCGGAGCTGCTGCTATAGAGAGGAGCGCTTCTGTATTGCGTCTTTGTCTCGATAATATAGTCTTGGCTGTTAATGCCGTCAGGAAGCTCAAAGGCCCATTCCGACCATTCCGCGCTGCCGGCAAGGGTACTTATAAGCCCTTTCTGCGTTCCCTGCGTCTGGCTCAACGTGGTCGTTAAAAGCACGACAAGCAGAATCACCGCAGCAGCTGCTGCCGCTGCAAAGACCAAACGCTTCCGTTTATTGCCGCTCTCTTTCAGCTCCGGCTCCTGCACCGCGAGCTGTTCCTTATGATAGCAAGCCTTATAGTCCACGTCCTCCGTGACATTCGGCTTAACTTGGGGAGACCAGCCCTCGAAAACATATATATCTCCGTCTTTTTCAATCTCGTCAGGAACTTCGGGTATCTCCACAGGTTCGCTTTCAAAATACGACCTGCATTTTATTACGTCCCCTTCTGTGTCCAGAAAGCGCACCTGAAGGGTTGGTACAGGCGGCATATCATGGGGATAAATGTAATTCTTCCTGTCAGCTATATCCACCAGCGCCTCCAGCGCCTTCCGCATCTCCACAGGATCCGAATATCTTTCGGCAGGGTCGTAGCTGCACGCCTTGAGCACGATTTCGGCCAGACGGCCATGCTCTCCGGAGGGCAGCGGCAGCGCCTCCCCATTCATTCTGCGGCTGAGCGCCTCGATTTGCGTCTTATAAGTGAGCTTTTCGGCTATGAAAGGCGCTTTGTTCCCGTTCAGGTACTGGTACATTACGAGACCAAGAGAGTAGATGTCTACGGTGGCGCCATAGGGACGGTTTGCATAGATCTCCGGTGCCATATACATGGATGTTCCCTGCTTGGACAGCAGTCCCTGCGTTCCCTCCAGTGTTCTGGCAACGCCAAAATCGCCCAGTTTATAATTACCGAATTCAGATATAAAAATATTCTCGGGCTTGATGTCCCTGTGGATTACCTTATGCTTTTTGCACAGCTCAAGCGCGTTGCAGATTGCAATGCCGAGCTTGACAACGTCCTGCCTGGATATCCCGTTGTTGTTGACATATAAGTTCAGCGCCGTCAGCAGCTCCATGCGGATCAGAATTATCCACCCGACGCCGTCCTCTCGCGGAATTCGGATGTGGTCTTCGTAGCTGACTATATTGGAGTTGCCTTTCAACTTGGCCATGATGTGGTATTCCTTCATCAGGCTCTCTGCCACGCTCTCGTAATACGCAGTAACGTCATTATCGCTCATACTGGATCTATACGAGCCCAGACCGTTATTGTCATTTGGAATGGATATGACCTTCATGGCGGCCGAAAACGCTTCTCCGAAATCCGTTTTCTGTATCTCATAGACCTTTCCGTACGAGCCCTCGCCAATCAGCCGGACGAGCTTCCATCCCGGCCAGGCACCTTCCAGTATCTTTGAAGCATCATTATCTGTCATACTTTAACCCCATCTATAATTGAGTATCCAAAGCCGTATCCGGCGGCTTTGAGAGAAACGCCCGCTTTCGTTGGTGCGGGGCATAACCCTTGCATTTGAAAGCCGCCTGGAATACAGGCATCTCGGAGCGCGTCGCCGGCTTTTATCTCAGTCCGGAGGCGCCGCTCTCGTCGCTGTCCATCATGCTGTTCAAGAAGTTCTGCATGAATTCGATCATACCTTCCACAGCCTCCGGCACGTCCTTGGTAAGCGTGGGGCGCAGTTCGTTGTATTTGTCCATATAAGCGGTCTGAGTGGCGCCTTTCCAGTCATTTGGAGCAGCGTCAACACCGGCATTGATGGAGGAAACCGCCTGAACAAAGGCTTCCAACCCTTCTTTCATCGATTTAATGTCTGCCTCGAGCCCCGGTCTGTTTAAGTATAGAATGTCTGCCATAATATTACCCTCCTTTTTATTACTTCACGTTTCCGTGATTTTTCACTGGAGCTTTGCTTCGTACTCATCGTGATACGACGTTTTGGCAAGTATCAGACAATCGAACAAATGTGTCAGATACTCAATGTGGTTTTCAAAATTGTTCTTCCAGCTGCCGTCGTATTGTGCAAAGAACGCATCCGCGCCGTTTGTCTTCCATTGGTCGGTCCGAAGCGCTTCTATGGCCGTGTTCACCTGATTCACAGCGTCGGTAAGATTTTGTATTGCGCTCTGATAGGCTTCGACGGTCTTGTCCAGCACATCGAGATTTATTTTGACTTCCTTTGCCATAATACTCCCCTTCAAATCATCGGGGCGACCATGTTGGGATCCAGCTCCGCGGCGGTCGCTTTGTGCTTTTCGGCGAGTACGCTGTCGCCTGCGGCGGCGTAGATGATTGATGCCGCGAGGTGGAAAACAGCCGCGTCATTTTTGACTGCGAGCAGATACTCAACGATCTTTTTTGCTTCCTTCAGGTTCCCCAGCTGGAATTCGCAAAGAGCCCGGTACATATACAGATCCACCTGTGCCGGGTTTTTAAGACAGATAGCCTTCAGCTCGGAGGAGGCCTTTCGGAAGTCGTTGTTCGCTTCCTCTGTCCGCCCCATCCGCATTTTTGCAAGCGGTGAAAAGTACCAGGTTGCATAGTATTGGGAAGAGTTCGCCCCCAGCTCTGCTATCATTTCGCAATAATCCAGCGCCATTTTGTAGTTTCCTCGGCTGAAATACACGCTGTACATCATGGTCAGCGCGTCCGCGTCGCTCTTCAGCGCCGGGGAGGCTTCCACTAAATCCATGGCTTCGTCAACCTTCTGCTGCTGAAGAAGCAGACCCATTTTCAGAAGCGCAACGTGGTAGTACTTCTCCGCGTCGGGAAAGTCCTCATTCAGCAGCTTAAGCGCACGGGCGCCGTCCCCGGTCATGTCGTAAAACCGGATGCGATCGAACAGTACGCTCTGATTATCCGGGAAGCGTTTAATCATATCCTCTATGTATGTCTCCGCCTCTTCAAGCCGATGCAGCATTATCAGACTGACATATAAGTAATGGTGACCGTCAAAAAGATTCACATCCGTGGACACCATCGTTTTGGCCGTTTTCAGCGCGTCCTCGAATTTCGCCGCCCTAAGCTGCATCTGCGCCTTCTTGCCCATAGTCGCCAAATCATATGGGTTTTTACGCATCACCCTGGCATATTGTGCAGCCGCGTTTTCGTAGTCTCCGGCCTCCTCGTAAAAAACAACCAGATTTGTAAACATGACCGGGTCGTCGAAGCCGTACAGCTCAGCCTTGGAATAGTGAGCCTTAGCCTCCGCCGCCTTGTTTTCCAGCAGCGCTATATTTCCCAGATGAAAATATGCAAGCCCGCATTTCTTATTTATCACCAGCAGCTTGTTGAATGTCTCCCGGGCCAAATCATACCGATCCATCATCACATAGCATACGCCCATATTCTCGTAGGTGGGCTGATAGTACGGGTCAAGAGCCTCCGCTTTAAGGAAACATTTCATCGCTTCTTCATATTTATCCAGAGAATACAGTACCTTGCCCTGTTCGTTTAATTCCAATAGCTCGTCCGAATTGTTTTCCATGCAGCGTCCCATCCTTACAGTATTCATGTATTATTGCAGAATTATCTGACCTATCGTTTTTCCAAGCGCGTCGCCCTTGCTTTCCAGCGTTGTGAAATGACCGTCTCCTCCATTGCTGACGGAGATAAGTTCTTTCATTCTGCTCACGTTCTTCCCACCATTCTCGCCTATAGAGCTCATTGTAGTAGTAAGGTTAGGTGCATCGCTCGCCACCGAGAACCCAGTAATCGTCAAAGCGAATTTGACCCAATTGTTCACGCTGAGAAAACGCCCTGTCCCCCAGTTCGTCATTTTAGCGTAGTTAATGCTTTGAGCCCATGAACGCCGTGTCATGTTCCTCAGGTCAAGGCTCTTCAATCCCTGCAGGTTGAAGCAGGTTTTTACAACATTGACGATTGTTACCACCTCGCACACGAACTGGCATACCTCCAGTCCGGCAAGAACGACCTTAACCGAGCTCTCAAAGAAATCCGTCCCCATTTTCTGATCCAGCCACTCGCCCGCCTTGACCGCATCCCCGCGAAGCGTCCGGGCGGCAAGATCCTCCGCTTTCGCCTCGTCGTCGTTCATCCACGCTTCCAGCGCCATGCAGTCCGCAGCCGTTTCGTACAGCGCCTTTGACAGTGCATATGCTGCGCCAATCATGCAGATGATGCCAATTATGCCCGGTCCTGCCAGAACGAAAAGCGCGATGGCTCCAGCCACCATCAACACATCTGTGACAATGTTGATTATGTATTTTTTTTCTTCGTAAAAATCCTTGATATCCTTGACAATTCTCCCGGCAGTTCCCTTAGCGTCACGCCAGAAATCCTCGGCCGTTGTTTTTATCGTATTCCAGCCCCGACTCCATGCGTTATCCTTCTGCGGACCGATGCCGGTCTTTTGATAAAAATCGTACGACTTCTTATGTATCGACCCCGCTAAAATCCGGTCGGCGCTGATGACAGACTGAACGTATTTTTCAGTCTTTGCCTTCAAGTTATCCGCCTCTTCCAGATTTTTCGAAATGGCGGCCCGCCGTTTTTTCAGGTAGATGTCGCTGTTGTTCACCACGCTGTCGCCGGCATATGCGCTCATACCGGAGCCGGCGTCTTCATATCTGTTCCTTATGCCCTCCATCTCATCGACATAGGAACCCAGCTGGCGCTCAAAGCCTTTCTGATATCCTTCCAGTACCCATAATACAGCCATCACTACACCTCGGTTCTCAACGCGAGCAGGCGCTTCGCTTCTGCCGCCGCTTCCGCCCGTTCCGCCTCAATTGCGGCCGCTGTGGCACTGATTGCCTTATCCAAAAAAGAAACTGATGTACAGAATTCCGGATGCTCCTCGATTTGCTGCAATAGTACCGTTTTCACCACATCTGACGAAAATATGTTGTCAGATTTAATATAGTCGTCAAAAGCTTCGCAGACGTTTTGTACTTTTCTGGAGATAAAGCTGGTTTCAGAGCCGCCGGGTGCCATTTTTGACTTGGCTGATTCAAGCGCCGCGAGCTTATTCTCATTGTACGTCACGGCATCAATCCCCCTTCACGGTCTTGATCAGTTTCACGGCCGAGTCTGCGTCGACCGCTTCATAAATATCCTTAAATCCCGTTATTATATCGAGAATTGAGGACATCTGCTCTTTATCGCAATGCAGATAATGCTCAACAATCAAATAGGTATCGTGGAACTCGTCTCTGGCCTTACCCTTCCAGTTTTCGGTATCAATAAGCTCCTCGCTGGCTTTTTTAATTATTTCCACCTGCTCGCTGAACAGCGGGACAATTCCCCTGATCATCTCCTCCGCTTTCTCCAGCGAGGGCGAAGAAATCACAAAATCGCTACGATTGCTCATTTGAATCCTCCTATCTGTTAAGCATTGTGCGTATCTTTCCGAGCTTTCCGCCCAGATATGCATAAGCATCGCCGGCTCGGATTTCCTTGTCGAATTCCTTCTGATCTCGCATGGATATGTCGATGAACCTGAAGTTTGCCGCATCCTCGAACATCAGCACGCTGCGGGTTTCCTTAATGTATTTCAGAATAGCCGGGGCAGAGAATGAGATTGCCGAGTTCTCTATGCCCGTCACGATAACACAGCCCCGGTATTCATGCAGTTCCTTGACGATGGACATAAGCTTCTCCTGCGTGGCCGTTTTCTGACATGCGGCGGTCACAGCATCCTGTCCCGAAAGTATCAGCAGAAGCAGCGGCTGTGAGCCGACAACTTCCTCGATGGATGCGTGGTTTTCACGGACGTCGTTCCTGCGTCTCACCAGCTCGTCGTACATATCTGCAATCATTGTTTCAGCCTCGGCCGGGTATGTAGTATACATACTGACGCATCCGAATTCGTCGGCGGGTGCCAGACGCCTCTTGGCATCGTCAAGAATGCGTATATCCGTCCTATGCAGGAAAATATTCTCCTGTATGGAATTGATGACATGCAGAAGCAAATTTGTCCTGCCGGTGCCCTCTCGGCCGCATATGCCCAGCGCGCCCAGTTGCAGCAGGTTAAGGCATTCGATGTTCATCGTGGCATAATTCATGCCGAAGGGTATCCGATAGGCCGTGCGGAACAATCCGGGATGCTCCTCCCTGATGCCGCTTCTGGTAACAGTCTCGGGTACCATCGGAATTCTGCGTGCAGGCTCTCCCTTGTTGTCGCGATTGACTGACTCTACATAACCGCGCATGGCGTTTACCCTGTCAATCTCCCGCTCGCCCTCGAAGCACAGATAGCTCTGGAACTCCATGATGCTGTGATTCAGCTCAATCAGACCGCGTCCCGGGATGTTCTCCGGCATCATCCGGCAGCGGTCGAACAGTGTACTGTATTCAGCGGAGTCATTACAGAAAAAGGCTATGCGATTGGAGAAGTTTGCCATATATTTATAGCCTAAGCCCGAGGTCTGAGAGTTCGCAAGCACGACCGAAACACCTGCCGCGACTCCCTCTCTGCAAATCGTAAGCAAAGCGTCGCTCTCGTTGGCGTAAAGCTCGCGGAAGGCGGTGAAGTTATCGATCATCAACACAATCTGCGGAAGATCTGTGCCGCCGGCCTCCAAATAAGCCATAAACGAGCTGACGCCGCTTGCGGCCAGACGTTCCTTGCGTATTGTCAGCTCCGACAGTATCATCTTGAACAGGTTCTTGATTTTTTCTTCCTCCGAAGAGGAGGCGACGCCTCCCACGTGGGCCATCTTATCAAAGTTCTTCAATATCATGGATCCGAAGTCCAGGATATACAGATTTACCTGATCTGCGGTGTATCGGTCGGCCAGATTTCGAATGATTTCCTGCAGAGCGTTGGTCTTTCCGGACTGGGACGACCCGACGATGATAAAATTGCCTGCCGAAATGTTGATACTCACATCTTCCTGCATCTGGTTGTCAGGGTCGTCGTAGATACCAAGCTCGATGACCGCTCCCCCGCTCATGCCGCGCTTCTCTGCACCCGGAAAGCAAATCTTCTCCGGCAGCGGCGGCAGGCAGATGCCCGGCAGCTTTTCAATTCTGTGTCCGGCACAATACGAGTTGATAACGTCAATGACCGCCTCCAGCTGCGTTTTTCCGCTCCTATTCTGAGAATTGTATTTCTGCTCAAAAACGACCTTTCGCTTGCCCCACAAGGATACCTCCGCCAGCCGGAACTCGTCCTGCACCGACGCTTCCTCATAGGCGGCCGCGCCGCCGCTGTATGCCGACTGAAACAGCTCGAATATCTCGTCGTTTCCGACCTGTAGGTAGGCCCGACCGGCTTCCCGTATCTCCGCCGCAAGCGGCGATTTGAGCATCTCGTTGCTGTCCTCGCTGCTCTGCACCTTCAGGCACAGCCGGAATCTTGTGTTGCTCCAGATCTGGTCGTTGACCTGTCCGGCCGGTTTCTGGGTCGCCAGAATAAGATGGATGCCCAGACTGCGCCCAATGCGCGCAGCGCTGATCAGTTCCTTCATGAACTCAGGCTGATCCGCTTTGAGCTCCGCGAACTCGTCCACCACAATAATCAGATGCGGCAGCGGCACGGACACGGCGCCGCTGTTGTAAAGCATTATGTAATCGTCAATCTTGTTTACGTCGCTCTTGGCAAACAGATATTGCCGCTTTTTCAGCTCTGCCTTTATGGATTTCAGCGAGCGTGAGATCTCCCGGCCGTCTATGTTCGTGATTGTACCCGCCAGATGGGGCAGCTCCCGCAATTGATTCGCCAGACCGCCGCCTTTGAAGTCGATTATCAGGAAGGCCACCTCGTGCGGCGGATAACAGATGCTCATAGAGAGGATGTAAGACTGCAGCAGCTCGCTTTTTCCCGAGCCCGTGGTACCGGCGACCAAACCGTGAGGGCCGTGCGCCTTCTCATGTACGTCCAGATATACAAGCTCATTCCGTGCGTTGACGCCGATTGGCGCGGCCAGCGTGTTTGCAACGTCGGCGCCTTCCCAGTGCTTTCGCATATCCAGATCCGCCGCCGACCATATGCCGAAACAGTCAAAGAAAGAATAGCTTCTGGGGAGGTTTCCTTCCAGACTAATCTCCTCGCAGTATATCGGAGCTAAGCGCAGCGCTACCTGCTGGGCGGTTTCGTCGTCCGTCATCTGGTAAGCGAAGCGCTTGCCGTTTCCGCTGTCGTCTTTGCGAACCAATTCACCCGAAAGCTCACCGTCTGCAAGCGTGAGAATCTCGTCACAGCAATCCGGCAGCAGCTCTGCGTAGTTATTGAAGAATACGAAAGTTACGCCCAGAGAGCTGCTTTTTTGCAGGTATCGTGACAGCGGATGGCTCTTCACGTCCACGTCGCTGAGTATAAGCACTATGATATGGGGATAGGTCTGCTTGGTTTGTTCTCTCTTGGCCATAATCGAGTACAGATATTCGAACAGCGCCGTTTTGCTTTCATTGCTGCACACGATGTTCCTTATGCCAAGTTCCTCGTTCCTAACGTGCGGAAGCCAGCGCAGCCACATAATATAATTGGAAAAATCCGTGTTGATTACATAAAAAAGCTTAACGTCCTTGTAGAAATGCCGGATACACAAATCGACAGTCATGTTCTTCATCATGCCGTACAGCTTCTGATCCTCGCCCACGACACCGATGGCATTTGACGTTCTGAAATCAGACCACACGGGAGCATCGTGTACGCAGGAGTATTCCCTGCACAGTTGCTCCGGCAGCTGAGTCAGCTCGTCACCCGGCTCGACAGTCTCCCGTTTTCTGTAGGCTACGCCCCGCCGCGTAGGCTGGTCTCCGACCCCGATGTACACCTGCAGAAAGTCGCTGTCGGTAGCACTGCGGTCAAACAGCTCCGTAGAGAAGTCCTTTACTGCCCGGATGTCTCTCTCCGGGCTCCGGTATATATCCTCCAGCTGCCGCTTCTCCTTCTCCCGCGCCGCGGCGATTTCCTCCCGCTTCCGGGCGATATAGCCTTGATAGCTGGCAACACGCTCCTCGTTAGCACGTCTCGTGTCGCGTTTCCCGATGATAATGGAAGCAATTGACGTACAGACGCCGAGCCCGATGGAGCAGGCGCTGAATATCACATAGACGCCTCCGCCGCCCATAACACCTCTGAGCATAACGACCAGTACAAGCATAACAATGGCCGGTAAGAGCTGGAGGATGATGTTCGACTTTTTCTGCTCTGCTTTGGCGGGCGGATCAAGAATCTCGATTGCCTCAGCGGAGGGTACGGTCATCAAACGTGTACTTTTATTGAACTTCGGGTAATCCAGATGGCTCTTGCTGAAGGCGCTGTCCACTGTGCTCCAGCCATCCGGATACCGGATGTCAACTCCTGCTTCGACGTACAGATATCCGTTGCGTATGTAAAACTGGAAGCCGTCGAGCGAGATGAACGAATTGTTCCGCACTTCATGCGAGCCGCCGGACAGCTTCCCATTGACGTATACACCATACTGGGTCTGCGTCGTCTGCAGGTTATAGGATGAGCCGTCGCGCCGAAGTGTGATACTGTCATTGCCTATGGCGCGGTCTTTAATCCGGATAACGCACGAATCATCCCCGCCGACAATCACGGGAACGCCCTGAGGCAGTTCCACACCCAGTTCGAAGCACGGCTGTTTTCTATCCACCTCAATCACTATTTGGAGTACATACATTGAGGCGCCCGTCCCCGCGTTCAGCAGCGCGAGCTTGTCTGTCACCTGGAAAGTCAGCTCCTGACTTCCGTCGAAGAAACGCACTCCCTCAACACTGACTGCTGTACAGTTGGTCTGTTGTATGCTCAGCTCCACCGAAAACTCGGTATCGCTGCTGCTTTTTGGAACGGACAGCTCACTATCCTCAGTCGTTCCGAGCCGCACCTTTCCCTTCTCCCCGGGGAACGTGTATTCTTTATAAAAACCGCTGTTGCTGAGTATGACCTTGTAACTTATCTTCATACCGCTACCTACCGCTCAATTTATGCATTTCAGGATAGAACCGTTTCTGACGCCAAACTCCCTGAATGTTTTTTTACCGGATATAAGCGCAATCGGGTTTTCGCATATCAAATATCCCTCGTCAGCCATGTCCAGGTCATAGGTCACGCGAAGCGCGTCTATCACTCTCTCAGCCGGGATATTTAACGGGACTTCCAGATCCGCGACGAGGTGCTTTCGTGGTATCTGTAATGATACAACCGCAGTATTATCCATAAAGTCAGCCTCCGTGCTATATATAGTACCCGCGAGGGATAGCTTTGCCTGTTTGGGGCGGCTTTTCCTTTCACGGATTTTGCGCAGGTTTGTTTTATTTTATATCGCAAACAATAACCGTAATATTGTCGCTGCCGCCGCTTTGCAGCGCGCATTCCACCAGGCGATTAGCGCAGCTGTCCGCACTCCCTGACTGTCCGCAGAGCTCGGCAATCCTTTGGTCCTGCACCATGCCGGTCAGCCCGTCGCTGCATAGTAAAAACCGGTCTCCCCGGTGGTACATAATGGTGGTTGAGTAGGGTTCTATCGGCATGATAAGGCTGGACAGACCAATATACTGCGATAGGCTGGGAGTCCTGTCGCCGCCTAACCGCTCCAAAAGCGCTTTGTCAGAATGTTCCTCCGACAATTGCTGCAAGCTTCCTTCGCGGAACAGATAGGCTCTGCTGTCCCCAACGTTGCTCATTGCAACAACACCTTTTGAAAACAGCAGCATAACGGCAGTGGTTCCGGCTGTTTGCTTGCGTCTCTCGGCAAAATCGCACACAGCCTCATTCATCGCATAGCAAGCATGGCGCAGACAGTCGGCACCGTCACCCGGCCAAAAAAGCGAACAACGCATCCTGCGAATAAACACTTCTGCCGCCAGACGGGATGCCTCTTCTCCGTTATGTAGTCCCCCCATACCGTCAAACACGCCCATTGCAACACGCCCTGCCCACAGCGGCTTCGTTAGGCTTAGTTGCCCTTCCAGTCTGGAGCTGACCGTCATAAGCTTGTTGTCAAACGCAAAATTATCCTCGTTGTTGCCACGTACATTCCCCTGATGAAAACAACAGGACGCCTGAATATAAAGCATGAGCGCTCCCACACCCTACACATTTCGCAGGGTTTAATAAGTTGGCCGAACAAACAAAATGTCTAGAATAGCTTCCATAAATTGAAAATTTATTGCTTAATTTTACCACTATTTTTGAAAATTGTAAATATTAACAAAGTTTATTTCTTTAACTACAGTTTATAGCGGTCCTATCGCTGCCACCACATTCGTGAACACTTTTCTGCGCGGCAGCACTCGCTTCGATAATACAAAAAACAAGGCTGGCGAACCACCGGTTAACGGGATTCACCTGCGACAAAAACAACCTTTTAGCGGTCCCTCCGGCAGCAGCCCAGCAATATATATACAGGAAAAGCTTGCTTCGCCGGAGCACGGCAAGGAGTTTCCGATTGAGATAAGGTTTACCTTGCCCGCTTACTTTTTTAATATCTCAAACAAGCCATAGGTTATTAATATACATTTTCTCGGATTAGCTATATAATAGGTACTATTCTGGACTTCGTGAAGAGCTTAGCGACAATATAACCGTAAAAATCTCGTATCTTCATATTAGTCCAATGTAAAAAGGCTGGTACTATGAAAACTGTAGGTTGTTTTTTAGAGTATACGTCTACATTCCGTCCCGACTATACTTGCATTTTTCCCACGGATAAGGATTTGTCCGAGCATGAACTTATGGAGTTGTGTCGAGAAAGCTGCGTATTGGAAACAAAACATGCTGCCGATGTCCTGCTTGCGAGCAGCATAGGAATGTCACCTGAAACGGTGTTTTTCGATACGTACAAGAGGACACTTGAGGAATTGTCCGCTGTCTTCGGAAAATGCCGTTATGTAGTCTCTTCTCTTGAAGAAATTGATGCTGTGAATTCGTTAGCACGGGACTTCGTGCTTCCGGGTCGGCTGGAAACCATAGGTATCCGCATTATCCCGGCAGAAGAAAACAAATCTGAGGATGCCTTTGGCATTCCCGAAGCTCAGATCCCCGAGCTGTCCGCCGTACTGAGAAGGTCGGATTACGTTGCGGTTAAGGGCGTTTTTATCCGACCAAGTACCGCATCAAATATATCGGCGAATCGTCTAAATAGCTATTTCAGTCTGGTTAAGGACTTTCGTTCATATCTGCCATGCACGTTATCCTATTTCTGTTTTGAACGCCTGATCGACCGTTTATCAGATGATGATAAAAAACAATTCGCAGATAATTTGGAGATCATCCGCTCTTTGAACGACACTTCGCTGTATGCGCAGTTCCTGCTAAGCTAAATAATCCCGTCCGCCTAAAGTGAGAGGCGGACGGGATTTTCATTGTTTTTCAGATGCCTTTTTCAGTCATAAAATCATTGAGCAGATTCAAACATACCGTTTTTCTGTACTCCGCGGAAACGCGTCCGCGTGTCAAAACCATCTTTTCTGAATAAGCGTTCAAAACATCGCTCTTTTTTTCTTTTGCTTCCGCAAGCGTTTTGCCAAGCAGCATTGCCTCAAGCTCCTTAAAGCGCAGCACAGTATCCGCTACCGCTCCGAAGCCTGCCGCGAAGGATGAAATTCTGCCGCCTTCCATCTGAAGCACTCCGGCAAAGGATACGCGGGAAATTGCGAGGGCGTTTCTGCCGCCGATTTTCTTGTAATAATAGTTTTCAAGCCCCGTCTTCGGGAGAAGTATCTCAGTTATCAGCTCGTCGCTTTGCAGGTCAAGTTTTTTGCGTCCCAAGTAAAACTTGTCAATGTCGACGACACGCGTACCGCGCACGGAGCTCAGGCAGAGCTTAGCGTCCGCGACAAAATCAATGAGCACTGAATCCGCTTTTGCTGAACCGTTGCCTATGTTTCCCGCAAAGGTTCCCGCATTGCGAATTGCGGGAGCCGCTATTCGCGAAACAGCTTCCTTCATGAGCGGAGGGACAAGTGAAGATTCCAGAGCCTGAGTAAAGGTAACCTCGCCCCCGATACGGATGTACTGATCGTCAGCTTTGATTTCCTTCAGCTCGGGAATTTTGGCAAGAAACAGGTAAGACACATCCGGACGGTTTTCAACCATCAGATCGGTGCCGCCGCCATAAGGCACAACGTTATGGTTTGTACGAATTTCAAGTGCCTCCTGTAAGGAGTTAGCTACAAAACCATTTACCATAATCCATTTCCCTCCTTTGAAGCGATAAGGATTGCATTTACGATTGCGTTATAGCCGGTGCAGCGGCACAGATTCCCTGAGATGCCATCACGAACTTCGGCTTCCGTAGGTTTTGGATTTTTCGCAAGAACCGATTCCGCCGCAAGCACCATACCCGGAATGCAGAAACCGCACTGTACTGCAGAAACAGAGGCAAAGGCCTTGTCCAGCACGGCGAAACGCTCGGTTTCCCTGTAGCCTTCAAGCGTTACTACGGTGCTTCCCTCAACCGCACCCATTGCGACGCAGCAGGAGTTTATCAATGTTCCGTCGAGAAGGACGGCGCACGCGCCGCACTCGCCTTCTTTGCAGCCGCACTTAACGGAAGTCATTCCGTATATGTCGCGCAGTGCGTCCAGCAGACGGTCAGTCGCGCTGCCGTCATAGGATGCTGTTTTTCCGTTTAATGTAAAAGTGATATTATTCATCTCTTTTCCTCCTTGCCCGATAATGCGAGAATAGTATCCTCTGCCGTAAACGGCGCGTGATGCAAACGGTATTCGTTTCCGAGCGCCTGCTCTACTGCCTCGACATACGCACCGGGTGCGCCGACAAGCGGAAGCTCGCCCGCGCCTTTTGCGCCGTAGGGTCCGTTAGGATATTTTTCAACATGCATCATGCATTTGAGGTTGGGAACATCGACCGCGGTCGGAATAAGATAATCCGAGAAAGAGTTGTTACGAATGCGCCCCTTGTCATCATAGTTCATCGATTCAATGGACGCATAGCCGATGCCCTGCAGGAAACCGCCTTCCATCTGGCCCATTACTATATTCCAATCCGCCGGGGTACCCACGTCAAAGGCGCCGTAAGCACCGAGAACCTTTGAAATTCCGGTATATGTATCCAATTCAACCTCAAGAGCACACGCGCCCCACGCATAGGTGGGATAAGCGTCGCCGCGGAACTTGTCGATATAGAACGGGATTATGAAATCCGGCTCCTTGTATCGTTCCTCTACGGTCTGCTCCTCTCCGTCAATCCAGCTCTCACGCAGCTTAATTGCGGCTCGGCGAAGCAGTTCTCCGACGGTCATAAGAGAACGGGATGCAACGGTAGGTCCCGAATCGGGAACGCGGGCGGTGTCGGGATGGTTGTAGAAAACTTTATCAAGCGGCAAATTAAGCTCGTTTGCGACTATTTTCGGGAACGTCGTGCGAAGTCCCTGACCGATTTCGCCATTCGACGCCAGAATCTCAACCGAGCCGTCAGCATACTTGTGCAGCTTGGCGACAGCCTTGATATGGTCGCGTTCACCCGAGCCGGTGAAGCCTGCGCCGTGGAAATACAGGCTCATGCCGATGCCTTTTCTGTAGCGCCCTATCTGCTGTTTTGAATACCCTTCATGCTTTCTGCGGTAATCGCAAGCCTTGTCGATTTCATCTATCATGTCGGGAAGCGGAACCGGGAAGTGATATATACCGGAGGTCGAAGTCGCATCGCCCTGCTTGACAAGGTTCGCTTCCTTGAACTCCAGCGAAGTAATGCCCAGGTCCTTAGCTATATGATCCATCATCATTTCAACGGCAAAGAACGTCTGCGGTGCACCAAAGCCGCGGTAAGCTCCGCTGGGGGTCGTGTTCGTTTTCATCGCCCTGCCGTGCACATGGAGATTCTCAACGTTATATACGCCGTCGGCACAGATAATCCCGCGCTGCAAAACAACGGCTGATAGCGTTGTATATGCTCCGGCGTTGAATTTGACGTCAATGTCCATCGCCGTGACTTTACCATTTTTGACCGCGACCTTGTATTTGCAGAGAGAAGGATGTCTCTTAGAGGTGAATTCAAGGTCTTCACGGCGGTCGAATACGCAGCGGACAGGCTTGCCGATTTTCTTTGCGGCAACCGCCACCTGGCATCCGAGGATTGAAGGGAACGCTTCCTTTCCCCCGAAGCCGCCGCCGGTCACATCCTGAAGGATATGAACCTCATTGGGCTTGCAGCCGAGCGCGCGCATAACTGCGCCATGAACATAATATGCGCACTGCAAAGAGCCGTGGACAAAAATTCTTCCGTCCTCCTCCGGCACCGCCATCATTCCCTGCGTTTCGAGATAGGCCTGTTCCTGATAACCTGTGGAGAATTCCTCCTCATAGACCTTGTCCGCTTCCGCAAACGCCTTGGCTATATCGCCCTTTTCGTACTCGTAATTGAAGAACACCGTTTCCGCTTTTTTGATATCCAGAACCGGCTCGAGCTCCTCGTATTTCACTTCTATGCGGCTCAGAATATCTTCACAAACGGCCCTGTCGGGACCGCAAACCATTCCTATCGGTTCGCCTATGTACTCCACGGTCTCACGGGCGTAAACAGGCGTGTCGTCCATAACGATGTTGACGTTGTTGTCGCCCTGAACATCATTTCTGTCGATGTAGCAGTATCCTTCGGGCAGTTCCGGCACGTTTACGCTCAGAAGCTTTGCTCTGGCGACCTTGGATCTAAGCATTCTGCCGGTCAGAACGCCCTCGTTACTGTAGTCTCCGACATAGGTCGATTTGCCGGACATTTTGTCTGCATGGTCTTTTTTGACCACGGATTGCGAAATCTTTTCCATTCGTTTCCCTCCAATAGTTTAAGATTTTATGGTCTCCGATTGATAGCGGCTAACGCAGCGATGGTACTGCTCGAAGGTATCAATGTCTGTCCAACAGCCTTCGTCGTCGACCGGGACGGCAAGAATCTTATCCTCATGATATTTCCACAGTTCACGGAGACCGCCGCGTCCCTGATAATTAAGGATTTCCCCGATCATCTCACGGCTTATCAGCGGCGGGTGCTTTCTTTGACCGCACAAGGCCGGAAAAACGATTGCATTACCTGTTTGCAGCATTGTTTGATACACCGCAAGATATGTCTCCTTTTGGATTGTCGGCATATCTCCCGGGAGCAGGAAGAACGCGTCACAGTCCGGCATTGCTTCAAGTCCGATTTTGATTGAAGCCATCATATCGGTTGTCGCGTAGTCCGCATTTCTGGTACAGATAACAGTTTCTCCGAGGTAGCGGCTGTGTATAACCTTTTCAAGCTCTTGCGCCCTATGACCTGTTACGACTACGACCCGCTCAACGCCGGATAAAAGCATAGAGTCAATCGAGTTTTCAATAACGGTTTTACCGCACAGTGGCATCAGCGGTTTGAAATCTCCCATTCGGGAGGAAAGACCGGCTGCTAAAATCAGTCCGTGAACATGCATTGCCATCAATCCTTCTCTTTTTTGTAGTAGGTATCGCGCAGCGGCAAACTTTGACGGAATTTCCCGTCCAGACGGTAGTAGGCGTGCGCGCAGGCAGGAGCTGTAGGAATCATGCAAAGCTCGCCGCAGCCCTTTGCGCCAAGCGAATACGGCAGCTTATCCTCCTCTTTCGGCTCGCAGAGAATGACCTCAAGCTCCGGCGAGTTGGTTGCACGCATAAAGCCTATTGTTCCGAATTTGCTCTGCGGATAGCCGTCGACGCATCTGAATTCCTCGGTGACTCCATAGCCGATGCCCATTACCATTCCGCCTTCAATCTGTCCTTCTACCGAGAGAATATTGACCGGAGTTCCGACGTCAAATGCGGAAACGGCTTTTGTTATCTTCCCTTGCTCGTCGAGAATGATGACCTGAGTGCCGTAAGAATAGGAGATATGGCTTACGGGGTTCTCCTTGATTGCGCCGAGCGGATCGGTCTTCGCAGAAAATTCTCCGTAAAACTCCTTTCCCTCGAGGTCTGCGAGAGTTTTACCCGCGTCCAGAGCAAGCTTGAGGTTTTCGCCAGCGCAGCGCGCCGCCTCTCCGGTCATGACCGTCTGACGGGATGCGGTTGATGTTCCTGCATTGGGCGTACGCACGGTATCTGCGGTTTCGTGAATGAAGAGCTTCGGGTCAAGACCCGTCACATGACAGATTTCCGTAAGCGCCATCTGTCCGATTCCCTGACCCATGCAGGATGCGGATGTGCGGATGTGTATCTTTCCGCTTTCCACGGAAAGCAGCACACGCCCTATATCCTGTTTGCCCATGCCGGTACCGGAATTTTTGAAGCCGCAGGCGATTCCGGCGTATGGATTTGCGTAATATATGTCCTTTACAGCTTCCAGACACGCCGCCATATTAGTGTTGGGGTCGGCAGTCTGTCCGTTAGCAAGAATCTGACCCGGACGTATAGCGTTGCGATAGCGGAATTCCCACGGGTCTATCCCAATCATCTCAGCTAGAAGATTTATGTTCATCTCGGTCGCAAAGCAGCTCTGGCTGACGCCGAAGCCGCGAAAGGCGCCGGAAACGACATTGTTGGTATAGACGGACATTCCGAAAATATCGATATTTTGGTAATTGTACGGTCCCGCAGCGTGGGTGCAGGCTCTGTGCAGAACAGGCCCTCCGAGCGATGCGTAGGCGCCCGTGTCAGCTATGATAACGCCTTTCATTGCTGTTAAATACCCGTTTTCGTCGCAGGCAGTAGTGAACTCCATCTCCATTGGATGGCGCTTCACATGGTAATCCAAGCTCTCCTGGCGACTGTATTTTACCTTGACCGGCTGTTTTACGTACCAGGCCATAAGCGCGGCATACTGCTGAACCGACATATCCTCCTTACCGCCGAAACCTCCGCCAACGAGCGATGCTCTTGCATGGACTTTTTCGGCGGGTATTTGAAGCATCTGAGCGCATTCGCGCTGAACGTCGTAAACGGACTGGCTTGTCGTATAAATCAGTATTCCGTCTTCACCCTCGGGCATTGCGACTGCGCACTCAGGCTCCATAAAGCCGTGCTCCTGCCAGGAGGTCTTATATTTCCTTGTAACCACATATTTTGATTTCTTAATTGCCTCGTCCGCGTTCCCGCGAACAAGATTTGCGCGGCTCATGACGTTTCCGTCCTCATGGATAAGCGGGGCGTCGCCTTTAAGCGCCTCATATGGGCTTGTGACGGGCGTAAGCTCCGTATAATCCACATCAACAAGTGCACAGATTTCTTCAAGCGATTCTTTTTTGTTGGAGGCTACAACGGCAAGCGCGTTGCCGACATATTTCGTAATGTCTCCTTCGCCAAGTAAAACGTCCCAATCCTGCTTAATATGACCGATTTTATTGCAGGGCACATCCTTTTTAAGCAGTATTTCGACACAGTCGGGATGTTCGAGCGCCTTGAAAACGTCGATTTTGTTGATAAGAGCTCTGGGGTACTTGGAGTAAACACACTTTGCAAAAAGCATTCCGGGCATAACAATATCATCGGCAAAAATACCGGTCCCGTTCACTTTCTCCTGTGCGTCTATACGCTTTGCGCGCTCACTCATCTGCAGCGTTTTTGGGTCTTCCGGAATTTCCTTATTATCCCGAAAGAACTCCGCGGACATCAAAATTGCATCCTCAATCTTTTTGTATCCGGTGCAGCGGCAGAGATTTCCGTTAATAGCTTTTTTGACATCCTCCCGCGTGGGGTTGAGATTGATGTCCAATAGGCTTTTCGCGGAGATTATCATTCCCGGAATACAAAAGCCGCACTGAACGGCCCCCGCAGCGGCAAAGCAATGTTCGTAAACACGCATTTCCTCCTGTGGTATGCCCTCCACGGTGACGACTTTTTTACCGGCCAGAGCACTCAGCTTCTGGACACACGCCTTCACCTTCTTGCCATCAACAAGAACGGTGCAGGAACCGCACGCGCCCTCGCTGCAGCCGTCCTTGGCTGCAGTAAGATGCAGGTCGTCACGAAGATACGAAAGCAGCTTCTTATCATGCGCGACTTCGTAGTCTTTGCCATTTATATTTATTACGTACATTTCTATCCTCCGAAACATCGTTATTCTCATATATATAAATATCGGTCATACTAACATTGTAAAGAATTCGGCGCATACTTTCAACTTATTCGTCAAAAGTATACGCCGAAATGAATTTTATTGAATTGTGCAGTTAAACAAGATTAGAATCTTCAAATAACCGTTCAAATTCGGCCTGCGCATAACGCAAAACGTTTTCTTCAAACTTCTGATAGGCAGTGATAAATGCCTTGCCTTTCTCAGTCAGCTGGGTATTTCCTCCCCTGCTTCCGCCCTGCTGTCTCTCAACTATAGCGTATCCAAGCTCCTGTTCCAGATTATTGAGAATACTCCATGCTTTTGCGTTTGACAGTGCCATATCTTCGCACGCTTTTTTAACAGTACCGCTGTCACCTATTAAGTATAGCAGCAGCTTAGCTCTCGAGTCAAAAAAAGCTTTTTCCTTCTCGATGGAAACCCTGACACACGAATTGAGTATCGACCGGTTGTGCTCGGCAAGCCTTTCCTGAAGCTGCTCTTCGTTGTGGATACTCAATGTAATGCCAATATCGTCGACCTTTATCCACTGGCGCTCTTCCTTAAAATCATAGAGCGCACCTCTCAGCCCTTCTTTCCCATTATAAGAAAGCACCCGGTCAACAGCATCGTTGCTGATAACAATTGGATGCCCACCCTTGTCACAGTAAGACGGGATTGCGACTTTCACGCCGCTGCTTATCAGTTTCTTAAGTGTGCTGGGCGTAAACATTGGTACATTGACAGGGGTAAATACAATTTTGTCGCACTTGTCCTTAAGATAGCTCAAACCGATTTTTGCCGAGTCTATCAACTCTGGATTTTCGCAATTATCATTGTGGATAAATATCAGTCCATAGGAGGAAAGCTGATCTTTCACCTTATCCTCATCTGCCCCGGTGATAATTACGACAGGGAATACTCCCGCCTGCTGATAGGTAATGACGATTCGCCTGATAATTGGGATATTACCGACCCGGAGAAGGGGAAGCGCTTCCTTTTTGCTAGCAGCTGCAATAACACCGCCGACTTGGCTGATGTGCATTATGAATTCGCCCCTTCCGTTATTCTCACCAAAGTATATCGATTAAATAGCATGAGTTCAAGTACTTTCCAGAAATAAGTTGTCTGAAGTGCAGTTCATCCAAAATGCGTGCTGCACAATGTTAAATTTATCATTTAGTCTTGATTACTTAGCATGGTTTCTTCCTACCTTTCCTACCCATATGGGGGCATCAGAAACCACTGTCACTCTTCCACGTATAATGGAAACCATCTCGAAAGGGGTGCTTTTCATTATGTCTCCTTTATTCAAAATGTTATATAGCAGGAGTATATAACTGCTGGGACTGCTAAATTCCTCCGTATCTATTACCCAAGGGTAGCAGAACGGATGAATGAACTTGAGTCAGCAGTAGTGACCTGCCCCCAAAGTTCGACCAGGTGAAATGTTAGTAACTTCCGGCCAGCTTTGCTGCATATTCCTTTGGAGTAAGGTTGCCGAGCGACGAGTGGGGACGCAGATGATTGTACTCCATACGCCACTGCTCAATAATATCTCTCGCTTCGTATAGATTGGAAAACCAGTTTTGATTCAAACATTAATCGCGCAGTTTTCCGTTAAAACTCTCTATGTAACCGTTTTGTGTAGGACAGCCAGGATCGGTGAAAACGTGTTCCACACCTCTGTCGTGCGCCCATGCGTTCAAAGCATTTCCCGTGAATTCAGAGCCGTTATCCTGTCAATATTTCTTTCGGCAAGCCACGGAACAGAGCCGTCCTATTAAGTACGGCAGCAACTTTGCGCCCGGTCAGAGATGAATCTACTTCCAAAACCAGACACTCTCTGGTTCAGGTCAATTTTTGTATAGCCTAATATGGCGTAAAGCCCTTTTTTTAGATATTGACGAAAAAAGGAGGCCTGTGAATAGTATCACAGGCCTTAATACAGGGGTTTTAAAGAGTTTGGAAATTTAACAAATCCCCCTCCCTTTCTGTTTACTGTCCAAGAATATAGGAATAGTTCATCTGTACTTATCCATGAGATCCAGCAATTCGGTCAATGTCGGCATGGCGGGAATCGCGCCGCGTTTTTGCACACAGCAGGACGCTGTAGCGTTGCCCCAATTGGCGCAGTCCTTTGCTTCGGGAAGCGTCAGCGTGTGCGGACGCTTGTCAAGCAGGAGCATCCGGTACAGGAATCCGCCCAGGAACGCGTCGCCCGCGCCGGTCGTATCTACCGCAGGAAGCGGATAACCTTCTACAACAGCAGCTTCGCCGCGTATGCAGACAAGCACGCCGCGATTACCGAGCGTAACGGCAACGCACGGAATCCCCAATTTATTTAGATATTTGCCGGCGCTCTCCGCATCCGGATAATCCGTCAACAGTACCGTCTCTTCTTCGGACAGCTTTATGATGTCCACTAACGGCAGCAGCTCACGCATGCGTTCTTTGGCAGTTTGCTCATCTTTCCAGAGCGATGCGCGGTAGTTCGGGTCGTAGGAAACAACCGCTCCTGCCTCTTTTGCAATAGCTATGGCATATAATGTCGCGCTTCGCGCCGGCTCGTCCGTAAGTGACAGCGAGCCGACATGTAGAACCTTCGCATTGCGAACCAGCGCTTCGTTAACCTCATCCGTGCGAAGCTGCGTATCCGCTCCGGGTTTCCGGGCAAAGGAAAACGTCCGCTCGCCAATTCCGGATATTGATACAAATGCCAGCGTTGTGAAAAAGTCCGGAGTCATTACCAGACCGGTAACATCAATCCCCGCATCTTTGAGCGTTTTCTTGAGGAAGCGCCCATGCATATCGTCTCCAACTTTGCCGAGAAACGCCGTACTGCCGCCCAAACGCGAAACCGCAGCAAGTACATTTGCTACTGCTCCGCCCGGATTACGTTCAAAGAGTTTCATGCCGCTTGACGAAGTTCCGCTTTCCGTAAAATCAATCAGCAGTTCTCCAAGAGCCACAATGTCTACCATGCGATTGTTACTCCTTTGCTATCGGGTATTCGTTGCAAAGTAAGCGATATGGCAACTCGTCCTCTTCGATTTTCGGAAACCGCCCTACAGGAGGATTAAACCGATTATCCGTGTTATCGTCGTTGCATTCACTTACCTCGCCGATGAGAACCGCGCCGGTTCCCGGTTCAACCTCAAAGTCGTGATATAAAAATGGCTGAATAGAAATGCTCATTCCGGGCATCAGCTTTATTTGCGTACCCGCGGGAACGACCCTTTCCACACCGTCAAGGTGCAGAGTTACGCTGCTTACCTTGTCAATCTCTTCGTCCGGCAGGGAACTAAATACGCGAATCAACAGGTTGCCGCCGCCGCGGTTGATTATGTCCTCCATCTTTTTCCAGTGGAAGTGATTCGGAGAATATTGCCCCTCTTTCAAATAAAGCAGCTTTTCCGCGTAGGATTTTGGATATTTCTTTTTCGAGGCGAGGTTCCCGTTTCTAAGCGTAATCAGCGAAAAACCTACTCTGTCAAACTCTCCCAAGCCATAATCCGTGATGTCCCAGCCGAGCATGTTGTCACGTATTTCGTCGTATTCACGCCCTTTATCCTGCCATTCCCGCGGGGTGTAAGAGCAAAACGGCGGAAGACTGAAGCGGCATTCGTCCGCCATTGCTTCCAGCTCACGCAAAGCACGGTTAATTTCGGATCGTTTCATCTATTTCAAGTTTCCTTCCTTATGCTTTCGGCAGAATTTCCGGTGTTACGGGGAAATAATCGGAGTTCTGCGCGGAAGTGTTTGTGTTTTCAACAATCAGAAGCGACGTGCCGGACGTTGCCGTTAGGTTGTGCCACACCCCTTTTTTTACATTGTAGAGCTTTTTCCGAGCCATCGGCAAAAGTGAAATCTGCCCCAGATCGTCCCTGCCGTCCCCAATATAAAGGGTACAGTTCCCTTCCAGCAAAACGAACACTTCGTCAGTTTCGTTGTGGCGCTCAAGATACGGCATATTTTCACGGCGGAACTTCGGCGCATCGTTTAATATGGCGACCCGCCAGCCGTTATAATCTATGAGCGGCTTGTAGTCTTCTCCTGTATACTCTGAAATCTCAACCAACAGTATCATTTTTCCATTCTCATGTAAACCATCTGTTTTCAAAATTACCGGTCCTTCCCAGTTCTGCCTGAATTGTCAGAAAGCGCTCAATTTGCTTTTATGAACGCTTCCAACCTATATATTCTCTTTGGCTTTTCGATGAAGTCTCTCCCGACTGCGGGGAAAGCCGGCTACAGCTTTTGATTGAACTCGACTTTTTCCTTGTCGGGACCTTCAACGGTGAAATACCGCACGCCGTTATCAAAGAATGGCAGGCAGCAGATTTCGCCTTCTATAGCCGTGAACCCGGCGTTCCTGACCAATTCGTAGACACGCTCAATATCCGTTACGTTCAGCGTAAAATGGTCAATGGCTCCGCTTTTCCCGCTAGGCTCCGGCACGGTATAGGTCTCGATAACTACATCCTTAAGAGAAAAGAACCTTACAAGCTGGTTTTTAGCCTTTATCACAGTACGGTAAGTCTCCCGAAAGCCAAGAGCGGTAAAAAATGCTGCCGTTGCCTCCATATCGCCTGTCGGGACACCAATGTGCTGGATTCCCGTTACTACATTTTCTATAATATCATTCATTTTCTTTTTACCTTATCATATAAATGCTTTTGCGGGCTTCGCCGCAGTATCAGAGTTTTTGTTTGTTCTTAATCGTGCTAAGCAAAACCGCGAAAATAATCAGTCCACCTCTTACTATGTACTGGACATAATCATTCACGTTAAGCAAGGTCATCCCGTTGGTAAGGATGCCGATGAAAACAATTCCGAGCAGGGTTCCGCGCATGTTGCCGATGCCCCCCGCAAGACTCGCGCCGCCGATGATGACGGCGGCAATGGCATTCATTTCCCACCCTTTGGCAAACGAAAATGTACCGGACATTACTTGCGAGGAAAGCATGATGCCGGAGATTACGCAGCAAATCTGGATGAGAATCATCGCTTGAATTTTTGTTCTTTTCACATTAATGCCTGATAAGCGCGCCGCTTCGGCGTTACCGCCGCAAGCAAATGCCGCGCGGCCAAACTTTGTGTAGCTGAGCAGAAAATAGGTTACGATGAACATAATAATCAGGATGATAACCGGCACGGGAATTTGGCCGAATATTCGGCCAGAACCTATAAAGCTGTACCATTCAGGAAAAGTGACGATTGGAAAGCCCTTTGAAATGACGGCCGCTATGCCGAACAGGACATTTTGCATAGCAAGCGTTACAATCATCGCGGGAATTTTAAATCTCGTTATCAGCCAGCCGTTCACATAACCCACGGCGATGCTGATGACCAGCGCAACGGCCATGCCGACCAGCACGGCATACTTTATTGGCATTATTCCGGCGTTGCTGAGGTTGCCTCCGATAAGTCCGATAAGCACGCCCGAGAGCGCAACACTCGAACTAATCGAAAGATCCAGTTCTCCGCTGACGATTACAATCGTCATTCCGAAAGCTATAATACCCTGCAGCGCAATGTTCCGCAGCATGTTCAGAATGTTGGTGGTCGTCAGGAAGTAGTCCGAAATAAACGACAGAGCAATAAAAAGGACAACCAGCAGAACTTCAAGCGTATAATTTGTCAGTGTGCTCAGGAATGAAATCTTTTTCTTTTTGATTTCCATGTTTTTACTCTCCCATGCATATTGCGTAAAGGTCTTCTACCGTTACGTTTTCAGGCAAAACTTCTTTTTCGATTCTGCCATTCCTCATAATCAGAATTCTATGACAGATTTCCAGCAGTTCCTCAAGCTCGGTCGAAACAATCAAACAGGAAATACCCTTTTGAGCCTGATCCCATATTATTTGGAAGATCTGCTGTTTCGCGTTAACGTCAATGCCTCTTGAGGGCTCGTCCATCAGGATTACCTTGGGCTCGATATTGAGCCAGTTCCCGACGACTACCTTCTGCTGATTGCCTCCAGACAGGGACGATACGAGAAAATTAGTGTCCGCTAGCTTTATGTCAAGGTTTTTAACCTGACGAGCCACATAAGAGCTCTCCATTTTACGGTCGACAATCGAACCCTTGCCAAGCCGGTCGAGCGAAGCATAACAGAGATTATCATATATCCGTCCGTTGACGTTGACGCCGATCCGCTTCCTGTCCTCTTGGGTCATAGCCATACCGAGCTTATTCATTTTTTCAGGTGTCCGGTTATCTATTTGTTTACCGTTTAGAAATACGCTGCCGCTCTTCGCTGGCTGCGCACCGAAGATGCAGCTTAGAAGCTCTGTTCTGCCAACGCCCAACATGCCGGCTATTCCAAGCACTTCACCCTTATGCAGATCAAAGTTAATGTTGGAAAACTTTCTGCCGTCAGAGAGGTTTTCGACCTTCAGAACAACTTCCTCCGAGTATTTAAGCTCTGCGGGACGCGTCTTGATTTCCACTTCGCCGAACATCATTTTGATCAGTTCGCGCCGGTCAAGGCAGTCCATGTTCTTTACACCAATCAGCCTGCCGTCGCGAATTACTGTGCAGGTATCCGCAATATTCCACAGCTCCTGCAGTTTGTGCGTTATATAAAGGATAATGACATCCTTTTCCTTCAGTTTTCGTATGATTCGAAACAGGGATTCAACCTCGCTCTGGGCAAGAGAGGACGTCGGTTCATCCAGCTGCAGCACTTTGGGCTGAATTCGCATTGCCTTCGCGATCTCAACCATCTGGCATTGCCATGCGGATAAATTAGCAACCGTTTCGTCCGGCGAAATGTCGATTCCCAGCTCGCTCAGCAGCTCTTTTGCCATTTTCCTGGTCTTTTTCCAGTCCACGGAGATACCCTTCATAGGAAGCTGACCGATAAAGATATTCTCAGCCACGCTCATGCCGGGAACCAGACTCAGCTCCTGATAAACCGTAGCGATGCCCCTTGCCTGCGCTTCCGCAGGCGATTTGAATACAATTTCCTCGCCGTTGAGCAAAATTTTGCCGGAGCTTGGACATACCGCTCCCGAGAAGATGTTAATAAGCGTGGATTTCCCCGAACCGTTTTTTCCGATGAGAGCGTGTATCTTTCCGCTTTCAAAGCTGGCAGTTACGTTGTCGAGCGCCAGCGTACCGGGATATTGTTTTGAAATTTTCTGCGTTTCAAGAACACTCATGCTGTCCTCCATGGTTATGTACTTAATCCAAACATGTATTCAGCGGGCATTTCGCCCGCTGAATACACCTTAAATCTCTGCTAGTGTCAGGACTTCGTACTGTTAAGCAACTTTTCGTAAGTATCGATTGCATCCGTGTCGCCGCGCTTGAGCAGCGTGCCGGCAAGATTTGTGTTTTCGCCGGTCGGCGTGTATTCGCCCTTGATGTACTTAATAAGCATTTCCATGGTCTGGTAACCCATGCCGTATGCATCCTGAGCGGTAACGGCCTGAAGGATATTGTCATCGGAACGAAGCATAGCAATTTGCTGCTCGCCGCCGTCAATACCAAAGACCGCTATCTTACCGGCAAGACCTGCGTTCTTCACCGCCATAACCGTACCTACGGTGCCGCCGTCATTGCACGCGAAAATAACATTGATTTCAGGGTGAGCCGTAATCATATCGCCGGCTGCCTGAATCGCCATATCCTGTACCCATGCTTCTGCTTCGGCAACAACTTTTACGTTGGGGTTTACAGCTTTAACAGCATCAACGAACCCGTTTTCTCTTTGTGTAGCCGGTTCCGAATACTGAGATTTAAATGTGATGATACCAATGTTGGCTTCTCCGCCGAGATTGTCTTTAATATATTCGGCAGCCGCTTCGCCGGATGGTCTGCCAAGTTCGGAATGCGGCGTTGTCACACAGCCGACAACGAACTGTTTATAGGTATCATTCATTTCACTGTTAAGCAGAGAAATCGGAATATTGTACGTGTCGTAAATCTGCTTGATTGCCGCGACCGATGTCGTTTCGCTTGCGGGCATGATTGCAATGCCGTCCACCTTCTGCGCAGCGTACGTGTTCAGCAGTTCGATTTCCTTGGCGGGGTCTCCGCCGCTGATACCGTGAACCATTGTTACGCCGTAATCGTCGCAGGCGGCCTGGAAGCCGAGTGCGCACCAGGAGGAGAATTGATCTTCCTGCAAGTTAATTCCTGCAACAACGATTTCTTTTTCGGCGGCTGCGTCTGAGGCTGCCGGGCTGGCGCTGCTGCTTGCACTGCCTGAAGAGCAGGCTGCCAAAGATAAAACCAACGCAAGAGCCAGTACTATTGGCAATAGTTTACTTTTCATTTTTCTACTTCCTTATAATTCCAAAATTAAATTCCAAATTGAATTGGGGTAAAGAAAGCCGGGAGCACTATGCTATAAAATCGATTGCGCAAACGATTTACTACGTCTAGATTATAAGCAGCGATTTGTTGTTCTGTCAATACATTTTAGATTTCAAAAGCGACATTTTGGATAATAATCCAGCATATCTGTAGCAATTTTAGTCATCATGAACAAAACTAATGTCGATATTACTTCTTTGTTTCCAATTTACTTTCTTGGATGCATGTGGTATTATGAATTTAATCGATTGCTTATTAAACGATAGAATTATTTGTTAGGGTGATTTCAATGGGGATTAAAATTTCAGATGTGGCAAAGCACGCAGGCGTTTCCACGGCAACCGTTTCTCATGTGGTGAATAATACTCGATTTGTCTCCGTTGATACTCAGCGTCGTGTGCTGGAGGCTATTAGGGAGCTTGGATATACGCCTAACGCTTCCGCTCGAACATTAAAAACCGGCAAAACACATATGATAGGCATAGTAATCCCCGATATTGCCAACCAGTTTTTTTCCTCTATCGTCCAACAGGTTGAAGATGTGGTTGGAAAAAGCGGGAACTGTCTGGTAATTGCAAATACAAAAGAAACATGCTCCATAGAACAGACACATATTAAGAACTTAACCTCCGGGATTACGGACGGAATTATTCTTGCATCCGCTGCCGAGCAGTATTCCGACATACAGAATTATATCCCCCGTGGGTTTCCCTGCGTATTCTTCGACCGTAAGCTTGGAGGCGGCGCGCACGACACCATTACGATCTCCTCGGCACAGGCAATGCGCAGCGCGACGGCCGCTCTGATTGAACGCGGACATAGTAAAATCGGGTATATCTCTGGTCTGTCGAAGATCAGCACGACAAGTGAACGTCTTACGGCTTTTACCGAGACGCTTGAGCGACACGGTCTGCCTATCGACCCCGATAAGATCCAGCACGGAGATTCCATCTCTCTTAGAACAAGCGCCGCAATTGATGCGCTGCTTGCTCAGAAATGCACCGCTATTGTCACGTCCAACAATTTAATGTCTTTGCAGGCTTCCTACCGGTTATCGTCGCTTGGTATTAACATCGGGCGCGATATCGATCTTCTGGTCTACAAAGATTACGAGTTTTATAACAGTTTCCTTTCCCACTGCGACATGATTGTACAGCCCGTCATAGAGTTTGGCAACGCAATCGGAGAAACTATACTGGAACGCATTGAACATCCCGACGCGCCAATAAAGGAATTGGTGCTGACAAGCGTCTTCCAAACAAAGACCACTTGATACATGATTTTATAGCTTTCTATTTAATTAGAAAGCGTGGATGTTCTCATCCTACTTTATGTGTTCGTATTCAGTCGGGAAATCTTTGAACAACATTAAGATATAACGTTTAATGGGTACTTAAATAGATAAGATAAATTGAACAAGGAGAAAAAAGATAATGTCCAGTTTCTATCAGGCAACAAAAATTGCGGAAAAGACATGGTGCATACTTGAATGCGGGTTCGACGCAATCTATTATCTCGAAGGAGATACGCGCGGACTTCTCATCGATACCGGTATCGGAGCAAGCGACCTGAAAATGTTTGTCTCCTCACTTGCGACAAAACCTTATGACGTCGTGCTTACCCACGGACACCTCGACCACATCGGAGCAATCTGGCAGTACGACAGCATTTATATTAACTCGCTGGATATTCCGCTTATCGAAGTCACAACAGATCAAAGCCGTATTGATTTCATGCTGAACATGAACGCCATGTCTGAGGGCCGCACTCAGAATCAGGATACACGGGAATTTTGCCATAGCGGAAAGAACCCCGAGTTTCTTAACGTTGGCGAGGGCGATGTGTTTCATCTCGGCAACCGTGACGTGGAGGTTTTTTGCACGCCGGGACATACGGAGGGCAGTATTTGCCTAATTGACAGTTCCACGAACCTTCTCTTCGTCGGAGATACGATTATTTACCGTCTGCTTCTGACAAACCCAAAGCTTTCCGTTGCTGAGCGCGTTAAGCAATGGAGGGACGGAACACGCCGCATTTATAATCATCTTGACAGTTTTGCCGCGCTCTATATGGGGCATTGCGGTATCGTCCCGGAATATACAATCCGGGAACTGGATGAAATTATCGATAAGCTCAGCGCCGACCCCGACGATGTTGATTATTCGGAGGGAGTTCCGAAATGCTCGATCGGATCCACGCAGGTGTATTTCGGACTACCGTTTGTTTCTCCGTATTAACGGGCTGTTTTATCATTGCCGTCCTTGTTTGATTTAAGAATTTTGCACGCATTTCGGGCCCTGCGCTCTGTCCTTGAAGCTGCGGGTCCGCTGGTGGATGTTTTTGCAGGGAAGCGATAAACCTCTGGCTCGAGCGGAGCCCGATGCCGCTGGCTTACGTTTCTTTAATGCCTTTGCGCTTTCTCATTCCGTCGCCGTCAATGAGGATGGTATATGAATCGTGGACAATGCGGTCACAGATGGCATCAGCCACCGCCGGTTCGCCGATTTTATGATACCAGCCCTCCGGCGCGAACTGAGAGCGGCAAATTATGGAATCACGCTTATGGCGGGCGTTGACGATGTCGAGAATATCCCTTGCATCGGAATCGCTGATGGGGGAAAGCAGCCACTCGTCGAGAATAAGGAGTTTTGCTTGCTTGTACTGCCTGACTATGGCCGTTTCAGGGGCTTCAAGTTATGTTTCATTAACGAAGGATTAAGTTGATAAATTAATGTTCTATAATACTACTTAAATTCTTTCTTGAGGATTTACTTTTATGTATTGATTACGAGTTCAATTTCGTCCTTTTTAAGATGCACTCAGATGTTTCACTCGTCGGAAAAGCAGGGAAAAGTGGGTAATAATCCGCACAAAACCGGAAACCGTAACACTTCTTACAAATTGCCTACAAATAACGCAAGTCCGCAAACCCTTGGAATTTCTAAGGATTTGCGGACTTTTTGTGGCAGGGGCAGAAGGGATCGAACCCTCGGCCTACGGTTTTGGAGGTCTACACGGTCGAACCCTCAAGCGCTCGTTAACGGGGCGCAACACCTGCATTTCGATGTGCCTGGCCGGGTGTATGTATTTTTCCATGTAAACCGCACCGTCGCCGAACGCCGCGATGCTTTCGGACACGGCGGACAGAAAAGCCGTTTCAAGTTCCGACTCATCACGTACAAGACGAATACCTCGGCCGCCGCCGCCGGAACGGGCCTTCAGCATAACCGGATACCCGATTTTTTCTGCAGCAGAGACTGCGTTATGAGCTGAGTCCAAAATTGCAGACCCGGGAATTACGGAAAGCCCGGCTTTTTTCATCAATCGCTTTATCTGTTCCTTATCGCTCATTAGCTTCATATTTTCCGTTGTCGGACCGATGAACACGAGATTGTTCTTCTCACACAACTTAGCAAAATGTGCATTTTCAGATAAAAACCCATATCCGGGGTGAATGGCCTGCGCGCCGGATACAAGCGCGGTGCTGATAATCCGTTCCTCGTTCAGATAACTGTCGGCTGCGTCTGCTTTCCCGATGCAGAAGCTCAGACAAGAACGCAGGCAACATAGCGCAGGGTCCCCGGTATGAAGGAAAACTCTATTCCGACAGAAGCGCACAGGTCGCTGACGTCGATGCCATAGGCGGAAAGCGCGCCACGAAAAAGCGCCGGCTTGCGGCAGGGAGCAGCAGGGTAGGTGCATTTCTCGCAGAGCTCACATCTACCCGTGGAGAGCAAAAACGCATCCGGGTAATCTCCTGCAATAATCTCTTTGAGGTGCTGAAGTCTCTGGTTATGCCCAACTGCAAGCTTTTTCATGAGCGGAAAGTCGTTCGAATTGATTTTCTCATATTTACTCTGCACGAGAAGGCCAAAGCGGTATTTTGAGAGCCGTGCCGCGCAATTCGGTAGCTCGCCGCAACCTGGCGGGCAGATCCAGTTCGTGCCATAGTTCATACACTTATCTGGGGCACAAAGCATTCGGATATCAGGCTGGCAGACTAGCCGGGAAGCATCGAACGGTGCAGCAGCTGTAAAGCCGATCTGAAGCGCTGTCAGTACATATTCGTTTAAGTTGTCCACGGGAGCGGCCTCCTTTGAAGAATCGGTCAGGCTTCGGTGTATTCGTACTCGACGAGGCCGTATTTTAACCTAACGCGGTCGAGCTTTTCCAGCATCGGCTGGGAGAGAAACCAGATAAAAAATGCGGTGGCCGCCGCATGAACAAGGTCGAGCGGAAAGCCGGTCGCGTAGTAGGTAAGGATGATCTTCCAGTTGAGCTCGTTCTGCAACATGATGGCCGAGGCGGGGTCATGATGCCGCCGTAGATGATGACAGCGCAGAGCGCTCCGAAAATTAGTAGCGGCAGCCGTGTCCGGCGCAGACGCCCCTTCCGTAACAGTACGCCCGCCAGAACGCCGTTGATGCCCATTGCAAACATCTGCCATGTTCGATAGAAAAGACAGATGATGTCTGCAATGGCCTTTTCACCTTTCGTCTGAGGTTTCGCCGGGTTCCGGAATGGGAAGCCAGAGCAGCGGCCGGTCACCCTCAAATTCAATTCTGTAGCCCGTTCCGCCCGCTGGCTGCCATTCATAGCGGTTTCTTCCCGCTTCGGGGAAAAACCGCGCCATCACAGCGGCGATTGGGCCGCCGTGCGCAACGATGAGAAAGTTGCCGTCCTTCGCGAGTATCCGGTCGAAGCCAGCCAAAACGCGCTTTGTCATATCTTCCCCACTTTCTCCGCCTGGACAGCATTTTTTTTCGTTGTCGCCGTTGATCCAGTCGAGATAGGCGGGCACATTTTTCAGTTTCCTGTAGTCTTGCATCTCAAAAGCGCCAAAGTCCATTTCCCGAAGCGCTGGAACCTGCTCGTGAGGTACCTCACCGAAAAGGAGAAAGAGCGTCTCCTCCGTTCTTGCAAGACCGCTCGTATAGACGCGCAAGCCGGAGATGTCGGGATAGCACATCGTTTCGCGGAGCTTTACAAGTGCGGCGCGACCTGCCTCGGAGAGCGGAAGATTCGTTGCACCGCAGTAGAGCCGGTTTTCGTTTGCCTCCGTCGTTCCGTGGCGGATGAGATAAGCCCGCTTCATTTGAGCACCTGTGAAAGCCCGCAGAAAAGGCGAACAACGTGCGCCGCATCAGCCGAAAGACGGTTCACGTAGTGCCCCGTCTCCTCGCGCCACGCACGGAGGATAGAGTCTACCGGCACGACACCGCAGGAGATGTCGCGGCAGATGATGATTGCGTCGGCACGAAAGGCACGCTCCGGCTCCGTGCCGTTTTTGACACAGGTGAAGATATATTCCTCAAGCCTATAGATGCAACGTTTGGAAAAGTCGATTTTGCCATCTTCCATGCATGTGAAGATATCCGCGTCAGAAAGGTTGTATTTTTTACGGGCGTAAGAAAGCTTCCCCTGATACGCGCCGCCGATGATGAGCTCCATATGATTGTCCCCCTTTTTCAGACCAGCGTCAAAACCGCGATGCCGCAGAATTCACCACAGACGACGCCAAAGCCAGAAATGTCGCCGTTCATGCCGCCGAGCTGCCGCCGCCCGTCCGCAATGGCAAGCATAGAGCCCGCCGCTGCCGCTACCGCACTCAGACCGGGAACGCCTAAAAGCAAAACAGGTATCACGCAGACCAGAAGCAACAAGCCGAACATCAGATACCCGTACTGCGGTTTAATGAGGCTCTGGAATTCTCCGGCATAGCTGCTGCCCGGCATCGGCTCACACCTGTAGATGGCAAGCACTGAGCACAGCCGCGAAACGGCTGGGAGAAAAAGAAGGCCCCAGATCCTTCCGCTCAGGTCCATAGAAGCGAAAAGCGAGAATTCCAGCAGAAACACAGCGCCTAAACCGATGACTGCGAAGCTGCCACTGTGCGGATCCTTCAATATGCGTCGCCGCCCCTCAAGGTCACGGCGGGAAAAGATGGCGTCACAGCAATCCATGAAGCCGTCCATGTGGATAAAGCCCGTCAGTGCGCCCGGCAGCAGCGTCAAAAGCGCCGCCACAACGAGTGTCGGACAGTCGGCAAGGCCCAGAAGGTAAGCCAAAAACACCCACGCACCGCCCGTCAGCACGCCGATAAGCGGAAGACACAGGAGCATCGCGCCTCGCAGCGTTTCGTCCCAGATGCGCAAGGGACAGGGCACCGCGAAAAACATGCCCCAAGCCATAAAAAACGAAGTCACGAATTTTTTCAAAAAGGCAGCACTCCTTTATGTCGGATACAGTTTCCGATGCAGAGCTCCACAACCGTGTCGCAGCGTTCTGCCAGCGTCCGGTCGATAAAAGCGAGTCCTCGCCGGTAAGCTTCGGTGCTCTCATCGAAGCGTGCCGCGTCCGAGTAAATAAAGTCACTTACGAAAACGGCGTTTGAAACACGATCTGCGAGCGCAAGAAGCCCCTGTGCGACGCGTACGGGGGCAGTCTCGTCCGGTTCGCCATTTTGGAACATCTCGTTTGCGAGAAGCGCCGTCACGCTGTCGATGAGAAAGCAGGCCGTTTTGTCCGTGTCATTGAGGCAGTCGAGGATTTCCATTCCGCACTCGATGGTCTTAAAACCGAGGCCCGCTCGGTTTTCGATATGCCTGGAAATGCGTACCTCGTCCTCCTCGTCGCTGGGGATCATCGTCGCGACGTAGTAGAGCCGCGAGTTGCGGGAAAGAGCCACAGCGGCATTCTGCGCGAACGAGGACTTGCCGTTTTTACAGCCGCCCGTAACAAAAATCGTCATACGCTGAAGTTATCCTTTTTTCGAATTTCGTCGAGATAGCTGTCGTTTATTGAGGCGCCCTCAAAGGTCGCCATGCCGTTCATAACGGCACAGGCAGCGGAGATGACCTCAAACGCGAGCGGACAGCCGCTCCCCTCTCCGAGGCGCATATCGAGGTCGAGCCACGGGTCAAAGCCAAGCTCCTTTGCAGCGGCGTTGTAACCGATCTCATAGGAGCAGTGCGACGGAAAAAAATACCCCGCCGCGTCCGGGCACAGGCGGGCCGCACACAGAGCCGCAACGATTGAAATGTAGCCATCTATCACGACCGGCATTCGGCAAGCAGCAGCGCCGATGAAGGCGCCGCACATGGCAGCCAGATCGAGTCCGCCGACCTTTGAAAGTACATCGATGGGGTCTCCCGCGTCCGGTTCATGTAGCTTGAGCGCATTTTCAATGACCTCTTTTTTCTTTTTAAAGCCCTCATCTGTGACACCACCGCCGCGACCTGTGACTGTCTCGACCTGAAGTCCCGTGAGCGCTGCGAGAACAGCGGAGGAGGTTGTCGTGTTGCCGATCCCCATTTCGCCGATGCCGATAACGTCCATGCCATCCTGCGCCGCTTCCGATGCAATTCCGGTACCGGTCAGAATAGCTCTGACCGTCTCCTCTCTGGTCATGGCAGGCTCTTCTGCGAGGTTTTTCGTGCCTTTCGCAATGTTGCAGTCTCGGACCGCAGCACATCGGTAGGATGTTTTGATGCCGACATCCACAACGACGAGCTCGCAGCCGAAATACCGCGCCATGGCAGACATGCCGGTAACCCCCTTCGTCATGTTGACGGCCTGCGCGGCGGTTACGGTCTGTGGGGCGCAGGAAACGCCCTCGTCCACAACGCCGTTGTCCGCACAGAAAACAATGATACGGCTGTGGTTGATCGCGTTATATAGGTTACCTGTTATGCCCGCAAAACGGATTGAGATGTCCTCAAGTTTTCCGAGGCTGCCCGGCGGTTTTGCTAGCCTTGACTGATGTTTTGCCGCTGCGTCCATAGCAGTGCGGTCAAGCGGTTTGACATTTTGAAGAATGCGTTCTATCTTCTCTTCCAACTGAACTCCTTTAATTTTCCGCGCCATAAAGCGCGGTACGCTGAACAGTAATATTTTTCTCCCGTGTCGCGCGTGTGCGAGACGAAAGCTCATGTACCAAAAAGTCGGGCTCTATGCGCTCCACAACCTCACGCACGCAGGGATCTGTCCATGCCATATGCCGATCTATCTGCAAAATGTGACCGTAGCTGTCGCTAAAGCGCGAGATATAGTCCGGCGCGAGGATTGCTGGAAGCGTTCCGGTGTGTGTGCGGATATATTCGCCGGAAAGCGACTGGTGCAGGTGTACGGCCTTTATGCATTTTGAAAGGTTGCCGTGCGTCTCCAACATTTTCAAAATGTAGTCTGCCCCTTCCCGCTGGGAACGAATAGCGGTGTTCGTGTTCATTAGGTGACCAGTATCAAGCAAAATGCCCTTGTTTTCAAAGCAAAGCTTAGAAAGAAGCCGTTCGGTGATCCGCGGGTCCGTAAAGCAGAATCCTGGCCACCATTGGTTCTCGACCAAAATCGGAAAAGGTAACTTGCGCCCCCCAATCGCTTCGTTTATGATCTCCGCTGCTGAATTAATGACGTCTTCGTCACTGTGTAGCCAGTGATAGGTGTAACCCTCTTCTATAGAGACATCTGAAACGTGATACACGGCATATTGAGCATGCAGGGCCTCCGCTCGCGAGAGGTCTGCATGGTACTGTTCAATGAGCGTCTGTCTGTCTGCACCGCCATAAAAAGCGGTATATGCTTCCCGGCTGCCGAATTTTTGCAAAAGCGCTTTTTCGTCTCCGCGCCAGAAATCCAGCCAGTCCGGGTAAAAAACGAGATGGTAACCTAACGCAAAGCCGGGGGACAGCGTTTTCCATGTATCGTCTCCACCCCAGATGGTCTCCACACCGTCACAGCCGAGGGCGCGGACGCTTTGGACAAGCTCGTCCATACCCGCGTATTCGGCAAGGCTTTCGGCGCAGACCGGAAAACTCATAAGCTCACGCATCTACTTTCACCTCCTCGGCTGAGGCACTTATGAAGGCCCACTTTCTGTCTGCCACAAGATCAATGATAAGCGGCATAAGGCGCAGTGCTGCATATACCGCAAAGAGGCTCACAGAATAGCCTCTTCGGGCAAGGCCAAGCACACCCACCCGCCGCCGATGGAACCTACCTGTGGCGACTTTACGAGGTCATATATATACGAAACGGTCTTGCTGACATCTGGCGCAACCCGGCTGTCCGCCGCGGCAAAAGCTGGTACGACAAACTGGAGCAGAAGCGCCAGCGCAAGCACGAGGCTTCCAATAGTTTTCTTCAGAAAAATCTCCATTCACTAACTACTCACTTACTGCATTTTTCTCCTGCTGCCTAAAATGTGTATGCAGCAGGGGCCTCTGCCAGATCAGGCGAAGGCCCCTGTTTGGACAAATCGATTTTATCACCATGCTACTGCACTCACAAGAGAAGCTTTGAAAACACTTCTATTTTTGGGAGGACCGAGCAATGGTCATAGTGCTTGTCCGTGCTGAATGAGGGTTTTTTACTTCAGCCCTCCTGCCAGTTCGCAGGGAATACAGTATAAACGTATTTTGCGCGGTCGGGCGTCTGAAAATGAATATGACTACCCTTCGGGATATAGATAACGTCGCCGGGGCCGCCCTTTACTACTCGCCCGTCGACGTTATCTATATCCCGAAGG
>Ga0074193_1000475_pt1 | contig 66072 bp, 61 predicted proteins | sample EPASupsiteHSE605_FD_64523 | JGI IMG/M metagenome (GOLD analysis project Ga0074193, IMG submission 64523) | Bioremediated contaminated groundwater from EPA Superfund site, New Mexico - Sample HSE6-05 | ecosystem: Environmental > Aquatic > Deep subsurface > Groundwater > Contaminated ...
ACATATGTGATAGAATTAGTAACACATTTGAGATGCCATCTCTGGCTCAACTAATCAGAGAAAAAAGCTCATTGAATTGAAAGTGAGAGCTATCCACTCAATTTGAAGAGGATACATTTTCATGTGATTTTTCTTCTCCCAGTAAATTAACTGAAAATAACCTCCCCACGTAAAGAACAAAAGAATTGAAAGTCCGAATAAGGCTGAGTGCCAAGATTGTCTTATTATATAAGTGAGCAACATAAGCAGAGCAGTAAAAACTATGATTATCAAAACCCAAAGATATGATACTTTAGAGACATAACGGACAATAGGTTTTTTCGCAATGTCGTTGAACCGCTGAATCCGCTCATTCCAGTGAAATACAAAATAAAATAGGGGAGGTAATGATGCGAAAAGGGATGGGAGAAGGCCTATGTGATTGTATATAAGGAAATGAACAAATGTTAAAAAAATAGCAAATAGAAGAATTTGATTACTTTCTCTCTGGAGCCATCCAGGGTTCTTTAAATCTCCGTTTTCTCCCCTTGCTCTATCCGGAACATTAGAATCAAAATTTTCAAGGTCAATATTCCTTCTGGCTTCAGATGCTCTGGCGCTAGGACACCAGCCCATCAGTTTTTTTATATATTCGACTTGCCGGTTCACAATTCTCCCTTCTTTTCTCTAAGGGCACACACCTTTTGGAACCCCTTTTCACATTTTACGTAAATTTTCATATGGTTTTTCCTCTCCCAGTAAATTAGCTGAAGATAACTTCCCCACATAAGGATCCAAACCCCTGCAATAAAAGAATACAGTGACCGGGCGTTAAGAAAAGAGGGAATATAAGCTAAGAAAACCATAGGTAAAATCAAAAATATGATTAGGGTTAAGAAAACCCAGAAGAATGTTTTTTTAAAGGAAGAACCAACAACAGGTTTTTTTGCCAGGGTATCGTACTGTTGCATCTGCTTTTTCCAACCGAGCAAATAGATAAGTAGAGAAAGTGAAAATCCTAAAAATAGGGCTTCTGCATTTGTACCCTTTCGAAAGAGTAAACTCGTATAAAGAGGGGTTAAGAAAAGTGTTGGCAGAAGAATTCTTACATCAAGCCTAGAAAAAAGACTGGAAAATCGACTCCGAATCCCTGGATTTCCGGCTTTTTCTCCTCCAGATCGATCATATGCTTCAAAATTAGCGGGGCTAATTCGGGATTCTGCTTTATGTGCTTTTGCATTAGGACACCAGCCCATAAGCTTTTTGATCTGATCAAAAACAAAAATCTTAGCGGGCATTTATTTTCTCTCCCGAATGATATATGACTTCTTCCATATCCCGTAGCTTTTGTCGAAATAAATCATTTTATGATTTTTCCTCTCCCAGTAAAGTATCTGAAGATATTCAAGCCACATACTGACTAGGAAACCCCCAACGAATGAAATCGCTGCTTGAACAACAAATTCACTACCAGTAGCGTCAAGGTAAGATATTACAAGATAAACCACAAATGTGATCGCAAATGTAATAATTTTTTTCTTAGTTGAATACTCAGTAACTGGGTGTTTTACCAGGTCGTCATATTTTTGCATTTGAGTCTTCCAGAAAAATATGCTGAGAAATAGGGAACTGAAAGATCCGGCAAGTAAAAAGATCAGGTTTATGCCTATTTGATTAAGTACCAAAAAATACACAAACGTGAAGAAAGTATAAATCAGGAGAGTTCGATTACTTGCTTTCCGGAGCCATCCTAGATTCTTTAAATCTACGTTTTCTTCCCTTGCCCCATCCGGGATGTCAAAATCAAGATCCTCGAAGTTAACATTCCTTTTAGCTTCATGTGCTTTGGCGTTAGGACACCAGCCCATAAGCTTCTTTATATTTTCAACTTTAAGGCTCACAGTTCTCCCTCTTTTTCCCCAATAGTATACGTTTTTTGGAAGCCATTTTCGTTTTTTATACAAATTTTCATGTGGTTTTTCTTCTCCCAATAAAATAGCTGAAGACAGGTTCCCCACATAGTAAGAATCCAAGCTCCTGCAATGAAAGAATACATTGACTGAGAGTTAATAGAAGGGGGTGTATAAGACAAGAAGACCATAGGCGGGAAAATCAAAAACCAAATTAGAGATAAGAAAACAAAGACGAGTACGATTTTAGAGACATAACGAACAGTGGGTTTTTTTGCCGCGGCATCGTACTCACGTATCTGCTTTTTCCAGAAAAGCAAATTTATCAGCAAAGAAAACAAAATGCCCAAAAAGAAGAACTCTGAATTTACACCCTTTAGAAACAGCATAACTATGTAAAAAGGAGTTAAGAGAAGAGTTGGCAGGAAGAATCGGACGTCAAGCCTGGAAAATAAGCTTGGAAACTTAGGGTTTCTGGCTTTTTCCTCTTCGGATTGATTGTATTCTTCAACATTAAAAAGACTAATCCGAGACCCTGTTTCAATAGTCTTTGCGTTTGGGCACCAGCCTATCAGTTTTTTTATAAATTCTAGGGTCATGGTCGTTACTCCGCTCCCGCATTTACAATGAAGATCTCTGGCATGTTACGCCCATACACAAGCACTATTTTTCCATTCCTTTTTTCCCAGTATACATCTGTAAGGTAGTACAGAAAAGCCGTCAAACAAAAGCCGGATAGAAATGCCATAACGTATCCCCAACCAAGCGACGAACCTAAGGAAAGTAGCACTACTAGGGCAGCTGAATCAAAATTAAAATAATAAAACAAAGCTATCAAACAAAAGGCAGAGATAAAAAGCAAAACGAATCCCCAGTCAGACTGTGAAAATAAGAGATACAGTAATACCATGGAAAGTATTAGATTTATAACTCTCCATTTTGGAGATTCACTTATAATTTTAATTTTTTTGCCTGTGTTTTTTATATTATCCAGAGAATGCCAGTTCCAGATGCAAATTAGCAAGTTAAAAATGGTTCCGATAATTAGCCCAAACATGAAACTTTCATCCATGGGATGTACTCCCAGACATCCAATCCCGAATATGGAAAAGAGAGTCAGCCCGGAGGATATTATTAATGCTCTGTTATGGCGTTTGTTCCACCAACCGGAAGATAAAACCGAGAAATTTCCGGCATCTTTTCCTCTTGATTGGTCATTTTCCTCCAAGTACGCAGGGTGGATAGAATGTTGGATTTCAAGTGCTTTAGCATTAGGGCACCACCCCATAAGCTTCCTTATACTTTTTATGAATACGTCCATCTTTTACCGTTCCCCCAATTAGCTGTTTATTTATCTGCTGAGCTTGCGAACAAACGCTCTTTTTGCTAAAAAACTCCATCAGGCTTCAATATCCAGAATCATGAGATCGGACCGTCTGTTTCCAAAACTGAAGTCATATTGAGCTCATTTCAAACTTGCGTAGCCTCATAATTGGTACTTAGGATTTAATGTAGAGAACAGCACCAATTAAAAACAAGAGTGTCCCTATTCCCATCATAAGTGATGACACCAAGATTTCATCTTTGGTTGAAACTACTTGTATCTCCAGGACAAGTGTCAATGCCGAAACAAAAGCACCTATACTTATAAGCAACAATCCTATTCTTCTCATACGGCTAGGATTGCTTCCGGCCTTTTCTTCTCCAGATCTATCGGCTTTTTTTCCTTCAGATCGATCATGTGCTTCAAAATTCACAGGGTTAACCTGAAACTCGGTTTCAAATGTTTTTACGTTCGGGCACCAGCCCATCAGTTTCCTTATACTTCTTGTGAATACATTCATTTTTACTCATTCCATTTTCCTTTCTGAATTCAGGTCTTTTCCACCAACTCTTTTAACTTCCCAAACAATTCATCCGCAATTTTTGTGGGATCTTCCGCACTCTGAAGTTTAAGCTGCATTTCTTCTGCAAAGTCCCAAAGGAGCTCAATACATTCCCTATATCTCTCACAAGATCCACATTCCCCTTCGTGTTCGTACCAGACCTGCATTCCGTGTTTTATCGAAACAAAGATTATTGCATTGGCCTTGAAAGGAACCGATTTCCCGAAGAGAATCCCTTTCTTTGAGTCCAGCTTTTCTACTTCTATCCTGTTTGCCCTGGCCATCTCAAGCAGGGCTTCTTCAATGCGCTTATCCATACTGAGGAGGGCTCTTGAGACTGCCTGCCTGGAGACTCCGAAGTGCTTTGCAATATTGATATTCGGAAGCCCATTTCGGTGCAGAACCCAGAATTCAAACTGTTTTTCACCTGCCGGAAGGAACATAAGTAAACATCTAAATGTTGACTATTTATAGCTTTCTATTCCGAAACTTTTTACAACTCTTTTCATGAAGAATTTCTATCACCTCGCAAGAATTCTGAAGTTTTCTCAAGAATAGTTTGATGATTTGGCCGTAAAAGATATATGGAACAACATTAAAATTTGTTTTCAACTATGAATATCTATTTAATAGGATAAAAACTAAATCAAATTTGACGCTAATAAAAGTTAGAAGCTGAGGATGAAATGAGGATTTGATATGCAGAAAGAAAATTATTTGGAAAAAAACTTGGAAATCCTGTTTCTTTCGGCAGACTCCCGAAAACTAATACAGGCTCTCTCCAATGCAAATTCAATAAAAATCCTGCAGCTTCTGGAAACTAAGGATATGTCTGCAGGCGAACTTGCAGAAAAGCTAGGCCTGGGTTTGAATACTCTCAAATCTAATCTCGATTCCCTTCTCGAAGTCGACTTGATACGGGTTTCAGAGATAAAATGGAGCCAGAGGGGCAGAAAAATAAAGGTCTACGGGCCTGTTGAAAAAATGATAGTTCTCGTCCCGGGGTGCAGAAGTGACTGCAAGGCGGCAATCCTTGGTATGTTCCTGCAATATAAGGAAGAAAACCTCTGCGAGAGGGACTGATTTCTTTTTAAATCCCAAAGGTGTGTGAGCTTGAATAAAATAGAAAAGGTCTTTTTAATTTTAGGGATTACGGCTGCTGCTTCTCTCATAATTTTGCTGCTGGTAGATGATTGGATGATGGGTTTTGCAGTAATTACCGGTGTATTTCTGTTTTCCGTACTGATTGTGGACCCTTTGGACTCTAAATCCAAAAATGAAGAAGAAAAAAGAAAAGAGGAAGCTGAGGAATTTGGAACCGAAGCTAGAGCGACTGTTGATTCCAGAATCTACGAACGTCCTTCTTTCTTTCTCGGTTTACCGTTTATTATTGTTTTTGGAGGCATCGGAACCAAATACGAGAGTGTATTCTCCATTGAATATGAAGGAAAATCAGTGATTGTACTCTACCACGATCTCTGCCTCGTTTCAGCTGAAGATAGACTTCTTATTCGTGGAAAATGGTATATGGGAAAAAAGCTCGGAATACAGGGAAATATCGTTGTTGCGAACAGAGTTGAAAACTTGAGTTCCGGGATTGTGTTTGAAAAAGCATAAGGTTTTTGAGGTTCAGGCTTATTTTTTTCGAGGTTTCGATAAATCTTAAGATTTTTTCAGTTTAGATCTTTCAGTTTGATGGTTTGGCCAATGTTTTCTGGGAATGATGGTTTTTCCTTATACGAAAACTTTCAGGTCAAAGCAACGTCCAAAAAGAAGTATTGAGGGTGGATATGGTTTTAAACAAAGAAACTTTTTTCATCAGCCTGTTTTTTATTTTTCTGATTCTTTGCACCGGATGTATCAATGACAAAGCACCGGAAACGCAGGCAGGAGAATTGAGCTTTACGCTTGTGCCGGAAAAGACCCGAGTTACTGAAGGGGAGCCCTTCGATATCGAGCTTGTCCTGACAAACGCAGGGAATACAAGCATAAACATGTGGAAACTGATGGAACAGATCAGTTATGACATCTTTTTCGTAGATTCAAATGGTTCTTATATACTCTATGAATGTAGAGTGCTTGAAAGGCTCCCGTTGACAGATGAAGCTCTTGTGGAATGCAGCCTGGAGAATTTCTAAAGATAAATCAGGATTCAAGCTGTTGGACTCTTCCTCCTGGGGCATATATCCTCTATGCAACTTATCACGCCTCTGGTGGGGAGAGTATTACCAAACCATACTGGATCGGACAAGTGAGCTCGGATAACGTAAGTATTTTTGTGGAGGCTGAAAACATATCCTCTCTTCTAGAATCAGATTCTCTTTTAGAAGATAGCAAGGCTGAAGAATTCGATAATTCCAGTGCCCCGATAACCATTGGAGTAAGTGCTCTGGTTGAATATATGAATCCTGATATGCTTGCCAAAGAATCCGACCTGATCCTTACGGGTTCGGTAAAGGAAATATCGCCTGCAAGATGGAACACTCCTGATGGAGAGCAGCCTACAAACGCCTTGGAGGGCCTTGGCCAGGAAGAAGTAATTTACAGAGACGTTGTGATTTCAGTGGACAAATATCTCAAGAATTCTCTCTCTTCAAATGAGGTTGTTGTGAGGGTACTGGGAGGCACAGTCGGAAATCTTACACTGGATGTGGAAGACGAACCTTCTTTTGAGCTAGGGGAAGATGTCCTACTCTATTTGGTAGAGGATACATATCTGGCTACTAAAGTTCTGGGTCCAGAACATTTCGTGATCTGCGGATGTTTCCAGGGTAAGTTTTCCCTTACTGAAGACGGGAAAGCCGTCAGTAAGGGAGAAACTGTAGAGCTGGAAGAAATGTTGAAGCTGCTCAATGTAAGTAATTGAGATTCAGTAATTGAAATCAGGTGGAATCCTTATGAGAATTTTTCGAAAAAGTCTAATGATCGGAATTTTCCTTCTGGTATTGATGCTAATGCTGCTGTTCATATCCATCCCCTATTTCATAGCTGGCTCTCCTACTCCACTTTTCTCTATTCGAAACCACGATGTCGGAGTCCATGAACTCAGAGTAGAGGTATTTGATTCAAAAAATAATTCCGTACTCGACAAAACATATGAGCTTTCAGCAGGAGAGGAGTTTTATCATGCCAAACCCTTCAAATTTCTGGTTCCAGGGTTTGAAACCGGGGATTATACATTCAAATTTACTCTTGACAACAGGCTTACGGAAACGTATAGTACGAATATCCAGCCTTGGAACACTGTTGAAGTAGAACTCTATGCTGATTATGCGGAAGGTCAGCCCCTTTTAATAGGAGAAACAACTGTTTGAAATGAGGGATCTGATGGGAAAACAAATTGCAGTACTTCTTTTGCTTTCAGCTGTCCTTATATGCACAGGCTGTACTGAAAAAACCCATGAGGGCGTGTCCCTGAATTCAACAGCTTACGAACTTCCGCTTTCCGAACTCTGGGACCTTACGGTTAATGAAACCGGAGTTGAAAATGAGACTGCAACTTTCAGCGATTTAATGATCAGGATCGATCCTCAGGGTCCCCTGAACATATTCTGCTGGAATTTTGGGGAGAGAAGGAGGAAGGAAAAATTTATTCCATGTGGAGGTAAACAGCCAGGGGACTGTAAGCTGGTATTCCAGAGAATTTGATAATAGATCCTGCGAGGGCTCGCATCCCCTGAAAATTTTAGGGAAGATCGAACAAGTTCAGCTCAGGGAACTCACTTTTGGGGAGGAAGGGCTCATTATTGAGGTTAACAGCCTTCCAAGAGATATTATCTATGGCGGGAATGGCACAAATTCTGTTTTCGTGCTTAAAAATGGGAATTTTGTTCCCCTGGAAAAGGTTAGCTTTTCCAGCAGAGATTTCTGCTCTCCTATCCATATTTGTAAGCGAGAATATTATAACGTCCTGACCCCGGAAAACAGGACAACCGGAGAAAATAATATCGTATTTTTGCCGGAAAAGAAAACTTCTTGCTTTACTGTTTTTACGGAAGAGGATCTTTCAAAGGCTGAAATGTTTGTATACACAGAAAATAAAGAAACAGTTACTGTTTATCCAAATGCAGGTTATATGCTGATCAACAATATAACAGTGGTCCCAACAGTGGTTTCATATTCTGAAAGTAAAACCCGCTATAAAAACCCGCTATAATTATTATGCAGAGCATCCAGAAAGAGAACCTCCTGAAGCTGTTATTGAAATTATTTTCAAGGATAATATCTCCTTGCCCGAAGCAGTAGAGATCATTTCTGATTCAAAAACGCCTGAACCTTATTTGTTTTCCCAGCGCAGTTCCTCGGATTATTATATTAACGTTTCAGCAGAGGAATATGAGTATATCATAAAGCAATACTCTGAACCTGATGTCTCCTCTAAAACAGAAAAGCTCGTCAACGACAGGGTGTCGCTGTGCTCGATGTATACCCAGGGGAAAACGTTGAAAAGTTAAAGAAAGAGGGCATTTCTTTGAAGAAAACAATGAGGTTATGGGCAGTCTATGATCCTGAAATTCTTCAAAATGAAAGTGAGACTATAATAAACGAACTTAATAAGGAGAAAGAGATCGTTTCCGTATCCTTTGAGCCATTATTTCGACAAACACGAGAATATTTTTTCAGGCTCCTTTGAGGTTTCTGTTGCCGGGATTCGGAAAAAAGTAACATTCTGAGTCACTCTGGACGTGCTGCATGTGGGGAATCAGCAGTACGAAAGTTGATCCCTGGAATATCGTTAAGATCGAGCTGTACGAGGAAAGAAAAACTTTCCATAGTGGAGCTTGCTGTTTGAAGATATTGGAAACTATTTGCTAGTGGATGTGATGAGGATGAGAACGTTTATTTCCTGTTTACTGCTACTGCTTTTTGCCATATTTGCGGGAATGGTTTGTCTTGAAACCAGAAAACGTGGATGTCGAAGAATTGCTGGAGATGATTATAGCTAAGTCGGAGGACTTAGAGTGGCAAGTCTCAAGAGAAAAATCCTGATTGGAAGCACAGTTTTAGTAATATTGTTTTCAGTATTGTTCATGACGCTTCCTTATTTCATAGCTGGCCCTCCTACCCCCTTTTCGTTTCCCGAAACTATGACGTTGGGGACCACGAACTCAGAGTAGAGGTATTTGATTCAAAAAATAATTCCGTACTCGACAATGTTTACGAACTTTCAGCTGGGGAGGAAATTTCCCAGGCCAAACCCTTCAAATTCTTGGTGCCCGGATTTGAAACTGGGGATTATACATTCAAATTCACTCTCGACGACAGGTTTGCGGAAACTTACCACACAAACATCCAGCCATGGAACACTGTTGAAGTGGGGCTATACTGGGAAGGTCAGCCCCTCTCTGTAGGAGAGATTACTGTTCGAAGTTCCATTTGGGATCGTTTTTAGCAAAGAATAAGCTTTTCAAATTTGCAGGGCTCCATTAGGGTTCATGAGAGTCGTTTTTCCAGTTTCCGTTTTTCCAATTTCCGTTTTTCCAGTTTCCGTTTTTCCAGTTTCCGTTTTTCCAGTTTCCGTTTTTCTTTTTCGGGAGCCCATGCAATTTTCCGGGAAGGAATATTGGAATTTCTTGCTTGCAAGTATTCCTACTGCATTGTTGTGGGTAAGGTGTTTTTAGACTCCAGGGGCTGAGTACTTACAAGCAAGCACCATCCTATTTCCTACTTACTATTATTTAGTATTTTCGATTAATGGTATAAAAAATGATTAATCTATAATATGGCACTGATAAGGCTCAGAAAGGTTCGGATAAATATAGAACAAAGACACGAAAGTATCTGATTTTGTCCTTCAAAATAGGGTGGGCCTGAAAGAAGTTTCAGGTTTCTCTTGCCGGCCCTTCAGTTTTATTCAGTAGTTTAAGTTATTGTTTTACAACCCGAGTACATCATCCATGGAATAAATTCCGGGTTCCTGTCCGCAGACCCATTCGGCTGCACGAACTGCGCCTTTGACAAAAATCTGGCGGGAGTGAGCCATGTGCCGGATTTCGATCCTTTCCGAATTGCCTGCAAAAAGGACTGTGTGGTCTCCTGTAATATCTCCTGCACGGACTGCATGAATCCCGATTTCTTTTCCACGTGGGGCAATGCCTTCCCTACCGTGAACATATTCTTTTCCTCCAACAGCCTCACTGATCACGTCGGCTGCCCGAAGAGCAGTTCCGCTTGGAGCATCTTTTTTCTGGTTATGGTGAGCTTCTATAATTTCGATATCGTAGTCTTCAAGATATTTTGCAGCTTCCCTTACTATCTTGAAAAAGACATTAACACCTACGGAATAGTTAGGAGAAATTACTGCACGCACCTGGTTTTCCCGAATAGCTTCATCAATTACTGCTCGCTGTTCTGTGGTCAGGCCTGTAGTTCCTATTATAAGGTTTACTCCGCAGGATGCGGCTATTGGAGCGTTTACTACAGTTGCGACTGCTGCTGTAAAGTCAATAAGGACATCAGTCTGGGTTTTTTTCAGGACAGCTTCGAGATCTTGTACGTCCGAGATTTGAATTCCAAGATTGCCCATATGGGCAAATTCTCCTGCATCTTTTCCAAAGTTGCTGATGTCAAAGGCGGCAACAAGCTGCATATCCGGAGAGCTGGTAACATTTTCCACAATTAAAGAGCCCATCCTGCCGCAGGCTCCGAGTACTGCTGCGTTGATCATTCCATTACCCCTAATTTTCTGAGTTCGTCTGCAAGCTTCATAGTATTTGTCCCGCTAAGGGGTGCGAGTGGGAGCCTCAGGTGCCCGCTTGCAAGTCCTATAAGTTCTGCAGCTTTCTTGACCGGGATCGGGTTTGTTTCCAGGAAAAGAGCACGAATCAGAGGAGCGATCTCAAAATGTATCTTTTTTGCAGTTTCGTAGTCTCCAGAAAGAGCTGCATTTACCATTCTGGACATTTTATCAGGGACTATATTTGCAGCAACAGAAATGACTCCTCTGCCCCCTATTGAGAGGATCGGAAGGGTCAGCCCGTCCTCGCCTGAAAGAACCACAAAATTCTCGTCTGCAGTACTTTCCAGAATCTGAGAAACTTTGACGACGTTTCCGCTGGCTTCCTTAATTCCCACGATATTTTCCACTTTTGCAAGTTCGGTAATGACGTCTACTGGCATGTCCTGTCCTGTCCGGGAAGGGACATTGTAGAGAATCATAGGGATATCTACGGCCTCCGCAATTTTCTTGAAGTGTGCCAGCAGACCTGCAGGATTTGGTTTGTTGTAATAAGGAGAAATCAGAAGTACGCCATCAACACCCGCATCTGCGGCATGTTTTGTGAACTGGAGGGCTTCCTCTGTGTTGTTTGAGCCTGTTCCTGCAATCACAGGAACCTTTGAACATTCAACTGCAATATCTATGACTTCTTCATGCTCAAGTGCGGAAAGAGTTGCCGATTCTCCGGTTGTGCCACAAGGCACAATCCCTGAAACTCCTCCCTCTTCAACAAATGCAATATTCCTTTGTAGGCCTTCCCTGTCAATCCTGTTACCCCTTGTAAAAGGAGTGATCAGAGCAGGCATTGCTCCTTCAAACATGTCAGATATCCCCGCCTTTGTCCCGGAAGTAAATCATCTATTCAGTATACTTTCATGCGTGCAACTTTTCTTGTGACGTAGCCTGCAACCCTGTTCCTTATAATCTTACTTTCAATGGTTGTGTATTTTGTCACAAGAGTCTTATTAGTTTCAAAGTCCTTTGTAAAGACATTTCCGTAGTTTTCAATCAGTTTCAATGCTATTCTTTTTATGTTTGTCTGTCTTATATTTCCCATCGTATCTCCTCTTACTGTTTTTTGCTGTTTTTTATTCCAGTTATTCAAGTTTACTTCTGTTTTGTCTCACTATGTTTTCCTGTTAATTCTGATTAACGTGAAGCGGAAGTAGAAACCAGCTCTTTGATATCTGTTTTCTTCTCTCCGATTGAAGGATTTAGTGAAAACTGGATGCAAAAATTTGAGTGATAATGATTTTGTCGACTAATAGGTCACTTGAGATTTATAAGTTTTGGGGTCATCATCTCCACCTGAAGCTGTGAGTTATAATTCCTTTTTCTCAATTATGCGAGTGGAGTGCAATAAGTGGCTGACAATTTTTCTTTAAATGTATATTTTTTGCAGCAATGATAATCATTCATCGATATCACTTCATTACGTGACATTTGAATGTATCCTGCATTGAATTTATTCTGTATCCCTTTTAAGTGTACCTTTTCACGCGTATTTTTTCACTTTCTTTTTCTTCACATAATCCGTCTTCCCCAGAAAGCGGTCAAGGGTTCCTGCGTTAGTGAAAACACGTTCTCTTACTCCTTTACGGTTGATAAACAGCCCTATCAAAACAATAAGCAGGCCAAGATCCGGCTTTGCTCCTACAGTAATTGCCCCCATCAGGACCAGGGAAGAAGCTGCAAGTCCTCTCAGGGCTCCCTTCCTGTAGGAACGATAGCCTGTCCGTTTAAAGATCCTTACGTCTCGAAGGGTCAGGAAGAGAACTACAAAATAAGCAAGCATTGCAATTTCCAGATACATTTTTTTCTCCATCATCTGCCTTTGATTTCTACACTTCCTGCTCCTTTATTGGATTGATATGTAGGAAATCTTTTTTATCTCGTGTCCTAATCATTTTTCAGATCAGTAAAAATTGATCATTATGTCACTGAAAGCAGATGAGTATATAAAAACGTATGTTAGATAGTATATAAACCCAGCAGGTTTTGCTTCTTCTGGCAGTTTTTTAAGTCTAAAAGATATAGTTGTTATAGTGGTAGGAAGATATTTTTGCGTATATAAATCACCATATCTATTCAGGAAAAAATGAACCCGAAAAGTAGTAGATAGACTGTGATACCTAGAAGAAAAGTCCCTATCCACAGGATAATTCCAAGGTCCATGTATTTTTTGCCTTTCCGTTTCCATTGGTTGGTAACAAAAAGAATTCCAAGGAATATTGTCAGAGTGCCAAGGAGTATATGCAGGTTCAGGAGTGAATTATAGTATGGCAGAGTAAAGCCTCTCGATCTATTATATAGCATATAAAACACTGAAGGTAAAGCCAGGTAAAAGGCAATCCCTGCAATCTTTCCATGTTTGGCTATGCCTTCTCTTTTCTTGTAAATTGCATACGAAAGAAGGAAAAAAACAAGGGTTTGCATCAACAGTGAGAGGTCAGATAACGTAAAGGGTCTTGAATCTGGAAACATCTTACTTCTCCACCAGTACTTTTCCAAACATTCTCTAATCTTCTTCAAAATTATCTCGCACGTATTTATATTTATTTTTCGAAGATCATTATAACATGCTCCAGTCAAGTAGTCCGCTCAGGAATAGAAGCCCGAGAAAGAGCGGTTGATGGATGAAATATATGAGCAGAGAATTCTGCCCGACACTTCTAATGAAGTTGAAGAGAGGATTTTTTCCGGGGTATGGGATTCTAAATCGTCGTTTCCCACCTGCATACAGGGAGTTCCCGAGGAAAATTCCTGCAAGCAGTACCCCAAACCAGGGAAATATAGGAAAGTAATCCAGGGTCCTGAAGTTTTCAGGCATGAAGCCTAGCCAGAGTAAAATGGAAAACCCAAAAGTTCTTTCCCTAAGATAGAGTCCTACAAGACCAAAGAACAGGCCGAAGAACAGGTTTTCCTTTCCATATTTCAGAAAGGGATATGCAAGCACTGCCGAAACTCCGAAAAAGTGCAGAATTCCGAAAACAACATACTCCTCCGGAAAAAAGATCCAGGTTATAACTGTGAGTAGAAGACCCATGAAAAAAAGTTTGAATCCTCTTTTAAGGTATTTTGAAAAGTTTTCTACCTTATTTCCATCAATTTCTTTACCAAGCGCTCTTGAATGACTTATAGAGAGAGCAACTCCCGAGATCAGGATGAAGAGGAAAGCTGAACTTCTGCCTGCATACAAAAGGGTTCCAGATCTGAGTTGAATATCCGCAAGCCTGAAAAAGTCCAGATCGTAAAGGAAATGATACAAGAGCATCAAAAGAACGGCAAATCCTCTCAGACAATCAATCTCCCAGAAGCGGTCTGCATGCTTTGCCATAACTTTTCCCCTGAAAACCTGAAGTTCCATTCACGAAGAACGGTAGCTTTCTCTAAAGATAAGTATATTATATAATTTTCTGGGTTTTCCGGGAAAAGATAACAGATCTTTTATCTTTCCCTCTGAATTGACAGGTAAAAACCGGTTCCTACTAAAACTCCAGCCAGCAAGTAGAAGAAATTAATTTTATTATGCTGTTCTTGAATTCTGTTTTCCATTATTGATTCTTTTGAAGCAAGTTCTCCGACAGTATCTTGAAGAGAACTATCTTCATTCCGGGGACGTTGAGCCAGGTAAATTTTTCCTTCCTCTTCATGGCTTGTGGATGTGAGAACTTCAGCTCCGGAAGTTTCTGGATCCATGGAAAGGATCTGAGGCTCAGAAAGTGCGGGAGGCTGTAGGGGAAGTTTATTTATTTTCGGTTTCAGAGTAACTTGCTTTTCCGTATCTCCTATTTTGATCTTAAGTACCTCTGAATGTATCGACTCGGTATCATATCTGTAACTAAATTTCCCGTCTTCTCCAGAATTTAGCTTTTGAAGTGAAGTCATCTTTAACTTCACTACGGAAACTCCGTCTTCTGCTATGCCTCTAACCCTTACCTTATATTCTCCTGGAGGGAGTCCGGAACTGGATACAGTAGCTAGCCCGTTCTCTGCCCTGGCGCTCTTTATCTTTGGAAGAAATATTTTCGTTCTCATGTTGAGGTTTTCTACCCCTTCTGCTCTGACGGTGAAAAAACTGTTAAAATTAAGGACTTCAATATTGTCGAATTCATAAGTGTATTTCCTGAGGTAAACTGGTACCGTTTTATCAAAGGAAATGGAAATTCCTATTTCTTCTTCTGGAGAAGCAAGCCCGCTGATTATGAGTGTATCTCCAACGTTAGGGTTCTGAGGACTGATTTCCCAGGTGGTCACGCTCGCAGTCGCAGGAAAGGCTGTAGTCCCTAAAAACAGAGAGATTGTGACAAGCAAGCAGAACCCAGTTTTTACTTCTCTTCTGTTCAGATTGAATATAGTGACTTCCATATACTCTCTTCCATGTTGTTTATATTCATACCCCTTTTTCCTGCATACCCTTTTTTTCTGGAATCAACCTCAATATTTTTGACGCTATTCTCTGGATTTTATATTCTCAGTTACATGACTTCTTTTCATATGAAGCCCAGCCCCGGGCCTAAGTTCGGGATTATCCCGAATAAAAACACATTTATTAAGCCGTGAATCAGTATAACAAGTGGAAGACTCCGGGTTTTATAAAAGGAATATCCGAGAAACCCTCCTACGAGGAAGGTATATCCCATTTCGTAGGGAGTACCGTAACTGGAGTGCATTACTCCAAAAAGGAAACTTGCGAGGAAGATCCCTCCTGCAGGACCTATAAACTCTTCTAGCCTTGTCTGGAGGATTGCTCTGAAAATAAGTTCCTCTACCAGACCCACAATAAAAACCATTATGATTATAAGCCCCAGCAGATTTACCTGCGAAAGATTCGGGATAAGGGCTTTGGACCCTATCAAGAGATATTCTGCTTCCCCAAAAGCCAGGCCTGCAAGGATAGAAAATGGAAGGTAGATCCACATTTTCCTAAGAGTATCTCTTTTTTTCTCATATATGACATCTTGATGAGCAGTAGCAATTATTACCGAAATTGCCAGAGGTGCATAAATGAAGATAAATGAGTAAAGGTTAACTTTGAAAAAGATCGGCATTGAAAGGTTTACCAGGCGAAAAATTGGCAAAAGCAGAAATGCCTGGTGGACTTTGCGTATCTCTTGTTTTTTCGTAATCGCTATTGAAAATGAAAGGGCTAAAAGAAGAAGGGTATAAGCTATTGAGGCTTCTTTTAACCTTCCTCCAAAGATCAGCAGTTCGGCAAAAATAATTGCAATTGTAGGGATTCCTACGTAATAAACTTTTTTCAGGAATCCAGTTTTTTCTTCTGTTGGCATCTTAAACATTTTCCCGAGCTCCGGCAAAGAAATCTGTCCTGCTTCCAGCTCTGAAGGTGGAAAGTCTGGTACTGCCATTTTTAGGCCTCCTTAGTAACGTTAATCCAGAGATGCAGGTTCCTGTAAGGCACTGTCTTTTCGGTTTCGTTGAAAATCAGAAATTCTAGCTTCATATTGTTTCCTTCGGAGGGAGGGGTAAAAGTAACTGGCTCTTCCCAGGACATATTATGCTCAAGGCTTATCTGTCTCTGATTTTTAGGAAGAGGCAAGGATTGGTTTTCAAGCCTTATTTCCATTGTATAATCTACGGGCATGTACTCATGATTGACAATTCCTACAATAACTGTTCCATTTTCCCCACGTACAAACTCTGTAGGATAGTTTCCAGCTGTCCTGTTTACTCCAAGGATATAGAATTCAGTAAAGTGTTCTCCTTCTTTAGGAGTTCCTATTATGTAGGCCAGGCCACCTACGGAGGCCAGAATCAAAAAGATCAGAAGGACTGCAAGAACTCTATCAACTTTGGATTCGGGTTTTTCCAAAATTTCGGTTTTCATGTTCAGGAAAGAAGCTTTAAATGAAACTTCAAAAGTTTCGGTTTCAGGCAGCAAGCTTCTTCTGTAGTATGCAATTGCGCACATCAGGAGAGTAAAAGCCGAAAGTCCTATAAGTATAGGGATTTCCCTGATCCCCCAGGTAGTATAATTCAGGCCGAGTCCCATGATTGGAACTACGGCAATACTCAGTCCGAGGGAGACCATGGCTCTCTCTATTTCCTCAAGGTCTTTTTTTGCCGGGAAAATAGCTCCAGTCAGGGCATAGCCTGGCAAGAAAAGTACCAAAATAATACCCAGGTATGTGCGCAGGAAGCTTCCACTAAGTACAGGCACAAGCACGAAGATGTCAGTAAGAAGTACAAGACCTGCAACAAACAGCAGGTCCAGAGGGAGTTGTCTTTTTCCGGCCATTTTTATCACTGATGAAATTTTTGATACTCTATCTTCTTTGAATTTATACTTATGTGAGACTTCCATCAACCTGCTATTTTTAAATCTTTTTTTTCAAATCGGGCTTATATTCTCAGGTGTTCTGTTGCAGGAAAATAGGGGAGAATACTCCTTTGTCTCTCTAAAACAATATTTTCTGGTACTTTTTCTATCAGGATTCCCAATTTCGAGTATAGTCTGCTCCCTTATCAGATTCTTGTTTCTCTGAAGATCCCCTTAGTTCCACAATTTTTTGGTTCCCCTTTACTCATAAGACTTTTTCTATGAAAAATTTATCCCTCTTTGAAAGGCTTTTTTCCAGCCTGAACCATTTTTCCTTATATCCTGGAAATATCAACCCCTTCTCAGAAATCTCAGGGCATTCATAGAAAATTTTATTTTGTATTTCTCCCTTTTCTGCAAACATGAAAGTGCTGGTTACAGGAGGAGCAGGTTTCATAGGCTCCCATATAGCTGAGTATTTTGCAGAAGCAGGACATACTGTCAGAATTCTGGATAATCTTGTCACAGGTTTTCTCAGAAATGTTCCTCAGTACAAAAATATCGAGTTTATTCAGGGAGACATCTGCGACTCTTCTTCGGTTGAAAAGGCTGTTTCGGGAATGGACTGTGTCTTTCATGAGGCTGCCCTTGTATCCGTGCCTCTCAGTTGTGAAATACCTGCTGAGGCTTTCCGGGTCAATACTCTTGGAATCCTTAATGTATTGCAGGCCTGCGTTAAAGCTGAGGTCGACAAATTCGTAACTGCGTCCTCGGCTGCTGTTTACGGAAACAACCCGGTTCTTCCAAAGCGTGAAGATATGTATCCTGAACCAGCCTCTCCTTACGCTATTTCCAAACTAGATGGGGAATACTTGGCAAGGATGTTTTATGAAGCTCATGGGCTTCGGACTACATGCCTGCGTTATTTCAATGTCTACGGTCCCCGCCAGGATCCGAAGTCCCCCTATGCAGCTGTAATTCCCATTTTTCTAGAGAGGGCAAAGGCAGGAAAAGACCTTGTAATCTACGGAGATGGGCTTCAGAGCCGGGACTTCGTGCATATCAAAGATGTAGTGAGGGCAAACGCTACAGCCCTTGAGCACGGTGATGGCCAGGTCTTCAACGTGGCTATGGGAAAAAGCGTGACAGTTTTGGAACTTGCTGAGAATATTATCAAGTTGACTGGCTCTTCCAGCAGGATAGTACACGCCACATCAAGAGCAGGCGATGTTCGGGACTCAAGAGCAGATGTGTCAAAAATTTCCGGCTGGTGGAAAGGAGAGGTCGAACTGCAGGAAGGGTTAATGAGCCTGGTTTAAAAGGTTTTGAGAGGTTTTTCTTTCAAAAATAGAGTTAGAACAGAAGACAGATTGTCTCCTGTTTTCATCTTTTTATATTCTCTTTCTTATTGCTCAGGTTCCTTTTTCTTCATTATAATTGCACCTATAATGAGGATTACAACTAACCCTACAAAGAAGGTTGCAATTTTCGAAATTGTTTTGTTTTTATTTTCCTGAGAAGCAGTATCAGTCTCATTGGTTGCCTTTGTTTCTTCTTGCGACGTTCCTCCTGAACACACCTGGTCTTCTCCTTTCTCATCAATCACTACCGTATTCTTTTCGGCTGAGATTGCAAACGGGGAGAAACTGGGAGTTTCAGCTTCAAAGTAAATATATTTCTTATCTTCGTCGATCTTCCTGGTCGGAAGAGAATTCCACTTTTTGTCGCTGAAGTGTTGAAGGACTAATGAGTCTACATTGATGTGGTTTTCATCAATCCAGTCCTTACTTACTTTAAAGCCTACAGTGGCATTTTCAATGTTTTTCGAATTTGCAAAGCCAGTCTTTCCGACCCAAATATTTACATGTTTATATATTTCCCCTTCAGGCTCGTTTGGAGTTAGAATGGACTTATTTTTTAACTCCTCAACAATTGCTGTGGTTTTTCCGACAGTCTTCTTTGCCTTGAACTCTACATAGTTGATACAGGTGGTTCCCTTTGTGAACTCGAACTTTATAATTTTATCATTTGAAATGAACTGCTGACAGAGCTCTTTTGCCTTGATATTTTTGGAAGATTCAGGAGAGACGCATCCAGAACTACCACCGCTTCCGGAGCTTCCGCCACTTCCGGCGTCGTCATCTCCAGAGTCGTCTCCGGTGTCGTTATCTCCGGCGTCGTCATCTCCAGAGTCGTCTCCGGTGTCGTCATCTCCGGCGTCGTCATCTCCAGAATCGTCATCTTCAGAGCTGTCATCTTCAGAACAATCATCGTCTGAGCAATCGTCGTCTGAGCAATCGTCGTCTGAGCAATCGTCGTCTGAGCAATCATCGTCTGAGCAATCGTCGTCTGAGCAATCGTCGTCTGAGCAATCGTCGTCTGAGCAATCGTCGTCTGAGCAATCGTCGTCTGAGCAATCGTCATCTCCGGCGTCGTCATCTCCAGAGTCGCCATCGTCTCCTCCAGAGCCGTCGTCTGAGCCACCTGATATAATCACAACTTCAAGCTGAGTAAGCCCTACAAGCCCTTTTCCAGGGCAATATGCTCCCACAAAGAGGAAATAGTCGCCACTAGGTAAATCAAGAGTGGTAAGTGATAGCGTTTTCTGGCCTCTTTCTCCTATTGCTATGGAACCACTTTCTTCTCCTATCATAGTCTGGATTTCTTTCTGGAGCTCGTTTTTAGTCAGTTTTGACCTATAATTTGAGGAGTTTATGCCAAACTCATCGATAACGTCCACACCATTTACTACTACTGATGTGCCGCTTCTTGTGCCGTCGGTATCGACCTCTACTTTTGCCTTGTATGCCTGTTCATTGATCAGTACTGCTCCATAAGTACAGTTACTTTCGTCCGGAGCATTCGCAAGATCCATGCTTATGTCCAGGTCTTCCTCGTTTACTATGATTACAGGAATGCTTATGTCCAGGTCTTCCTCGTCTATTATGTTTTCAGGAGCTGAAACGAGTAGTTCATATTCCGCAACCATAAAGGCTGTTGCAGAAAGGGCTGTCAGACTGCCGTCTTCATTTTCCTGAACCATAACTATACTGTATTGTCCCGCATCAAACGTCCCTAAACTATAATTTAACAAATCTCCATTCTTTCCGAGCACAGTAGAGTATTTTTTATAATTCCCGTCCACGCTGCTGTTGAAGAGCCTGTTTAAGTTTCCTATATCTTTTGCTTTAAAGGCATTAAGGATCCCGGACACTGTGTCAGGTGTCACTTTGATAAGGTATATATCCACATTTCCTTCCAGGCCGGACTCCCCATAGAAATACATTCTTGCCTCTTCCCCGGGAAGGTAAACGGGAAGGGTGCTATAGGCATAATTTGATGGGTAGGTTATAGTAAAACTTTTATTTTTGTCTTCATACAGGGTTCCAGAAGCTCCCCCATATTCGATATAATTCGGGCCGTTGTATGTGAGTTTTATCGGTCGGGGAAGCTGGATCCTTGTCCCTGCGTATGGGTTTCCCATTATAATCCAGTTTCCTTCTTTCGGGTTACTGGTATGATCCAGGGCATAAACAACCCTATCTGTAAAGTTTATACTTCCAATAGGGCTAACATTTTTTTCGTTATCGTCGGCAATTGCTGTTGCAGAGGTTAATATGAATATCCCTAGTGCAACCATAAGTAGACTCTTTTTCAAGTGCATACCTCCATTCTATTCTTGACTGTTTTTTTTTTCACTATCCTGTCTCAGGATAGCAAAATTTTTTCATGATAATCACCTGAAATTGCTGTTTTTTGTCTCATTTCCTTCTTGAGTATATTATCAGAATCAGAAGTCCTGCTCCTATTCCTGCCAGGAGATAGAATTTATTTACAGATTGTCTGGAAGATTCGGACGTTTGGGTGTTTTTTCCGGAAAGCTGTGTTTGATTGCTCCCTTCTGTGAGGTTTTCGTCCGAGTTTAAAACTTCAGAAACCCCCTTTTCTTCCACATTTTTGGACTTTGTTGATTTTACAGAAGATTCGGTTTCTGTGGAAGAAGAGTCTGTAGAAGTAGATTTTTTGGAAGATGAGTATGGGGAAGAAGGCTGTGTTGAAGACGAATTCTCTGTTGAAGACGAATTCTCTGTTGAAGACGAATTCTCTGTTGAAGACGAATTCTCTGTTGAAGACGAATTCTCTGTTGAAGATGAATTCTCTGTTGAAGGCGAATTCTCTGTTGAAGATGAATCCTCTGTTGAAGATGAATCTGTATTTGAGCCTGAATTTGTATTTGAGCCTGAATTTTCGTCCGCCTTAATGTTTACTGTTTTCGTGATTCCCCCTACTTTTATCTCAAAGTCTCCAGCTGGAATCGCTTTTGTGTTATATGAGTAACTGAACTTTCCATTCGAATCAGCCTCTATTCCCTGAAAAGCCGTGATCTTCAGTTTCACCTTTGAAGTCCCTTCACTGGCGTCTCCGTCTATCTTTATTCTGTATGTCCCTGACGGGACGCTTGACTGTGAGACTATTGCAGTGTCCCCTGAAGCCTCTGAGCTTTTTGTCACCCAGATAATTATTTTTACCCTAACATTGAGGTTTTCAGCTCCGCTGGCTTCTACTGTAAAGGCATTGTTTAACCCTTCAGGGATCTTTACATCTTCAAGAATGTATTCAAACTCTCCTCCAGAGACAGGAACTGTTTTTTCAAAGGTTACAAATGCATCGATTTCTTCTCCCGGTGAAGCACTCCCTTTTATTGCAAGGGTATCCCCAGAAACAGGTTCTTGAGGGGAAAATTCCCAGTCACTAACAGATGCAGTTGCAGGAGAAATCAACAGTAAAGCCAGAACCAAGAGGGAAGTGATTATAAAAGCTGATTTTTTTCTTTTCATACAGAAATTATTTGATGCGTGCATGGGAATCCCCCATTTTCAAACCAGGGTCAGTTGTAATTTTTTGTGTACGTTTTTAGCGTTAACCATATTTTTTTAAAGATAATGTGTTGAAATTTCATCTCTGCTGGATAATGTACAGCTATTTACTGTCGCATACTCACAACTTTTTATCTACATTTCTCTTTTTTATAGTGAGTTCTATCCAAGTTTCCATCTACTGCTAACTCTTTTTACTATTGTTTCTCTTGTTAATTTCCGATCTTTTTATCCCCCTCTAAAAATACTTTTTAATTTATACTTCGTAACATTCAAAATAATTGTTTTAGTAATGTTGTAGGATGTTTATATTACTTTCTAATTTTTTCTTCTATGTGAGATGTGTTTCTATCGTTTAAATCTTGCCCAAATCTTATAATAAAGCAGCATAATTCTGATTTTGCATGTTCTTATCTATTTTACTTTTACTTTTTGTACTACTTATCTAATTATCCACAAATGTTAATCCTCTAACATCTGACAAAAGTTTTTTATAGATTGTGGTATTCTTATCTTATAACTTAACAATATATCGAATAAGTCTACTATTCGGGGGCACCGTTATGTTATTGAGCATTATCTCGTCAAGTGCAATCTCTTCGAGTGCAATTTCAATGATTACAAGCCCTGGTCTTCCTCAGTATGGGGCCGCGGTTGTTGTCGGACTTATAGTTCTTCTGTCTTTGAAGGAGGTTCTTTCGGCATCTGAAAAATGGAACAAATCTCTTAACAGCTCGTTTAACCTGGCAATTTTGCCTTTGTGTTTCGCTTTTTTAGCGATTGTCGTTTACAATATTATGGTAATCATCTGATTCCGGATCTTTGGAACATTCTTTTCCACTGTTTACAGTTGCGGCCGGTTTCGATCGGTTTTCCTTTTTCCTTTCCTTTTTTTGGCTTTCGTTTGCAACATCTTTCCGGAGGCATGTTTGCTGGTTCTTTTCTTGGCTTTTCTGTTTTTTCAAGGATTTTTACAGCAGAGAAAAAGGGTTATATTTTTTGCAAATTCTCAGGCTCTTCAAAGTTGTTGGAAAATTAGGCATCTTAAGGATTTCTTTGTGAAAGTAAATCTACCATTTTGGTTTTTTACTCTAAAAAACATTTGAAACAGAATATTTGAGAAAAAAGTTCATATTTTGTTTTAAAATTTGTGATTATACTCATACAGCTTTAGTTTTCAGAATTATATTGAGTTATTGCCTTGCAATTTGAGGTAGAAATTCCAAATTCTAAAGCTGTATGAGTATAATATTGAACGGAAGTTTATTTTTAAACGTTAGTTTTTTCGGTCTCGATATCTAATTTATTTTCAATTGTCATGACTCGAATTTTGCGCCGCTATAAAACAGAACTAAAAAATCCAGATGGATTAAAGGGTCCAAGTTAAAGGTTATAAAAGCTGTTAACTTTCAGAAATAGAAACAGAAATAAAGACTACTTTCTTATTTACGCGACATTCTCAGTTTTAAAGGCAGCTTGCATTTTTATTTTAAAAACCTTGACTCTGCCACAAATAGGGAGCAACTTCTTCCACGACCAATGCTCTTGATTTTGTTTTTTAACACGAACGTATAAAGAAAGTCCAAATGTTCCCAGTCAATTTCCCGCTGAGATCAAATAACAAATTGGCATTTGAGTCTAATGATGTCGAATTTTGAAATAATTAAAAATACAAAAAAAGTACTCGAACTTATACCCTACAGGGAATAAGTTTTTTCTGTAATTCCCATTTTGTTTCATAAATCATTTTCGATATCAGAAGATAAAATAGTGCCGAATGTATAAAAAAGTTCTGATGAATTTGAAAGTAACAGAAAAGGGAGAAAATGAATAATTCTGTTAGAAAAACAATGTCAACAGAACGAATCATAGAGTTGGTTTATCCCCTAAGCGAGGCGGAGTTAAGGTTAAAAAAATGTTTTTCAAAAATAGAATTAGAACAGAAGACAAATTGTCTCCTGTTTTCACCTTTTCATACTCTTTTTCTTTATTGCTCAGATTCCTTTTTCTTCATTATAATTGCACCTATGATGAGGATTACAAGTAACCCTACAAAGAAGGTTGCAATTTTCGAAATTATTTGGTTTTTATTTTCCTGAGAAGCAGTGCCAGTTTCACTGGTTGTTCCGGTTTCTTCCTGTGACGCTACTTCTGCAGACTCCTGATTTTCTCCTCCTTTCCCCTCAATCACCACCATATTCTTTTCGGCTGAGATTGCAAACGGAGAGAAACCGGGAGTTTCAGCTTCAAAGTAAATATAATTCTCATCTTCGTCGATCTGCTTGGTAGGAAGGGAATTCCACTTTTCGTTGCTGAAGTGTTGAAGAACTAACGAGTCTATGTTGATATGGTTTTCATTAATCCAGTCCTTACTTACTTTAAAGCCAACAGTGGCATTTTCAACGTTTTTCGAATTTGCAAAGCCGCTGTTTCCGATCCATATATTTATGTGTTTATATATCTCTCCTTCAGGTTCGTTTGGGGTCAGGATGGACTTTCCTTTTAACTCCTCGACAATTGCTGTGGTTTTTCCGGCAGTTTTCTTTGCCTTAAGCACCACATAGTTGACACAAGTGGCTCCCTTTGTGAACCCAAACCTTATCATTTTACCATTTGAAATGAACTGCTGGCAAAGTTCTTTTGACTTGATGTTTTTAGCAGATTCAGGAGAGACGCTGCCTCCGGAACTACCGCCGCTTCCAGAGCCACTACTGCTTCCAGAGCTCCCTCCGTTTCCAGAGCTACCGTTGTTTCCAGAGCTCCCTCCGTTTCCAGAGCTCCCTCCGTTTCCAGGGCTACCTCCGTTTCCAGAGTTGTTATTGTCGTTGGAGCTTCCCTTTGATTTAATCTCAACTTCGAGCTGGGTAAGCCCTACAAGCCCCTTTCCTGGACTGTATGCGCCTACAAAGAGGTAATAGCAACCCTTAGGCAGGTCAAAAGCAGTAAGTGACAGTGTGTTCTGACCTGTTTCTCCTATTGCTATGGAGCCGTTACATTCTCCTATTAGGGTCTGGATTTCTTTCTGGAGCTCATCTCTGGTAATTTTTGACCTGTAATTTGAGGAGTTGACATCAAACTCATCGATAAGGTCTATATCATTTACTATTACGGAGGTTCCGTTCCTTGTGCCATCCGAATTGATTTCTATGTTTGCCTTATATGCATGTTCACTGATCAGTACTGCTCCGTAAGTACAGTTACTTTCATTGGAAGCATTTTCAAGCTCCATATTTATTTTCAGGTCTTTTCCTTTTTCTATACATTCAGGAGCCGAAACACACAGTTCGTATTCCCCAACTATAAAGGCGGTTGCAGAAAGAACTGTCAGGTTACCGTCTCCATTTTCCTGGGCAATGACTATGCAATACTGTCCTGCATCAAGAGGTCCAAAATCGTAATCTAATAAATCGCCATTCTTCCCTAGGACAGCAGAGTATTTTTCATAATACCCATCCATATTGCTGTGGAAGAGACTGTCGAGATTTCCTATGTCTCCTGCCGTGAAGGCATCAAAGATCCCATAAGCGGAATCTAGGGTCGCTTTGAAAAGATAGATCTCCACATCCCCTTCCAAACATGAATCTCCATGGAAAGACATGCTTACGTTTTCCCCTGGCAGGTAAACTGGATGGGTGCGATAGGAAGATTTTGATGGGTAGCTTATCGTGTAACTTTCATCTTCACCTTTGTACAGGTTTCCAGAAGTTCCGCCATATTCAATATATTTCGGACCAGAGTATGTAAGTTTTATCGGTCGGGGAAGCTGGATCCCTCTTCCTTCGGAGGGGCATTCTTCCATTGTAATCCAGTTTCCTTCCTCCGGGTCGCTGGTATGGTCAAGGACATAAACAACCCTATCTGTAAAGTTTATACTGCCGATGGAGCTTTGATCAGGAGAGCAACAAGAACGCAAATCGCTGGAAAAATCTGTAACGTTTATACTATCGATAGAGCTTAGATTTTCTTCGTTATTAGTCGCCATTGCTGTTGCAGTGGTTAATATGAATATCCCTAATGCAACTATCAGTAGATTGTTTTTCAAGTACATACCTCCGTTTTATTTATTTGAAAGAATCTCGATAAATCTCTTATTCAATGAATTGTTATATAGTCTTATAAACAACCAGCCAAATATTGATGTTTATCGAAATCAAGTTGATATTTTTTGTCCACATCTGCTTCAGGATAGCAAAGTTTTTTGCATGATAATCACTTGGTTGCTGTTTTTGCTTCATTTCCTTCTCGAATATATTATCATGATCAGAAGTCCTGCTCCCATTCCTGCTAGCAGATAGAATTTCTCTACAAATGGTCTGGGAGATTCGGACGTTTGGGTGTTTTTTCCGGAAAGCTGTGTTTGATTGTTTCTTTCTACGAGATTTTCATCCGAAGTTGAAGCTTCAGAGATCCCGCTTTCTTCCACGGTTTCGGAGTTTATTGGTTTCACAGGAGACTCGGTCTCTGCGGCAGAAGAATTTGAGGAAGAATTATCTTTTGAAGAAGAGTTTGTGGAAGAATTTGTAGAAGTAGAGTCTTTGGAAGAAGAATCTGTGGAAGATGAATCTGAAGTTGAGCCTGAATTTTCCTCAGACTTAATGTTTACTGTTTTCGTGATTCCCCCTACTTTTATCTCAAAGTCTCCAGATGGAATCGCTTTTGTGTTATAGGAGTAACTGAACTTTCCACTCGAATCAGCCTCTATCCCCTGAAAAGCCGTGATCTTCAGTTTCACCTTTGAAACCCCTTCTCTTGCGTCCCCGTCTATCTTTATTCTGTATGTCCCTGGGGGAACACTTGACTGTGAGACTATTGCAGTGTCCCCTGAAGCTTCTGAGCTTTTTGTCACCCAGATAACCATCTTTACCCTCACATTTAGGTTTTCGACTCCGCTGGCTTCGACCTTAAAGATATTGTTTAACCCTTCAGGGATCTTTACATCTTCAAGAATGTATTCAAACTCTCCTCCGGATACTGGGACCGTTTTTTCAAAGGTTACGAATGCATCTATTTCCTCTCCCGGTGAAGCACTCCCTTTTATTATGAGGGTATCCCCAGAAACAGGTTTTTGAGGGGAAAACTCCCAGTCACTAACAGATGCGACTGCAGGAGAAATTGACAGTAAAGTCAGAATCAAAAGGGAAGTGATTATAAAAACCAATTTTTTCATTTTCTTACTGAAATTAATTGATGCGTGCACAGGAATTACTCCTTTTGAACTAGGGTCTAATTATGATTTTTTTATACATGTATTCAGACTTTTCCAACATAATTTTTTTATAAAGTCTTTGTACTGAAATGTTTCCTATCGCAGATAGTATGCAGCTTTTTACTGCTGCACCTATATAAATTTTTATTGATAGTTTTTGTTTTTTACTTTATTTTCTATTTGATTTTATATTCAATGTCGTATGCTTTTTATATGCCATGGCACTTGCCAAATTCCTATCATTTTTTAACCCCCTCCGTCTGGATAATTTTTTCATTTACTCTATTCAATATTTTAAATAAATGTTTTAATATTGTTATTGGATGTTTATATCACTTTCTTATTTTTTTCTTTGAATATTTGGATTCTCTCTATCGTTTTAATAGTTCTCATTCCTCATAAAATGGATATTGATGTCGATTTTTGCATATTTATGTAGATCTAAATCCTACTTTCCACATTATTTACTCAACTAATTCAATATACTAATCATCTAATCTCTATCAAAAGTTTTTTATATATTGGTGTGTTCTTATCTAGTGATTTAGTAATTTATTAAACAAGTATGTACTAAATGGGGGCATCATTATGCTATTGAGTATTATCTCATCAAGTGCGATATCTTCGAGTGCAATTTCAATGATTACAAGCCCTGGTCTTCCTCAGTATGGGGCTGCAGTTGTTGTCGGGCTTATAGTTCTCCTTTCTTTGAAGGAGATTCTTTCAGCATCTGAAAAGTGGAACAAATCTCTTAACAGCTCGTTTAACCTGGCAATTCTGCCTTTGTGTTTCGCTTTTTTAGCGATTGTCGTTTACAATATTATGGTAATTATCTGATTCCGGATTTCCGGAATCTTCACATTTTCTTTTTCTTACTCCTCTCTATAGTTTCAGCTTTGGTTCTTTCTCAGTTTTCAATAATTTTCTCATGTGCGTATGCAACAAAAGGAACTTAAGTCAAGAAGAGTGGAGATTAATTGAATGGAGAAAAGTTGAAAGGATCGAGTTTAGAATAAAGACTTCATACCTGTTCTTTTTTAGTCCCATGTCTCGCCTTCCGAGTTTCGCTTCGGGATCACAGGAAATAAGAGATTTTCTTAAAGTTGCACTGCAAGTGCAACAGCATGATGTCCTTTTCACTTCCTTCGAGCGGACTAATTTGTAAATAATGGTGAATAGTACCCTTATTTTTTGATTAATTCTTTTCTGAAGGATCGCTATCTTCTAACTAAAAAGGCAGTGTCGTGAATTTACTGTAAATTTGAAGTCAAGTTTTTGCGTACTGTGTGTAATTTGGTTTCTCTGATGTGGAATTTTCTACCCGATAACTTCTTGAGATTTGTGATTTTACTGAATTTTCGATACGCTGCCCATTATGCATAGAGCCGATTTATAAGGTGCAACTAATTCGTGAGTTTACTATAAAATCTGCAGGTGCTAAGTTTAGACACACAATTCGATACTGTGAGAGTTATGCTCCTAATAAAGCGGAACTTGAGTTTCAGAAATATGGAGCTAAAAAGGAAAGTCGAGAAAGTTCTGAAATAATCTAATAAATTTTGCAGAATTACTTTCAAAAAAGGGTCAGAACCCTATCAGCCGCTCAGATAATGGGGCAGGATCCCGAATAGGAAAACATTGACGAATCCGTGCAAGACTGCAATGAAAGGGAGACTTCTCGTCTTGTAGAAAATGAGGCCCATTATAAATCCTACAAAGCTGGTATAGAAGATTTCATGGAAAGTGCCGTACCCTGAGTGCATGAGTCCAAACAGGAGACTTGTAATTAACAGGGCTTCTTGTACATTCAGCGCTTCCTCAAGCCTGGTCTGGAGGATTGACCTGAAGATAAGTTCTTCAACCAGGCCCACAAAAAAGACCATAATAATAGTTAGCTTAAGGAGGTTTTCGAAAGTAAGGTCAGGGATAAGGTACCCTGTCCGGATGGTCATGTACTCTCCAAGCCCCAGCAGAAAACCGAGGGGGACCGAGAGAATCATGTAGGTTCCGATATTCTTCATGGAAATCCCGATCTGCTCAACGGAGTGCTTCTGATAGATTACTATAAATACCACCGGGATTGCCAGGGGGCCATAGACAAGTATGAAAGTATAAAGAGTAGTCTCAAAAAAGATAGGCATTGAAAGGTTTATTAGTCTCAGGACCGGAAGAAGCATTAGTGCCTGGTATATTTTGTGGACTTCACGATCTTTTATGAACATATTGGAAAGGGAAAGAGCAACTAGGGTTCCGATATGTATCCAGACAGCTGCTCCCATTCTGCCCGAGAAAATGAGGAGTTCGGCAGTGGTTATACACAGGACTGGAATTGCGGTAAAGATCCTGAGTTTCCTAATCCTGGATTTTTCTTTGTCTGCTTCTTCCAATGCTATCCAGGTTTTAAGTGAATCGAGATCCTTCAGGGGGTTTTTCATAAGCTTGAGATCTCTCGAAGTCATGCGCGAATATATGAGAAGGATCAGAATTGCTGTCCCCATCCCCCCCGCCAAATAGGCGATATATGACCCTATTTCTTGTAAGGGCTCAAAACTTTCATATGGAGTTAAAGTAACTTTGGAATCCTCTGCTTTTTCTAAGACTTCAGAAGATATGTGCTCAGGAACATGCCTAATCTCTGGAGAAAACGATAGCTCCAGCTTGCTAACGGATGCGGCTGCAGGAGAAGTTGCCAGTAAAGCCAGAATCAGAACCGAAGTGATAATCAGAAAGTTCAGTTCTTTTCGCCTTTTATGGGGATTAATTAATTTTTGCACGGAAATTACTCCTTCTTCAAATAGGGGCGAGTTCATATATATTATTGTGTGTTTTTAAATATTTTTACTGAAATTCTTCTAAATTACCAGAGATATTATGCAGTCCGATATCGAGATGACCCCAAAAGCCGTATTGTTGTCAATCTATAGAATTTTTAATATTTTTTTATGATCAGAAACTTAATTGGTTACTCAAAAGATGAAATTCAAAGAAGAAAATTTTGAGTTTTAGAATCTATCATTATGTAAGCCTTTATTGTGAATATCATATAAATTTTTATTGATAGTCAGATGGTTTTAATATTAAGTTTAATTTTTACGAACTTCTGGAATGCTGGGAAGGATAGATCGCATTACTGCTCTTTTTCAATGACAAGGCCCTGATACTTACTGAATACCTTATAAAAGAAGCTTACAACTTCGCAGGGAAAGTCTGTATGTATATATTTCTCTTATTATGCTTTATTATGCTTCTCTTATATGCCGGCTGCCTATTCTCTACGATGACCGTAACTTCTTTGAAATATATATCGAGAGCTACAATTGCTTTTCTCACACCAGTTCCTGTCCGAGAGTGCTGGTCTTTAGAATGAGTTCTTAACAAGTTGCAGAAACTCTTTTATGAGAATAAGCTTAAGGGGGGCTTTTAAAGAAGAGGGTTTTAGTGTGGATAGTTGAATATCCTCGCGGACGGAACCCCCCGTAGCTTCACGCAGATACAGCTTGAAAAAGCTGGTCTGTAAAGATTGCCAGCCTGAAAATTTAAGACCCCAGGACTTCTGATATTATGCTTTTTCGGTCTCCGGGACTTCTGAACCCTCGGATGCTTTTGTTGTGTTTACATCAATCCAGAGGTGTAGATCCCTGTAGGGTGTATTTCTGTTTGTTTCGTTGAAGAGCAGGAACTCAAGCTTCATATTCTTTCCTTCAAAGGGAGGGATAAAAGTAACTGACTCTTCCCAGGTCTCGTTATGAGCAAGTGTTATTTGCTTCAGGTTTTCTGGCAAGGACTTGTTTTCAAGCCTTACTTTCATTGTGTAGTTCACGGGCCTATACTCATGGTTAACGATTCCCACTATTACGGTCCCGTTCTCTCCAAGCACATACTTTGTGGGATAGTTGTCGGCTTTTCCTTCAGGCCCGAGAATGTAAAACTCGGTGAAGTGTTCCCCTTCTTTTGGGGTTACAACTACATAAACAAGGGTCGCAACAGACAGGAGAATCGAAAGGATCAGGAAGACCGTAAGGGTCTTATCCAGCTTTGACTCCGGCTTTTCCAGGATTTCGGCTTTGAGTGAAAGTGCCGTTTCCCTGAAAGGCACCTCGAAAGCATCGTTTTCCAGGAGTTTTGCTCGCCTCAGGTAAGCAAGCCCGCACATAACAAAGGTAAACACTGAAAGGCTTATCAGGATTGGCAGGAGCCTTATTCCCCAGGGAGTGTAATTGAGGCCAAGCCCGATCAGGGGCACAACTGCAATACTCAGCCCGAAAGACAGAGCGGTCCTTTCAATCCCGTCAAGGTCTGATTTTGCGGGGAAGAGAGCAGCAATCAGGGCATACCCTGGAAGGAAAAGCACAAGAGGTAGCCCAAGTACGTTCCTGAGCATGCTTTCATTTAGCCCTGGCGTGAGCACGAAAGTATCTGTAAGGAGCACAAGCCCCATAACAATCAAGAGGTCGGAGGGATTTTTTTTTCCGGTCATTCAGGTCATCTGGCCTTATTAAAAAATTATTATCTTTCTTTAGTTTCTTTCAAGAGATAACTACTTTTTCTCATCCTTTTTATTCTTTCGCTCTATTTTTTGTCTATGTATATAATTATTCGAGAAGCTTTTTTTCAATCTCCTTTCTCTGTTTATTTTTAGTTTTTCAGCATATTTTCAGCCAGTTATTTTTAGTTTTTCAGCATATTTTCAGCCAGTTCTGCCTTAACTCTTCTTTTCTTAAACTTCCGGCCATTTTCACTTTCTTTTTTCCCTTTTACTTTTTCTCTTGCTCATCTTTATATATTTATTTACTAACTTTTTAGTCTAATTTGGTAGTCCTATAAGTCTATTACATATGAATATTTTTTGATCATTCATCTGAGCCGATTTCAAAACTCAAAATTATTTCTCTGAATATCGAATTTTGAATAATCAATCGAGTTTCTGATCATGAAAATAGTTCTGAAACTCTTATTGATATGGGAATAAATTGGTTTTGGGATGAGCTCCTTATTTTTTAATGTAAATGCCTTTGCCATTGATGGATATTCAGGCAAAACTTATTTTTTCTGTATTCTCTTTTTATCCTTTATCTTTATTCCCTTCTTTAAGTAAATGCGGCAAGTCCTCATCAGAAGGAGTTCGGACTGTAAGATTCAAGTTTGCCTGAAGAAATTTTCCTGATGATACCGAAACTCGCGGGACATGGATGATATCGAATTTTGTGCTTTACTGACATCTTTTTTGAAAAAATTTTCTATATTTTGTATTTGTTATTTTATTTATTCCTTGATCTCAGAGGTCATTTTTCAGAGCCAATTAGTTTAGTCGTATATCATTATATTCATCTTCCCAAAGGTTCTCTCAATGTTATTATTTTTTGATTACTATTTTGTTGTTGTGTTACTCTCAATAAATTTATATAATCGTCTTCCAGATCTAATTTTTAAAAGTTAATATTGTAAGATCTGTTAAACAGTTTTAATATCATTCAGATAAATGACTTTAAGGTCTATACGCATAAAAGGTCTTTTCAGGAAAGTATTTCTAATAAATTCACTCTAAAACATTTAAATAATCTATAGGGGGTCATCAAAAATGAGTAATGAATTACTGATGGGCAAAAGTGCCGCGTGTATTGCCAAGAAAGAAGAACATCCCTGCAAGAGAGGTAAAGTCCCTCAAAATATCACTGTGGTTCTTCCTGCCTATAATGAGGAAGTCTCCATTGGCAGCGTTATTCTGCTGACAAGGCTCTATGCCGACAACGTGGTCGTTGTAGACGACGGAAGCTCAGACCGGACAGGGGAGGTCGCTAAAAAAGCCGGAGCTACAGTGCTTGTCCACAAAGTCAACAAAGGAAAAGGAACAGCTCTTGAAACAGGCTTTCAAGCTGCAGCCGAGCTTGGAGCCGATATAATTGTGAGCATGGACTCAGACGGCCAGCATGATCCTGAAGATATTCCGAGGCTCGTTGCCCCGATCGCTCAAGGGCATGTTGATATTGTTAACGGTAGTCGCTACTTAAATGACCTGGGTAAAAAAGTTTCTATCTATCGCCGTGTCGGTCAGACAATCCTGGATAGATTTACCAATATGAATTCAGGTCTTAGGATTACAGATCCTGAGAGCGGCTTCCTTGCTTTCTCTGCCTCTGCAAAAGACATTTTCCGATTCAATGTACAGAACTTGGGAATAGAAAGTGATATATTCACAAATGCTGAGAAAACCGGTCTCCGCATAAAAGAAGTCGAAATCGGAGTCTCTCACCACTTTGAAGACCCGGTAAGAAATCCAATTAAATACATTCTGGGAGTTCTGGAAACTGTCGTGAAGGATATAGAGGTAAACAGGCCACTATACTTTTACTCAGTGCCAGGTTTTGCTCTTGTAACATGTGCTCTCTACATGGGATTCAGGTTTCTTGAAGCCCTTTTCTTTGGCATCGAAAGCCTGCATTTCGGTCCTGCATTCCTGATGGTTTTCCTGGCTCTTGCAGGCGCATACATGACAATAAGGGGAATCGTAATCCATTCACTGGCCGAGGTGACCGGGCAAACTGAGACCGCTCTATAATTTTTACTTATTCAGGCACTTAGCTGAATATCTCAAGAAAATGATATCGCTCATATTGTCGCTGCTTGTGCCTGAATATTTATAAAAATTGAAAAAGACTCTTGAAAGACTCTTGAAAATCACCTTTTCTTCCATTTAATTCAGGATTTAATTTCGATATTTTGCTTTGATGCCATATTTAAATACCTAATCTCAATATAACTGTCTAAATTTAGAACATTATTTTTTTTCTCAAGTTTCATGCATACAAAAATCAGTTAATTGATGCTGATTTCTCCAGAAGATATGTAACTTTCAGCTTGCGCAAAACTGAAAAACATAAATAATAGCCAGAAAACGGATCAGCCAGATATCTGGCCATTAACCTTGGAAAGGTCGCTATTACCTGTGTTTTGCCCCATACTTTATCCTTACAATTTACATTAAAAATTTTCAGAATATATATTCAAATGGGGTTATTCGAAATGAATACAGAACTAATTATGGGTAACAGCACCCGCTGCACAGCTAAAAAAGAAGACAAAACTTGCATGAGGGAAACGCACCCTCAAAATGAAAACCTGATTCTGCCGACCTCTGATGAGGAAATCTCTCCCGGAAGCATCTTCTTGCTTAGCAAGCTTTACATAGACATCCAGTTTATTTATCCAATTTCATACCCATCTGCCTTTACTTTATCTATCTGGCAGTTTCCTCCTTCTTTACTCCTGTCTTTTTCATTTTTTCTTTTTCAATATCTTTCTTCTTTCCGTTCACCTTTTAAATTAGTTCATTCTTTATTGGGGAGTTAAATTAATTTTCAGATAAATATTTTTTTAATCTTTTTCCGTCATTTTTCTTTCTTTTAATTAAAAACATATTGAATTTATTCATTTTTAAAGTACTCTTCTTTTTCTGGATATTCCTCTTTTTTTATTTTACTTACCGTGATAAATGCGGCAAGTGCTTTCCAAAGGAAGTTTGGATTGCAATGGTCATTCATGTTGGGATAATTTTTTTCTAAATCTGCAAAAGCCTGCGGGATCTAAGGGAAAACTATTTTGTGGCTTATTGATCTCTTTTTTGAGAATAAACAATTCTATTTTAAAGAGGTTATTTTTTTTGTATTCTGATCTCGGAGATTATTTTTCGGAGCTTATTAGCTCAATGATATAATGTTATCTTTGTCTTAATAAAGAATCTCTAAATGCTGATAATTCTTAACCATTATTATGCATCATTGAATATTTAAATAACTTTATATAGTTACTCTTATAATCTTTTTTTAAAAAATTAGTTTTATAATATGTTCGGATTATATGGCTTTTCAGGTCTTATAAGTACATTCGTTCTAAAAATTTGCATAATGAAATTGGGGGATCATCCAAAGTGAAAAATGAATGGTTTATGGACAAAAGCGCCCAGTGCATAAGTAAAAAAGAAGAAAATCCTTGCAAGAGGGGCACAGCCCCCCAAAATATTACTGTTGTTCTTCCTGCCTACAACGAGGAAGTTTCCATCGGAAGTATAGTCCTCCTTACCAGATTCTACGCAGACAAAGTAATCGTTGTTGACGACGGCAGTTCAGACCGAACAGCTGAAGTTGCCAGGAAAGCAGGCGCAGAAGTGATCATTCACGAAGTTAATACGGGAAAAGGGGGAGCTCTTAAAACCGGCTTTGCAGTCGCAGAAGGAGCTGATATAATCGTAACCATGGACTCGGACGGCCAGCACAACCCTGCCGACATCCCGAAGCTGGTTGCCCCTATCCTCAAAGGTGAAGCCGACATGGTCAACGGCAGCCGATACCTTAACGGCCTGGGCAGGAACACTCCAATCTACCGCCGCATCGGCCAGACAATCCTTGATAGGTTTACCAATTTGAATTCAGGCCTCAAAATTACAGATTCCCAAAGCGGCTTCCGCGCCTTTGCAGCTTCAACAAAAGATATTTTCCGCTTCAGTGCGCAGGGCATGGCAATAGAAAGCGAAATGCTTGCAGATGCAGGTAAATCCGGCCTCCGCATAACTGAAATTGAAATAGGAGTTCGCTACGATGTTGGTTGCTCAGCCGTAAATCCGATAAAACATGGTTTCGGAGTCCTTGTCATGGTCTTAAAGGACATAGAGTTCAACAGACCCCTTTATTACTTGACAGTCCCAGGTCTCTCTCTTGGAGTAGGAGGTCTCTACATGGGTGCTCACTTTCTGCAAACTTTTGCCATGGGAGGAGGCCTCCTGTTTGGTCCGACTATGCTCATGGTTCTGTTTATTGTTGTAGGGAGTTTTATGGCTCTGACAGGGATTTTGTTGCATTCGATTTCTGCGCTTATGAGGGATGCGAGGGTAGCTTAAATTTTCATATAGGTGACTATAGCCATCCACGTAATTTTTATTTTCAGATAGCAGGTGAGATTTATAAGGTCCTGCTATTCGATTATCTGAATGATATCTTTAAAGTGAGTGAATTATGAATATCCTACAAATTTGTGCAAACTATCCGCCTGTTGCAAGTGGTTATGGAGTATATGCCCAAAATTTAAGTTTAGGACTCTTAAAATATGGGGTGAATACTACTGTACTCACGTTTAATCCAATAAATATCAGCCCCGACGAAATAAAAGATAAGTTACCTGTAAAGCGTATTAACGCTTTTGTTCTTAATTCGATTGAGTACCCACTATATAATCCAACTATCCTTAACCATATAAATAACATCATTAAAGAAAATGATATTAATATTATAAACAGTCATACACGTTTTTTTACATCATCATTCTTTGCTGCTCTATATAAAAAACTCAATAAAAGTGTATTATTAGTTCATACTGAACACGGTGCAGGTCCATTGGTTCACAAAAGTGGATACGTTTCTTCTATATGTAATTTATATGACTCTACCTTTGGAAAATGGGCTATAAAATCCGCAGATATTCCAATTGCTATAGGTCCTTCATCTATGAATTTTATGAGAAAACTTGGTTGTGAGAACGAAATTGAAATTATACCGAACAGTATAAATTGCACTGAATTTGAAAATTCATCAAAATTAGTATCGAAGAACCAAAGTGAAAAAATCATAATTACATACATAGGTAGGCTTGTAGAATCAAAAGGTGTTTCGGATCTAATTAGAGTTTTTTCGGAGATTGAAAATTATTATGATGTAAAACTATGGATCGTTGGTGATGGACCAGATGAATTAAAACTCCGAGAATTAGTACAATCTCTTCAAATAAGAAATATTGAATTTTTAGGATTTAGGACGGACATTGCTAATATTCTCTCAATGACAAATATTTTTGTGAACCCTTCACATTATGATTCTGTTCCTACAACGATATTGGAAGCAGGTTGTCTCGGTACAAGAATAGTTGCAACCAATGTGGGAGATGTATCCTATATTATAGGAGATAATTATCCATATCTTTATGATGTCGGTTCGCTAACTTTACTTAAAGATCACCTCATTCAAATAATCGAAGAGTCTGATTTTAGAGCGGATAATCTGAAACGAAGAATACACCAAATGTTTAATTGGAATATAAATTCAAAGAAATATTTGGATCTCGTAAGCTCACATATTAGTTCCTGACTCAATATTTTATACTAAATTAATTATGCTGCTATATGAAAAGAGGCCACAAGAGAAGCATCTGTCCGATGTATTCATTCAAGAAATATTTGAGGAAATATGAAATTGATTATGTTCTCTGGGAATCTATATAATATTGCCTTCTTCCTCAGATCACATATGGGAAGACCTTGTGCAGACTTTGGACAATCCGCCTAAAACATAGGCAACCATGAAATAATACTTCATATGAATCCAAAAAAATATTTGGATTTATTAAGTTCACAGCTCTTTATATCATCAAGGTTGTAAACAATTATGAACGAATATTTTTGTAAATTATACAGTCGAACAAGTAATAAGTTACCACATATCGTATTGCTTATATTTATCGGAATTTCTACAATCCTTTTTTATATGCATTTTTATAGTTACATCTTCATGCCAATTTCGGCTGCTATAGGATGTATAATATTTATTTTATTAGATTCAAAAACCAATGCTAATTCAGAAACAAATGTGTCTCTCGATATTTCTACTTCTACATCAAATTCCCTTATACATTTAACATCAATATTATTCTATATTTTCTTTGGATTTAGTTTGTTAGAACTTTCTAAAGGATTCTATACAAAGACCGTATCTTATTTCCTATTTATAGCTCTATGTACGACTATTACTGCAATAGAAATTTTCTTAATTAATACTAAGAAACAAGGCACTTTCAATTTGCTAAAGTCCTTCTTACTAATTTTGAATCTCACATTAAGTAATCAAATTTTATATCCATTTGGAATTGGTTTACCTGATTTAGGTCTTCACGTTAATTCCATGATTTCGATAGTCAACAACGGTTATATTTCTAATGGTCTCTATGAATATTTTCCTTGTCATCACATTTTAGTTGCAGAAAATGTCTTAATCACGAATATAAATCCTAAGATGATGTATCTCTATCTTGGAGGATTCGTTATATGTTTAGGATTACTCTTTGTATTCATAATTGGAAATAAGTTTGTTAGTTTACAATTTGGGTTACTTTCTGCTTTAATTTATACATCTCTGGACTATCTAGTAATGTACGGTTCTCATCCTGTGCATCAATCATTTAATTATTTTTTTTCAATTTTAATATTTACGATAATTCTTTATCTGTATAATGATAAAAGTATCAAATTTACAATACTTTATATTCCAGTGATGATTACAATGGTATTCACTCATCATTTTTCTGCAATGATTATTTTAGTATTATTATTGTCATTTTTTACAACTGAAGGCCTACTTAAGTTTTTTTTTACTGATTGCAAATTGAAATATTTGGGTTTATCTAGACTATTTGGTATAGTCCTTATTGGACAATGGATTTTTTATTCAAATATTTTTGGAGCTTTCACAAGTTTTATTATGGTATATCGCAATTCATTTTTAAATATTGGTCAAAATATTGTAGCACCAAATGCTTATGATCAAGTCTCTATGTATACAATATTTATTAATTCATTAGGATCTTGTATTCTAATGATATCTTCAGTAATCGGATTTTTTTATTTTTTTAAGAAACCTTCTTTTTTCTATAGAGCAATCATTACGTCATCAGTAGCTTTATATGCATTACTTGGCATCGGAATTATTTTTAATCAAGTGGCATTGTTACCAGATAGAATCTATCCGTTTCTACAATTATTTGGACTTGTTTTCTTTGCTAGTGGAGGCATAATTTGGATGCTAAATAGAAATGTAAATCCTCAAAAACAAGAACTAGCATTATGCTTAGTTGTAGTATTTGTGGGATGTTTATCATTTTTCTCTTGTTCTTCAACAATTTCAGGATTTGAAACCAGTCCTTTTGTTGGTAGTGAAATTGCTTACTATAAGTTATATGATACTCCACAGGAGAAATTTGTTGAAAAATGGATGACGAAATATATTGATGAAAAATCTAATGTTATCCACAAAATGCCATTTACGGAAGATAATCATTTTGATACAATGAATATATCCCAAAAATCATTTTTACTTATTGATAAATTCTATTTTATAACTGGTTTTAGTAAAAGCATTGGAGGACATATGGGACAATACAGATTTATAAGAATTCATGAAAAAGAAATTTCTAAACTAACAATGTATGATAAATATTATAATAACGGAATGGTTGAGCTCGATTATAAAAAATACGTTAAAGATTAAAGTGCCTAATTTAATTTAAAAAATAAAAAATTAAGGGCTTTTCACTCCTCATTTAGGAGGACATAATCTTATGGTTGATTTCGCAAGATGTATAAGCAAAGTATATAGTTTATATCTTCTTTTTAGCAGGTGGAAAATGGATCTTCTTGTTAGTCGAGGACTTCAATTAGGTAAGAATGTTTTTATTGGTAGCAATGTTTTCATAGATCCTTCACATGCTTGGCTTATCTCAATTGGAGATGAATGCACTTTGACAAATGGGGTTAAAATCCTTGCTCATGATGCAAGTACAAAAATACATCTAAATTACGCGAAAATTGGACGAGTGTCAATTGGGAGAAGAACTTTTATTGGTTTTGACAGTATTATACTTCCAGGAGTCAAAATAGGAGAAAATGTCATTGTCGGAGCCGGAAGTGTGGTAACTAAAGATGTTCCGGATTATTCGATTGTGGCAGGAAATCCAGCAGTTGTAATTGGTTCAACTTCTAAGTATCTGATGAAACATAGAGAAAATATGAATCAGAGGCCTGTATATGAAGATGGTTGGACTCTTGAAGGCGGTATTACAAATGAAAGGAAAGAAATTATGAAAATAGAATTAGAAGACGGTATTGCTTATGTGATATAACTTTTAAATATATTTAATTAAATTGTCTCAAAATAGTTTATAATTTTAAATTGAGTTAATTGCGTCATAATTTTGCGTATGAATAATTAACATTCCAATCTTTTCAATCTGTTGATATGAAATCAATTGTTACTTAAAAATCTTGCTATGTCCTTTCACAAAAAAGCGTATTAAAATTTACATTTATAAAATCTAATATATAATTTATAAAAGGATTTTATATCCATTTGTATAACGATCGTTATGAACATTTTAATTTGTGCCTCGGAATATTATCCCTATGGATCGGGAATTGCAAATGTTGCATATAATGTTGTCGAACATCTTAAGAAAATGGGAATCGAGTGTAAAGTCTGTTCACCAAACGGTCCAGATATAACACTTGGAAGTTTTAAATTAATCAAAAAATGTGGTATTATAGGATTAATTTATTATTGGTATCAGGTGTCAGTATTTTTTAAAAATCACAATTCTGATTTTGATGTTGCATGGTGTCATAATCCATTTTTCTTTAAAAACAATCCATTTAACCGTTGTTTAATCACTATGAACTCGACATACTATGGAGAGGCTACCGAAGGAGCTTATCCTCTTCATTTAAAAATATACAAAAAAATTGTTTCGAAACTGGAAAAATATTCCCTAAATAACTTGGATTCGGGTGTAAGATTTACAGGTGTAGGTAATAATGTTTGTAAAGAATTGGAAAAAATAGGTATACAAAAAGAAAGGATAAATTATATCCAAAATGGTGTCTGTACTGAAAAATTTAAACCTTCATGTAATAAAAATGATTTGAGAACTAAATTTGGGCTCCCTGAGGATGAAGTCTTAATTCTAAGTATTGGAAGATTATCAAAAATTAAACAGACACTAAAGTTGGTTGAAGTCTTTTCATTAATAGAAAAACTTACAACTGGAATAAATCTGATTATCGCAGGAAATGGTGAACTTTTTGATGAGACCAAAAGATTCATCGAACGAAACAAATTGAAGAGGGTATTCCTTTTGGGACACGTTGGTCATCAAAGAGATGCTCCAGATCTTTATGCCTGTTCTGACTATTTTATAATTTCTTCTAAATATGAAGGGGGGGAACCACCATTGACTCTTTCAGAAGCAATGTCTTCAGGTTTACCATGCATAGTTTCCGACATCCCAAATTTTCGGATTGTAGAAAACGCAAATTGTGGAATTGTTGTTGATTTTAACAATGTGGAATTAGCAGCAGAAAGAATTATAGGTTATATAAAAAGAGATAATTCGCAACACTCAATTAATGCGAGAACTTATGCGACAAAATATTTGGGCTGGGAGAAAATTGCAGAAAATTACTTGAAAGAGTTCCATAAATTAGAGCATTTTCGCGGCTAATTATAATTATCTTACATTTGCGTAGTTACATCACTATTGAAGCGATGTAAGTAAAGTGATGTAAGTATGATTTCTTTATCTGTAATCTTATAAAGATATCATTCTAAGGATATAATAGTTCAACTATTCACTAAAACTTGGCTTTATAATTGGCAAGTTGGGATTCATAAAGTAAATCTTCTACTCAATTAGAAAGAATATAATATTAATAAACTAGATTATAAAATAATAGTATAACTTTTGGGAGTTAATAAACAATGGTTGATTATTCTATTGGTGTATTTGCAAATTCCATACACCCCAACAAATTTGGATCAAGTAGGAATATATATTATCTATCCAAAGCTTTAGAGAAGAAAGGCTGCCATATAATAGTTTTCTGCCCAGATAATCCATCTAACAGGGAAATAGATCTTAACAAAATTTATGTACCGGAGAAAAGATCTCATTTCATTCCAAGTATTATACCTCAGTCATTTAAAGTTGCGGAAAAGGCAAGAGAAATGGAAAATGAATTCGATATATTCCACTCTAATTCTTGTTTTGGGTTCCCATATGCACATCGTCGAAATAAGCCTTTTGTAGTGCATATGAGGTCAATTTCATTAAAACCATTAAAATCATTAAATATATTAATGTCGAATGATTTTTTAATGGCTTTGCGTCATCATGAACTAGTATACCAAGCAATAATGGGAGTGATTGAAAGATATTCTACTAAGAATTCTGATTTAGTCTTTTGCAATTCTAGAGAAACTTCAATAGAGGCAGAAAATATTTGTAAAATGAAACCTAACAAAATAAAAGAAGTATACAATGGTATAGATACAAATTTCTTTCTTAAAGGAAATGGTGAAAATATAAGGAAAATCTACGGTTTAGGAAATAAAAGAGTATTACTTTGTGTTATTCGGCTCGATGTGGTTAAAGGAATAGATAGGTTGCTTTCAGCAATGAAAATTATTGTGGAAAAACGAAAAGATATTGTATTACTACTTGTAGGTGGGGGGAAATTAGAAAATGATGTTAGAAATGATATTATTAGAAGAGGACTTTCTAAAAGCGTAATTTTGACTGGGCATATTAATGATGATCACTTAGCTGATTTTTACAGTTCTGCAGATTTGTTTGTCTATCCTTATTCTCCAGGAACAACTTTATTGGAAGCGATGGCAGCATCAAAACCATTTGTCCTTTTTTATAAATCTAAAGATGTTCCTCCAGGAGTTCCATTAGAGAGAATTTCAAAAAAGAAAATAGGTAAGATTATAAAAGACGACAGCGTGGCTGTTTTTGCTGAAGAAATTATTAATCAACTAGATGATAATGAATGGCTATTGAAACAAGGGCAAAAGGGATTTTTATTTGTTAATGACGAGTTGAGCTGGAGTAATATCGCGGATGAGGTTATACAACATTACGAAAAAATTATATGAATCAACTCTTTGCTGTTTTGTGTGGGTTGAAAATAATCACCTAGTTGAAAAGTGACTACGTCGAATAGATAAATATCGGTCTTGAATACGTTTTTCCAGACAAAAGGTGTTCAAACATTACTCATATTCAGGAAGTGATTACAAATTACCCACTCGAAATAGCGAAGATCCATATTCTGTATTTATATCACCAGGATATTCGCTATATATTACATACTTGCCATTTGCCTTTTGGTGCACCTATCTCCAAGCCCGAAATAACTTCACTTATCGAGCATGTACATTTTGCCATCAACTACAGTTTTTTTTGTCATTGATTTGTCTGCTTTGACGTTTCCTCTTTTCATTAGAATATGATTTATCTCAATATAATTAAAAAGTCTCAGAAAGTGAGATATCAACAAGTTTACTTGAAAGGCAAAATCTGACATTCAGGTGTTTCAAAACATCAATTGTATAAAAATGGGCGATCCGTTCATTAAATATATATATAATTCCTACATTTAAAGTGTAACTCTAAAATTTATAATAAAGTCCACCGAGACATTATGTAAACATTTTTTGTGTATGTTTCTTTAATTACGCTCAATGAGGAAGTATCATGAAGATCTTATCAGTTATTGGCGCTCGTCCCCAATTCGTAAAATGTGGCCCTCTTTCTAGAATTCTAAGAAAAGAACATGATGAAATTTTGGTTCATACAGGTCAGCATTATAATTCTGAAATGTCTGATGTATTTTTTAAAGAATTGAACATTCCCCAACCAGATTACAACTTGGGAATTGGGTCTGGATCTCATGGAGAACAAACAAGTAAAATGCTCTTTGAGATTGAAAGAATCCTTATAAAAGAAAACCCGGATCTTGTTCTTGTTTATGGAGATACTAATTCGACTCTAGCAGGAGCTCTCGCAGCATCCAAGCTGCATCTCAAGGTGGCACATGTAGAAGCTGGTCTCCGTTCTTTCGATCGAAGTATGCCTGAAGAGATAAATAGAGTGATCACAGATCATATCTCGAATTTTCTGTTCTGTCCAACCAATACTGCTGTAGTGAACCTCAAAAAAGAAGGAATAACCTCAGATATATATAATGTGGGAGATGTAATGCTGGATGTCCTCATGTACAACCAGAAGATTGCAGAAAAGAAATCCACAGTTTTAGAGGATTTGGGTCTAATATCGAAAGAGTATATGGTTGCAACTGTTCACCGGCCTTCTAACACTGACAGCTTTGAAAATTTATCTTCTATAGTAAAAGCCCTCTGCACTACAGGTTGGCCTGTTGTGTTTCCAGTGCATCCAAGAACTGAAAAGTACCTGATGCAGTATGGACTTTGGGAGAAAATGAATGGAAATATAAAAGCGATTCCTCCCCTTGGATATCTGGACATGCTAAAGCTTATGGCTCATGCAAGAAAGATACTCACGGATTCAGGTGGGGTACAGAAGGAGGCGTATATGCTCAGGGTGCCTTGCATAACTCTGAGGGAGAATACCGAGTGGATTGAGACTGTAGAAGATGGATGGAATGTGCTTGTTGGTGCGAATTACGAGAAAATTAAAGGCGCTATTTTAAGCTTTGAAGGCGCTGAATTAAAAGGTGATGTTTTTGGAACTGGGCATGCATGTGTAAGTATTTATGAAATTTTAAAAAAGATGTGATTTTTTTGTCTGACCTTCGCAAATTTGTATCAGATGTTGGTGTTACGTTTATAGCTTCTGCTATAGGTATGCTTTTAGGATTTCCTATAACCGTGATCTTGGGAAGATATTTGGGAGCCGACGATCTGGGCCTTTATCGAATTGTGAACACTATCTTTGGAACAATTATGCTTTTTGTCACCATTGGGATTCCTGCAGCTATTATAAAATATGTGGCTGAATTTCGTGGTAATGACGAAAAACTCGAACAAATTGTTTCCGCAGGTTTGATTACATCTATTTTATTGGGTCTCATTTCGTTTGTTTCTATTTATCTGAGTGCTGGTCTATTTGCGAATTTTTTTCATATGCCTGAGCTTTCAGGCCTGCTGAAGATTCTTGCTTTTGCATTCCCGTTTTCTATTGTTACTAACATGCTTCTTGGGCTTCTTAATGGATTAAGAGAAATGACTAAAAATGCATGGATTTCTATAATTCAAAGTGCATCTATGCTGGTTCTTACATTTCTCTTAGTTTTTAATTACGGTGTCAACGGCGCAGTTGTGGGGATTGTATTTTCGTATATCCTGTCTACACTGCTTTTGATATTTGTTCAGAAGATTTCTAACCTGACATTTTCTAATTTTTTTGATAATTCGATTCAGCTTATTAATTTTGGTTCAAAAACAGTACTTTCCAATGCAATCAATCTTATTAATTATCAGGCAGATATACTGATGATTGGTTACTTTATGACCAAAACTGATGTTGGAGTTTACAGCATTGCAGTTATGTTTGCTAAACTGATCTGGATTCTCCCGGATTCGATTCAGAGAATCACCTTTCCTTTGATCTCTGAATATCATGCAAAAAAAATGAATGAATCAATACACATTTTGGTTGATAAGTGCATGAAATATAGTTGCCTCTTTTTAGTTTTTTGTACTACTTTTTTTATCTTTTTTGGAAACAAGGTTATATCTCTTGTCTTTGGGGCTGAGTTTGAACACTCATACTTTCCTTTAATTATTCTGCTTATTGGAACTGTTTTATATGGAGTTACTAAATCAGTAGGTTCTATTTTTGCCAGCGTCGGAAAAGTTACTCTTGTCTATAAAATCCCCTTGGTTTCAGCCATTTCAAATATCATCTTAAATTATGTGTTGATACCTGTTTATGGAATAAATGGAGCTGCAGTAGCAACAACTATTTCTTTTGTTGTTTCAACAGCTTTGATGATACATTATATGAAAATTTTAATTAATCTAAAAGTAGACTTCATTTGGTACATTAAAGTGTTATGTTTGACTGGGTTTTTACTCTGCTTTTACTTAATTTCAAAAAATTTAATTAACAATATGTTGTTAGGATTAATTTTAATGATTATAGAATTAATATTATTTGTTGCATATTTTGTACCCAATCAGGATAGAAATAACTTATTTCATTTATTTGAGATATTTCACTTTCCGCAAATATCTCAAAAAAACTGATATTTTTTTCCATTCGAAAAATAAATATATAAATCTGATAAATTATTGTACTATATATTCATTTTTTGAAGATATCTGTGATAAATTAGGTGTATAAGTCGATTAATTCTTTTGCTATTGCTCTGAAATCATGTAGTTTTTCAACATATCTTCGTCCTTGAGTTCCAAGTTCAATTCTTTGTTCTGGATTTTCTATAAGTTTAATTAAGTTCGCATATATTGATTCCGAGGTTGTATTTAATATAGGTAATTCAGGATGCATCTCTAATAAATCTTGTCGAATATAACATAAGACTGGTCTGCCAATACACATTCCTTCAATTGAAAATACTCCATACCATCCGAGGATGAGTTGATCTACTATGATATCAGATAATCTGATTTGTTTCAGTACTTCATCATGAGATACATTTTCGAGCAGGATAAATTCAATATTATACCCTTCTGTTTTTAATTTCTCGATCGCCTGTAACACATATTCAGTGCCCTTTAAACTTCTTTTACTGGGTGCATGAAGTATTCTCAACTTATGAGCTTGTTGATTTGGTTCTACAGAAATGTATTTTTTTGTGTCTATTGGGTTTGGTAGCCAGATGGAATTAGGAACGAAAGCTAAGAGATCAGGAGTAGATACAACACATTTATCTGCAAAATATTTCTGAAGAAGTGGTTGTTTTTTGTTTCTTATTTCAGATCCGTGATAGTGCATAATTACTTTTTTACCTAAGGCTTTCCAAATAATTAAATCTAGACCCATTGGATGCAAGGAAGAAATGTGGAAATGAAGTATGTCATATTGAAAACTTATTTTTACAAAATTATATAATATGTTTATTTTTTTTGAGATTTTACCATGTGATGAAAAAGAGATATCAACTCCATATTTAAATTTGTGTTCACCAAATGATAGCACCTCACTTTTATATCCAAATATACGCTGTCCATCTCTTAGATTTTGAGGCACACCAGCGATATCGCCAATATGTAATATTCTGATTTTTTCAGAATTAATTCTTACTATTTTACCACTTCGCTTTAATACACTTTAGTTATTTCTATATTATGTTTAATAAATAAATTGAATAAATATATAAATAATTCGGTATTGAAATTCTCCAAAAAGAATTTGCTATTTTTATAAGTAAGAACTTAAAAAATATAATTTTTTATATTTTTATCTAACTGTCAAAGTCAGGTTACATAATAGGCATTGTTATCAATAGGACTTACGCGGTTGAGCTGAAAAACCAGAGGTGTAAAACCTACAACTGTTTAAACTATAAATTTAACAGCAAAGTCTATTGCTCTTGATTTTGAACCTCAAGTGCGTAAGTCCTAATCAAATGTTATTGAAAAATACCCAATTTTGAGTTTTGAGATTAGCTCATTAATGAAAATCAAAAAGCCTCTTTTATTAATCATTCAGCCAAAGCTTACTTTCTTAGTAATCTCTTTATTCTCCAGTTTGTCTCCATTTTTCTTCCTCAAATAATGCGGCAAATACCCACCAGGGGAAATTCGGCACGCAAGATCCACACTTATTTGAAGAAGCCTTCCTGAAGATACATAAATCTGCGGGACCCGTGAGAAAAAATATTTTGCGCTCGATTGGCATCGTTTTTTAGGAAAATATTTATCTTATATTTTTGGAGTCATTTTATTTATTCCTCTATCTCAGGGATTATTTTTAGAGCCTATTAGTTCAATAATATAACGTTATTTCCCTCTTGTTAAAGATTCCTCCAATGCTGCTACTTCTCAACCATTATTATATTATTATTCCAGTTTAAATAAATTTATATAGTTGTTCACAGATCTCTTTTTAAAAAAACAACTTTGTAATTTCTGTTAAGTAGTTCTGCTGTCATTCAGATTAAGCGGCGGTTAAAGTATCAATCACAAACTCACTAAAAAATTTGCATGATCAGCTTAGGGGGTCATCCAAAATGAGCAACGAGCCATATATGGGAAACAACGCTCAGTGCACGGCTAAGAAAAAAGAACATCCTTGCAAGAGGGGCACAGCCCCTCAAAATATTACTGTTGTTCTTCCTGCCTACAATGAAGAAGTTTCCATCGGAAGTATAGTCCTCCTTGCCAGATTTTATGCAGACAACGTAATTGTTGTTGACGACGGCAGCTCAGACCGAACAGCTGAAGTTGCCAGGAAAGCAGGCGCAGAAGTAATCGTCCACGAAGTTAATACGGGAAAAGGCGGTGCTCTTAAAACCGGTTTTGCAGCCGCAGAAGGTGCCGACATTATAGTTACCATGGACTCGGATGGCCAGCATAACCCTGCCGACATCTCGAAGCTGGTCGCCCCTATCCTTAAAGGCGAAGCCGACATGGTCAACGGTAGCCGATACCTCCACGGCCTTGGCAAGAATACTCCCATCTACCGCCGTGTCGGCCAGACAATTCTTGACAGATTCACAAACCTGAATTCAGGCCTCAAGATTACAGATTCCCAGAGCGGCTTCCGCGCTTTTGCAGCCTCTACAAAAGATATTTTCCGCTTCAGTGCCCAGGGAATGGCAATAGAAAGTGAAATGCTTGCAGATGCAGGCAAATCAGGCCTTCGCATAGTAGAAGTTGAAATCGGAGTCCGGTACGACGTTGACTGTTCAACAGTAAATCCGATCAAGCACGGTTTCGATGTCCTTGTTATGATCTTAAAGGATATCGAGTTCAACAGACCCCTTTACTACTTGACAGTCCCAGGCCTCTCTCTTGGAGTCGGTGGTCTCTACATGGGTGCTCGCTTCCTGCGAGAATTTGCAATTGGAGGAGTTCTGCAGTTTGGTCCTACTATGCTCATGGTCCTGTTCATAGTTGTAGGGAGTTTTATGGCTCTGACAGGGATCCTGCTGCATTCGATATCTGCAATCATGAGGGAAGCGAGGAGGGCGTAATTGGTAGTTTTTATGTTTTCTTTGTATTGATTTCAAAATCTCTACCCTCAAACTTTTAATCTTTTAAAAAGTGATTTTATGAACTTAATAAAAGGAAAAAGAATATTAATTACAGGCGGTACAGGCTCTTTTGGGAACGCTTTTATCGATTTTTCAAAAGATTGTGATATAAAATTCGTTGTTTTCAGCAGGGATGAAAAAAAGCAGCATGATATGTTTGTTGAAAGAAACGATAATAATATTGAGTATGTTGTAGGTGATATCCGAGATAAGAGTCGAGTTTTGAAGCATTTCAAAGATATAGATTATGTAATGCATGCTGCTGCTTTGAAGCATGTCCCAACAGGTGAACAGTTTCCTGAAGAAGTTATTAACACCAATGTTCTCGGTACAAAAAATGTTATCGAAGCTGCCGAAGAGTGTGGCGTTGAAAAAATTATAAACTTGAGCACTGACAAGGCCGTCTATCCCATCAATGCTTATGGAATGAGTAAAGCTCTTGCTGAGAAATTAATGAGTGCTCACAAAGGAAATACTGTTTGTGTAAGCCTTAGATATGGTAATGTTATTGGCTCAAGAGGCTCTGTAATTCCTCTATTCATTGACAAAGTTCAAAATAATTTGCCTTTGACTATAACTAATGAAAGCATGACCAGATTCTTACTTCCCCTGAGTCATGCAGTAGCTCTCTCAAAAAAATGTTTAGGAATCGGGCAAAGTGGGGATCTGTTCGTTATAAGGCCTCCTGCAGCTACCATCAAAACGGTTGTAAAGGCACTCGAATTACACTATGGAAAAATGTTTGAGAAACAAATTATAGGAATTCGTCCCGGAGAGAAAATGGACGAAACTCTTCTTACGCCTGAAGAACTCTGTAGGGCAAAAACATTTACTGATGATGGTATCGAGTATATGAAGATTCCAAGGCTCGATGGGAATATTGGAGACTATTTCTACCATGGAAAGGATTGCAAAATCGCTGAACCTTTCACTTCCGCAAATACTACTATACTGAATGCAGAAGAAGCTCTGAAGTTAATTAAAGAAGCAGAGCTCTTGTGACGGTGTATTGGCATGAAGGTTGGGATTACCGGAGCAAATGGATTCATAGGCGCACATTTAAAAAGTGCTTTGGAAAATCCACTTATTTTTCAGGGAGACCTTAATGATATAACTCAGGTAAGGGGATTTGTCCGGGAATGTGACCGGATTTATCATCTGGCAGGTAAAAACAGGGCTGACTGTGGAGAAATTTTAAAGAACAACATTGTTTCAACAGCCAACATAATTCTTGCAATGAAATTAGAAAGTAGATTCCCTGAAATTATCTTTGCTTCATCCCAGCAGACTATCTGGAATCCTGATTCTGAATATGGTTTTACAAAAATTTTGGAAGAAGAAATCCTCAAAAAGGCTACTAAATGGTGTATCTTCAGGATTCCGAATGTTTATGGACCAGGCTGCAGGCCTTTCTATAATTCTGTTGTAGCTACATTTTGTTATCAACTTTCTAAAGGGCAGCAGGTAACTATTCATGATCCTTCTGTCCAAAGAGAGTTTATTTACATTGATGATTTGATTCAGGAATTTTTAAATCCTGAATTTAACTCTTACAAATCTCCTGAAGGGGAAACTCTGTCTATTGGCGAAATCTACTCCTTGCTGACAGATCGCTTTGGCGAACATGAAAAACTGAAGGTTTGTTTTGACTTTTACAGGCGGGTAGGCTAATGTATCCGGTTCATAAAAATGAAACAGGAAGTTTTCAGGAACTTGCAAGGACAAATGACGTAAAATTTGGGCAATTGAGCCACTTAGTTATTTCTCCAGGCTGCTGGCGTGGAAATCACTATCATACAAGAAAAGAGGAGTGGTTCTGCTGCCTTCATGGAAAATGTGAGCTAAAGTTGACAAACGTCAATACTAAAGTTTCAAGATCTATCATACTTGACGATATTAATCGCGAATTTGTCAAAGTTGATCCTTTCGAGAATCACATAATTACTAACAGAGATTCTGAAGAAGATTGTGAGTTATTGATAATAATAAGTGAGGAATTCAACGAAAAGAACCCTGATACTTTCAAACCACAGGATTTGTGAGATTATGAATAACTTAAAAGTGATGACGATCCTTGGAACAAGGCCAGAAATTATCCGCCTTTCAGAGACTATTAAAAAATTAGACAAATTTGTTGATCATATTCTAGTACATACCAACCAGAATTACGATTATGAATTAAATCAAATTTTTTTTGACGAATTGCAGCTCAGGAAACCGGATTATGTTTTGAGTGTAAAAAGTAGCTCTGTCGGAGGGCAAATTGGGAACATTCTGGCACAAACGGAACAGGTCATGTTAAAAGAAAAACCTGATGCATTACTTATCCTCGGAGATACGAATAGTGCTCTCTCTTGCATTGTCGCTAAAAGATTAAAAATTCCCATATTCCACATGGAAGCCGGGAATAGGTGTTTTGATGACAGAGTGCCTGAAGAAATAAACCGAAGGATTGTAGATCATACATCTGATATTAATCTTCCTTACACGGAACACGCTCGAAGGAACCTATTAAGAGAAGGTTTGAGTCCTGACAGTATTTACGTTACAGGCTCTCCAATGGCTGAAGTCCTTAAAGCGAACTTCCAAAAAATAGAGAACTCTCATGTTCTTGATGAACTGAATCTTGAGAAAGGGAAATATTTTCTTGTAAGTATTCACAGGGAAGAAAATGTGGATAACCTTGTTAATTTAAAAATGATTCTTAATGCTCTTGAATCCATAGCTAGCAAGTATGGATATCAGTTGATAATCTCAACTCATCCTAGGACAAGGAGCCGTATCAGTGAACTGAATATTAAGATAAGTAACCTCTTTAATTTCCACAAACCTTTCGGGATGTTTGATTTTGTAAAGCTTCAAAAGAATGCTTATTGTGTCCTCTCTGATAGTGGAACTATTCATGAAGACGCCGGAATAATGGGAATTCCTGCATTAGTTGTCAGAGAAAGCTCTGAAAGACCTGAAGCCTTTGATACTGGGAATGTTATTTTGACAGGTGTTGATCCTCGAATAATACTAACATCGATTGAGATTGTTAAAAAACAGGTTGAAGACAATATTAAATTCAGAAATCCTTCGGACTACCAGGAAGAGAACGTTTCTGATAAAGTAGTTCGATTAGTTGTGGGGTTAAATAAAATTGTTCCTAAGAAAAAATATTATTTGTAATCATAAGTATCAGATTTTGTTGTTATAATTTTTAGTTTTGAAAATTAAATTTAGGGTGTGAGGATTATGAAAATATTAGTCATTCAAGAGACGGATTGGATCAAAAGAGGTCCTCATACTCAACATCATCTTATGGACCGAATGGCTTTAAAAGGTCACGAAATTCATGTAATTGATTACGAATATCTTTGGAAAGAAAATCCAGATAAAAAACTTTTTACTAGTAGATATATATTCAAAGATGCCTACAGAACATTAAAAAATTCTAACATAACTCTCATTAGGCCTGGAATGATAAAAATTTCTGGCCTAGATATGGCTTCCATATTATACTTCCATAGTAAAGAAATAAAAAAACAAGTATTGGAATTTAAACCCGAGATAATAATAGCATTTGGAATTCTCAATGCATATATAGGGATGCACTACGCTAAAAAAAGCAATATTCCATTTGTCTATTATCTTTTGGATCACTTACATAGTCTTCTTCCAAACAAAGATTTTCAAAAAATGGCTAAACAATTTGAAAAAATGAATATTATGAATGCTGACCGGATTTTAGTTCTTAATCAGGGGCTAAAAGACTATGTAAAAGACATGGGAGGAGACATAAATAGGATTTCAGTCATTACTTCTGGGGTCGATTTTGAAAAATTCAATCTGCAAGTAGATGGTTCATCGATCAGAGAAAAATATGGAATTAAAGAAGATGATATCTTATTATTCTTTATGGGATGGATATACGACTTCTCAGGGATGAAGGAAGTTGCAGAAAGTCTTTCTACCACTAACAATGAAAATATTAAATTAATGATAGTTGGTGATGGGGATCTCTATGAACCGTTAATGAAAATGAAATCTGAAAGACATTTAGATGGAAAATTGATACTAACAGGAAAAGTCCCATTTGAAGAAATTCCCAAACACATTGCTGCTGCTGATATATGTCTTTTGCCAGCTTACAAGAATGAAATTATGATGAATATAGTTCCAATTAAAATATATGAGTATATGGCTATGGGAAAGCCCGTCATTACTACGAACCTTCCTGGTATACAGAAGGAGTTTGGAGAAGGCAAGGGAATTGTATATATTGAAAGACCTGAAGCTGTTTTTGAGAAAACATTTGAATTAATCGAAAATGGTCTACAAGAATCTGGATATAATGCCAGAAGGTTTGTGGAGAATTATGAATGGAATAGTATTGTATCTGATTTTGAGAAAATATTGGAGAGATTAAAGTGAATATATTGCAGGTCACAAACTTTTTTAAACCTTCATGGGAAGCAGGAGGTCCTGCAAGAGTAACTTACGAAATCTCAAAAACTCTAGCTTCAAAGGGTCACAAAGTAACCGTTTACACAAGTGATGGGTTTAAATCAAGACTCGATGTCGAAAAGAACAAACCTGTTGATGTCGATGGAATAAAAGTATATTATTTTAAGAATTTATCGACTTATTTCTCGCAAAAATTAATTTTTCCAATTCTTTACTATCTGCCAGTAATAGTAAGAAAAAACATAAAGAATTTTGATATTATTCATATCCATGAGCATAGAACATTTCTTGCAGTCATTATCCATTATTATGCTAAAAAACAGAAAATTCCCTATATTATTCATGCTCATGGATCTGTATTACCTTTCTTCCAAAATCAAAAACTCAAAAAAGCTTTTGATTTTATTGTGGGGAATAAAATTCTAAAAGATGCGTCAAAAGTAATTGCACTAACTTACGCAGAACGGGAACAATTTATAAAAATGAGTATAGATGAAGATAAAATTGAGATAGTACCAAACGGTATTGATTTTTCTATTTATGAGAACTTGCCAGAGCGAGGTTTATTTAGAAGTAAATATGGAATTAATAAAAATGAAAAAGTTATTCTCTATCTTGGAAGGATACACAGGATAAAAGGTGTTGATTTACTTGTAGAGGCTTTTTCAGATTTAGCGAATAAAATCGAGAATATCAAACTCGTAATTGCCGGACCTGACGATGGATTTTTATCAACATTAAAAGCACAAATAGAGCACTTAAGGATTGGCGATAAGATCTTATTTACAGGGCCATTGTATGAAATAGACAAGTTGGAGGCTTACGTTGATGCTGATGTGTATGTTTTACCTTCTATCTATGAGGCATTTCCTGTAACTGTTCTTGAAGCTTGTGCTTGTGGTGTTCCAGTCATTGTTACTGATAGATGTGGTATTGCAGATCTTGTTAGTGGTAGGGTCGGATTTGTAGTAAAATATGATAAATACATTTTGCAGGACACGATATTTAAAGTTCTTTGTGATGAGAAATTAAGGAAAGAATTTGGATCAATAGGTAGGGATGTGGTAAAAGAAGAATTTAATTGGATTGACTTGGTTGGCCGATTGGAATTGATTTACGAAACTATAGAAGTTAGGGGTGAAACGAAATGAGGGTCATAACATTACAAGTCAAAAATCAAGAAAAAATATTTGGGGGAGCGTACCAAAAATATATGGAACTTATAGACGGATTTCTATCCATAGGTTGGGAAGTTCATCACATATCTCCGAGGGAATTTTCTAATATAAGGCATAGAAATCTAATACATCACGGATTTTTAGATTTATCAATAGGCCCTAACTTTGCATCATTTTTTATTCAAACATTTTTCATAATATTATGTTTCCGACAAAAACAAAATATAGACGCGGTAGTTACCTTTTCACCGGTAGAAGGGTTAATTGGGATTATTTTTAAGGTTTTTAGTAGAAAAACTAAATTAATTGTGGCATTTCATGGTGATTCGATATCTGGGATAGAACTTGGAATCAAAAACAAAATAAAAAGAGATATTTATAAAAAATTCTTAAAAGGTATAGAAGAACTTGTTATAATAAAATCAGATCTTGTTATTTTTGTTTCAGAATATGACAGAAAAAATATCTTGAAAAGATATAAAATTAAAAATATCAATGCTATAAAAGTAATTTATAATAATATTAATACACCCAGAATTAAAAAACTGAATGAAGATAATGCTCTAAATTTTAGAAAGGATAAAAAAGTAATCGGATTTGTAGGTAATCTTTATGAAAATGGCAAAGGTTTGAAATATTTAATAGAAGCTTTTTATAATGTTAAACAAATAATCCCAAATTCAACATTAGTTCTTATGGGCACTGGTCCAGATTTACAAAAATTAAAAACATTAACTTCAAGTCTTAATTTAGATAAAGATATTACGTTTTTAGGTTTTAAAGAAAATCCTTTATGTTATATGAAAAGTTTTAATTTGATGGTTCTTCCATCACTTCATGAAGCGTTTCCTCTTGTAATACTGGAAGCTCTTTATATTAAAATTCCAGTAATCGGATCTAGGGTTGGAGGTATACCTGAAATTCTTAAATATGATGAACTGTTGTTCGAATCAAGAGATGTATCTGAATTAACTTCAAAAATATTGTTGTTGCTTCAAGATGAGAAGGAATACAAAAAGGCATTAGAATTGTGTGAAGAACGTAGGAAAGAATTTATGTTTGATTGGCAAGAGAGGATGACAAACGAAATAAATGATATATGCCGCTTGAACTAATAATTAATAAACCTGCAACGAAATAACTTATTCAATTCTCAATTTTCTTTTGAGTTTACTTCAAAAATTCCATTTCTATCTATTTAAAGGCGTAAATGACAGCATGAACATTTATATTACTCTTCACCTCTCTTAAATGAATTTCAGCCTGTGTTGGCAATATTAGTTTAACAAAGGTAGTAACTATAAAATTATGTAAAATCTTTAGAGTTAGAGGTAAATTATGAAAATAGTTCACATTATGAACTGGTATGTTCCTGAAATGGGTTACCAAGAAAATTTCCTACCGGCTGAACAAAAAAAGTTAGGAGTTGATGTTGAGATTATAACTTCCGATAGGGTACCTAAATATAAGGGATACGAACAGAGCGTTGGTAGCATAATTGGTGAACGTATAATCGGAACTGGTATTTTTGAAGAAAACAATGTGAGAATTTATAGGTTACCCTCTCTTTTTGAAACTGAAATGAACGGTCAGATATTATTAAAAGGCTTAATAAAGAAATTGAAACAATTAAAGCCGGATATTGTACAAGCGCATGGTGCTTTTTCACCTTTAACTCTTCAAGTAATTCTTTGCAGTAAATATCTAAATTATAGGGTGTTTGTTGATGATCATTCACATAAGGTTAATTTTTGTATAGATTCATTGTCCAAGCAAGTATATTTAACATTAACTAAAATTTTCTACCTTTTCTATGGAAAGCGCGTTTGTCTCTGGATGCCTGTCACTCATTCATCAAAACAAATTTTACAATTTATATTAAAAATTCCCGATGAAAAAATTGCACTATTACCACTAGGAGCAGACACATCTAGGTTCAAAAAATCAATGGAATTAAGAAGAATTGGAAGAAATGAGATTAGGATAAAAGATGATAGCTTCGTAATTATCTCGAGTGGAAAATTTGATGAATGCAAAGATATTCATTTTTTGATTGAGGCATTTGAGAAGGTTATTGAAGAATATCCCAATATCTATTTGTTATTACTAGGAAATGGTCCTGAAGAGTACATGATGAAATTAACAAATATGATAAACTTTGCAGGATTGAATAGAAATGTCATATTCAAAAATTTTGTTACGAATTCAGAACTATCTAATTACTATAACGCTGCAGATATAGGAGTTTGGCCAGGAGATCCTTCAATCACAGTTATAGAAGCTGTTGCAACGGGATTACCGGTTATTGTTCCAGAAGATGATCCCGCATACCAAGTTTTAGTTGAAGGTAATGCATCTATTTGTTTTGAAAGGGGAAATATTGACTCTCTTTCAACAGCCATCTTAAAATTGATAAAAAATAAGAATATGAGGTACAAACTGATTGAAAATAGTTTAAATCTTGTTGAGGAAACCTTATCATGGAACAAAGTCGCAGCTAAATCAATCTCAATTTACTCATCAAGGGGATATAAGAATGCTTTCAAGAATTAATCTATATATGTTTAGTCTTCTTTTGACCCTATTAGGTGTGATAGGTTTTATCATCAGTGCTAAAGAGTTAATTCACGTTTCTGGTTTGTTACTACTGAGTATATTGTTCATGATCATCCCTGCAACGCTTATCGCTTTAAATTGGGATACCTGTCATTTAACAAAGATTCAATCACTATCTTTAGTAATCATCCCATTAATTTTTCTAAACTATATTTATCATATTGTAATGGTGTTGCCCGTAGGCTTTTCGGATGTTCATTTTCATATCCTTCAATGCCTAAGACTAGTTAATGTAGATGGGGTAATACAATTTTCAGAACGGCTTTCTTTTAATTTTGTGAGTTTATATCTAGTATTCTATTTCTTGATGGCAGCTAGCAATTTAGATATATCCACCTTGGCATCGCTTATACCCCCAATTTTCAATTTAATTTTAATATTTACAGTATACTTACTTGTCAATAAACTTCATTCACATGAAATTGCTTTGATTGCCATGATGCTTTATGGGTGGGAAAACCAGGTGCTTCTTTTTGGTCATGAGATGCGAACGCAAACTTTGGGTGTATTGCTATTGTTTATAGCATTAGTTTTTGAATTCTCAAACTTTAAAAAGTTGATTCCTAATACTATTTTAATAATAATTCTTTTTTCTAGTGTAATGACATCGTTTGTTTCTGTCTTCTCCACGTATATCATATTTTTAGTTATGTTGGTAACTTCTATAATATTATATTTTGTATTAAAATGGCCAGAAAATGTCAGTCGTATAACATGGAGATTCCTTGGATTATACACAATAACTTTTATGTCTTATATTATGTATATCAGCGGAGGATTCGAATATATAATTGACTCTATTGTAATACTATATAATCAAATGACGGCAAATGTTGAAGCTACTGAATTTAGCGGAAGTCAATTAGTTCAATCGACAGGTCAAACAATGTATGGCGATTTTGTTAAAATTTCAACTTACGTATTTTGGAGTTTGTTTTTACTATTTTCAATATTTTATGCAGCGATGATTATTAATAAGAAAAAATCGGCTAATTTAAAGTTCTTTGTAAGCTTTAGTATTTTATTGTTTTATACATTTTTTAACACCTTCTTTGAAGGAGTCCTTTCTGCAGGAAGATTATATACAATTGCATTTACAGTAATTGCTACAGTAATAGCGTTTGGTCTATTCAAATTACAGGATATTACCAAAAAAACGCAGTTCAAATATACAGGTAAAATTTTAGCTATTTCATTAATTCTAGTTTTTGTAATTTCATCAACTGTAAAACTTCCAAATTATATAATAGGCGAAACGAATCCTATCAGGTCAGAAGCACTCATAGATTCGGTTTCTTATTGGGATTCGGACATACCTCAATATTCTGTAGGTGAATTTTTATCTTCATATGCTCCAAATCAATCCCTAATTATATACACATTCGTAGAAAATTACATTTTGCTGCAACAACGCATGAAAAATAGTATCGGACAAGGGAAATTATCAATACTTCATGATAAATTTCATGGAGAATGTTATACGTATCGCGACCAATTACCCGAATCTCAGATGTTTGAAGGATTAGATAAGATCTACTCGAATACAGATTATATAATTTTCAAAGAGAGGGTCGAAAAGTCATATTAATAATAAATCTGCTAAGTTTGGAAAAATCTGATGAACAAATCGATATTTTATAGTCTGTCATATCTTTTATAATGAAGGAAATCCAGCAAAATTTCATCTCAGTATCTTCAACATTGTACAGGGGTTTGTAACAAGTTTCAAAAATTAGATGGTTTTATGTTCATCACCCGATTTTTGTTCTGAGTTATCGAAATGAACACGCAATTATTATAGGCGTTCCAATAAATAATTAAGTCCTCAATCGAAAATCATATAATTCATGTAACTTATTTATATAATTACAGCCAAAAAATGACATCAAGATGTGAAGATTATTTTTCATATTGAAAGGATCCATTCTAAATACTTTTTTGTATTCGTCTCGAGCCTGATGCAGATTATTGCTTTTTACATATTTATGACCAACTGCAACATGAAAGATGGTTTTTTCTTTTGTGTTTAAATGGCTATACAGTTCAAATATACCTTTATTTTTTATTTTACCTAATACAACCATGTCTAATTCGTTTTTAGTCAATTTCTGTGCGAGAAATGTATATAACATTACTTCTTCTACCTTGGTGTTAGTGATATTCTCTGTGTGTACTCTCCATTTATACAATGGTTGTGGCAAGTTACTCACTTTATAATACTTTGCAAACCTCAGCCATAGTTCATAATCTTCTGAATATTTGAAAAGTTCGTTGTAATATCCCAATTCTTCCGAGATATTTTTCTTAAACATTACTGAGCCGTGTGTAAATGTATTCGATTTTAGTATATTCTTGCATGGATCCGATAAAGCAATTGTTTTGCTTAATATTTTCCCATTTTGATTTATAATATATTTACCAGTACCTAATAGAGCGACTTCTGGATAATTATCCAAATAGGTTGCCTGTAATTCAAGTCTGTTAGGTAAAGATATATCATCAGCGTCCATACGTGCTATATATTTTCCTTTTGCCAACTTCAGTCCATAATTTAATGATCGAACTAACCCCATATTATGATCTGTATTTATTAGTCTGATTCGCGGATCATTATATGAACTAATTATTTCTTTTGTTGAATCAGTTGATATATCGTTAACTATAATAAATTCGAAGTCAGTAAATGTCTGACTCAAGATACTATCTATTGCTTCTCTCAAGTATTTTTCACCATTATAAACTGGCATCAGAACGGTAATTTTAGAGATTTCATAGCTCATATTCTACTCCACTTTTTTGGAATTAAATCATCGGTATTAATCGAAAGATCGTTAAACCATTTACTAGGTGCAATAATTATCTTATCAGGATTCGTATTTAACCACGCACCCCACCAACTAAAAGAACTGTTTGCAATGATATTATGTTTACACATACTCATCAAACATATATCCTCATAATCTTTTGAACAGTAATTGTGCCTAACATAAGTTGTGGGTGCATCGGGTTTAATATTGCAGCATACCCATTCCGGATCGTCTGAAAAAATAAAAAAATGAGGGTTATCAATCTTTTCACGGATCATATCTATCGCCCTACAGTAATATTCAAGCCCACAAACTCCATGAAAACTGTTAGTTTTTGGATTAGATACATAATCACCCCTTCGCACATGAACACTCACAGATTCACAATCTTTAATTTGTTCTGCAATTTCCTGACTTGCCGAAGTAAGTGGATTTACAATACTAAATTCATTTCTGATAATATCCTCAATATCTGAAAAATATTTTTCACTTTGCCAATAACCCTCAAGATAAACATTATCTGGTAAACTAAGAATACTCTGTTGAAAACTAAATTTTTTTTCCTTGACGTACTCTATAGATTGTACATTGGGAATGTTCCGTATGATATGCTTGAAGATTTTTACAGCAGAGCCGTCCGAATGAAGTAATACGTGGGACAAATCCTTGGCTGTAGCAAAATTCTCAACAATATTAAAGTTATTAAGGCTATAGTTTCGAAGCTTATAATCTTTAAAACCCTGAATGTCAAGTTTTAGTTCAGTATTGTATTTATATGCCAAACGCCGCCCAACTGCATATTGAAACATCTGGTTACCAAGACCACCAATTAGTTTAACAATTATCATATTTCCTCCCATACAGTACCAATTGACAGTTTTTATTCCATCTTTAATCCCGTCTATTACCTCGGGAAAGACATAGGCATCATAAAAATAACTAAAAAATTCTATGGTTTTTCTGCATTAGCTTTTTTAATTTGCCGAAGTAATTCTTCAGTAACTTTTGATTTATTTTTGCGAATAAAGGGATTTTTGAACAGGATTTTCAGGATTGAGATTTTGAAACATTTCCTTAAATCGTATCGAAACTCTACCACATCATACCTCAAATCTACAAGCTAGTGTCACGAAAACTTAATTGTGGATCATCAATTTAAGGTCAAAACCATATCAGCTGATGGAATCTACCAAATAATATGTTCGATAATTAGGTTTTTACGATACTAGTGACATAAATTATTACGCCAGAGGTTTGACTGGAATGATGAATTGGAGGTTGTATCAGAAGCGTAAAGCATTTTCATATTTTTTCGCTTGTTAATTTTATATATAGATCTTCGTACTTTTTTGCAATTGCTTCCCAGGTAAAGGAATTTTTCCATGATTTATAGCCGTTATCCGAAAGAAACTGAAGTTTATCTTTATCATGATATATCCTTTCAAGGATTTCAACCGATTTTTTGACATCTGCTTTGACGAAACCATTTGCATATTTTAATGTTGGCAAAAGTTCACCACCATTTGTCCATTCAATAATCTCCTTAGAATTGCCTACATCTGTCGCTAAAAATGGAGTCTTTGAAGCCATAGCTTCAAACAGGACAATTGGAGAACATTCTATATTTGACGGAAAGAGAAAGAGATCTGCTTCGTGATATGCAGCAACAGTTTCCAGTCTTGAGAGGGATCTAACTACAACCCTTTTATCGGATAATATTGAAGAAGGGTTATATTTGTATAATTTTTCAGCCAAAAGACAACTTCTGGTACAACCACCAAAATTATTAGCCACTATCAAAAAAGTAGAGTTTTTTATTTTTGCATTTTTAAAAATGTTAATGGCTTCTTTATGTCCTTTCACACCTGTATGAGATCCAACATGTAATATCAGAAAATGACCATGTGGTATGTTTAGTTTTGATCTAATATCAATGTTGATATGCTGTTCAAATTCATCTTGTCCAGCTCCATTTGGAATGATTATGCTATTTTCAGCAGATCCGCACATCCGAGAGAAGTCGATATCTCGATATTCATTTGATAAATAAATACAAGAATCGTACTGTTTGAGCCAGTGCTTCATTTGCTCAAAATACTTCCCATATTCTGGCAAAAATAAACCAGAAAAGCCACAGGGAACAAGAACTTTTTTTGCGGAGATTTCATTTAATAAAGGTAACATCAGGTCAGTAGTCCATTGCTGTGCAGCATAATTCATTATGACATCAAAATCTGATTCAAGGAGAAACTTTTTGTAGCGTTTAAGTTCGCCTGAAAAACCTCGAACTGCGTTTCCAGAGATATTGAACTCTTCGATCTTGACGCCGCTATAAATCTTAAAATCTCTATCTGGTAACTTTGTTGTCGCCACTGTCACATCATGGCCCAGCAAAACTAACCTTTCCGAAATTTGGCGTACTACTTCCTGTGCACCCCCTACTGAAGGGTGATAGAATTCAACTGTATGTAAGATTTTCATCTTCTAATCCAACTTTTCATTTTTGAATGTACTGTTTTTATGCGAATCTTTGCATTTTCAGCTTGACTATGTAAGATTTTTTCGGCTTTAGCATGTAAAAGCAACTTTTTTGCCAAATCTGAATATTCTTTATGATTTAGATCACAGTCAGTATTTGCCCATGAAACAAATGATTTTAAAACATTGACTCTTTGATCCCAAAATGAAGGACTAAAAGCTCTTACACTTGCTTTGGGTTCATCCCTGTAAATTAATAATGGTTTTTTTATAAAAACAAAATTTGTAAATGCAGATGCACGTAACCACAGAGCATAATCTTCTACAGCTCTTAACTCTCTATCTTCTGGAAATCCTTTGCATTTTTCTACAATCTCTTTTTTAATCAAAACCGAGCTGCAAATTATATAATTACACTGGATAAGTAGAGAGAACGATATTAAATCTTCAGAAACATCTCCGTTAACTATTGTTCCTAAATGTCCTTGAGATGGCACATACCGTATTGCATCAGAGCAGACGGCATCGCATCCTGTTTTATTGACATGCTCAAATTGTTTCTCAAGCTTTTCCGGTAGCCATTCATCATCACTATCTAAAAAAGCTAACCATTCTCCTCGACTCACCCCGATCCCTCTATTACGAGGTGTCGCCGGAAGTCCAGTATGATCCACTTCCACCCATTTCACGCGGGAATCGTTTATCGACTCAACAACTTTTTTATCTGGCGTCCCATCAACGCCACAAACTATAACTTCTAAAGGAGGGAGTGTCTGCTCTAAAGCACTTTGAATAGCTTTCCCCAACGTTTGTTCACGGTTCCACGTTGGAATAATAACACTAACGTTAATCATCTTGCTCACATTTATTTACTTGAATTTTATATTCACTTATCCATACAGACAAGAGTTCCAGTTCACTTTGGGAAGAATCAACCAGATAATCTGAAAGAAAATCTTTCATTCTTTTTTCTGAATCAATTTGAGAAAGGTCAATATCATTTTTTCTTGCAATTATTTCAAAGTTATAGGTTCCTTTCCAAGAATTTTTCTTTGTTTCTAATATTTCAAATTCTAATTTTTTTAATATATTGCCTAATTGACTTACTGTCCAGCCCTCACAATGGACTGCCCAAGAGGCTTCATGTGAACCAAAAATATGTCTTAATGCAATAGTCTTAGAGCGAAGGCTTGAAAAAGGATTCAATACTGTAAAAGCTGTCCTCTGAAAATCTGGAACCTCTATATGGAGTATTCCCCCTGGCTTAAGCCAGAATCTCCACGTAGATATAAGTCCACAAGCCACAGGCCGAGTAAAATGCTCAAAAACATGATGAAGGCGCACTTCATCGATAGATGATGCTGGATAAGATAATCGAGTAATATCTGCGTGAATATCTGCTACAGACTTTTTTTGAACGCTATGTTCAGAAACTGGATAATCAATATTGATATAACCTTCAAGATACTTTTGTCCACAACCGAGATGAAGTTTCATAAACTAGTCTCCAGGTATTATTTATGCTGAAAATTGATAAATTTTCATAGTAACCTAAAAATCACCGAGTTTTGGAAAAAAATTCTATCACCATTTTACACACTCCAGTTTAACAACGAAGCCAAAATGCCGGTCTTCAAGTCAGCCAATAAGGAGAATTATTCAAAAAATCTTTAATTTCAAAATGCAATCTTAGCGTTTTAACGCCTTATTGGATAATCCATTTATCGAGTAAAGATTCAGCAAGATATGCGCCGCCTTGACCTGTAATTCCAGTCATTGATGCAACTTTGGACAACCCTTTCATCCCATTGTTTTTAGAACTTATCACAATATTTTGAATCAGAATTGGATTTACCAAATTCCCTTATACGGTTTATTTTTATAATCTCAGGCTGGTGCCGAGAATAATTGCAATCCTTATATTTTTACCATGTCCTTGCTGTGGGATTCTCTCCAACTTCCTTCCTTTTTAGTGAATTACACTCTACAATTATTTAAACTGTTTGGTTTGCGCTTATTTCTTGCCTATTTTGCTTTTTATCGTTCTCTCCTTTTTATTCAGAATCTTGTTTTTGTTTTCATGATAAAAATTCTTATAATGTTTTGCGATATAACTTTCACAAACCAAATTACATATGGGCATTCCACCCTAAACAGGTTGTCCAACAATTCAATTTTAGGGTAAGAGATGACAAAAAAGTATTATAAGACCTTTAAATTGAAAAAGAGGGAATTCTTTTATTACTGATAGTAATTGTCGGACCACCTCTAAAGGATAGGTATGCTAGCTGTTCTGGACTCCAAATATTTTTCGGAATCGTACTCCAAGTTTGACAGATCCTACTTTTTGGATTAGGTTAAGATATAAATAAGTCAAAAATTGTTATTTTTTATGCTATCTAAGAATTATGTTGGAAAATCGCTATACATGGTATTCGAAGTTGTGCATAAAATTCGTTAACCGATGACAAAAGTATAAGAAATTTGAAATGAGAAATAATTTCGGGATAAAACAATTTTTCCACATACTGGACTCAAATTCCTGCTCTTTAAATGGGTAAATTTGTATCACTTTAGAACCTTTTTTGAAATCGCCACATAATTAGAGTATTCAAAAATCTCTAAAAAAGGTTCGTAATCTCTTATTTGCAAGCCTTCTGGCATTATTTTTGCTAAAATAAATCCCCTTGAGACGAAGAGTTCATAAAAACTTAAAAGTGGTGTCCTGCTGTCGATGTTTGTTCCACCATATTCAAATTGCATGTAGTCAATAAAATCACAGTTAAGAAATTTACCTATTCCATTAAATACTTGTATTTCGTGTCCTTCAACGTCTACTTTCATAAAATCGATATGTTTAATTCCCTTTTGTTCGATGTATTCATCCAGTCTTTTAGTCTTAATAACCTCTTTTAGGTTTAGTTGAACGTCAAACATGTCTAAATTTCTCTTATACATGGATGCCATTCCACTACCCTCTCTGTCATAGTAAATTTCCGCAACCCCGGATTTATCAGAACATGCTACATTGTTCAAAACTATTCGCATATCCTCAAATCTACCAGAAAGTATCTCAAAACAATGCTTTGTAGGTTCAAATATAGTCACCCCTCCATATAATGCAACATTTATATATTTGTGATAATAATATTAATTTAGTTATGAGTTTGGAAATGTTTACCACTTCTGATATTGCCACGGCTATATGTCGTTCCTGTGACAAAAATGAGCAGTTGAGACTTCAAGCCTTATTATTGGTTAAAAATGGTTTGAGTCCAGCTAAAATTGCAGAAGATTTTTCAGTCCACCGTTCAACGGTTCATCGTTGGATAAAACGAGCTGAAAAAGAAGGTATGTTCAGTCTTAAATGTAAACCTGGTCGAGGAGTAAAGTCTTTTTTAACAGCAGAACAACTTTCTGAATTAAAGAAAGCACTCTCAAAGCCAATACCAGCAGACGATGGCTACTCTCGTGGTTGGCAAACAAAAGACGCAATTCAATTTGTCAAAGAGAAATTTAAAATATCTTATTCCAAATCAAGAATGAGACAAATTATTAAAAATTTTGGGTTTAGTAAAATTACATGTAGACCTAGATCAAAAAGGCGAAACGAGGCATTAACAAACGAATTTATAGCTGATATTCAAAAAAAAATTACTAAACCCTAATCATCTATTCGTCACCCACGATGAGAGTAGTTTTTGTGTGGATTCAAATAAATCAAAATGTTGGGCTATCAAAGGTTCAAAACCTATTAAATATACAAGTGGTTCAAAAGCCAAAATCAATATTGGAGGATTCTACACTGAAAATGGAGACTTTTATTGGTATGATTTAG
>Ga0074193_1000476_pt1 | contig 65950 bp, 51 predicted proteins | sample EPASupsiteHSE605_FD_64523 | JGI IMG/M metagenome (GOLD analysis project Ga0074193, IMG submission 64523) | Bioremediated contaminated groundwater from EPA Superfund site, New Mexico - Sample HSE6-05 | ecosystem: Environmental > Aquatic > Deep subsurface > Groundwater > Contaminated ...
TTTGCAATCTCAGTGTCCCCTTTTCCCTGATTTGCCAGTAGTAGAATACGTGCTCTGGTAAGAGATCTTGCATTTTTCAGTCCTTTTTTTATAAAGTTTGTAAGGAATTTCACTTCACTATTTTTAAAATTAATATTTAACATAAGATATAAAATGAACTTAAAGTATATAAGTGGCTCACAACTAAGTTGTCATGGTACTAGCTTCCGTTCCGGTTTGAATCAGGGACTCGGTTTTTATATAGAGAAAACTAATTTTCGGACATGGACATCGACAAACTTATGCAGAGACTTTTTGAACTTTATCCTGAAGGTTATACCGATGGTTTCAGAGACCCTTTTTTTGTACTAATTTCCACTGTGATGTCCCACAGGACCCGGGACGACGTAACTTATCCTGCAGCACGGAAGCTCTTTGATAGATTCTCAACCCCGGAAGAAATGATGGAGGCTGATGTTGGCGAGATTGAAACTTTTATAAAGGATGTAGGTTTTTACAGGGTCAAAGCGGGAAGAATAAAGGAAATTTCCGGAATTCTTCTGGAGAAATACAACGGTAGGGTTCCTGATGATATGGAATCTCTCCTTGAACTGCCTGGAGTTGGCCGAAAGACAGCGAATTGTGTGCTTGCTCATGCCTTTTTTAAAGATGCTCTTGCAGTAGATACTCATGTTCACAGGATTTCTAACAGGCTCGATCTGGTAGAGACAAAAGTTCCTGAAGAAACTGAAACTGAATTAAAAAAGATATTTCCACAGAGATACTGGAAACATATAAATCTCTTGCTTGTAAAATTAGGGCAAAATGTCTGCAGGCCTATTTCTCCCAGATGTGGAGCCTGCGTCCTGAATGATATGTGTCCTAAAAATCTCCTTTGATAGGGAGTTTCCGGTAACCCAAAAAATTAAGAAATCGAAATTCTGAGACTCTGTCAGAACCGGAAAAAACTTCAGGGATGATACGAGATTATTTATATAAAGCTGGCATTTAGCAGGCAAAAGGGTTATGCTCATCCTTATTCGATGGCAAATTAATTTCGAGTACACAGTTATCTACAAGATTATCAGTATTCCGAATAATATTCCAGTATATCATTCACATTTGCGAGGTCAAATATGTTTCAGATAGGAGAAGCATTAATGGGGCAGGGCGCAGAACTTGCCCATGTTGATTTGATGATAGGAGACAAGGGAGGTCCTGTAGGACAGGCTTTTGCAAACGGACTTACCCAGCTTTCAGCCGGACACACCCCGCTCCTGTCCGTTATCAGGCCAAACCTGCCGCCTAAACCTTCAACCCTTATTATCCCGAAGGTTACTGTAAAGAACATGGAGCAGGCATCAAAAATTTTCGGACCTGCCCAGTCAGCAGTTGCAAAAGCAGTAGCAGACTCTGTAGAAGAAGGTGTAATCTCGAAAGATCAGGTTGAAGACCTTGTCATTGTAGCAAGCGTCTTTATCCACCCCGATGCCCAGGACTATAACAAGATCTACAGGTACAACTACGGCGCCACAAAACTCGCAATCAGGCGTGCTCTGGAAGGCTTCCCGGACATCGACACAGTTCTCGAGGAAAGCAACAAATCCACACATGCTATTATGGGTTTCAAGGTCATAAGGCTCTGGGATCCACCTTACTTGCAGATTGCTTTTGACAACCCGAACCTGGAGTTTGTGCTATCTGCCATTTCCCAGATTCCTAACAGCGACCATGTAATCATCGAAGCAGGCACGCCCCTTATCAAACGCTATGGTGTGGACGTTATTTCAAAGATCAGGCAGGTCAGACCCGATGCATTCATTGTAGCTGACTTAAAGACTCTGGATACCGGAAACCTTGAAGCAAGGATGGTTGCAGACGCTGCAGGTGATGCCATTGTAGTCTCTGCCCTTGCCCCGATCAGCACTATTGACAAGCTCATCGAGGAAGCTCATAAGACAGGTATCTATGCAGTCATGGACACTCTCAACCAGCCCGACCCGATTTCTGTCTTAAAACAGCTTAAGGTTATGCCTGATGTCATCGAGCTCCACCGTGGAATCGATATCGAAAGCACTGAACATGCCTGGGGCAATATTTCTGAGATCAAGAAGGTCGCTCCAAAGGCTCTGATTGCTGTTGCAGGCGGAGTCCGTCTCGACAAGGTACCTGTGGCTCTCAGCCAGGGTGCTGACATCCTTGTGGTAGGACGTGCTATTACCAATGCAAAAGATGTCAGGGAAGTTGCCGAGCAGTTTATCAACAGCCTTAACAAGCCTGAAATTGACCAGTTCAGGGTCATGACTGATTTCTGAACAGGCTTTAAAAATTCCCGAAAAAAGATTGCCGGAAAATGTTGCTAAAAAAGTTGCTAAAAAGTAAAGTTATTGCAAAACCTTCCGGCAGAAACCTACCAGAAAGCGTTGAAATTTGCGCTTTCTTTTCCATTTTCTTTTCACTTTTCAGGAGGGGATATCCTGGGTTTACCATTCATTTTACTGAACTACAAGACCTATATTCAGGGCACAGGCCAGGGAGCAGTAGAAATTGCCAGGGCCTGCAGAGCCGTATCCGAAGAATCAGGTATCGAGATTGCAGTAGCTCCCCAGCTTCCGGACATTTACAGGGTAGCTTCTGAAGTTGAACTTCCGGTTTTTTCCCAGCACCTGGACGGAATAGGAGCAGGAAGCTTTACAGGCCATGTTTTCGGAAAATGTATAAAAGAAGCAGGAGCTGTAGGGACTTTGATCAATCACTCTGAAAGGCGTCTGACCCTTGCAGAAATTGAGGCTTCCCTGGAGGCGGCAAAAGAGTTCGGACTCAGGACAGTTATCTGCACTAACAATGTCCCCACAACTGCAGCAGCCGCAGCCCTCGGGCCCGATTATGTTGCAATCGAGCCTCCGGAGCTTATAGGCAGCGGAATTCCGGTCTCAAAAGCCGACCCTGAAGTTGTTAGCGGCTCGGTTGAAGCAGTTGCAAAAATCAATCCCAGAGTAAAAGTGCTTTGCGGTGCTGGAATCTCAAAAGGTGAAGACCTCAGGGCAGCCCTTGACCTTGGCTCGCAGGGTGTGCTTCTGGCATCAGGGATCGTGAAAGCTAAAGATCCAAAGGCTGCACTGGAAGATCTTATCCGTCTAGTTTAAGTTCTCTTTCTGAGACTTATCCCTAAAATACGGATAATCAGGAACAATAAAAATTGCAGTAAAAAAGAATGCGGCTTTTTTCAGCCGCTTTTTTCTTTGTAATCTCTTTTAGAATTACTGATAAGCCGCGATAAGAGGCTTAACTGCTTTTGGATCTCCTATTTCAATGAGAAGTAAGGCGGTTTCATCCTTAATCTTTTTATCTTCTGTTTTCAGGTTTCCTATTAGAGGATCAACTGCCATTTCTCCCATATCCATAAGGGCTTGTCTGGCACTGGCTCCAAACTCTGTATCTTCCAATTTTGCTACAAGAATTCCTACAACTTCCTGATTTTTGGTTTTGCCAAGCGCGAGAAAGGCTTCCTTTCTTATATTTGCATCCATACTCTTGTCCTCAAGTACGTTTTTGAGAGTCTCTACAGCTTTTGGATCTCCTATTTTTCCAAGGGCTGAGGCTGCAGCTATCCTGACAGAAAGTTTTTCCTCTTTATCGGCCAGTATACCGATTAATGTCTCAGTCGCTTCAGTGCTTCTTATTTCTCCAAGTGCAAGGACAACGCTTTTTCGAAGATCTTCATTTGTGTTTACGGAATCTTTTGCTCTTCCTTCGGAAAGTTTTCCACTATTCAGGACTTCTATCAGGGGCCCTACTGCGGTCTCGTTTCCTATTTTTCCGAGTGATAGGGCTGCGCTACTTCTTACCCCGGCTTTGTTGTCTCTCAGTCTACTAGTGAGACTTGGTACGGTTTCTTCTTTTCCTATTTTCCCAAGGGCAATTGCAGCATTGCTTCTGATACTATCGGTTTCACCGTCTTTCATTTGTTGCAGCAAGATTTCTACTGCCCTTTCGTCCCCAATTTCTCCAAGTGCAAAGGCTGCACTACTTTGCACAGGAGGATAATCCCGGGTCAAAGTCCCGATCATTGGATCTACTGCAGCCTTTTCTTTTCTTTCTGCAAGAGCCATTATAGCTGCAATCCTTATGCTTCCACTGTCGCTTTTGAGAGCTTTAAGAAGCTTTTCAGTTTCGCTTCCTGGCTCTTCAGGTCCGAATTCTGAAATTGCAATGGAATCATAAATACTGGAGTTTTGTTCTTCTGCTTTAAGAGCTTCTTCAAGAATATCTGTTTCATCTTTGTAGTCCATATTAAGAGAACTTGCAAGGTTTCTTCTCGTTGCTTTATCTTTTGCTTCTATAGACTGCAGAATATCTTCCGAGATTTCACTTTGTGGCTGTCCTTCGAGATTATTTCCGGTTGTAGTATTGTTTGAAGCTTCTTTTTCTGCAAAATTTTCAGAAAGGATCTTTTCTACTCTTTCATCTCCGGTTTCAAGAAGTGCAAGAAGAATGTAATTATTTATTTCTTCTGAACTCGAAGCATTGGTTTCAATCTTTTCAATAAGAGCATTGACTGCCGACTCTCCTGATTTCCCAAGTCTAGCTGCTGTGTTCAATCTCGCTTCATGGTTGCCGGTTTCCAGCTGATTAATAAGATCTGCTATCGAGGTTTCGCTTGAAACGTTGGCTCCCATCAGGATGTATGTTTCATTACCATTTCCAATACCCCCACTAATACTATCCCTACTCAAAGAAATTGAAACAAATATAGAGAAAGTGATAAGGGCAAATAAAAGAGAAACTTTCCATCTAACTTCAGGCATCATATTTTATATTTTTTTATTGTTTCTTGTTTATATCACTTTCTCTGTTTATTAGTGCAGATCTCAAAGGCAGGGTTGTTTTATTCTTTCAGCTTCAGGTTTTTCTCCCTTATCCGGCATCCTAGACCGTAAAGAAGGGTTCTGACCTCGGTTTCGACAGAATCGGCATCATAATCCCCAAAAATAGTAATCCTGTATGTCACTCCGAGCCTTTCTATTCCTTTTCTTTCTTTTTCTGTTTCTGCCCGGTCAGACTCTCTGTAACGGTCAAACCTTCTGTAAATATCGCTTATTTTGCAGGCTGCAAGATGTTTGTTTGTATTTATAGCGTCGAGGATGGTTTCAGGATCAGCGCCGTCGGGGATAAGGACTGAAATGTCCCTGGTTGAATGTTCAAGGTTTTCTTTTCTCCATTCTCTCAGTTCGGATTCTGAAAGGAGGCGAAGGTTTTCAAGCTTGAGTTTTATGAATTTATTTTTTATTTGAGGAGCAGTGCCTTTTGAGACCAGTTTTGTAAGGACTATCTCATTGGGGCCCACCTTTTCCAGTGTACCTACATGGATTTTTCCGGAATAAAAATGGGAAAAGCCGCAGACTTTCCCGACTGAATTCAGGACAGTCTCGTATTCGTCTATTCTGGAATTAATCAGCTTGTCCGATTTGCGCAGAGCGTGAGCTGTATCTCCATATTTTCGAGCCGCAGCCTTCATTTTTCTTACAAAGCCCTCTTCATCATGGGCCCTTACCAGGCCAGAGAGTTCTTCACATTCCCTGATGAACGCCTCATGAACCTCCAGAACACCAGGATTTTCCATCTGGATGAGAGCATACAGATAGGGATTCTGGCCGAGAATCCTGCCTACGAAATCCAGCATTATATCGTAAACAGGGCTTACGAATTTCCTGGATTTCTTCACATCAAAGTCTAATTTGTCAATGGTCGTCCCTATACTAATGTAAGCAAAATGAGTGAGCCCCTGGACAACCGAGACAAGCCGGTCATGTTCGGCTGCAGTGGTAATTTCAACATGGGCTCCACTTTCCTCAAAAAATTCTCTTATTACCGGAAACCATTTTTCCGAGCGCCCTTTTACAGGAACAAGGATTACAGTTTGCCCTCTGATAGTTCGAATCGTAGGGCCGAACATTGGATGAGTGCCCAGGATTTCCACATCAGAAGGAGCAAATTTTCTCATAGCTTCCACAGGCTTTACTTTGATGGAAGTAAAGTCCATAAGAAGGCTTCCAGCTTTCATTTTTGGGGCAATTTCCGCAATAGTCTCTTCAGTTACGTTGATGGGCACAGAGACTATTACTATATCACTTTCCGAAATGGTTGCTTCAAGATCCGAGGCAAAAAGGACTTCCAGTTTCCTGGCAATTTCTATTTTACCCCCTTTTCCCCAGACTGTAACTTCGTAACCCTTTTCTTTGAAAAAACGGGTAAACCACTGTCCCATCTCTCCGGTTCCGCCAAGGATCAAAACTTTAATTTTTTCGGAGTTCTCTTTCTGTCGGGCCTTTTTTTGGGCATGATTCTGGTTCTGGCTTTGGGTCTGGTTTTGCCGGGCGTGGTAATTGTCTTCTTCTACTTTCATCCCTCTGGTCTCCAGATCCTTATTCAAGCCTGCAGCGCCTCAAAAACGGTTTTTTTCATTAGTTCCACTGGAGGTTCGATTTCTGTCCAGAGCCTGAAAGCTTCAGCTCCCTGGTAGATAAGCATTAAGACTCCACTTACGGTTTTTGCGCCTGCGGCTTTTGCTTCTCTTAAGAGTTTTGTTTCCAGGGGGTTGTAGACAATATCAAAAACAGTAAGGTCAGGGTGAAGTTCTTCTGCTGTTGCAATAGTAGTTTCTATGTTAGGGTGCATTCCCAGAGTCGTGGTGTTAATAAGAACATCTGCCTCTTTTAGAAGGCCTTTTAATCCTGAAAGTCCGGTTCCCCTTATCTTTCCGGGTAGGGCTGCACCCGAGATATCTTTTGCAAGTTCTATTGCCCTTTCTTCTGTCCTGTTTATTATTGTGATGTCTGCTCCATCGACTGCAAGCTGAAAAGTAATAGCTCTTGCTGCTCCGCCTGCCCCTGCAACAACTATTTTAGACCCCCTTATTTCCACTGCAGCATCAAGAAGTGCCTGTTTTGCCCCCAATCCGTCGGTATTGTATCCTGTGATTTCTCCGGTTTTCCCGAAAACAACAGTATTTATGGCTCCTATCTTTTCTGCCAGTGGATCAGGCTTGATGCAGTCCAGTTTCAAAGCTGTCTCTTTTAAGGGCACGGTCAGGTTGAGCCCGCCAAATCCCATGGCTTCAGCCCCAAGAATTGCTTTTTCCAGCTTTTCGGGCCTGACCCTAAAAGCATGGTAGACGCAGTCCATCCCAAGAGCCGAAAACGCTGCATTATGCATTGCCGGGGAAAGAGAATGGCCTATAGGGTCCCCAAACACTCCAAAAACTCGCTTCATTCGAGCAGCTCCATTATCTTCTTTACTTCATTTACCGGAAGCTGGCCAGGGGCTGCAGACATTGTATTTTCAACCGAGGCGTAAGTAAGGACCGAACCATAAAGAGGAGCAATTACCCTTGTATGTTTTCCAGGCTTTCCCATCGCGATTGTGCATACCACCCTTCCTGCTTCCCTGGCATCCAATGTAACTCCTAGCAGATCCAGTACATTTCTCATCGATTTTGGCATAACAGCGAGTTTTGCAATATCTGCCCCTGCTAGAAATGCCTCTTCAAGACTTGCTTTCATTTCCTCAAAAGAAGGAGTTTTTGAAAAATCGTGGGAGGAAACGATTACAGTTCTTCCATGGATTTTTGCCGCTTTTATTATCCTGTCTCTCTCTTCTTTATCTGCAGATAGTTCGACATCAACTGCTTCGGGCCCATTTTTAAGGGAAACGAGGTCTGTAAGAAGTCCGATTCTTTCTGCCTCTTTCCCCTCCCATTTTCCCCCTTCTATGCGGGAACGGTTTGTGATAATTACCGGAAGTCCGGTTTCGGATTTCATTTTCCCGATTATTTCTGCAGCCATTTCCAGATATCTGATTCCCAGCAGATCCAGTCGGATTTCCAGGACATCGGCTCCCATTTCGGCTGCCTTTTTTGAAGTTTCAAGGGGTTTTTCAAGGATCACTGCAACAACTGCAGCTTTTTTTTCAAGGTCAAGGGGGCCAATATGAACCATTGCTGCTCCTGATTTCCTTTTCAGCTGATAGGTTACTTCTTGATCTGACAGGTTACTTCTTTATCTGACAGGTTACTTTTCTATAATCGTTTCTTCAATCTTCTTGCCGAAATGCCTGGCTCCCTCTTCCAGGTGGACCAGAACTTCATCTCCTTTCTTAAGTTTGGCCACTGAGATCGGGTTTCCGTCTTTTCCTACCAGCTTGATAGTTTCTGCATTTTGCAGGATTGCGGTCAAAGTCCTGTCTCTGGTTTTTGCTTCAATAAGCATGAGAGGCCGGCTTTCTATCTTGACTCTGCCTACAATGCCTTCTCTCTGTTTTCCTTTTGAATCTACGATAGTTACCGTATCTCCGGTCTGGAGTTCCGAAAGATAGCGGGTTTTGTCTCCGATTTTTATATAAGAATGAACAGCACCTGCATTTACCCTGAACGGACGCGCTGCCACGTAAGGACTCTCGTCAGACTCGGAATTTACCAGAAACATTCCGCTTGCCTGAGAGCCTATAAGCATACCTTCTCCTCTCTGCATGAGGTTGCATGTGTCCACGCAGACTCTATCTCCCATTCCGAGAGTTTCGACTCTGGTCACAACTGCAGACTCAAGTTCTGCACTTTCACTTTCCAGCTCTCTTGCAGCCTGAATTGTATCTTTTATCTCCTGAGGGTTTCCACTGTCAAGAAGGACACCGTCTGCTCCGGTTTCAAGAGTCTGGAAGGCTAGTTTCGCTTCTTCTGCACTCTTTACCCCGAAAATGATCTTAACTTTATGACTCTGGAGTTCAGCAATCAGGTTTTCGAGAGGGATAACTTTCCAGTCCGTACCCGTTACAAGCAGGTAATCGCAGATCTTTCCCATTTCCGCTGCAAAGTGCTCATAACTTTTGTCCCTTATGACCACGTATCCGCCCACTGTGACTCCTTTGTCTCTGAGCAAGGTTGCTGCGTTTATATCAAGAGAACCCGGAACTTCAAGGGGCAGGGGTTTTGTCCCGTCGCCTTCTCCTCTCTTTCCAACGACCACGATGTCAGCCCCGGATTTATTGTCACGGGCAAAGGTAGCTACTGTGATATTTCCCAGTTCTCGAACCTTTTCTACATCTCCTGCGTTTACAAGGACGCAGTCGGCTCCTGATTCAAGACCTGTTGTGATCCTTTCCTTCTGTTCTTCCCATCCGCCTTCATCGGCTTTTATCCAGACGCTTTTCTTTTTCAAAGGCTTCAACCCCGGTATGCTTTCTTTTTATTCCGGTCTTTTCCTTTTATTAGCTCTTATTTTCGGGTTCTGATTTTGCTTTTCAATATCACGTTTTCATTTCAGTTGTTCCAGGGCTTCTTCCACAGGCCTTCTGTGGTGTACGATTTCGCAGATGGCCCGGGTCAGCCTGACAGGATCCTTGTGCTGGAAAACGTTTCTTCCGATTGCAGCTCCTCTGGCTCCGGCTTCGATCGCTCCGTCAATCATTTCCAGAAGTTCGAGGTCAGTTGAAGTTTTAGGCCCTCCTGCAATAACTACAGGCACAGGGCAGCCCCTTACAACATTTCTGAAACTGTCAGGGTCTCCGGTGTATACGGTTTTTACAACATCAGCCCCAAGCTCGGCCCCGATCCTTGCAGCATGTGCCACATGGACAGGGTCATGCGGGTTGGTGATTTTCTTGCCTCTGGGATACATCATAGCAAGAAGAGGCATACCCCATTCCGTACAGTCCCTGGAGATTGTTCCGAGCTGCTCAAGCTGGTCCGTTTCCGTTTCAGACCCGACATTGATATGCATAGAAACGGCATCAGCTCCCATCTTAATTACTTCTTCCACTGTACAGACCTGCACCTTGGCATTGGGATCAGGGCTCAAGGCAGAAGAACCACTGATATGTACAATAAGCCCTATATCATGGCCGTATCCTCTGTGCCCGTATTTGACCATGCCTTTCTGCATGAGAACTGCGTTTGCTCCACCTTCGGCAACCCTATTAACTGTATCGGTGATATTGATCAGCCCTTCAATAGGTCCGTCGGAGATCCCATGATCCATGGGAATAATGACCATGTTTCTGCTTTCCCGGTTCATCAGCCTTTCTATGCGTATTTTTTTTCCAATTTCTGACATTGTGATTCCCCTAAGTTCCGGATCGTTTTATTTTATAAGTGCATTTTGTGATCTATAATTAATAGGCTCTTCTTAGCGTGCTAGTATGTGGCATACTAACATATTACACGTATTTAAAGGTATTCCACTAAACTATGAGATACGTTATACATTCTAATGCCAATGAATAGTTTTGAACTTTTCTGTACAATATTGATCTACATTGAGCATAGTTTGTGGCTTATATTTTATACTTATGGATAGTGTCACTAAAATTATAGGCTCTTTAACGGGAATAAAATTCTGATTTGAAGTCTCTCGCTTTCGAAACAGGGTAAATGCTTTGAGCTTAAAAAGATACAAGAATTAAAATAGGATAAGATTGGCTAATAAAGTAAACTCATAGCTTTAGAACAATATTATAATACTAAGACAGAAACGGAAGGAATTATGAGAGAACTTAAAATTCTTGTTGTTAACAACTACGGACAATTCTGCCACCTTATCCACCGGGCTGTCCGGGATCTTGACATGGACTCAAAGATTATTCCCAATACAATGCCTATAGAGGATATTCTGGCAGAAGAGCCGGACGGACTAATTCTTAGCGGCGGACCGGAAATGGACCGGGCAGGCTTATGTTTTGACTATGTCCGGGAAATTGACTTTCCTATCCTTGGAATTTGCCTTGGGCACCAGGCAATTGCTCTGGCTTATGGGGGACATGTCCATGCTGGGAAAAAAGGCGGGTATGCAGAGGTTGAAATCGAGGTTCTCGAAGAAGATGATATTCTCCGGGGACTTGGCCCAAAAACCACTGTATGGGCTTCGCATGCAGATGAGGTTGCCATTCTGCCTGAGGGTTTTATTCATCTTGCCCGCTCGGATATCTGTAAGATCGAAGCCATGCGCCATCCTACAAAACCTATTTATGGTGTTCAATGGCATCCTGAGGTTTCCCACACCGAGAAAGGCGAAGAACTGCTCATGAATTTCTTTGAAATTTGTGATCAGTATTAATATTTCAAAAATTAGCTAAAAAACCCTGAAAACTTCAATAATCTTACAATTTCAATTATTTCTAGAAAAGGCAAAGATTATACAAAATATAAAAATATACAAAATATAAAACAGCAAAAATCCCGGGATGGGTTACATCCCGAGTTTTTTCTTCATCATCTTCTGAATATTGAACTTCCCACCTCTGAAACCTTTCAGAGCTGTCTGCATGGTTTTGTGATATTTCAGAAGCTCCCTTACTTCTTCAGGGCTGCAGCCCGAGCCTCTTGATATCCTTTTGATCCGCGAGCCTCCAATGAGCTTGGGATCAGTCAGTTCACCTTCTGTCATTGAGTCCATGATGATCTTATAATTCTTCATCTTGTCACTGGTAGCCTGGAACATTTCGTCTGAGAGCTTCATACCTCCCATGCCTCCCATTCCCATGGGTAGCATGGACATAATCTGCTTGAGAGGTCCCATTTTGTTCATTGCCTCAAGCTGTTTGTACATGTCCTTGAGAGTGAAGCGCCCCTGCATCAAAGCTTCCATATTCACGTCTTCTTCGCTCAGGCTTTCCTCAGCCTTTTCAATCAGGCTTTTGATGTCTCCCATGCCGAGAAGTCTTGAAATGAACCTGTCGGCTTCGAACTTTTCGAAATCTTCCGGAGTTTCGCCAACGCCGATGAAAGCTATAGGAGCCTTTGTTTCGGAAACAGCTGAAAGGGCTCCACCTCCTTTTGCAGTCCCATCCAGTTTCGTTATAATAACGCCTGTAATCCCTACAGAATTATTAAAAGCATGAGCCTGCTGGCTTGCCTGCTGTCCTATGCCTGCGTCAAGGACCATGAACTTGTGGTCTGGCTTCGCAACAGCATTGATCCTCTCCATCTCGTCTATCAGTTCGGCTTCAAGGGCGTGCCTGCCTGCAGTATCCACGATTTTTATGTCATATTTTTCCAGGGCTTTGAGCCCGTTTTTTGTGATCTCAACAGCATCAGGGTTCCCTTCTTCTCCATAAAAAGCGACATTGAGTTTTTCACAAAGGGTTTTAAGCTGGTGGTAAGCACCAGGACGGAAGGTATCTGCGGCGACAACTCCTGCTTTGAGTCCTTTTCTCTGGAAGTAACGGGCAAGCTTTGCAGTACTGGTGGTTTTTCCGCTTCCCTGCAGCCCCACCATCATGATTGTTTGGGGTTTGAGCTGGATATCGGCGCCCTTCCCGATGATTTCCATCAGTTCCTGATAGACGATGCGGATTACGTGCTCCCTTGGGTTCATACCTGCAGGAGGGTCTTCTTTCATTGCACGCTCTTTGATTTTCTGGGACATTCCCATAACAAGTTTTACGTTCACGTCGGCCTGGAGCAGAGCCCGCTGGATATCCTTTACTACTTCGTTGACCGTGCGCTCATCTATTCGCCCCGCGCCGATCAGCTTTTTGAGCGCCCCCTGTAAGGAGTCTCCGAGTTTTTCCATTACCATATGATAATCGTCCTGCTTAGTTTTTGAGGGTGGATGAAAAAGATAATTTGTATTTCTTAGATAATCTACACTTCTTTTAAATTCTTTTATTTAGTGTAAGAAAGTCTTTTCTTGCATTTATTTTAATCTTGTATAAGAAAGTGATCTTTGCTTAATAAGCCTTTGAGTTTCTAGTTCTTGAAAAAGGTATAAATTGAATTTGAATTCTCTGGGTATAAAGGCTGGGTATAAAGGAGTGACTTTTTATAAAAAATCAGGGCAAAATTCAAAACTGAGACAATATGCGAATGAGACAATATGCGAATAAGTGATATATAATTGAAACAGGTTCAGAAGCAGGTTCCGTGATAGCGGGGGATGGATTCGAACCATCGGTCTACGGGTTATGAGCCCGTCGGGATCTCCTGGCTACCCCACCCCGCTAAGTTGTTGATATGCAGGCTAAGAGAGAACTGATCTGGAAAAAAGCTTTTGATAGCGGGGGATGGATTCGAACCATCGGTCTACGGGTTATGAGCCCGTCGGGATCTCCTGGCTACCCCACCCCGCTACAGGGTCTTATAGATCATGCCTCTTTGCCTGAGACAGCTATCAGAACATACTAACGATAGTTTATATACTTTTCGCTTGGCTCTCTTTTCTCCAGCATTAAGGAAGTCAAGCGCTTGTCAAAGGAGCTCCGCAACTTCATTATAATTTTACCAGATTTCTTTTTCTATCTTTTCTGTCTAATGTTTTTCCGGCTCTTCGGTTTTCAGGAAATATATTTGAAATCCAGAGTCCTAAATCATATTATGACAAAATGTCTATTCTGCGGAGCTTACTGTGAAGTGAAGTGTGGAATCTACTGCGAAGGCTATTCGGGAAGCCAGGGGGAAAAAGAAAGTGCAGAAAGTGCAGAAGTCCTTGGATGTACGCAAATCGGTATATCCTACATCTGCGATAACTGCCTCAAGGATCTTAAAGAAGCACTGGGACTCTTGTGAGATCGCTGGAAAATTAGGCTGGTCCTGGAAAGGGAATAGATATCATACTCCCTTCTCTCTTCCTTCTTTCTTATTTGAGAAGGTAAAAAGGGAAGAAAAGTATGAAAAGCAAGACTGCAGTTCAAACAACTTCAACGTTAAGTGTGAAGTTCTCTTCTGCGCCGGTTGTATTCTCCCAGGGTCTCTTGTATATTCCTTTTACCTGCTGGCTGCCTTCAGCCACGGCTTTAATTTCCCATAAATGAACTCCTCCGGCACCAACAAGAGGCTGTTCACCTTCTTTAGATTCCGGGGGGTAATATTCATCAGAAAGCAGGCTGAGACCCTGGCTCAGGTTGATTTTCCAGGAATAGCCTGTAGTCGGGTTTTCCTGAAGCCTCAGGTAAAAGGTTTCCTCGTTTTCGAGACTTATGGTTGTTCCGTTGTTAGCTTCGGTTATTACCTGCTGTCTTGGCGGCATAGGACTCGGAGATTCATCCAATATGTTATCAACTGCAAGCTCGAATGATCCCGTTATTCCGTTCACGTTTACAGTGTAATTTCCAGCTTTGAGGCCCTGGACTTCAAGAGGTATTGCTTTATTGAAGGGTACTATCGCCTCTGTACAGACTGCATCTTTCGGGCGTTTCGTGCTGATATTAATATTGAAGGTGTTTTCTTCTCTTTCCGTAGTTATTTGATCAATCTCGGTGCATCCGTCAGGCAAGTAACCTTCTGCTACTACCTGTATCTGTACGGGAAAAGATTCCAGAGTCATAATCTGGATACTTTCTACGGTTGCGGTATCGTACGTGTATTCTTCCCCATCGGTTCCCTGGCTCTCGTTTGTCGTATTTCCTGGTTCCGTATTGTTCTGTCCCTCATCAACACAGCCGGAAAGGATAATTGTACAGGCCAGAAGCAGAACTGCCATGATTTTCACATGTTTCATAAACTTATTCGCTGCTTTTTTCATTATTTCCCTCTTACTCTTTCTGATACGTTTATGAAAAGATGTGCCTGTTTGAATTTATCCTTTGCTTAAACTTCGGTTCCGTTCGAAGCTTTACAGACCAGCTTCCTTTTTTATTGTATTTTTGAAAGCTACAGGGAAATCTTGTCTAATTACAGGCCTTCCATTTAAATAATTCAGATACCTTCGAGCACATTTCTAAACACTCATTTTTACAATACCAAAGGTTTTGTAAAAATTTTATATCACGGAATAAATAGATTCGATTCAAATAATGAAGATTTACTCTCTATTTTTAGCAGAATCTAAGGAAAAACCATATACAGTAGTATTTTTATATACGTTTATCACGGCGTTAACTCTCTATCATTATGTTCGTAGCATGTGGTTTGTACTATCCGATCTCAAATAAGGTCACTCTTTGCAAATAAAGTTGCAAATAGAGTAGAGACTAAGAAGAGTTGTTTTAAGGAGATTTCAATTTGAGTTCACAGAAGACTGTTAAAGTAGGTACAATATGCAGGTTAAAAAAAGTGCCTGGTACGGGTTTTTTTCTTATTTGGCCTCAAGCACAGGTCCTGGTGGGATTCTGTTGAGAGTTGCAGTCATTACTCAGGGCGTCTCTAAAATTCTTGAATCCATTCTGGAATCAGGGCATGAAGTAGTAGGAATCGTTGAATCCTCTCCATCACATGAACCCAACTCTTTCCTCAAAGCATCAGGAAAGTTTTTTACGAATGTTTATTATTCCTTTACCTCACGTCCCTTAAATTTAAAACTTTTCTCCGAAAAAATGAAGATACCTTACTATTACTTTAAAAAAGGGGATCATGAGGGTCTGGAAACATGGGTGAAAAATTTAGAGCCCGACCTGATAGTTGTATATTCCATGTCTCATCTCTTAAAGGAAAATGTTTTCAGTATTCCTAAATTTGGAACTGTTAATCTCCATTATTCATATTTGCCGGAATACAGAGGACCGATTCCACTTTTCTGGGAATATTATGATTATGTCCTGAATCCAGGAGTAACTCTCCATTACATGGATAAAGGGGAAGATACCGGTGATATCATTTACCAGGAAAGGATTCTCATAAATTCAGGGGAGAAACTTGAGGAAGTCAATCAAAAGTTATCTTTTATAGGATCAAAATTGATTCCAAAGATGATGAAGGCCCTTGAAACAGGAGATGTCCCGAGGACAAAGCAGCCCATTCCCACTACAACTGTGAGAGCCAGAAAAATAAAACCTGAGGAATATTCTGGACTTATAAGATGGAATGATTGGGATGTTGAGAGAGTGTTTCATTTTTTAAACGGCACTTCGAAGTATCATTCCACTCTGTTGAAGAAAAACGGGCTTTACAGGTTTGTGTTCGGGATTAAAATTCTGGATAGGGAAAAATGTAATACATCAGGATACAAAATCGGGACTCTTTACAGGGAAAACTCAAAGCATTTTTTTGTTTGCAGAGATGGGAAAATCTATGTTGATATCAGACCTTCAACTGCAAACTTCTTTGCCTGGCTTTATCCTTATATTTCCTGAGCCTTGTTCCTGTAGTACAGGATAAGGTCTTCAGCCCATTTCATAGGTGCAGGCTCAAAACCTATTATAGTCTCCTGGTCAAAAGCTCCTTTCGAGGTAAGAAAGATAGCGGTCATGAAGCAGTCTGTTTTGGCCAGCATGGCTATTTTTATCTCGTCGACGCAGACAAAAAGTCGCTTTCTTTCCCTTGCCAGATAAAGTTTCAGTTCCTTTTCGAAGTCAGTTTTCAGTCTTTCATAAATTCTTTGTGTTACTATAAAGGTTATTTCGATATCATTATCTTCATTTTCCAGAAACACTTCGGGAAATATCGGATGAAATATTGATGAAAAACAGAGTATGCTTTTTGATTTTCTCATATTTTCCAGAAATACTGCAGGAGGTTCAAATATATTATCATCATCGGGTTTAATCAGAGAACATGATTTTAACTCATTAAGTCTTTCCAAAAATGGGGACGGCAGGTCGCTAAGATCACGTTCCTGCCAGTAATGCGGGTTTTCCTCAATAACTTCCAGAGTGTCGAGTAGTGGCTCCATTTTTTCGACCAGAATTTCCGCAAGAGGAGTAAGCCTGTATTCCTTATCTTCCTGAAGGACCAAATGTTCCTCCTTCAACTTTTTGATTTGAGGGAGCATGCCTGTCGATTTGACATGCAGGATATCTACAATTTCTTCTATTGTTTTTCCTCCATTCTTGAGCAGGAGCAAAAGCTCCTTTCTTTTCTGGGACATAAAAAGTAGGTCTATCAGAGCTTTGTCCATTGATTTCACTTTCCGGGTTTCACATTTGTGGGAGATTCGTTTTTCTTCCGTTTTCAGGAAGAATTTCTTAAAGAGTTTGCCGTTTCTGGAGCGATACCTTAAAGATTTTTTGAAATTTTACTTTAATTGCATTAATGAGGATAATGAGAGTTTCATATGTACAATTTAAATATCTCTCTTTTTATCTTTTCCTATCCTATCCTTTGACAAGAAAAGAAACCTTAAAGTCTATGGTCTAAATTATATTGCTCGAAGATGGAGCCTGGAAAATATGCTCCTGAAAAAGTGAGTGTCCTAACCACATGAGCCAAATTCCGGATCATGGAGGGATTTGCATAGAATCGTTCAAGTGTGTGCTTACGAACTGGGATTACATTTATAATTTGTGCCGAAACATATCAACAGAGATCAAACGTTCGGGATATGAACCGGATGTAATTATTGCGCTTGCCAGGGGAGGTTGGTTTGCCGGGCGAGTGCTCTGTGATTTTCTGGGGTTAGATGACCTGTCCAGTCTGAAAATAGAGCATTATATAGGAGCTGCAGCCATCGACACCGGTGAGCCTTACATCAGATATCCCCTTTCAGACAATGTGATAGAAGGCAAAAAAGTGCTTATTGTGGATGATATTGTTGATACCGGCGAAAGTATGTTGAGTGCTAAGGCTTACGTGGAGAGCCGGAATCCCATTGAAGTCAGGACTGCTTCGCTACAGTATCTGGGAAGTTCGAAAATTGACCCCGATTACGTGGGAGAGAGGCTCGAGGATTGGGCCTGGATTGTCTATCCCTGGAATTTTATGGAAGACATGATCAGTATCCTGACCAAGTGCATGAGAAAAGATCCTAAAAAACGCTGGAGTCTTGAAGATCTCAAACACAGCCTTTACATAAACCACGCCGTTGATCCTGTTGTCTTTGAAATCACTCAGCCAGGAAGGATTCCGGAAGTTCTGGAAGAGATGGAAAGAGTGCGCAGAATCAGTTCCGAAACCATTGACGGAAAAAAGTACTGGAAACTTTTATAAAAAAGAAATTTTTATCTCATAAGGCGAGAAGACTCCTCCCTCAAACCTCTGAGCTATCAGGCGAAGGGGGTTTGGCAGGGTAGTTCACTGTAAATTTGTGATTCATCAGCAGGATTACTAACTTGTGCTTTCTGCCAGGAAGCCAGAAGAAATTTGCAGTCACAGAGAGCTCTTTTTGCCTTTACAGGTTGAAAATAGTTCTTTCGTTCAAAAGTAAATATTAAACGGTAAATACAAATATACATATCTATTCAGAGTATCTACTTAAAGTACTCATAAGATATCGTTATATATACCACTCAGGATATTTATGTAAATATCTTTTTAAGGTACCGACTGTATGGTTAGATTATTCTCGACAATTAAGTTCATACTTATCTATTACCGGTGAATTCATGCCCCACAGATGCACCAGATGCGGAACCATTTTTGAAGACGGAGATTCTGTCATCCTAAGCGGCTGCCCGAACTGCGGCTGGAATAAATTCCTTTATGTGAAAAGGGAATCCGAAAGTTCGGAAAATCAGGGAAATCCCGCTCTGGAAGAACAGAAACTGGATCTGGAATCCTCTCTGGATGAAGTTGTCAGAAGTATCGATGAGGCTCTTGCTTCCGAGCAGGAAAACAGAAAACAGGAACCGGAAGTTGAGACGAAAACAGAGGAAGAGAGAGTAGAATCCGTAAGGATTCTTGGGCCCGGTTCTTACGAACTTAACCTGGATTCCCTTCTTGAGAGAAAAGAGCTTGTTATGGCCATCAGAGAAGAAGGTTCTTACGCCCTGCATTTGCCCTCTGTTTTTAACCAGCAGAAGGAAAGACAAAAAGGGAAAACAAAATCAAAAAAGCAGAAATAATCTAGATTTTTCTGAGAAATTTTCGGAAAATTTTTAGTCAAATGTTTTTGAAAAATATCTTCCGGGCAGTCCTTATATTATCTTTTTATATATTTCTTTTTATTCTCTCTTATTTTTATGCTTTCAAGCTTCGCATGTTTTTCTTTAATATATTCTTTTTCATTCTAAATTCTTGCTTTTATTTATACTACCTTGCTTTCGATCCATTCTTTTAATTGTCATGAGTGTTTATAATTAAAAACCAAGAATTTATATTAAAAAAGTCCTTCCAGAAACAATATAGATTTATATTAGATTGGAGAGTTTGTATTTGTCGTCTGTATCTTGGGAAATTCGAGTGAAAGTCGGCATTATGCATACAAGATAGCATTTCCAGTCTTCTTGTTTTTGCTGCTTTTTCAGGAGTTCTCGCTTTAATCGATAATAATAACAAAGATGATATTTCCAGAGATTTTGGAAAATAGCTTACTGAAGTGGCTTCTAATGAACGCTCGTTAGGAACCTTTTAGCTCCATGGGAACAATATGATTAAGAAGATAAATCTTCAGACAGCTATTGAGGTTCAGGATTGTTGGGATACTTCAGAAACTGTTGTGGTAGAAGTTGAAAATAATCTCGGAATTTGCTGCAAATGGGAGAGTCAATACGGATTATCCGATGGCAGTCGGAATTGAATCTGCTTGAGGAGCTTGAGGAGCTTGAGGTTCATGCAGGGAAAAACAAAGATCATAGTTGCAATCACTATTGTCCTGGTAGCATTCTATTATGTTTTGCCTCTATTTTATGAGACTTTCAATTACTCTCCTTCCATAGAAGAAGGCCAGCCTTACAGGAGAAGCGTACTGGTATGGAGTGCTCTCACAAATCAGAGGGTTACCCTGAATACTGAAATTTCTTCAGTGCCTGTAAATCAGCTTCCGATTTATCAGGGGAGGTCTTCCTCAAGCATCCTGAATGTTAGTTTTACTTCCTCGGTTGAAGCCTACAATAATTGCACTGAAGATATCTGTTTTCTTGTTAAGAATAATGAGATTACAGAAAGCAGATTTAACTCAAATTATACTCTGATCGATCTCCAACCTGTACAATTGACAGAGCTCAATGACTCAGGTGCGTACATAATTCAACAGGTAAGGGACAGAAGTTTCCTTACTCCTGAGGGTAATTTTCCGATTTCATCGTTGGGAAGAACCAAAATTGTTGATGTCAAATTCGTTTATTTTAATGGCTTCGATACGTATCCTTACAGATACGTAGGTAAGACTACATATTACCCGGCATGGAAACTCACTGTCGAAACCGTATACTATGGGAATAAGGAGTTAATGATTAAAGCATTTCAATCGGATGCGAATATCTATCGTTAATAATTTCCCTTTCTCAATTTTTTATAAATTCTGCGGGACACAAACAGCGAAGAGCCACTATCCTATTTTGATATGCTTTCATATTTCTGTTTCACCCGTTTCGTTTTCACTACTTTATTTTAGCTATTTTGCAAACATGGCGGCAATACAAATATTTATATACAATTATTGATAACTACTGGTTACTATCTTATGCATACTCCTTTGCAGTTAGTCTTCGGGACAAAATTTCAGGCAGGGGTTATTTTCGTAAGTCCGTCAGGATCTGCTCAGGAGAGTAATGAATAATAATTATCCGCACCAAATATAAAAAAGTAAAAATCCGGCATTATTATTGCAATGTCTCATAGATTTAGAAGAATATCAAGGGGGAAAAATGGACCCGGCAAAATTACTTGACATTCTGGGAAATGAGAACCGCAGGAAGATTATTCAGCTTCTTGCCAACCGTCCCTGCTATGTCAGTGAAATCTCCGGCAGGCTGGGAGTGGGACCAAAAGCCATAATAAATCATCTGAATCTACTTGAACAGGCAGGGCTTATAGAGTGCAGCGTGGATGAGCAGAGGCGCAAGTACTTCAATATCGCAAATAACATGCGACTTGAGGTGTCAGTGTCTCCGTATGCCTATACAGTGACACTTCACGACATTGTTTTTGACAGGGAGAAAAAAGGAGAGTCTCCAGTTGCTGAAAAAAAAGAGACTCCTGCCAAAGAAGAGTCAGCTGTTTTCTTTCTGAAACTGAGCAGCAGGCTTCAGGAATTGAAAACAAGGCAGGAAGAGCTTGCAAAGATGCAGCAGCAGCTCCAGGCAGAGTACACGGAACTGATGGATCGTTGCTTGGACTCAATTGAAGATGCTGCCAGGAACCCTGTAGAATGCGAACTCCTGTTTGAGCTTCTGAAAAATGAAACTACTCTAGCTGCCCTATGTTACAACCTGCGCCTGCACCCGAGCATTGTCAATGCTAATCTAATAGACCTTGCAGAGAGAGGGTTTATCGAGTATAGTATCAAAAATAACCAGCATTACTGGAAAATATGTGAGACCGGAGTTGAGAATGAATGATTGAAGAAATGAATTTGAGAGTAGCTGAAGCTTATCATAAGGATGTGGGCAGGGGAATTGCGAGAATCGACACACGGCTGATGCAGCAGATGGGGCTTGTGAGCGGAGATATAATTGAGATCACAGGAAAAGCCAAGACCTATGCAATCGTCTGGCCAAACGTGGATCGCGAGCAGGAAAATAGGATCCGTATAGACGGAAACCTGCGCAGCAACGCAAAAGTGGGAATTGACGACAGAGTCACGATTCATAAAGTCCAGGCAAAACATGCTCAAAGGGTTACCCTTGCTCCTTCCCAACCTGTAAGGCTTGTTGGGGGTGCCCACTACATCCTCAGAATAATCGAAGGAAGACCTCTGAACAAAGGTCAGCAGATCAGGGTGGAAACTGTAAATAACCCCCTGACTTTCGTGGTGGTATCAACACGACCTGCAGGGCCTGTAGTTGTTACCAGAGACACTGAGATTGTCATCAAGGAAAAGTCTGTTGAGGAGATCCGGGCTCCAGAAGGAATTTCATATGAGGATATCGGCGGGCTCAGGCGAGAAATTCAGCTTGTCAGGGAAATGATCGAGCTGCCGCTAAGACACCCTGAACTCTTCCAGAAGCTTGGAATTGAGCCTCCCAAAGGAGTCCTTCTTCACGGGCCGCCCGGAACGGGCAAGACAATGATTGCAAAGGCAGTTGCAAGTGAAACCGATGCAAATTTCATCACTATTAGCGGGCCTGAAATTGTATCCAAGTATTACGGAGAAAGCGAACAGAAGCTCCGTGAGATCTTCGAGGAAGCTGAGAAAGACGCACCTTCCATCATCTTCATAGACGAGATTGATTCCATTGCCCCTAAAAGAAGTGAAGTAACAGGGGAAATGGAACGCAGGGTGGTTGCCCAGCTGCTATCCCTGATGGACGGGCTTAAGTCCAGAGGTCAAGTAGTCGTAATTGCAGCTACAAACCGCCCGAACTCGATCGATGAAGCTCTCCGCCGCGGCGGAAGGTTTGATAGAGAGATAGAGGTCGGAATTCCTGATCGGAACGGCAGGAAGCAGATTCTGCTCATTCACACCAGAGGCATGCCCATTGAACAGGAAGTAAGTCTTGGGGAAATTGCTGATGTAACTCATGGGTTTGTGGGAGCTGATCTGTCTTCCCTCTGTAAGGAAGCTGCAATGCACGCCCTGAGAAGGATAACTCCAGAAATCGATATCGAAGACGAAATCCCACAGGAGATCCTTGATAACCTGGTGGTTACAAAGGAAGATTTCAGAGAAGCTCTGAAGAATATCGAGCCTTCAGCCATGAGGGAAGTTTATGTTGAAGTTCTGCATGTGGGATGGGATGATATCGGAGGACTTGAAAATGCAAAGCAAGAGCTTATTGAGGCTGTGGAATGGCCCCTGAAATATCCTGAAATATTCAAAACCGTCAGTATAAAGCCTCCTAGAGGCGTACTGCTGTTCGGGCCTCCGGGTACGGGTAAAACTCTGCTTGCAAAGGCTGTCGCCAGCGAAAGTGAGGCCAATTTCATCAGTATCAAAGGTCCGGAACTGCTCAGCAAATACGTGGGCGAATCCGAACGTGCGATAAGGGAAACCTTCAGGAAAGCAAAACAAGCTGCTCCGACGGTAATTTTCTTTGACGAGATCGATTCCATTGCCCCTCAAAGAAGTTCTGTTTCCGATACGCATGTCTCTGAAAGGGTTGTCAGCCAGATCCTTACCGAGCTGGATGGAGTAGAGGAACTCAAGGATGTGATCATAGTTGCTGCCACGAACCGGCCGGATATGGTAGACCCTGCCCTGCTCAGGCCTGGCCGCTTTGACAGGCTCATCTACATCAAGCCGCCTGAAAAAGCAGGCAGAGAAAAAATCTTTGAGATTCATACGAAGGGAAAACCCCTTGCAGAGGATGTGAAACTCTCCGAGCTCGCTGATATGACCGAAGGATATGTGGGTGCAGATATAGAGGGCATCTGCAGGGAAGCTGCAATGCTAGCCCTGAGAGAGATAGTTACTCCAGGCGTTGGTCGAAAAGATATCGAGGAAAAGGCAGGACACGTCAAGATTTCGAAGAAGCACTTTGAACGTGCAATCCGACGTGTAAGGCCTACGACATCCAGGGAAGCTCTTACGGCCTATGAACAGAGTGCCGAGCTCTTTGCTAAATATGCAACTGAGTTTGAAGAAGAGGTTTCCGAGACTGAAGATAAGGAAAAAGAAGTCGAAAATAAAAATGTTCTAGAAGTCGAAAATAAAAAAGTTCCAGGTTTCTTTCAGGCTGAGTAAATCTGCTGCCTGATAGGCCGGCAAATTCCGGCCTTTTCAATTTTGAAATTTACGGGAACTACTCAATGAATAATCGTTGATTTGATTGATGCTTATATAATAGTGAAATGTGAGGAGTAGATAACTTAATAATGGAGTGATGAGATGGACAGAGACAGGAGAAGAAGTTTTTTCGATGAAATATTCGGAATTAATTCCCTTCAGGATATGGATGAAATGTTTGATCGCCTCAGCAGGGCAATGGGTATGAGCGTGGAAAATTTCGGGCAGCATCCTTTTGTCTACGGATTTTCCGTTACTCAGAGGCATGGGGAAGATCCCGAAATTCGCGAATTCGGAAATATCCCTATGTTTGAGCAGAGGGAAACCGGAGAAAAGCGTTATCTTGACATAAGAAAACCCCTTATTGATGTCATGGAAGCTGAAGAGACAGTGCATGTTATTGCGGAGATGCCTGGCATCGAGAAAGAAAACATCGTACTGAACGCAACTGATTTAATACTTGACATCGAAACAATAGATGGGAATCCAAAATATTCCGAACGTGTGGAACTGCCCGTAAAGGTGGACCCCCAGAGTGCGAAAGCCACATACAAAAACGGTGTGCTGGAAGTTACCTTTAAGCGGCTGGAATCCAGTTCCCGAACCTCAATCAATGTTGAGTGATTCTCGGGAGCGCGAGGAAAAGCAGAGGTAATAATGGTGGGCATAAGAAAAAAAAAGGATTTCTTTGAAGATTTTGGATCTGAACTTTTTGACAACCTGGAAGAAATAATCGAAGCCCTCCTGGAAGAGATGGGGGAGTCCGTTCCTTTCGTTTACGGATTTTCTATCATTCATCGCCCGGGGGAAGATCCAGAACTCCGGGAGTTCGGAAACGTTCCGGAATACTCTCAAAATGAAGAGAATCTCTTTCCCTCCGAAATAAAAGACCCGTTAATTGACGTCTTTGAAAGCGAGGAATTGGTACACGTACTTGCAGAATTCCCTGAGGTTGAAAAGGAAAATCTCCTGCTGCATGCGACTGCTCAAAACCTTGAAATCAGGGTACTCGGGTCTTCCGAATATTCGGAAGATGTGGAGCTCCCGGTCCGTGTGGACCCGAAGAGTGCAAAAGCCAGCTATAAAAACGGCGTGCTTGAAGTTACTTTCAGACGTTGTGCTGAAGAAAGACCCGTTGAAATAGAAATTAATTGATATGAATCGGTTTGAAAGATTAATTAAGGGTTAGATAAGAAATGATTTAAGAAAATGATTTGAGAGCTGCGGACCGGAGAAATTGAGTCTGAAGTTCTGGATGAAAACACACGTCGAATAGTATGATTAAAAACAGATATATTAAAAACAGATATACTAAAAGCAGATGTATTAAAAATAGATATTATGCATAATTTTTACAGAGTGAAACTTTTTTTTCTCTGTTAATCTAAAACAAATTTAACCTTTTTTTATGTGTACTATTTGTCTGTCCTATTTGTACACCTTTGAATGTTCTTTTGACTATTTTTTTATATTCTAATCTTTATGTTTTTTACTGCATCGAGGTGCCGTTAGCTTTCATTTGTTAACATTCTTCTTTTCTTAATTTTATATTTTCTCATTCGATAACATTATGTCCTATCAGTTACTACTTTTTCTATTTTAGTATGCTTATCTTACTGTGTTCTATTCATTTTTATTCATTTTTAGCATTACTATGCTACCTGGGTACAGGTTATTCATAATACTTTGACAATTCTTTGGTTGACTTCTTTTATTACCGGGTAATTTTTCTATGATAAAGTTTTTCATTAATTTTTGAATGAAGTTTTCTGGAAACTATGTTTAATATACTCTTTTTCTTTTGGGGAATTTTTTTTGGCAAACATCCCTTTTTTTCGACAGGAACAATGGCAGTTTACTGACAGTTTTGTGAAACATAATTGACTCTCTATTCTCCTTCTTTTTCCTCTATCCGAGTAATTAGAGAACTGCTGAACACTAGCTGGTCTAAAAATGATTTCAGAAGAGAGTTTTTACAGATTTTTTCTTATTTTTGAGTAGAGATTACAGTCTTCTTCATCTCGAAAGAGAAGTTTACTAACTCATTAATTTTGTATAGAATCTGTTTTCTGAATACAATCTTTGATTAATATCACTACCATAAACGAAAATAGTTTGTTTTTCTGGAAGAATCGAGAGTATAACTCAAGAACTATGTATTTTATGAGATACATTTATTAAATAAGATGGTATAAAAACGATTTGATTCACTAAAAAAAAAGATAAAAAGATATTCAACTTCTTATTATATATTCTTAAGTCATTCCCTTTTACGCCTCTCTCTACACTTTTGATAAAAACAAAAACACAAAATATATACGTATGGTCGTTTAACAGAAATCTGTAATCCCGAAATAAAAGAAATATGTGGTCGAGGACGACAGCTCAAAATATGCATCCTGGCTGAGAATTATTAAAAATCCAATAAACATATCAGAGCGCTGGCGAATAATTCACAAACTAATAGGAAAGTGGAGAATGGCTACGGTCTGTACGAAAAGTTAGATCTGAGTTCGAAACTTCGTTGGTTTCGTGAAAAGGTATAACACAAAACGATTTTTAAAATTGAATTAAAGGTGCCTTCTCAAACGCCAGAAAATGCATTTTGAGAAAGGCTTCCGGTGAGAAGAAAATCGATTTTCTTCTCAAGCATGAAGATGATTGATCCATGGAAGAATATCTAATAGAGCATGTCTTTATAAGGCCTAAAGAATTCGGGACTTTACAGCGTTTAACAGGAAATAAGTTCTTCAGGCACTTTATAATCTACAGTGTTCACAATCAATAATTGTACTTCATAACTAAACAATATATTGTTACAATGTTAATTCAGTTGTTTAGTCCCTCAAAAATAAACTTCTGCTGTTCAGAGGGATTCAAATTCTACAGTTAATTTATCAAGTGTAACTTTACTGTGAACGCTATAGAGTAATAGTTTAAGGAGGAAAAAAGTAATGGCTCTTGAAATAGGAGTTTTAATTGGATTTCTTGTAATATTCCTGGCCGTATTGCTCGGTCCTTTTAAAATACACGTTATTGAGGAAAATCTGGAAGTATTCCTGTTCCTATGCGGAGTGGCAGCAATGACTCTTTCAGGTTTTTCCGAAATCCCAGGTACAGAAACAGGCTGGAGAATGGAGATCATTGAAGAAGCATTGACTGCACCGCTGCATGTTGGAGATATATTCGGTATTCCAATAGGTATATTCCAGATAGTACTTATTGTCGGATTGATTATCTATAAATGGCATTCTCCAATCCACAAAGCAATCAGAAAATTGACCGATGCACTTTCTGTTAAGGTTCTGGCTTTTATCCTCATTATTGTTCTTGGTTTATTTTCAAGTGTGATGTCAGCTATTCTCGCATCAATAATTCTCGTTGAGATGGTTAATGCAATGCCTCTCTCACGAAAATCCAAGATAGATCTCACAATCATTGCATGTTTCTCAATCGGTCTTGGCGCTGCGCTTACTCCTCTTGGAGAACCGCTTTCAACAATTGCTATCTCAAAACTATCCGGTGCACCCTACCATGCCGGATTCGATTTCTTACTTAAAATGCTCGGCATCTATATCGTTCCAGGTATCCTTGCATATGGTATTATTGGAATGTTCTTCATGGGAAAAGTTGATCCAAAAGACCAGGGAATGAAAGCAGCAGACTACAACGAGACTGTGAAGGACGTCATAATGAGGGCTGTTAAGGTCTACGTGTTTATTATGGCTCTCGTATTACTCGGAGACGGTTTCAAGCCCATTATATTCGAATACTTCATACAAATACCTTCAGGGATTCTTTACTGGGTTAATATGGTCTCGGCTATTCTTGATAACGCTACTCTGGCAGCTGCTGAGATAGGACCTGCTCTTAGCGAACTGCAAATAAAAAGCATACTTATGGGGCTTTTAATTGCAGGCGGAATGCTGATTCCAGGGAATATCCCGAACATCATCTCTGCAGGCAAATTAGGTATAACCAGCAAAGAATGGGCAAGGCTTGGAGTACCGCTGGGACTTATCTCAATGGGTATATATTTCGTCATTATTTTTGTGCTTAAAATCTAAGCTCAAAATATGCCCATCTAACTTTATAGGATTCAGTTCCAAAATCTGGTGATGAACGTAAAATTAAAAGTCGCTGGATTTTGGGACAAATTTTGATACATTCTCAACAAGAATGGTTATAATTTTCATCGCACCCTCTTCAAATTGTATGGGAAAAGTAAATTTCACACATGTGCTAAAAATTTATGAATTTCGTTAGGTCTAAAAAACATACTCAAGAGACCAGCTTTACTTCTTCGATGTGTGACAAAAATTATTGCATCTTTTTTAACTGAAAAATTTTCCCTTGAATTTGAAGAATATCTCATTTTTTCTTCGATTGAGCTTTTCAGTAGTATTTCCCATTGCATCCTTTTTGATAATCCTAAAGGACATTAAAAAGTTACTTATTTTTTTATTTTTTCTGTAGATAATATTCTGAATTGAAATTTTTGTACTTAATGTCAACTACTATTAATAAAATAATTCTAAATGTTTGTTGATGATTTGAAAGAATACGACACAAAACGAATCCATGGAATTCTTGATCAAAAACACTTTCTGCAAACGCTAGAAAGAGTATTTTAGAAAAGCTCTCCAGTGGGAGGGAAATTGAAGATCTTTCTAATATGCACGGAAGTTGGATTGCATTTCTAGGGAAAATATATTATGGAAGAATATATAATAAATCAGGCTTTTATAAAGAAACGAATTTGGGATTCAAAACGTTCAACAGTAGGTGAATTTTACAGGCGTTTATTCTCTAGAGGCGTTTATTCTCTAGAATAGTAGTTTAAGGAGGAAAAAAGTAATGGCTCTTGAAATAGGAGTTTTAATTGGATTTCTTGTAATATTCCTGGCCGTATTGGTCGGTCCTTTTAAAATACACGTTATTGAGGAAAATCTGGAAGTATTCCTGTTCCTATGCGGAGTGGCGGCAATGACAATTTCTGGTTTTGTCGAACTTCAAGGTACAGAGACTGGCTGGAGAATGGAGATTATCGAAGAAGCGCTGACTGCGCCTCTGCATGTTGGAGATATATTCGGTATTCCAATAGGCATATTTCAGATAGTGCTGGTTGTTGGATTGATTATCTATAAATGGCATAGCCCTATCCATAAAGCGATCAGAAAATTGACCGATGCGCTTTCTCCTAAGATTATGGCTTTTCTCCTGATTGTTGTCCTTGGTTTATTTTCAAGTGTGATGTCCGCCATACTTGCATCAATAATTCTCGTTGAGATGGTTAATGCAATGCCTCTCTCACGAAAATCCAAGATAGATCTCACAATCATTGCATGTTTCTCGATCGGCCTTGGCGCTGCACTTACTCCTCTTGGAGAACCTCTTTCAACAATCGCTATCTCAAAATTATCTGGTGCACCTTACAACGCCGGATTCGATTTCTTGCTTAATATGCTCGGCATCTATATCCTTCCAGGTATCCTTGCGTACGGTATTCTCGGAATGTTCTTCCTGGGAAAAGTTGATCCAAAAGACCAGGGAATGAAAGCAGCAGACTATAACGAGACTGTGAAGGACGTTATAATGAGGGCTGTTAAAGTCTACGTGTTTATTATGGCTCTCGTATTACTCGGCGATGGTTTCAAGCCCATTATATTCGAATACTTCATACAAATACCGTCAGGGATTCTTTACTGGGTTAATATGGTCTCGGCTATTCTTGATAACGCTACTCTGGCAGCCGCTGAGATAGGACCTGCTCTTAGCGAACTGCAAATAAAGAGCATACTTATGGGGCTTTTAATATCAGGTGGAATGCTGATCCCAGGAAATATCCCGAACATCATCTCTGCAGGCAAACTGGGTATAACCAGCAAAGAATGGGCGAGACTTGGAGTGCCTCTTGGACTTGTCTCGATGGGTATCTATTTCGTCATTATTTTTGTGCTTAAAATCTAAGCTCAGAATACGCTCATTTAGCTTGATACAGTCTATCAGAGTATCCTCTTCAAATTATATGGGAAAATCCTCTTTCTAATTTGAAAAGGATACTTTTTGGTTCTTTGTTATTTCAAGTGGATAACTCAAGTTTTCCCCTTATTTTTTGTTTGTGAAATTTTGCTGAAGCTGAATCACATTAGTTTTTGTCTTCTTTTTTAGAGTTTCGGGCTTTGCATATAAGAAGGAGAGAATTTTCCCATTGGTGAAATCTTTTTAATTTTTTCCTTTTAAGAGATATTTTCTATAGAATATATAGATTATTTGTGTCTAATCTATTTTTCTTTATGTATATAGGCTAAATCGAATAACTATATATGCCGCCTGGCTAATTTTAATCCTGAAAAAATCAGAAACGCGAATAAGTAGACAGAGGAATAGATATCATAAAAATGGTACATCTTTCAGACATTCATTTCTCAGAGGCATACTATATGCCTGAGATTGCAGATTCAATGCTTCAAAAAATAAACCGGAGCGCTCCGGATATTGTAATCATCACCGGCGACCTGACGGAAAACGGGCTTGCAGCCGAATATGATGGAGCAAAAAACTTCATTGACAGGATCGAATGTAAAAACAAGGTTATAGTTCCGGGAAATCACGACTCGAGGAATGCCGGTTACCTCTTCTTCGAGGACATTTTCAAGGCCAGATCGACCTTTGGGAACTTTGGCGAAGTCACTGTAGTAGGGCTTGACTCTTCCCAGCCGGAACTTGAAGAAGGACACATAGGAAGGGAAAATTATGACTGGATAAAGAGGACTTTTTCAGTAAGCGGTTTTAAGGTTTTTGCCCTGCACCACCACCTTATTTCAATTCCCAGGACTGGTAGAGGAAATAATGTACTTGTAGATGCAGGAGACGTTCTGGAACTCCTGGATCGCTCCGGTGTGAACCTTGTCCTTTGTGGGCACTGGCACGTTCCCTGGGTCTGGAGATTAAACGACATGCTTGTCGTCAGTGCGGGAACTGTTTGCTCTTCCAAAATTCGTGGAAAAACCTCTCAGTGTTACAACCTGATTGAGCTTGATGCTCCGGAACCCGAATCTACGCGCTGGCACGTGAGGGTTTACAGAATTTTCTCTGGAGGAGAAAAAGAGAGAGTTGTTGATTGTATAATATAAGATTGTATAATATAAGATTGTATAATATAAGATTGTATAATATAATACACACCTGAGAGATTGTTGATAATATAAGAAGTGTTGATTGTATAATACACGCCTGAGTAACAAATAGGTCCTTAAGAACAAATCACTTACTTAGAGAAGTTCTCCTTCAGAATACAGAATCTACTGTGGTAAAAATAAAGATACAAGTCAACAAACTCTGATTTTCATTAGAACTCCCTCTCCTTTTTTATTACTTATCTTCTTTTTGGGACTATTTTCTTTTCGATTTGATTTTACTGCATTCGAATAAACAAGTTTTTATTTATGTTCAGTTACTTCCTTCAATCAGGACTATTATTCTATCATAACGATATTCTATCATCACAAGATATTCTATCTAATAAGTTTCTATTCTGAGAATTAAACTATTCAGTCAGGAGCAAAGACGATGCGCAGGGACTATATAAATACGGGCTACAGCCCGAAAGATACGGATCTGATCTGTGAATTCCACATCGAACCGTCAGCAGGAGTGAATTTTGAGGAAGCTGCCACCCACATGGCAGGGGAAAGCTCTATAGATTCCTGGACTGAAATTGCCACACTGAGTCCCGAACTTGCAGCGAAACTGAAGCCTCATGTCTTTTACGTGGATGAGGAAGCGCAGACTGTAAGGGTGGCTTATTCGGAAGAACTCTTTGAGCTGGGTTCTGTCCCGCAGGTTCTCAGTGCTGTTGCAGGAAATATTCTGAGCATGAAAATCGTTGATAATCTCAGACTGCAAGATATTGCCTTCCCGAAGTCAATGCTTCGAGAGTTCAAAGGTCCGAACTTCGGATTATCAGGGATCAGGGAACTTGTAGGCGTGAAGGATAGGCCTCTTATAGGGACTATTGTCAAGCCGAAGGTAGGGTTGAGCTCTGAAAAACATGCTGAAGTCGCTTACAATTCCTTTGCAGGAGGCTGCGATCTTGTCAAGGACGACGAGAACCTTACAGACCAGAAATTTAACAGGTTTGAAAAGAGGGCCGAACTCACTCTCAAGCTCGCAGAAAAGGCAGAGTCCGAAACCGGGGAACGAAAGATGTACCTCTGCAACATCACTGCCCCGACCTGTAAGGAAATGATCCGACGTCTGAATATCCTCAAAGATCTGGGTGCCAGTTACGCAATGATCGACATCGTGCCTGCAGGCTGGACTGCCCTTCAGACTCTTCGGGAAGAGGCTGAAGATGCGGGGCTGGTTCTACACGCCCACCGCGCCATGCATTCAGCCTATACCCGGAACCCACGCCACGGGATAAGCATGGTAGTCGTTGCCAAGCTCTGCAGACTGATAGGGCTTGACCAGCTTCACATAGGCACTGTTGTCGGGAAGATGCACGGAGAAAAGCACGAGGTTCTGACTCTTCGGGACGAGTGTGTGCTTGATAAAGTGCCTGCGGATGAGAGCCAGCATGTCCTTTTCCAGGAATGGGGGGGGTTAAAGCCAATGTTTCCGGTAGCATCTGGCGGGCTTGCCCCCACAATGATTCCTGACCTGTACGCTATCTTCGGAAAAGACGTTATTATGCAGTTCGGCGGCGGAATCCATGCACATCCTATGGGCACAGCAGCCGGAGCTATTGCCTGCAGGCAGGCACTTGATGCAAGCCTTCAAGGAATCAGTCTGCAGGACTACGCAAAAAGCCATATAGAACTTGAAGTCGCTCTCGGCAAATGGCTGAAGAAATAAGCAAGCCGCAGAAAAACAAGCCGCAGAAATCAGGAAAAATGGAAAATAACAATCCCAAAGGAGTTTACCTCCGGTGCAGGCAAGAAACGGAACCAGGATAGAGACCAGGGTTTTCCGGGTTTCCGAAGAAAACTTTGATGCCGTTCTTGAAGAGGCAGCAGCAATCATCAGGAAGGGCGGGACTGTAGCTTTTCCCACGGAAACCGTCTACGGGCTCGGAGCTGACGGTCTGAACCCAAGCGCAGTCCGAAAAATCTTCGAGGCAAAAGAGCGTCCTCCGGGAAACCCCCTTAGCCTGCTTGTCCATTCCAGGGAAGACCTTGAGAAGGTTGCAAAAAATATCCCGGATAAAGCTTTGAAGCTTATGGACGCTTTTTGGCCAGGTCCCCTTACCATTGTTCTGGAAAAAAAAGATACTGTTCCGGAAATTACCTCCGGAAATCTGCAGTCAATAGGATTACGTATGCCTGACCACAGAATTCCTCTGGAACTCATAAAGAGGGCAGGTACTCCTCTTGCTGCTCCGAGTGCAAACCTTTCCGGAAAACCCAGTCCCAGCCTGGCAGCTCATGTCGTAGCCGACCTTAGTGGCAGGATAGATGCAATTATTGACGGAGGGGAAGCAGCCATAGGTCTTGAGTCAACTGTAATTGACATGACTGTCGAATCACCGGTTGTGCTCAGGCCTGGAGCAGTGGGAATTGAAGAGCTTGAAAGCGTTATAGGGAAGGTCAGGTCCGGATACAAAGATGATAACGCCGGAACTGATAGAGCCCCACTGGAAAAAAAGGCAGGTCAGAAATACGGGCACTATACTCCTGATACAAAGGTCGTGCTTGTGGAAGGGGAAAGTAAGTCAGTTTCGGAAAAGATTGTCGAACTGCTCGAAAAATATAGGAGCAAAGGACAGAAAGTCGGATTTCTACTCAGTGAGGAAACTGCAGGTCTCTTCGCTTTGAAAGGTCTGGGTACCGAAGAGTACTTTTTGCTGGGATCCCGGGAAGAACCGGAAGTAGCTGCCAGAAAACTCTTTGAAGGACTCAGGGATCTGGACAGAAAGGGGCTGGATGTGATCGTGGCTGACGGCTCTTTCAGCCGCTCAGGACTCGGAGACGCGCTTATTAACAGGCTGAGGGAAGCTTCGTCCGTAAGGTTCGCTGTTTAAATTCAACTCTGAAAGCAGAAGTAAGGATTTGATTAAACATTTGAGAGGGATCTTTTTGAAAGCAGAAAAAAAGGAAAATATGGTAAAAATGCGGGCCTATAAAAAAGTTGTCGGGCAGAACAAGAAGGTAAACAAGATTAATCTTGTAATTCTGGCTGCAGGCCTGATTTTGACTGTCCTCGGCATGAAGGAGATGGGGAACTATCTTCTCTGGACCGGTATGTTTGTCTTTTTTGTAACTGCTCTGTTAGGCATCTTCGCCTCCGGGCCTCTTCGCAGGCAGAAATAAATCTGATTTTCTTTCTTTATAAAGGGGATTTTCAAATGGGTGAAACAATAGCAAGTGAGGAGATGCATGAGTATTTCAATGGACTTGAAGCGAGGCTTAAAGAGGCAATTGAGCTTGCAAACAGAGCTCGAGCCCGCGGAGGAGACCCGAAGCCCATTGTAGAAATTCCCCTTGCCAAGGACCTTGCAGATAGAGTTGAGAACCTTATAGGAGTAAAGGGAGTTGCTGCAAAGATTCGGGAGCTTGAGACTAAGATGTCCAGGGAAGAAGCCGCTCTTGAAATTGGGCGTCAGGTAGCCGAGGGAGAAGTGGGAAACTTTGCCACAAAAAAAGATGCAGTTGAGGCCGCAATCCGGGTTTCCATGGCTACCCTTACAGAAGGAGTAGTTGCAGCTCCCATTGAGGGGATTGACAAGGTTGAACTGGGGAAAAATGACGACGGTTCTCAATATATTAGGATCTTTTATTCCGGACCCATCCGGAGTGCAGGTGGGACTGCCCAGGCCCTTTCGGTGCTTGTTGGCGACTATGTAAGGCGCAGGATAGGGATTGACCGCTACAAACCAAGACCAGAGGAAGTAGAGCGCTATGTGGAAGAAATCCTGCTTTACAAGAGAGTTGCAAGCCTGCAGTACACGCCCTCTGAGGATGAAATCCGCCTGATAGTCCAGAATTGCCCTGTCTGTATAGACGGGGATCCAACCGAGGAAGCTGAGGTTGAAGGGCATAGAGATCTGGAAAGGATAGGGACAAACCGCGTCAGAGGAGGGATGTGCCTTGTACTTGCTGAAGGGCTCGCCCTCAAAGCTCCCAAGGTCAAGAAACATGTTAACAAGCTAAATATGGATGGATGGGACTGGCTAGAAACGCTTATAGGAGGTGCAAAAGGCGGGGGGGATGAAGAAAACGAGCAGAAAAACAAGATCAAGCCAAAAGATAAGTACATAAGAGACCTGATTGCAGGAAGGCCTGTTTTCTCCCACCCCTCAAGGCCAGGCGGGTTCAGACTTCGCTACGGGCGTTCCAGGAATACTTCATTTGCAGCTGCAGGGATCAGTCCATCTACCATGGTATTGCTTGATGATTTTATTACTAACGGGACTCAGCTTAAAGTTGAGAGGCCGGGAAAAGCTGCAGCCATGTCTGCCGTCGATTCGATAGAGGGGCCGACTGTACGTCTCTGTTCCGGAGACCTTGTCCGTATAGATAATATAAAGGAAGCCTACGAACTCCGCCCACAGATAGAAGTAATAGTGGACATTGGGGAAATCCTGATCAATTACGGAGATTTCCTGGAAAACAACCACCCTCTGATGCCTTCTCCTTATGTTTTTGAATGGTGGTATTATGATTATGAAGCGGCCTGCCCTGAAAAAATTCCTGAAGAAGAATTGAAAAATCCGTCGACGGCTCTGGCTCTCAGGCTTGCAGAGGAATTCAACGTCCCTCTGCATCCGAAGTTTACCTATCTCTGGCATGACATAAACCGAAGTGAATTTGAGGTTCTCAGGAAATTCGTGGCTGAGAAAGGAAATTTTTTGGATGAAGATGGAATTCTCAGACTACCTCTGGAAGCTTGTCTGAAAGGGGGTATCAAATATATACTTGAAAAACTCCTTGTACTGCATAGAGTAAAAGATGAGACAATTTTTATAGAAGAGTCTCTACCTTTCATTTTCTGCCTCGGGCTTGACACGAATCTGAAAGAAAAGGTTCAGATGCCTGATATTGATAATATGGTGGACGCTGCGGCTCTTCTTAGTGGGTTTAAGGTTTTTCCCAGGGCTCCTTCGAGAATAGGAGCAAGAATGGGAAGGCCGGAAAAATCTGACCTGCGAAAGATGTCTCCTGCAGCTCAGGTCCTCTTCCCGATAAGCAATGCCGGGGGAATTACGCGGAACCTTGTATCTGCTTCCGATTACACAGCTTCCATGAATGGAAAGATCGGAGAGATTGAAGTGGAAATGGGGCTCAGAGAATGTCCTGCCTGCAGGAAAGAGACTTATTTCTGGCGCTGTGAATGCGGAGAGTACACACATCCCAAACTTTCCTGTCCCCGCTGCAAGATCGATGTAAGGGGAGCTAAGACCTGCCCAAAATGCGGAAGAAAACCAACTTCTGTTGCAAATGTCAAACTGGATTTTCGTTCCATTTACAAGCAGGCCTTTGAGAATGTAGGGGAAAGAGAAAAAATGGATTTAATCAAAGGGGTAAAGCGGCTCATGAACGGGGAGATGACTCCCGAGCCTCTTGAAAAAGGAATCCTGCGGGCGAAACACGGTGTCTATATTTTTAAGGACGGCACTATCCGCTATGATATGTCAGATATCCCACTTACTCACATTCGGGCTGATGAACTTGGGATTACGGTAGTCAAACTCCGGGAGCTCGGGTACAGCGAAGACATTTACGGAAAACCTCTTGAGCGGGATGACCAGGTTATCTGCCTTAAGGTCCAAGATCTTGTGATTTCTTACGATGGGGGCGAGTACATGCTGAGAACGGCAAAATACGTGGACGATCTTCTTGTGAAGTATTATAAGGTTGAGCCATATTATAATGCCGAGACTATTCAGGACATGGTAGGCGTATTGCTTATAGGGCTTGCTCCGCACACCTCCGCAGGTGTACTCGGGCGTCTAATAGGGTTCACGAAAGCTTCAGTAGGTTATGCTCATCCTTTTTTCCACGCTTCAAAACGCCGGAATTGTGATGGGGATGAAGACTGTATAATGCTCCTTATGGATGGGATCCTTAACTTTTCGAGAGCTTATCTTCCGGATAAAAGAGGGGGCAAAATGGATGCTCCTCTTGTACTTACTACCAGGATCGACCCCAAAGAAGTGGACAAGGAAGCACATAACATAGACGTGCTTGCAAGGTATCCTCTTGAGTTTTATAAGGCCACACAGGAAATTAAAAATCCCACTGAACTTGAAGGCATTATGGACCTTGTTAGCAGTCGGCTCGGAACGCCGGAGCAGTATGAGCATTTTATGTTTACACACGACACTACAGATATTGCTGCAGGCCCGCTCAACTCTTCATATAAGACTCTGGGGAGCATGATAGATAAAATGGAGGCTCAACTTTCCCTGGCTAACAAGATTAGGGCAGTAGATGCTCCGGATGTGGCTGAAAGGGTGCTTAAATCTCATTTCCTTCCCGACCTTCTCGGAAACCTCCGCTCGTTTTCCAGGCAGCGGATGCGCTGTATCAAGTGCGGAGAGAAGTTCAGGCGCCCTCCTCTGACCGGCACCTGCCCTAAATGTGGAGGCAATGTTGTGCTGACCGTACATGAGGGAGCTGTTCGTAAATATCTTGAAGTTTCAAAAGAGATTGGAGAAAGATACGGAGTTTCCAGCTACACCCGACAGAGGATTGAACTTCTGGATAAAGATATCTGTTCTTTGTTCGAAAACCATAAGATTAAGCAGATGGGACTTTCGGACTTCATGTCTGGATCTGCGCGCTGAAAAAATAAGAGAGAATGTCAAGAGTGTCAAAATAATTACTCTGATGGACTGGAATGAGATAGGGCACTTTGAAAGCTCAAAGATTAAGAAATATTCATTAATTGATTCTCTAACTCTACTATCCAGAGTCTTATTTTTCTTATAGAAAAGTATCCTTTTCAGTTTTTGACTTTCCTTTAGCGGCGAAATTCTGTCTGATCTGTACTGATAACTTTCTATGCATTTTCTGCGTAATTATATAATTACGCCGCTATTTATATAGTATCTGTTTGATTATCTGTATTCTTTACTGAAAGAATTTTTTGATAAACTCTGAGCTTTTCTTAGAGCCGGATTGAAAATTTTTTAGTTCTGGTCCGGTTTTATTCCACAGGTAGTCCCAGGGAGTTAATCTGTCCTATAAGTTCGGTAAAGTTTTCGATCTCCAATTCCAGGACTTCTTCTCTAGTCATGCCTATTGACATTTCTCCATCTACAGAAAGACGTTCCGGGCCTCTACGCACAAGCCTATCAATCCCGTCTCTTTTAAGGGCTTCTTTAAGTTCCATATCATGGGCAAAAGCCCTGCCAGGAATGAAAACAGTTTCACTCACTTCCGAGAGGTCAAGTGTTTTGAAATCATCTATCGTGATAAGGCATCCGATATCTTTTTTAGGGGAGACAACGTTCACAGAGCCTCCAAGAGCCTCAAAGATTTCCCTCAGCCTTGGGGCTGCTACCTGGCCTGTAATGATAGTGGCTTTTTTTGTGACCCTGGGAAGCTTTGCAAGGGCTTCGGGAACATTTCGAATTGCAAAAGGAGAGCCAATTAAAGGGTCTTCAAGCGGAGTTCCTGTGATTCTGATGGAAGGGTGTTTTGCTGCGGAACTGCGTACAAGCTCGGTGAATTCTTGAACTGTATGTGGAGTTATGCCCGGAATAATAGGGGAATTGTTCAGGATCAGCCCGTTTTCCGGGAAATTTGCAAATCTCATAAGGATAGCTCCCTTTGCACCCATAGTTTCCAGGTCATTCAGGGTTTTATCAAGGATTTTTCCATCATTTACTCCAGGGATTAGCACGATTGCCCCGTATACCTCACAATGAGTACAGAAATCGCGGAGAACCTGCAGGGAAGCTTCAGGCTCCGGATCTTTCATATATTCGGCTCTTAAAGCCGGATCAGTTGCAAAGACTGTAAAACTCACTTCCGTGACTCCACGGTCTATGTAGAAAAGAGCGTCTTCAGGCTTGCTGAAACCTTTTCCGCTTGTATACCCCAGATGTATCGGAGTCTTAAATTGAGACAAAAAAGCAACAAGATTTTTCAGCTCAGGGTAGCAGCTTAAATCCCCTCCTCCGCTGATCGTGAGTTTCTCTATCTCTCCGCTTGCGAAATAGAGTTTTCTTGCAGTTTCTTCCAGTACCATCTGAAGAGGTTTGAAGCCTGAGTACGATTCCTTTACACTGCGGGTACAGTAGTCACACCCTTTTTTGAAAGGAAGACAATACTTGCAGCCCAGAGGCTGAGTGTCTTTCACTTTTTTGAAATAGCAATATTTGCAAAAGCCTCTGCAGTCTACCCCGGGATTTCCGCCTACGTCGACAACTACTTCCATATTAAACTTTCGTATTACGAGGATATTACTAAATCTTTTTGGTATGATTCCCACTAAGTGAATCCAACATTTAATAAAAATTAATTATATTTTCCGTTTTTCTCAAAGGAAAATTTGATTAAGTATTTCTATACATTTTTAACAGCTTTAAGTAACGTTGAAATTTCATTTTTCTATTGATACTGGTTTTTTATATAATAATACAAAAATAGATTTGATCTTAATAAAATATGGTTTAAAAAAATGCATCAATTCATCTAGCGGAGAACACAAAAGATTTAAGTACCTTCTAAACGAATGAGATTTCATTGGGAAAGTGGACACTTAAAAACAACGCGGTACTTGATTTATTGAGTGCAAAAGCACTCGAGTAGGTGACCAGTCCCAAAATGATTTTAATAAATTAAGGAGGAAATTAAAGTGTCTGACACAGTAGACATCTACGACGACAGAGGAAAACTGCTCGAGAGCAATGTCGACATTATGAGCCTTGCTCCAACAAGAAACGCAGCAATTAAAAAAATCATCTTGGACACCAAGAGGTCTGTTGCAGTCTCCCTCGCAGGTATTCAGGGCGCACTTGCCAGCGGCAAGATGGGCGGCAAGGGCCGTCAGATCTTAGGCCGTGGACTCAACTACGATATTGTAGGCAACGCTGATGCACTTGCAGAAAAAGTAAAGGATCTCGTTAAAGTCGACGATGGCGACGACACCAATGTAAAGGTCCTCAAGGGCGGAAAGAGCCTGCTCATTCAGGCCCCAGAATCCAGAATGATCGCTGGCGCTGACTATATGTCCTCAACCACAGTTGGTGCAGCAGCAGTTACCCAGAGCATCATTGATATGTTCGGAACCGACATGTACGATGCACCCATAGTGAAGGGCGCTGTTTGGGGAAGCTACCCACAGACAATGGACCTCATGGGTGGAAACGTTCAAAGCATTCTGAGCATCCCCCAGAACAACGAAGGTCTCGGCTTCTCCCTCAGGAACATCATGGCCAACCACGTTGCAGCAATCGCCAACCGGTCTGCAATAAACGCAGCAGCTCTCTCTTCTATCTACGAGCAGGCTGGTATCTTCGAGATGGGTGGCGCAGTCGGTATGTTTGAGAGGCATCAGCTCCTCGGTCTCGCATGCCAGGGTCTCAACGCCAACAATGTTGTATATGATGTTGTAAAGGAAAACGGAAAGAACGGTACCATTGGAACTGTTATCCAGTCCATCGTTGGCAGGGCAGTTGAAGACGGTGTTATTTCTGTTGACAAGACCGCTCCTTCTGGATACAAATTCTACAAGGCAAACGACGTCCCCATGTGGAACGCTTATGCAGCAGCCGGTACCCTTGCAGCCACTCTCGTGAACTGTGGTGCAGCACGTGCAGCTCAGGGTGTTTCTGCAACACTTCTTTACTTCAACGACATACTTGAGAAGGAAACCGGTCTCCCAGGATGCGACTACGGTAAAGTACAGGGTGTCGCAGTAGGATTCTCATTCTTCAGCCACTCCATTTATGGTGGCGGCGGACCTGGTGTTTTCAACGGTAACCACGTCGTTACCAGGCACTCAAGAGGCTTCGCAATCCCCTGCGTATGCGCAGCAGTAGCCCTTGATGCAGGTACACAGATGTTCACAATTGAATCAACATCCGGCCTCATTGGTGACGTGTTTGGTGGAATCAAGGAATTCCGCGAGCCGATTAAGGCAGTTGCAGGAGCGCTCTAAACATATACTCAAAAGGTCTAACGATGTCAGACTCTGCTTCAAATAAAGAAGATTCTATTCAAATCGAAATCTTTCCCAGTAGAATCCTGTCCCCTGAAACAGCTCAGAAGCTCATGGCTGAACTCTACAAGGTGGACGGGATAATCCGCGTTATGGTGCAGGGCCCCAAGCTGCCAGATAGGGTGTCTTACGGCCCCGGCACCGGGGAAAAAGTGGAACATCCACTGAGAAAGCCTATTCAGATCGGAGATCAGGTTATTGAACTGAAGATCAGTGTAGGCCGGATAAGGCTTGAACTTTCAAACGCCGAAGCTAAGGAACAGGTCAGGGAAGTATGCGAAAAAATGCTCCCGTTCCCTTTTGAATTCAGGGAAGGGAATTTCTTCAGGAGAAAGCCTACAGTAACTGACTATGCCAAACTTGGTCCTGAAGCAGACCCCCGCTTGCTTGGTATGGTAGATCCTAAAGCCAAGACAAACCAGCTCGTCTTTATCGAGAAACAAGAGAAAAAGGATAAAGATGAGTGAAAAAGTATGATGATTGATCGGGAAACGCAGGTAGTTGACTGCCGATGTGGTGCGGGACTTGGCAAAGGAGGAGGACTTGCTCAGCGAGGTACTCTCTCGGAAGCCGGCCGTGCTGAGGTCGTAGCTATTGCCATGAGTCCCGGCCAGAGACATATCACAAAACCGGTATGCGAGATCACATACGGCATGAGGAAAGAAAACATTCAGGTCAGTGTGCTGGTGCTCTACTCAGGCTCAGGAATCCCAGACTCAGGTATGAGAACCGGATCTTTTGTACTGAGTCCGGTAGAAGTCGCACAGATTGAAATGCACAAACTGGCTGTTATTCACCTCGGAAATATCAAAGACCATGTGATTAGGAAAACCAGGGAAATCCTGAGTCAGGCTAATATCCCGGCGATTGTAGTCAGCCAGATCCCGGTAGATTTTGAGGATTTTGCAGAAGCAGGGATAAAAACGAGATTAGTGATGCCAAGGGATGAAAATATTCGTACAAAGGGAATTGTGATGGATATGGTGAGTGGAGTTACACGCGGTGACTCATGTCCCAGGGATAAGCTAAATTTAATCGTGAAATACGTCAAGACTACATTAGACCATTTAGAAGATCACAAAGGAGTTGCATGAGATGGCATACAAAGCACAGTTTTATCCAGGCGCTACATCAGTAGGCGCTAACAGAAGAAAGCACATGTCCGGAAACCTTGAGAAACTCAGGGAAATTTCAGACGAAGACTTAACTGCAATCCTCGGACACCGTGCCCCAGGGAGCGACTACCCGAGCACCCACCCACCACTTGCAGAGATGGGAGAGCCCGCATGCTCGACCCGCGAAGCTGTTGACGCTACACCTGGTGCAAAAGCCGGTGACAGAGTCAGGTACGTCCAGTTTGCTGACTCAATGTACAACGCTCCAGCTACCCCGTACTTCAGATCATACTTCGCAGCAATCAACTTCAGAGGTGTAGACCCAGGTACCCTTTCCGGTCGTCAGATCGTCGAAGCTCGTGAGAGGGACATGGAAAAGTGCGCAAAGGTCCAGCTGGAAACCGAAATGAGCTGCCCTGCCCTTTCCGGTATGCGTGGCTCAACCGTGCACGGTCACTCTGTCCGTCTTCAGGAAGACGGCGTAATGTTCGACATGGTCGACAGGAGAAGACTCGAAGGCGGCACAATCATCATGGACAAGGACCAGGTTGCAATCCCACTCGACAGGAAAGTAGACCTCGGCAAGCCCATGTCCAGTGAAGAAGCCGCAAAGAGAACTACAATCTACCGTGTGGACAATGTAGCCTTCAGGGACGATGCAGAAGTCGTTGAATGGGTGCACAGAGTATTCGATCAGAGAACTACATACGGATTCCAGCCGAAATGAGGTGACCACAATGGCAGCAGACATTTTCGCGAAATTCAAAAAGTCAATGGAAGTCAAGTTCACACAGGAATTTGGTTCAAACCAGCAGTCCACCACGGACATTACCGGCAAGACAGAAAAATTCCTGAGGCTTGGCCCTGAGCAGGACGCAAGAAAGGCCGAAATGATTAAAGCCGGAAAGGAAATCGCAGAGAAGAGAGGTCTTGCATTCTACAACCCGATGATGCACACAGGTGCTCCCCTCGGTCAGCGTGCAATTACACCTTACGTCATCTCCGGCACAGATATTGTTGCAGAACCTGACGACCTTCACTACGTAAACAACGCTGCAATGCAGCAGATGTGGGACGACATCAGGAGAACCTGTATCGTCGGTCTTGACCTCGCTCACGAGACCCTCGAGAAGAGGCTGGGTAAGGAAGTTACCCCTGAAACCATCAACCACTATCTTGAAGTCCTTAACCACGCCATGCCCGGTGCAGCAGTGGTTCAGGAAATGATGGTTGAGACACACCCCGCACTTGTCGACGACTGTTACGTCAAGATCTTCACAGGTGACGACGAGCTCGCAGACGAAATCGACAAGCAGTATGTCATCAACATCAACAAGATGTTCAATGCAGAACAGGCAGCCCAGATAAAGGCCTCCATCGGCAAGACCACCTGGCAGGCAATTCACATCCCAACAATTGTCTCCAGAACAACTGACGGTGCTCAGACCTCCAGGTGGGCAGCCATGCAGATCGGTATGTCCTTCATCTCCGCATACGCAATGTGCGCTGGTGAAGCAGCCGTCGCTGACCTGTCCTTCGCTGCAAAGCACGCAGCTCTCGTCTCCATGGGTGAAATGCTGCCCGCAAGGCGTGCACGTGGTCCCAACGAGCCAGGTGGACTTTCCTTCGGTCACCTCTCAGACATCATCCAGACCAGCCGCACAAAGACTGACGACCCAGCAAAGGTCGCCCTCGAAGTCGTAGGTGCAGGCTGCATGCTTTACGACCAGATATGGCTCGGATCCTACATGTCCGGTGGTGTCGGATTCACACAGTATGCAACAGCTGCATACACAGATGACATCCTCGACAACAACGTGTACTATGACGTAGACTACATCAACGACAAGTACAACGGTGCCGCAAATGTCGGCAAGGACAACAAGATAAAGGCCACTCTCGACGTCGTAAAGGACATCGCAACCGAGTCCACACTCTACGGTATCGAGACATACGAGAAATTCCCAACTGCCCTTGAAGACCACTTCGGTGGTTCCCAGAGAGCAACCGTGCTCGCAGCTGCAGCCGGTGTCGCAACCTCCCTTGCAACTGCAAACGCAAACGCCGGTCTTTCTGGCTGGTACCTCTCCATGTACCTGCACAAGGAAGCATGGGGCCGTCTCGGCTTCTTCGGATACGACCTGCAGGACCAGTGCGGTGCCACAAACGTTCTGTCCTACCAGGGCGACGAAGGTCTCCCAGACGAACTCCGTGGTCCAAACTACCCCAACTACGCAATGAACGTCGGTCACCAGGGTGGATACGCAGGTATCGCTCAGGCAGCCCACGCAGGCCGCGGCGACGCATTCACCGTCAACCCGCTCATCAAGGTCTGCTTCGCTGATGACCTCATGCCCTTCAACTTCGCTGAGCCCAGGAGAGAGTTCGGCCGCGGTGCCATGAGAGAGTTCATGCCTGCTGGTGAGAGAGCCCTCGTCATTCCAGCAAAATAAATTAAACAGATTAAACATTTTAAAACAGAGTAGGCCTTCTGGCCTACTTTTTGTCTCTTTTTTCTTTACTTGCTTTTCTACTGCTTTTTTGTATTCTTTTTCCGGAAACCACTTCTCTTTCTTAAAACTACAAATGTCGCTTTCTACTGTTTCAGGATTTTGGTTTTTTTCCTTTACTTTTCGAGATGCTCATCTCACAGGTACTGAGCTCTTTACCCCCTGAGAGACAAGCCGATTCAAGAAAAAGGAAACACTGAAACCTTGAAGATAATTGCTGAAATCTTAAAGATAATGCGGCTTGAACAAACTGCAGATCCATAAAAACCTGAACTTTAAGGAAAAAAGCCTGAAAACAGGTAAATACGTAGAAAAAAGGAGAAGATCCGTGAATCTCTTCTCTTTCCGGATCAGTAACTCAAAAATAGATAAATCCTGCAGTTTAGATCCTGCAGATCTCAATTAAAGACACTCATTCATTCTTCCGAAATCTGCTTAATTTTTACTCCAAGATCGGACATGTCTTTAAAGAAGTCAGGGTAAGAGATGGATACAGACTCAGTTGTGTCAATTGTCGTATTTCCTGCTACCATCCCTGCCAGTGCAAGGGACATAACAATCCTGTGGTCATCCCACCCGTGGACTGCTGCTCCTTTCAGTTTTCCTCCGGTGATGGTCAGACTGTCCTTTTCTTCTTTAAGGTGAACTCCAAGTTTCGGAAGTTCGGTTGCAAGGGCGCGAAGTCGGTCAGTTTCCTTATATCGGACATGCTCGGCATTTTCGATCCTGCTTGTCCCTTCAGCAACTGCAGCCAGAACAGCAACTGTCGGGACAAGGTCAGGGGTTGCTCCGGCATCAAAGGTAACAGCTTTTAATTTTCTTCCTCCTCTGACTGTCACGGTACCGGCTTCTCTGTCCCATTTAATGTCTGCTCCCATTTGTTCCAGAATTTCGATAATTATCTTGTCTCCCTGTTTTGAGGGAAAGAGGTTTTTAACAGTAATTTCGGACCCATCAGTCATAGCTGCAGCTGCAAGCAAGTAGGATGCAGAGGAAAAGTCGCCTGGAATAGTATACTCTTTGAGATTATATTTCTGTTTTCCAGGGACGATGAACCTGGTGCCGTTATTATCATCTGTATGGATTTTGACTCCTGCCAGTTCAAGCATCTCAATGGTCACGTCTACATAAGGTCTTGACTTCAGTTTCCCTATAATGGAAAGAGTGGTACTGTTTTCTGCAAGAGGACAGGCTATAAGAAGGGCAGAGATAAACTGAGAGCTAATAGAGCCATCAATATTCACTTCCTTTCCCCCAAGCCCGCCTTTGACTACAAGCGGAGCCCTCTCATTTCCTCTAGTGGAGCAAGCGCTAACTCCCAGCTGGTTAAGAACTTTGAGAAGAGGGCCATTTGGCCGGGTGCGAAGGGAAGAATCTCCAGTAAGCACTGTGATCCCATCAGTGAGAGCTGCTATTGCAGTCATGAAGCGAAGGGTCGTCCCTGAGTTTGCAGCATCAATTACATCTTCCGGAACATTGGGTTTTCCATTAACTCCATGAATGATGAGATTCTCTTCCTTTCTTTCAATCGAGGCTCCGAACATTTCTGAAGCCCTGATTGTGGCGAGAGTATCGGCCGAGAGCAGGGGGCGGCGAACGATCGATTCTTTTGAAAGGGCTGCGAGGGTTATAGCCCTGTGAGTGTAACTCTTTGAAGGGGGGGCAAAGACTTCCCCTTTGACTGAGGATTTGCTGATAGAAACGCGCATGTTATCAGAGCTCTTCTATTTTTTATTCCGGATTTTTTCCTGAGATTCAAGTGCTTGCTTTTGGCCTTCTGAGTATGGTTATTCTGAGTATGGTTATTCTGAGTATGGTTATTGTGAATATGATTAAAAATTCTCAGTTTATACCTTTTACAATGTTTTCCACCATGTCCCAATCATGGTCATAGACATGGGCTGAAATGCTGATAGTGGTTATGGTTCCTGGTTCTTCGCCTACTCTGTCGGCTACGTACTCGAGGAGTTTCGAGAGCCCGTAAAGGTTTGCCGGGTAAGCTCCTCCAAAATCATGGCTTCTGAAGAGGGTAGTGAGATGTACTTTCCCATCCCTAATCTTGAAGTCATCCAGCATCATGCAGGGAACTTCATCTACTTTTGTGTCAACAGGCGGGATCCAGGTGATAGCTATCGCTCTTCTGGAAGTGGGACTTTCCTGCAGTTTTTCGATCACGTACTCTATCTGATCCACTTTTCCGTTCCAGTTCCGAAGACGCTGTCCATACGTGTACTCGAAATCCTGTGCGTTTTCTCCCGAGATCAGCTGTTTTGCGTACTCTTCAAGTCCTTCCTCATTCCAGGCAGTATCTTCGGGAATCCTGTTCGTATAGGGATCTTCAATCACCACCATCAAGTCCATGAATTCCCTTATCTGGTTCCCTCTCTCGTCAGTAATTACCTGTCCGTGATCCCAGATAATGTTAAGCCCGCGATACCATGCATCGGAAATATTCTTTGCCCTGATGATCCTGCCAATCTCGAACTTGTCTTCCATTGAAAATTCCCCATGAAATTCAGGATATGGTATGGACAATTAATATCAACTAATTTTTCCTTTGAGTCGATGTTTTTGTGATTATTTTTTATCTTTTCTCTTTATCTGTCACTTTCTTTTATAAGTGCTTTCTCTAGATCAAGTATATCAAGTATAATATCTCTATGTACCTTGATAGCATATAGCATGCTTAATTTAATAAAATTTCGGAAACAAGAGAAAAAAAGGAGAAAAATCCAAATAAAGCAAAGCTGAATAAAACAAAACTCAACAAAAAGAAACTGAATAAAACAAAGCTCAACAAAAAGAAACTGAATAAAACAAAGCTCAACAAAAAGAAACTGAATAAAACAAAGCTCAACAAAAAGAAACTCAATAAAATGAAATTAGAGAGAAATGAAGGAGTAAAGGTCTGAGAAATGTTCTCAGAACCTCATGGCCCTCAGGCGTTTGACCCTCTCACCGGTTACCGGGTGAGTACTGAAGAGAGACTGAATCATCCCTCCCTTGAGAGGATTGACAATAAACATGTGGGCGCTGCTTTCCTTTGGTTGCACATCTGAACTGCTCGGCTTGAAGTGGGAGTTCCCGTATTCGAGCTTTTCCAGGGCATCGGCAAGTGCCCAGGGTTTTCTACAAATGAGGGCTCCTTCCTCATCGGCTGCATATTCTCTTGATCTTGAGATTGCAAGCTGGATCAGGGTTGCAGCAAGAGGCGCTACAATCGCCATTGCAATAAGGCCTACGATTCCACCGTTATCATCATCTCTGCTGCCAAAGCCGCCGAAAATTGCAGCCCACTGCGCCCAGGTGGCCATCATTGTAATAACACCTGCAAGGGTTGCAGTCACTGCGCTGATTAGTGTATCTCTGTTCATTACGTGTGCTAGCTCGTGTGCCAGCACGCCTTCGATCTCTTCATGAGAGAGCAAGTTAAGAATTCCGGTCGTAACAGCTACAGCCGCATGTTTCGGATCCCTGCCGGTTGCAAACGCGTTTGGCATCCCAGACTCTACGATGTATACTTTGGGTTTTGGCAGTCTCGCTTTCATAGCCAGTCCGTCTACGATCCTGTGCAGGTTCGGAGACTCAGCAGGGGAAACTTCTCTTGCCCCGTACATCTTGAGTACTATCTTATCGCTGTACCAGTAACTTCCGAAATTGAGGATTACTGCAAACAGGAATGCAATGATCATTCCGCCCGTACCCCCGAAGTAATCTCCTATCAGAACCAGGAGACCTGTAAGGGCAGCAAGCAAAACTGTAGTTTTAAGCATGTTCTTCATGACTTCTCACACGACGTCCTCCCAGGCTAACGTCTGGGTTTTCAGTCTTTGATTCTTATTTCTGGACTTATTTTTATAAATTAGACCGAGTAGAATCAATTGCATATATTCTGAATACAGATATATATTTTTTCTCCCGCAAAATGCAGGTTGATACAATTGTATTATTCTTGTTTCCGTATTCACCTAAAATTAATTCCAAATTCTATCGAAACGGAAACTTTATTCTCAAAACGGGAAATTTAGTCTTGCATTTGATATGTCCTATTCTTCTCTTCGGAACATACCCCTTATCTTAAACTCACAGCAATAACTAATATTTCTGTTTTGGTATATTTACATTTGGTACATTTTGAGTATTGATTTTAGTTTGAAATCAAACTATTATTACAACTTCAAGTATATGTATTTATTGAAAGATATTTTTCAGCGGGCTCACTATTTTTTTCCTATGTCATTCCCCAATTTTATACTCCAACCTTACAAGCCCATTCTTATACTTTTCAACCTTTCCAGTCCGGAGTCTTATCTCTTTTCCGATGTGATCAAACAGAGGAATTCCACTTCCAAGAATTATGGGACCACAAAAACAATAAAATCATCCACAAGGTTTTCTTCGAGAAATACCTTGATAAGCTGCGAACCGCCGACGAGCCAGATATCCTTCTCAGTATTTTCCTTTAGATAGCGCACAAATTTCCCAATGTCTTCCGAAATGAATTCTACGTTCTTTTCGCGGTGCAGGGGTTCTTTTTGCATGGTAAATACGTATGACTTTTTCTCGCCGTAAGGCCAATCTCCGAAGCCAAGAGCCTGTTCATAGGTTTTTCTGCCCATGAGGACTGTGCCGATTGATGCATAAAATTCGGAATAGCCGTAGTCGGTTTCGGGGTTGTTTTCGTATTCGGTTAACCAATCAATGCTGTCGTCTTCTCGGGCGATGAAGCCGTCGAGGCTGCAGGCGATGTAGAGCTTTGTTCTGGGTGTGTTTTCTTTCATTGTTCCGCCCCTCATTTAGTGACATATTACCTGATTTTATGTTGTTTTTGCTTCTTATTTGTTGCTTCTTATTTGTTATTTCATTTCAGGTTTTGTATGGCTCAGGCCGTTCGCAAGCGAACGGAACAAGATAGGTTAGGTAAGATATTTCCGCAATCCGGGTGAAGTTTTTAGTCTGGTTTTCCTTCTGGCTTTTTGCTTGCCTTTTACAGGTTTAAGCTGAGCTTCCGCAAAATATCAGATTTTTCTCATAATGGTCTCCTATAGGAGACCAGAATATTGAAAATTTAGTCTTGTATACAAGACTAAATTTTAAGTAAATTGATCTTCTATATAAGACTAAATTTTAAGTAAATTGGTCTTCTATATAAGACCAAATTTTAAGTAAAATGGTCTCCTATAGAAGACCATGGAAAAAAAGGAGCTTTTCAAGTACCTCATAAAGGAATTCCACGAAAGGAAGCTCCCTGAAATTTATCCCCGTGCCCTTGAAATCCCGGAAACACGGAAGATTGTAAGCCTGATAGGAGCGAGGAGAATCGGAAAAACTTCTTACTTTTTCCAGATGATAGGGGAGCTTGAAGCAAGTGTGGGGAGAGAACGGATTCTTTACATTAACTTCGAGGATGAGAGAATTCTGCCGCTGGATGGGAAGGATCTGAACTCCATACTTGAGGCATATTACGAACTCTACCCTGAAAATGTGGATAGGGAGCTGTATCTCTTTTTTGACGAAGTGCAGAATGTTCCGGGCTGGGAAGTCTTTGTGCGTAGGCTCTATGACAGGGGGGATTTGAAGATCTTTCTTACGGGGTCGAGTTCGAAGATGCTCTCAAAGGAGCTTGCAACGAGCCTAAGGGGCAGAACTCTTGTTTTTTACCTCTATCCCTTTGATTTTCGGGAGTACCTTGCTTTCAGGGGAATTGAGCTTGTTCGGGATTTTGAATACTCGAAGCAGCGCTTTGAGCTCAAGAAGCTCTTTGAGGAATACCTCTATGAAGGTGGTTTTCCCGAAGTCGTGCTTGAAGTCCCGGAACTCCGGAAGAAGATTCTTCAGGATTACTTTGAAATGATGATTTACAGGGATCTTGTGGAACGCTTCTCCGTCCGGAACACCACCCTGCTCAAAGCTCTCACAAAATATCTGGTCACAAACATCGGGACTCCTTTCAGTGTAACGTCCTACTACAAAGTAATAAAGCAGGAGCAAGAAGTCTCAAAAGGTACTCTTCTGGAATACCTTTCCCACCTTGAGGACATCTCTCTGGTTTATTTTTTGCCCCTTTTCAGTTCCTCTTTAAAAGCACAGGCAATAAACCCGAAAAAGGTCTACTGTCTCGATAATGGGCTTTGGAACGCGATCTCTTTCACTTTTTCAAAGGATGAAGGCAGGCTTGCCGAAAACCTGGTTTTCCTTGAACTCATGCGCCGGGAAAAAGAAGTCTATTACTGGAAAAATGGCGGCGAGGTTGATTTCGTGGTAAAGGAAGAGGACAATTTGCTGATTGCCATCAATGTCACGTACAGCGACAGTGTTACCGAAAGAGAGGTCAGTGCCCTTAAGAAATTCTCTAAGGAAGAGGAATTTGGTCCCCACATAAAAGAACTCATCCTGCTGACGAAAGACACTGAAAAGACAGAAAATGGGATTACATACATTCCACTCTGGAAGTGGATGTTGGAAAAGTAAACAAATAGATGTTTAAGAGGTAAATTTCCCCATGAACAGGGTGCCGGCTGAAGTGAGGAACGAGTTTTAAGGGGGAGTGAGAAGGAGTTTGAAGGGGGAAAGAGAGTTTGACGAGAGTTTGGAGAAAATTAAACAGAGCTTAACGGCAGTCAAATAGGAGTTTGAAAAAATCTTTTGTTGAATTCAAGTTGGCCAGAATTGAAAATGTTTTTCTCTGCCAGTTACTTGCTTTGTTTCCCTGGCGTTTTTCCTGTTGATATTGAGGCGTTATACCTACTTGTGGTTTTTTTCCAATTATAGTTATCACATTAAAAATTGACACTATATAAGTTAAGAAATATGAATTTATAGTCTCATCTTGAAATTCCTTCATATATAAACGAAAAAAGAACCACGGAAAGCACGGAAGACACGGAAGAAAGGAATTACGGGCATAGGGATTTCTGTGCTTTCCGTGTCTTCCGTGGTTCCTGTGTCCTGATTGAGTCTTCCCTGCCCGCATTTTTCGACAACTATAAAACTTTAATAATTTAAATGCAATGTGTAGTTAGTATAAACTATAAACTGTTTTTACCAATGTAATGAATTCATGAGTTCACTATAATTAAGAAATGAGATATTTATTTATACTATAACTAGGAAATAGGTTACCGTTTTCCTGTAATATATATAATGTGAAAATTCAAAAACAATCAATTAATACAACCGATTTGCTGAAAACCAGCAGTATGCCGTAAGAACGCAGGAACTCTTTAAAAAACATGTTCGGAAGCGTTTTCCATTTTCTTACAGAATAGAATATATATTTATATCATTATGTTCATCCAAACATAACGACTAAACCATCAAAAGTCTGTCAGGTATTTCTATGCGTGGAAAAATAGGTCCTATATTGATACTTTCTCTTCTGGTTCTAGCTGTTGCATCCTGCGGATGTGCAGAAAATACGAATCAGCAGGCTGTTCAGAACTCAAGCACTATGCAGATCACCGACATGTTGGGCAGGCAGTTAACTGTGCCGGCGGAAATATCCTCGGTCGTAGCCACTTCTCCGCCATCCACTATCCTCGTGTATATGCTTGCGCCGGACAAACTCGCAGGCTGGAATTTCAAAAACAATTTTACCCAACCTTTCATGGATGAAAATTACTCAAATCTGCCTGTAATAGGAGGCTGGTTCGGAACAGAGACAGGGAATTATGAAACTATAATCAACATGCATCCTGACATTGTAATTGAAGGATACACCACTGATGGAGAAATTCATGAAGCCATAGAACGAAGGCAGGAAAGTTTCGGAAACATTCCGGTGGTGGCCATTGATGATTCTATCATTTTTGTTAATAAATCTGATCCTACTATTGAATACGTGGGTAAACTGCTTAACTGTGAAGACCAGGCGAAAAAACTGATTGAGTTCCGCAGTTCAATCCTTAACGAGATCAACAGCACTGTAAAAGATATTCCAGAAGATGAAAAAGTGCGCGTTTACTATGCCGAAGGCCCAAAAGGACTGATGACCGATCCTTCAGGCTCTCAGCACTCCCAGGTCATTGATACCTGTGGCGGCATTAATGTTGCAGACTGTCCGCTTACTCCCGGAAATGGCATGACACAGGTTTCAATAGAGCAGGTCATGAACTGGAATCCCGAAGTAATAATCACTTCAAATCCACAGTTCTATTCAACAGTGTATTCGGACTCTCTCTGGGCAAGTGTGGATGCCGTTCAGAACAAGCGGGTATATCTTGCTCCTCAGAATCCTTTCTGCTGGATTGACAGGCCACAGGGTCCTCATCTTATCATCGGAACTGCCTGGACTGCAAAAATGCTGTATCCGAACCTTTTCACAGATATGGACCTTTCCAAGCTGACCCGTGAGTTCTACTCGGAATTCTTCCACTATGGTCTCACAGATAAAGAACTGGATATGCTACTTAACCCTTCAGCAGAGGCCAAGACGTGATCGAGAAGGGCAAATCTCCGGGTTTTCCCTATATTGCAGAGAATATCTTTGCTCCCATCTACCCTGTAATAGCGACTCACATCGTCGGACAAAGCAGAATAAAACAGGGCATATGCCTGGACCTGGGATGCGGTATCGCATCCCTGGGAATTGCTGTTGCGGAAATTACGGATATGCAGGTCTATGGCGTTGATTTTTCAACGGAGATGTGCAGGCTTTCGAAGGACAAAGCCCATCGTCACCGCCTTTCAGGTAAAGTTGTTCCTGTGCAGGCTGATGTGCATATGCTCCCTTTCAGAGACAACTGTGCAGACCTCATAGTAAGCCGTGGTTCAGTATTTTTCTGGAATGACCTGCCTGTGGCTTTCACGGAAATTTCCCGTGTCCTTGCTCCGGGTGGGCAGGCATGGATAGGGGGCGGTTTCGGCACAAAAGAGTTGAGAGCACAGATCTCTGAAAAAATGGTCGAAATAGACCCTGACTGGCATACCGGTTCAAAAAAACGCCTCAGTCCGGAAAACCTTCAGGCTATGCAGGAAGCCGGAAGGCAAACAGATATTCCCTACCATGTAGTCCGGGATGATTCGGGATTCTGGGTAGTGTTAAGCAAGGGAGGAAGCGAGGGAGGTTAAAAAATGCAGTGCAATGTATGCGAATTCGGGTGTGAAATCAATGAATACAGCAGGGGCAGATGTGGTACTTACATCTGTACTGGCGACACTGACGATACTATAGTTCAGGACCCTGGTGTGGGATACCTTGGAGCATATCCTATTTCCATAGAAACGGTTCCTTTGCTTCATTATTATCCCTCAGGTAAGTTCCTTCAGGTGTTCAGTACAGGATGCAATTTCCAGTGCTCCGGTTGCGTGGCTCGCCTGCTGGCTTCAAGTAAACCTCTTTCCCGTTCCTCCTTCAGTCCCTCTCTGGTAGTGGAAAGGGCCTTGCAGCAGGAATGTCTGGGTGTAGTTTCTACGCTGAATGAGCCTGCTGCAAATTATTATCTTTTCAGGGACCTTGCAGTGCAGGCAAAAGAAAAAGGTTTGCTCGTAGGCTGTTCCACCAACTGCTATTTTACGGGTGAGACTTTAGAAGAGTTTGGACAGCTTGTGGATTTCGTGAATGTTGGAATTAAAGGTTATTCTGACCAGAGTTACATAACTTGCGGAGTTCCTTCATCAGCTCCTGTTTTCCGCAACATTTCCCGGCTTTTTGACATGGGAGTGCATGTTGAAACTTCAGTCGTTTATTCAAGGGGAAATGAGGATGATATGATAAAGGTTGCAGAAGCAGTGTCTGATATCTCTCCTAATATTCCAATTCAGGTCATGAGATTCCTTCCTTTTGGCGATGCTCCTATTGAGCTTGAACCTTCCGTAGGAGAGGCAGAGAATCTGTGTACTGCTCTGCGTAGGCATGTAGATTATGTCTATCTCTTCAATTCTCCGGGTACGGAATTATTGAATACGTACTGTCCTAAATGCGGCGGCCTCCTAACAGAACGGGAATTCTACGGGCCCATGGGTTCCAGACTTATAAAACCCTGGATAAGTTACACATGTAATTGCGGAAACAGTGTTCCTGTTAAAGGGATAACTGCCACTGAAAGCTTCAGTGAGGAAGGTTTCATGGGCGGTTACAGGATAAGCCGGGCTTTCGGTATGGTCCATGCAGTACTTACATGTCTGGGAATACTGGACGATTACAAGTTAATGGATATTTGGGGGAAGATCTCCGATACCGAGACTCTTATGCAAGTGCACCACATGATACAACAGCCATACTCTTATCTTGAGTTTATCAGGCTTATTGCTGAAAAGGCAAATATGCCGGAAAAAGGAGAAGAACTTGTTTCTTTTATCCATAAACGTCTGGAGCTTGTCCATTCCCTTGCAGCAGAAAATAGCGGTCACAAAGTGTATTATTGCATGGGTTCTCCTCTCTTTGCCCTGAACGCCGGGAGAATGGAAAATAACCTTGTGACATTTTCCGGGGGCGTTAGTATCAATAAGCAGCTTCAAAAGGAAGGCAAACCGGGTGTAAATGTTTCTCCTTCCTTTATCAATGAGCATAACCCGGAGATGATTTTTATCTCCGGTTTCCTTTCGCGTCCCCTCGATGAGTTCTATTGCCTGTGCCAGCAATATGGTATACATGCGGATGCTGTAAAACAGCAGTGGGTTTATGCAGTTCCACCGTCCTGGGATTTCGGAAGCCCTCGCTGGATACTGGGACTAATGTATATAGCAGACAAGCTGCATCCCGGAAACTCTGGAATTGACCTGGGAAAGGAAGCAAATGAGTTTTACTTGCAGTTTTATGGTATGCCATTTGAGGAAGCCAGGCCTAACAGATCTTTTCACAGGCCCTCCTCCGGTATCTGGCCCCGGCATGTTATGAGGTGTACTCATGTCTGATTACAGGTATAATCGCACTGCTCTGGTGTACCTATTGCCCATTGCATTACTCGTAATCTCCCTTTTTGTCGGAAGATATCAGACTCCTATGTCGGCGGTTGTGGATGAGAGCGTAAAAATGTTTTCATCTCTTCTTTTTGGCACTCCTGCTTCAGTTTCCACTCAACACACGGTACTATTCAATATAAGGTTGCCAAGGATACTTGCAGCTTTGCTGGTAGGAGCGGCGCTTTCCACAGCAGGGGTCTCTTTCCAGGGGATCTTTCGCAATCCTCTTGTCTCTCCCTATATCCTGGGAGTGGGCGCAGGGGCTGGCTTTGGGGCATGCCTTGCAATACTTCTGTGGGATAATTATCTGCTTATACAGTTGATGGCTTTTGCTTTCGGATTACTGGCGATGTTTATCGCCATAAGTATGGGTAAAGCCAGTAAAGGTGCGGGAACTCTGGTGTTTGTGCTTTCCGGAATTATCGTGGGCTCTATTTTCACGGCTCTTACATCACTGGTAAAATATGTGGCAGATCCTTATGATGAACTTCCCGCGATAGTATTCTGGCTCATGGGAAGCCTTGCTACTGTCAGGTACGGTGATCTGCTCTATATATTATTTCCAATGTTTATCGGGACAGTTGTGTTGTTTTTTCTCAGGTGGCGTATCAATATCCTGTCACTGGGAGATGAGGAAGCTAAAGCCCTTGGGATGGACGTAGAAAAAGTGCGCCTGATAATCATTATTTGTGCGACCCTTATAACTTCAGCGGCGGTCAGCATCAGCGGCGTGATTGGCTGGGTCGGACTGGTTGTGCCCCATATTTCAAGGATGATAGTGGGCCCAAACTACAGCCGCCTGTTGCCCATGAGCATAGTCATCGGGGCATCGTTTATGCTGCTTGTAGATGACCTGTCAAGAACTGTTGCCGCTACGGAGATTCCCCTGGGAATACTCACCTCCCTGGTAGGCGCCCCTTTGTTTGCATATCTTATAAGGAGGGGACGCATGGGATGGAATTGATGTTGGAAGTGGAATCACTTGCTTTCTCCTATGGAAACGGGCCGGTCTTTGAGAATGTATCTTTCTCGCTAAAAAAGGGCGCGGTTATGTGCATCCTGGGCCCGAACGGAGCAGGAAAATCCACACTTATCAAATGTATTGCAGGGATTCTCAAGCCTGCTGCCGGATCTGTCCGTATCCTGGGAGAGGACACAGCTTCGCTAGGGGTAAGAGGTATTGCCAGGCGTATAGGTTATGTACCCCAGCAGAATGAAGTGGTTTTTCCCTTTACTGTGCTGGATTTTGTAATAATGGGCCGTGCTCCTCATCTTTCCATGTTTGCATCCCCTGGTGAAGAGGATATGGAGATTGCAAGAGAATCACTTGCAGTAGTGGGTCTTTCTGATCTTGCGGAAAGGCCGGTTGCCAGTCTCAGTGGCGGGCAGAGTCAAATGGTATTGATTGCCCGGGCTCTTGTCCAGAAGCCTTCTCTGCTTTTGCTGGATGAGCCGACTTCTCACCTTGATTTTGGCAACCAGATCCTTGTACTGGAGACTGTGCAGAGACTGGCATCACTCGGGATGTCCATTGTGATGAACACTCACATGCCAGACCATGCTTTCCTGGTAGGCAGCAGAGCTGCAGCATTGACCGGAGGCAGGCTGGTTGCCGTGGGAGAAGTTGAAACAGTTGTAACCAGTAAGATGATGTCTTCAGTCTATGGTGTAAATGTAGCTGTCAGGGAAATTGAGGATATGAAAAGGAAAGTGTGTTTACCTCTACGAGGATGAATAAAACACTGAAAATAAATTTCTAAATAACATAGAAAGGTGTGCAATCACCCGAATTTTGCTTTCACGATAAAAGGCTGAACATAGAAAAACAAAAATTAAACGCTAGTGGAGAATTTTAATGAACTTAAGGAAATTTAATGCGGTAGCTTTGGCTATCTTGGTGCTAACGTTTATTCTGGCGTTGGCAGGAACGTGTACGGCTATGTCCGTGGAAATCAGAGGTACACCCTTTGATACCGGAAGTACGGATGCACAGAATATTTCGTGGGATTTCAGAAACTTCGGAGCTTTTTTCTTCAGTGCAAACAAGTACAGTAATTTCATGAACGGGTCTGGTGAGCATCTTTATTTTGAGGACAAAGGAAAAAATCCTTCAATTGGGAGAGATAATCCTGCAGCCAATATAATTGATGAAGGTGAACTAATTTATACTACCAAACAGTTCCCTTCGAAGTATAAGGTATTTTCTGAAGAAGAAAATGTAACAAAGGTATCTTCCTTTTACACATTGCCGCTGTTTGGTAAATCATACTGCGCTATTGACAACGATGCGACACATCTCGCTAAGATACTGTTCCAGCAAGATGAGAACGAAAAAATTACACTCAAGACTGGAGAGAGCTGGGATATTTCCAACGGGTACAATGTTACTCTAAACGAAGTTGATGTTAAAGGTAACAAATGCTATTTTTCGCTTTACAAAAATAATACGGAGTTGGATACTACTGTGATCTCTACGGACGGCACTACAGATAATAAGATATTTACTGCAGAAGATGAATTCGGGGATAACTCCTCACATGTTTATTTCGTTACCTTCGTAGACTCTGTCTTTACAAGTGCGGATGAGAGTTTTGCAGTGTTCAAATATACCTGGTTGATAGATAAAGACAAGTCTCTTTCCATTAAATCCGGAGATAAGTTTGGTAGTTTCGAAGTAGATCAAGCTCTTGAAAACATGATAATAATGTCAAATGACAATTCCATAACAATTGATGTCGATGCTGACAGCAAGACTAACTTTACGGATGAGTGGTATTTCAAGACATCTGATGAGGGAAAAGGAAGCAACGGAGGATATGTGATCTACCCGGCAAAAACAATAGTAATCGAAGAACAAAAGCCTGACACTGCAGGAATGAATACTACGTTCAATACATCCAGCATCGTTCAAATGCAAGGAGAAAATAGTACGCAGACAGCAGCAATGATAGAAAAGACCGGTGAGAAAAACGGAGAGACTTCTAATGGAACTTCTAAGTCTTCATCTGAAACCTCGGCTGAAGAAAAAGCACCTGTAATTGCTAGTAGCGCAACTCCAGTAAGTTCTGGTTTCGGAGGATTTCTGGCTGTTTTCTCATTGGCCAGTATAGTTTATTGTTTTAAAAGGAGTTGAATTTTAAAAGAAGGGTTAAGCTTCAAAATCCTGAAGAATTTCCTCCTTTTTCTTCTTTTTTAAGTTGAATACCACTATCGTGGAGATGGAAACTTTTGATTTGATCCTGTTACTCAGAATACCCTGTTTATTTTTCGGAATTTTGATAGCTTCGATCTGGTATTTATAGAAGTTTTCCGGATTTGCCTGAATATCTAATTCAAACGAAACTTATTTATATTACTATACGGTAATAGATTTCCGTAGTCCTCCTATTAAATAAGTGACTACAAAAACAGAAAAGGAGATCCAAGATATGAAAGAAACAACTCTGGAGAAATCTCAAAAACCCATTTTGCATGTGTTTTTGTTAGGCAATGGAATGTTGTCACTCCCGCAGAAATAAGAATCATGGAAAGTCTTGGATCATCCGCACAACAAAAATCTGAATTCGAAATATGAACCGGAAAAGGGCATATGATAAAAAGGTCAAAACATCTGCCAATAAATAAACTTTAAATAACCTCTAAAAACTCTCAACCTATAAATAATCTCAAAAAATTACTAATCTATCAAAATAACCTCCAAAAATCCAAAACTACTTCCAAAAATCCAACAAAACTACCTCCAAAAATCTAATAAATTACATAAAGTTAAGGGGTTATTACTTACATATTGATTCGCTCCAGAAGTTATTTCGCTCAAAATAGCCGTGGAAGCTGAATCAATGAAATCCGAAAATAGAAGCAGATTGAATAATTTACTGAAATTTGTCCAATTGACCTGTTAATCTTTGTGTCCATTCTGTGTTCAAATTTTTCATTTTCCTCTTTTTTAACAGATATATCACAAGATACAAACTTATCTCTGAATCGATCCCGTTCTTTTTAAGAAATAATCGATCCCGTTCTTTTTAAGAAATATGTCTGTTAATCTTTCTTGAAATTCGCATACTTTATATTTTGCCTGTAAAAGGCATTTATCTTCTTTTTATCTCGGAAGCACTTTGAAACTCAACCCAAGATATCTATCTAAATTAAGGATTGGGTTCCCATCTAAGTTATGAAATGGAATAACTTATGAAGTAAAATTTCTTATATTTCCTTTAAGGATAAGTGACAACCATGAAAGCTGCCTGCATTCAGATGAATATCTCCCTTTGCTCGAAGCATGAAAACCTTGAACGTGCCCTTTCCCTGGCAGAAGAAGCGGTTTCGAAAGGAGCCGAGTTACTTGTCTTTCCCGAAGTTTTCTCAACCGGTTTTTGCTATGACCGCATAGAAGAGGTGGCTGAAACTGCTTCCGGTTCCACGCTCGAAGCTTTCTGCGCCTTTTCAAAAGACTACAACTGCATTCTTGCAGGTTCAATGATAGAAAAGAGAGAAAGGAATACAATAAATGCAGAAAAACAGTTTCCTTCCCAGTTCAACCTCGGTTTCTGCATCGAATCCGGAAAACTGGCCGGTTTTCACCGAAAAGTCCAGCTTTACGGCCCGGAAAAAGAATATTTTGCGTCCGGAGACAGTATAGCTCCTATCAAGCTGAAAAGATACGGGCTTTCAATCGGGCTCATAGTTTGTAACGAGCTCCGGTATCCTGAAGTTGCCCGGAAACTGGCTCTTGAGGGAGCAGATATTCTGGTTTCGGCTGCCGAAATTCCGGATTTTTATATATACCCCTGGCGCATTATGTCCATTTCCCGAGCAATTGAAAACCAGCTGCCACATATTGCCTGTAACCGTGTCGGGAAAGACAGGTATTCGACTTATCCCGGAGGCTCTTTTATTGCGGATGGCTGGGGCCGTATTCTGGCGGAAGCCGGAAAGGAAGAACATGTCCTCCTCGGGGAAATCGATCTTGACGATGCAAAGGAGATCAGGCAAACTGGTTCTATTTTAGAAGATCGCAGAACTGACCTCTATTAAGTTGAGATTGAGCTAAAACTCGTTCAAAATACTGGTCTATTCTAAAAAACGAATAAAAAACAAAAATGGAAATAAGTCCGAATAATAACTGTATTGAAAAAGGAAGTTGAAAAGGAAATTGAAAAAGGTGAACCCTGCAGGGTTACCCTTTCAGCTCTTTCAAAATCAGTTCGCGGGCAGTTTTTGCATCTGCCGTGCCTTTTGTCTTTTTCATGACCTGGCCTACAAGGAAGTTGAGAGACTTTTCTGCTCCTCCCAAATAGTCTTGGACTGCTGCTTCATTTTCGGCAATTGTTTCGGCAACAGCCTTGGTTACCAGGTTATCTTCGGCTTTGAAGAGGCCTTTTTCTTCTATAATCTGGGATGGAGTTTTATCCTCCTCGCCGTCCAGGATGCTGCGGATAACTTCAACTGCAGCCCTGTCACTGATCTTGCCTTCGGCAAAGTGGGTGACCAGTTCTACCATGTCTGAGACCTTAAAGGAGTTCTCTATTTCCGGGTCTTTTGTATGGATGAAGCCAATCTTCTTCCCGTCATAAGAGGAGATTGCAAGGTCACGGTAATTCAACTCTCCGAGGAAAACATCGGCAGTCCAGGTGGCTGCAATCTTCGGGTCCACACCCTTTGCACAGACACCTTCATAGAAGTCAGCAAGCATGATCTTGGACGTGAGGGCTCTTGCGTGCATATCCGTGATGCTGTACTGTTCTATGAAACGGGCACGTTTGGCATCGGGAAGTTCAGGCAGGGTCTCTTTAACTGCAGGAACCCAGTCAGCCACGCGCATTGGCATAAGGTCCGGTTCGCGGAAGTAGCGGTAGTCTTCTGCTTCTTCTTTTGTTCTCATTGAGAGAGTGACTCCCCTGCCCTCATCGAAGTGGCGGGTCTCCTGTGTAATTTTACCTCCACGGCGGATAACGTTCTTCTGGCGCATGATCTCGTAGAGGAGAGCTCTTTCAACTCCTTTATGGGAGGAGATGTTTTTGATCTCAACACGGGTGCCCCAGTAGACAGAAACGTTTGCATCCACACGCATTGCTCCTTCCAGATTGCCGTCAAAAACATCCAGATATTCGAGGATATTTCTGAACTTGTCAAGGAAACGCCTTGCCTCCTTGGGACTGCGCATATCGGGTTCGGTAACGGTTTCTATCAGGGGCATGCCTGACCTGTTGTAGTCTATAAGGACGCCTTTGGACTTTTCGATGCTCCCAATATGTACAAGCTTTCCAGGATCTTCTTCCATGTGGGCCCTCGTAATCCCCACCACATGTTCCCCGTCTTCTCCTTCGATTACGACTTTTCCCTTGCCTACTATGGGGTAATCGTACTGAGTAACCTGGAAACCTTTGGGAAGGTCAGGGTAGAAGTAATTCTTCCTGTGGAACTGAGTCTCTTCTGCAATTTCTCCTTCAAGGGCAAGTCCCACCTTAATTGCAGCTTCCACAGCTTTTTTGTTCAGGACCGGAAGCGCCCCGGGAAGGCCCAGACAAACCGGACAAGTGTGGGTGTTTGGGGCTGCATTGTGGTAATCGGAAGAGCAGCCGCAGAACATCTTGGTCTTAAGCTTGTTAAGCTGGACGTGGATTTCAAGTCCGATCCTTATTCCATCAGGGTTTTCATAGACCATTTACGCCACCTCTGGGGGTCTCTTTGTGTGATAATCGGTATGCTGCTCGAAAGTGTAGGCCGCACGCAGGACGGTGGGTTCGTCAAAGGGTTTGCCCATGATCTGCAGTCCGATCGGAAGACCTTCAGTAAAACCGCAAGGTACTGAAATTGAGGGTACACCTGCAAGGTTTATCGGGCAGGTATTAACATCTGAGAGGTAAAGGGTAAGAGGGTCTTCAATTTTCTCCCCTATTTTGAAAGCAGGGTTTGGCATGGTCGGAGCCATAAGCAGGTCAACTTTTGAAAGAGCTTTATCAAAGTCCTGCTTGACAAGGGTCCTGACTTTCAGGGCTTTTAAATAATACTTGTCATGATAGCCTGCAGAAAGAGCATAGGTACCGAGGAGAATTCTTCTCTTCACTTCCGTGCCGAAACCTTCAGCTCTGGTTTTTGAAACCATAGCATGCCAGTTTTCGCCGCTCTCTCTAAATCCGTAACGCGTTCCGTCGAAGCGGGCAAGGTTTGAGGACGCTTCACTCATTGCAATGATATAGTATGAAGCAAGGGCATACTTTATATGAGGCATGGAGACTTCTTCCCAGGTTGCTCCAAGACTCTCATATTTATGTATGGTGTTCCATACTGCTTTTTCAACATTCGGATGGATGCCTTCCCCAAAGAACTCTTTTGGAACTCCGATTTTCAGGTCTTCTACATCATCAACCAGAGCTTTCTGATATTCGACTTTGCTGTCAATAGATGTGGAGTCCCTGCGGTCATAACCGGCTATAACATCCATGAGCACTGCAATGTCTGTCACGTTGTTTGCGAGAGGCCCTATCTGTTCAAGGGAGTTTGCGTAAGCCACCACTCCGTATCTGGAAACTGCTCCGTAAGTGGGTTTAAGCCCAACAACGCCGCAGAAAGCTGCAGGGCAGCGTACAGATCCTCCTGTATCCGAACCAAGGGCAAAAGGAGCTTCTCCGGCTGCAACGACTGCCGCACTGCCTCCTGAAGATCCTCCGGGTACTCTTTCAAGATCCCAGGGATTTGCAGTAGGCCCAAAGTGGCTGGTTTCAGTAGAAGAACCCATCGCGAACTCATCCATATTGGTTTTTCCAAGAATTATTGCGCCTGCAGTAAGGAGCTTCTCGATAACATGGGCATTGAATGGTGGGATATATCCCTTAAGGATCTTCGAACCGCAGCTGTTTGGCAGCCCTACTACGGAAATGTTATCTTTAATTGCAATTGGCACTCCTGCAAGGGGACCCTCATGTCCTTCGGAATCGATTTTTTTCGCCTGCTCAAGGGCTTTTTCAGAAACTGTTATATAGCCGTTAATTTTGCTCTTCCCTACAACTTCGAGGTAGCGAGCTGTTACTTCTTCGGCTGAGTCTTCCTTAATTTTTTCTTTAACCTGTGCAACACTCATCCACTTTGCCATCTAAAATCCCCTCAGCCGATTTTCGGGACCCTGAAAGCCCCATCCTTCTTATGTTCAGTGTTTGCAAGAACAGTTTCCTGCGGGAGGCATTCTTCCACCACATCCTCCCTGAACACGTTGTAGATCTCAGCCACATGATATGTGGGAGCTACATCTTCGGTCGACAGTTCATCAAGCTGTCCGAAGTACCCCAATACTGAATTAAGTTTTTCCATGTATTCGACCGTTTCCTGCTCGCTGATCTCAATGCGAGCAAGCCAGCCGATATGTTCTACATCTTCTTTTGTGATCATGAAAGTTCCTCAAAAATAGAATGATCCTGAATAGGATGCCGTTGGTACTACATAATAGAAGCAGGTTAATGAAATAAATATATATTCATCCCGAATTGCGCTTCGGGAGCACGGTGTCCTTTTCACTCGCTTCGCTCGCTCAAGAGGACTAATTTTATGGGTAGTAGAATTAAGCTTTTTCAGGCGGGCTAAAAAAGATGAGCAAGCGATCCTTCTTCTTCGCTCCGCTTGCTCAAGAGGACTTTTTTGGAGTTTTATGTCTTCTCTCTTCTGTGAAGATCGTACATCTGGACTTTTTTCATTTTTGCCAGGTTGAGTACTTTTTCAAGTTCTTTGTCGGTAAGTTGTCGGGCTTCGATATAGCCGTTGTCTACGGCTTCGTTGAAGATTTCGTATCCTATGGCTGAGCGGGCGAGGACTGTGGTCCAGCCTTTGGGGCTGCCAACTCCACCAAAGGAGATATCCGAGTTTTCAGCGGTCAGGTCAGTGCAGAAACGGCAGGAAGAGCTCCGATGCTCGTCAAATTCGCTAAGTTCGAAGACGTGTTCTTTTCCGTCTTTCAGAGTGACTTCGAATTTTCCTTTCCGGATCTTCATGGCATCTACATTTTCGAGTGCGATCCCGTGGCTTTCCAGAACTGCTTTGATTCCGTCATATGAAAAAGTGTCCATGCAAAAGAGTCCCAGTTTGAGGACTTTTGCCCGCATGAAGAGGTGCAGAAAGCCGTAAGAGCTTTTCTGCATTTTAGTGACTGCATCGATGTTACAGCTTGTCCCTACAAAGGCAACGCTGTTCATTCCCTGTTTGACTGCGCTCATAAGGGCTTCAAGTGTCATGGAGTGGGAATAGATGCTGCCGCTGCTCTCGAGAATCTCTTCCCTTGTTTTTGCTACGATGGGCACGGGTTTCCAGGGTTCTTCTTTTGAGCGGGTTGTGACCACCGCACAATCGATCAGTCCTTCATCAAGGGCATACAGGAGGAGAGAGGTCACAACTCCTCCGTCCTGGCCCTTTATTTCAGGAATAGCAGATCGTGCAGCATACGCAAATCGGAAACTTCCGATAAGCCCCTCTTCTGTGGTGATAGTTCTTGGGCACTGGTAATAACAGACTCCGCAGGCTTTGCAGGGGCCGACCAGTTTTGGTGCTCCATCCACGATGGTTATATACTCGCAGCTTGCTGCGCAGGCTCCACAGAGAGTGCAAATGCCTGGTTTTATGATATCTTTTTTAAGTTTTCCAAAGGAAATCTTTTCTTTTTCACTAAGGGTTCTTTTGAGCCGAATTACACTTTTTTCCAGCACATCGAATTTCTGTTTGCATTCGGGACTGCAGAAATAATATTTTTTCCCCCCGTAATCCGAAACATATTCAGTATTGTCAGATATAATTTTCTTGCAGATGGGATCAAGCGGCATTAAAGGCCTCCGATATAGGTCACGTGAAAACTTCAGGAAAACCGCCAGTTGAGTCATTCCTGGAATGAGTTTAGTGTCAATCTTGAAGGATTATTGTAGCGTCAATCTTGAAGGATTATTGATTACTATATTTATTGAGCGTATATTAATATACATCTTTTTATAGTTGTGTTCTTTCTATTTATGCACTCTATAATTATGTATTATAATTTATTCTTATGGGTGTTAATCATGACCGCGCCTGGAAATGTTGCTCTTAAGTAAGATACTACAAAATAAGTCTGAAGTGGATGAAGACAGGTACTAGTATCACGGCAATTTAATTCTTGCACATAGTTTTTGGCAGCACCCCATCAGTGCATAACGATTCAGAGCTTAATAGATTATCAATAACTAAACGTTCTTGACACTAGTGTCGCGTCAACAACAAAATGTCGTATAAAATCGATTGCAACTATTCAGACTCGTTAAATCTTTGAAGATTGACGCGACACTAGAAGCAGGTAAACAGAAGCATTACACCCGAATGAATGGAAAAGGCTTATTTTCAAACCTGGAGGTCTAATTTATTCTAACTGCATGTATGAGTATAACAACATATGCAAAAAACTAGGTAAATAACGTAGATAATGACAAAAATGAAAATGTGGATGAAATTGAAATCTCACTGAATTCCCCATTTGAAGTATTTTAGAAAAAGTTATTATAGGCTTTGACGAATACTTTCTTTAAACTTACAATAAATTATGTTTTTGTTCAATCTCTTTATAAAACTCTGGAGATGTTGCTTTCCCAGAAGTATTCTGATGTTCAAATACTAACTTCTATGTGATAGATTCGATCCATCTTAGAGCGTGTCTTAAAATTAAACTTAATCCCACAATTGGGATAGGATTCATAAACTTGAACCGAAAAAAAGTAGCATTAAACCCCTAAATATTTAAAATGTTTATTTAAGCCATAACGTCTAATGTACTTGATTTTTGTCTCAAGTGCGTACA
>Ga0074193_1000477_pt1 | contig 65896 bp, 61 predicted proteins | sample EPASupsiteHSE605_FD_64523 | JGI IMG/M metagenome (GOLD analysis project Ga0074193, IMG submission 64523) | Bioremediated contaminated groundwater from EPA Superfund site, New Mexico - Sample HSE6-05 | ecosystem: Environmental > Aquatic > Deep subsurface > Groundwater > Contaminated ...
GGTTCTATTTCTATACCTAAATTTAAAAGCTCCTTGTTTTTTTGAAGTTGCTTTGTTTGTGTGTCTGCATATGTTATATAATATCCATTTTTAGCTAACAAAGTATCAACATAATTATTAATTGGATCAACTCCTGTTGCTAATTTAATTCCTGATATTTGTTCCAATGACAATGACATAAGAGTTTCTGCTTGTTCTTTTGCAGAACTACCTTTTTTTCTTGCTTCTTGCGCTTGTTTTATTCCATCATCTATTTTCCACATTTCTCTGCTGCTTTCTATTGCAAGTTTAACAGCATCATCCATAGATAAATTCATTGTTCCATTTTCTACAGCCGCAGTTGTTGTTGCATTTTCAACTTGAGCTGTTCCTTCTCCTGCAAAAACAAAGTTCATTTGCAGAGTACTCATTAAAAGCACCATTGTCATTAATAGAGCTATTTTTCTTTTCATAATTAATCCTCCGATTCTTTTTCAAGGGTGGGTATGAAACCTCCCCTTAATTATCTATTTTACACCAAAACCATTAAAAAACAAGTTAAATAAAACAGATTTATCGATTATTTGATTATCATCTTTAAATAATTTAAGTCTGTAATATTCGCCCATTGTTCCAATCACAGTACATGCAATCACTTCTGAGGGTATGTTTTTAATAACAACGCCTTCTTGCTTCCCTTGATCAATTATTTTAATGATTATTTCATACATATCTGAAATATGGCCAAGCATAGTTTTAACTACTTTTTCAGAAATTATATTTTTATGAGAAAGCATACCATCTATTGAAATATCTTCACATTTCATAGATTTTTCTTTCCTATCAAAAATTTCAACTAATTTCTCTTTAAAAGATATGTCCTTATTGCTAATTTCTTTAATTCCTTCTTTAATTAAAAAAACATTTGCAATGCAGGATTCATCAAATATATCTTGTTTGCTTTTAAAATATTCATAAAGAGTACCTTTACCAACACCTGCCCTTACAGCAATTTCTTCCATTTTTGTATTATGAAATCCCTTTTCATTAAATAGAGTCTTGGCAGACGTCAATATATCTTTCCTCTTTTGATTTTTTTCTGCCATATTTCCTCCTCTTATATTTCTTTAATTACTTCCTTATTAGACCTCTTAAATTTTCTTTTAAAAAATGCTGACATATCGTCAAATATTGTGTACATTACTGGTACAATAACCAATGTTAAAACGGTTGAAAGCGCCAATCCACCTATTACTACAACTCCCATTGACTGAGTTAATTCTCCGCCTTCACCTGAACCTATTGCCATTGGAATAAGACCTAAAATAGTTGTAAGTGCTGTCATTAGTATCGGTCTAATTCTTATAGGACCTGCTTTTAAAATGGCAACCATTCTATCTTCACCCATATCACGTCTTTTACCAATATAATCTACTAGCACTATAGCATTATTAACAACAATACCGACAAGTATAATACATCCAATCAACCCAACTACGTTTAGTGGCAGTCCTGTAACAAATAAAGCTATAAATCCTCCTGACAATGCTAGTGGTACAGCAAACATAATTGACAAAGGCTGTATAAGAGACTCAAATTGTGCAGCAATTATCATATATACAAGCAAAATTGCCATAGCCATAGCTAAGAATAAATCACCAAATGTTTCTTGTATTTGTTCAGTTTCTCCTCCAAAAGTATATTCATATCCATTAGGCATCTCATATTTTTCTAAAAGCTGTTTAATTTCATCTGAAACAGATTGAACATCTCTACCTGAAACACTACTGCTTACAGTTAAGACCCTTGTTTGGTTTTCTCTGGTTATACTTATAGGACCATTTTCCACTTTAATATCTGCAACTTCTGATAAAGGAATACTTCCACCAGCTTGCGTTGATATAGGTAGCATGTCTAGTATGGAAATACTTTCACCATATATGTTATCACCTTTTAAATTTACATCTAATTCATCACCATCAAGTTTAAACTTTGTAACAGTTGAGCCAGACAATGTATTTTTAACTGATGAACCTATTTGTGAAGTGGTAAGCCCATATTGAGATGAAATTGATCTATCAGCTATAATTTGTACTTCAGGTATTCCATCTTCATAACTAGAAGAAACTTCTCTAGTTCCCTCTACTTTTTCAATTATATCTACAAAGTCATCTCCGATGTTTTTAAGAGTAACTAAGTCATCTCCTTTTACAGATATGCTTATAGCTCCTCCACCTGTACCCATGCTCAACATAGATGCTTCTGACACACTAATTTCTGCACCTGGAATTTCTTTTAAAGATTTTCTTATTTCATCACTTACTTCTTTTGAACTTCTGTTTCTATCTTTTAAATCTTCTAACATTACAGTAATACTTCCACTGTTAGAACTGGTACCTATACTCATATAACTTCCACTATTTCCTGTAGAAGTAAATATAGATTTTACTTCAGGTATTTGTTCAATTAATTTTTGCATTTCTGCTACTGTATTTTCTGTTTTTGAAAGTTCTGAACCTGCTGGTAAACTAACAGTTACATTTATTTGACCTTGGTCTGTTGTAGGAAAAAATTCTGCTCCTACTTGTGTAACCATTACAATACTAACAACAAATAAAGCAATACTCAAAACAACAGTAATTAATCTATGTCTTAAACTCCAACTTAAAATCCGTTTGTATGTCACTACAATGACACCATGCTTCTTTTCTTGTGCTTCTTCCGATTCCATGTTATTTACTGCAATTAGCTTAGATGACATCATAGGAACTAGTGTTAATGCTACTAACAGTGAACTTACAAGAGCCATAACTATTGTTAAAGCAAAATCCTTAAATATTGTTGCTGCTAGCCCTCCTGTAAATACTATAGGTAAAAATACAGCAATAGTAGTTAATGTTGATGCGGTAACTGCCATTGATACTTCATTTGTGCCTTCAACTGATGCAGTAATCCTATCCATACCAAGGCTTCTATGTCTATATATATTTTCCAAAACAACTATTGAATTATCTACTAACATACCTATACCAAGAGCTAATCCACCTATGGTCATCATATTTAATGTAATTCCTGAAAAATATAGCAATATAAATGTAGTAATGATTGAAATAGGTATTGAAAGAGCTATAACCATTGTAGTTTTAATACTTCTCAAAAATATTAAAAGTATTATTACAGCTAATATTGCTCCAACCAATGCTGTGCTCTTTAAATTGTTTATGGAAAGATTAATATACTCCGCTTGATCAAATATAGTATCTATATTCATATCTGGATATTCTGATTTAATCTTTTCTATTTCTTCGTTTACTTTTTTAGATACATTTACTGTATTACCATCTGATTGCTTCATTACAGATATTTGAACAACATCTTGACCATTTAATTTTGTTATAGATGTTTGTTCTTTATTTGCAAGATTTACATCAGCAATATCTTTCAAACGAACAGTACCACCAGTTTTAAGAGGTATATTTATATTTCTTATTTCTTCAACAGATTTAAATTCTCCTATTGTTCTTACAGTAAGTTCATTACTTCCCTTCATTACCGTTCCACCAGGAAGATTTAAGTTTTCTGCCACAAGTATCTGCCCTATATAACTTGAACTTAAATTGTAACCTTTGAGCATTTCATCCTTGAGCATTATTTCAACTTCTCTTTCAAGACCTCCAGTTACACTAGCTGAAGCAGTACCTTCTATTTTTTCTAAACGAGGTTGTATAACATCTTCAGCAATTTTTTGAGTAGTGTATATATCTCCTTTGCTTGAAATAGCTAATTGTAATATTGGTATACTATTTGGATCCATCTTCAAAACCAAAGGAGAAGTTGTTCCATCAGGGAGATAGCCCTTTATCATATCTATTTTTTCTCTCATTTGAAGTAATGTATCATCCATATCAGTGTTGAAATCAAATTGCATCAATAAGATAGAGCTTCCTTCATTTGAAATTGAAATTATCGTTTCAATATTTTCTACAGTTGCTAAAGTTTGCTCTAGTGGTTTTGATATTAAATTTTCTATTTCTTCTGGTCCTGCTCCTGCATATGATGTCTGAACCATTACATATGGCAATTCAATTGATGGCATCAAGTCTACTTGAAGTTTACTTAATGAAACTGCTCCTAGCAAAAGAACAATTAATATCATCATTGTTATTGTAACAGGCTTTTTTACGGAAAACTTTGAAAGCATTATTATTCACCCCTTACAATCTTAATCTTACTGCCATCATTTATATAATCTTGACCTTTTATTATAACAACATCTCCTGCTGTTAAACCTTCTTTTATTTCTATGTACGTACCTGTATCAAGTCCAGTTACAACTTCTTTTTGGACTGCATTTTCTGCATTTACTACAAATACATATTTTTTACCATCTTTCTCCATTACAGCTTCTGTTTTAACTGCGAGAGCATTGTCTATTTTATCTGTATTTAAATATATTTTTGCAAACATTCCAGGTTTAATTGTTCCATCGTTTTCTAACAATATATTTATTGTATAAAGATTTGTCAAAGGATCAGAAGATGTGCTTATGCTGTCTACTATTGATTCTTCTTTATAATCTGCTGCACTTATTTCAGCTGTAACTACATCACCTTGTTTAATTTTATTTACCATATTGCCTGGCACTCCCAGTTCAGCAGTGATACTGTCAGCATCAACAATTGTCATTGGTGGTTTTGATGAAGATGCAAATTCTCCTTCAACAATGCTTATATCTGATATTATACCTGATATAGGAGCTTTCACTTGTGCATTTTTAGAAGTAGATGCAGCGTTTTCATAAGCAATGCGAGCTTGATCTACACCTTTTTTTGCAGCTTCTAAAGTTTCATCAGATGCTGCTAGCTTAGCCTGATCATATTGAGTTTCTGGGACAGCACCTTCTTCATATAATTTTTGAACACGCTCAAATGATTTTTTTGCACTTTCTATTTGAGCTACATTTACTTCATAACCTGCTTTTGCAGATTCATATGCAGCAAGCGCTTGATTTACTTGTTTATCGATATCTTCTTTATTCATAACGAACAACACATCATCTTTATTTACTCTATCACCAACTTTAACGTTTATGCTTTCCACTTTTCCTGAAATCATCGGAATAACATATACATCTTTGTCAGCATAAGTTTTTGCTGTCATAATGTTTTCAATATGCAGTTCCATGGATTCTAGAGTTTCCACTTCTACTGCTGTATAAGTTTCTTCTACTGCAATCGCAGTATCTTTATTATTGCTGCATCCAGTAATAACTAAAGCTGTAATTAATAATAATGTCATTAATTTTTTCAAAATTACCCTCCCAAAAATTTCGACCGGCTGGTCGGTTTCGATTCATTCTAGCACTTAGTTATCTTCTTGTCAACAATCTAATTGCCAATATTAATATTATAAAAATAATGTTAATATCTAGTTACAGTATTATTAAGAATTCATTATAGAATCATTAAATTTAATATATTTCTTACATAATTTTTTAAACATATATTTTATTAAACCTTAATAAACCTCCCATTTGAAGATTTCATCACAATGGGAGGTTGTATTTTGTTACAGTAACAGTAAATCTATTTTTAGTTAATTAATTTATTTTCCACATTATCATATTGTTCTTTGTAACTTAAAAGCGCTTCAGACAATTGATCCGGACAAGAAGTGTCTCTTCCTGGGCACTTTATTCCTTGAAGAATATTTATTACATCATCTATGTCTTTACCTTCAATCAATTTACAAATGGCGTGTAGTCCACCTGAACATCCCCTATGGAATTTAACATTCTTTATTTTATTATTTTCCAATTCAAAAGAAATATCCTTTGAACATGTACCTTCTGGTTTGTAAAAATACTTCATATCATACACCTCTTTATTATCACTTTGCTTTATACAGTGTATTCTAGAATATTAAAAATAATAACAATATGTTGTAATTATCAATGCATTTATGTAGAATGTAGAATTAAAAAAGTCTGTACCTAATATAAATTTAAAAAATTGTTGATGTATCTCGAAAACCTGGTTGTATTGAAATGAAAAAAATTTAGGGATGATTTTTTCCCTAAATCTTTTTACATTAATTCTACATTCTTGATTTTTAATTCTTAGTACGCTCTAGCTACATAAATCATGTGTTTAGCTTCTTTGCCGCATATATGGCATTTATCACCTAAATCTTCTTGTTCAAAAGGAATACATCTTATTGTAGCGCCTGTTTCTTCTTTAAGTTTATCTTCACATTCCCTGCAACCACACCACATCATTTTAGCAAACCCTGGTTTGTTAGGTAAATCTTTTTTATATTGTTCATAATCATTAACAACATATGTGTTTTTATCTCTGTGTGCTTTTGCTTTTTCAAATAATTCTTTTTGCATATTCTCAAGCATATCAAATAAAGTTTCTTCTATATTATCAAGAGAAATAATTTCTTTTTCAAGCTTATCTCTTCTTACTACTACAGCTTGATTATTTTCAATGTCTCTTGGTCCAATTTCAATTCTAATAGGATAACCCTTCATTTCATATTGATTGAATTTCCATCCTGCTGAATTTTCTACATCATCATCAAGTTGAACTCTTATGCCTTTAGCTTTAATTTTATCATAAAGTTCATTTGATTTTTCCAATACTCCTTCTTTTTTCTGAGCTATTGGAATTATAACAACTTGTGTTGGTGCTATTCTTGGAGGTAAAACAAGCCCTCTGTTATCTGAATGAACCATAATAAGTCCGCCTATTAGTCTTGTTGAAATACCCCATGAAGTATGGAATGGGAATTCTTCTTTTCCTGTTCTTCCTTGGAATTTAATATCAAAAGCCTTTGTAAAGTGCTGTCCAAGATTATGTGATGTACCTGCTTGCAAAGCCTGACCATCATGCATCAATGCTTCCATAGTATATGTTGCAAATGCACCAGCAAACTTTTCTTTTTCGCTTTTTTGACCTATTACAACTGGGATAGCCAATAAATCTTCTGCAACTTGTCTGTAAATATCTAATATCTTAAGAGTTTCTCCTTGAGCTTCATCATAAGTTTCATGAAGAGTATGCCCTTCTTGCCATAAGAATTCAGAAGTTCTTAAGAATGGTCTTGTAGATTTTTCCCATCTAACTACACTGCACCATTGATTATACAAATAAGGTAATTCTCTATATGAGTTTAACCACTTTTTATACATGTGACAAATTATAGTTTCAGATGTTGGTCTAATACAAAGTCTTTCACCTAATTCTTGATCTCCACCATGTGTTACCCATGCAACTTCAGGTGCAAAACCTTCAACATGTTCTTTTTCCTTATTCAATAAACTTTCAGGTATCAAAAGTGGAAAGTACATATTTTTATGTCCTGTTGCTTTAAACTTTTCATCTGCATAACTTTGAATTCCTTCCCAAAGTGCATAACCATATGGTCTTATAACCATGAATCCTTTTACAGGTGAATAATCTACTAGTTCATTTTTCATTATAACATCGGTATACCATCTACTGAAGTCTTCTTCCATAGGTGTAATTTCTTTTACAAATTCTTTTTCTTTTTTTGCCATTTAATATTTCTCCCTTCAAATATATAATATTCGCAATCTCATAATCGCAGTCTCATTCACAAATTTATTCGCTCTCTATCGTTCGCATAAATTTGGAATTCGTTGCGGTTGACCTACCGCCATTTTCCTCTCCCTCCGGTCGCAAAAATGGGGTTAGGGCATACAATAAAACCGCCTCAACAAAGAGGCGGTTTTTCCGCGGTACCACTCTAATTACTGCAATATAATTGCAGTATCTCATTTTAATAACGGTTTTAGCCGTTTGGGTTATTAACCCCAAATGCTCTAAGGCGGGTTCAATATACAGCGGGACAAAAGCCTTTCACCAATGGCTTCCTCTCTAAAGACCGTGTATATTTACTAATTCTCATCATAGCAATTATATTTTGTTGTATTTAAAGATATATTATATTAGTTTTTTATTTTTGTCAATAATTTTTAAATATTTTTATTTACTACATGTATTTTCATTCAGTATATTGATACTAATTCATAAATGTTCATTATCTTGAAATAAAAAAAACTATTAATTTACAAAGAAAAACGTTCTATTGACTATAATTCAATTTGACCTTATAATTAATATGTATTAATGTATCTAGTCGTAAAAATAGGAGGTTGTATATGAAAATATTAATGTCCGGAAACGAAGCCATAGCACGTGGCGCATATGAAGCTGGTGTTTTGGTTGCATCAGCTTATCCGGGAACACCTAGCACTGAAATAATGGAAAACTTCTCACAATATGATGGCATTTATGCTGAGTGGGCAGTTAATGAAAAGGTTGCTTGTGAAGTAGCTGTTGGTGCATCAATGAGAGGGGTAAGGTCTTTTTCGGCAATGAAGCATGTAGGTTTAAATGTAGCAGCAGATGCATTTATGTCTTTTGCTTACCAAGTTGTAAATGGTGGTTTTGTTTTAATAACAGCAGATGAACCAAGCATGTATTCTTCCCAAAACGAACAGGATAATAGATATTTTGCATATTTTGGAAAAACTGCCTTAATTGAACCAACTGATTCTCAAGATTGTTTAGATTTTATGAAATATGCTTATGAAATAAGCGAAAAATATGAAACACCTGTATTATTTAGAGTAACAACACGTATTTGCCACTCAAAATCCATAGTAACACTTGGAGATAGAGTTGTTCCACCTGCACGAGAATTCGTGAAAGATCTTAAAAAGATGCTTATGGTTCCAGCAAATTCTAAAGTAAGACATCCTCAAATAGAAGAACAAAGATTAAATGGTTTAAGAGAATATTCAAATAATTGTCCATTAAACATAATGGAAATAAATGATACAAAAATAGGTATAATAGCTAATGGCGTTTCTTATCAATATTCAAAAGAAGTATTTGGAGAAAAAGCTTCTTATTTAAAAATAGGAATGTCTAACCCATTACCAGATAAAATGATTAGAGATTTCTCTGAAAAAGTTGACAAGTTGTATGTTATTGAAGAAAATGAACCATTTATGGAAACTCAAATTAGAGCTATGGGAATTGATTGTATAGGTAAGGACCTCTTCCCTATTTATTGGGAGTTTTCTCCTGAATTAATAAGAGAAAAAATATTAGGTGTATCACCTGTTGTTACTTACAGTTCGGATGTTCAAGCACCTATTAGACCTCCAGTTCTTTGTGCAGGTTGTCCTCACAGAGGTTTATTTTATGAATTAGGAAAATATAAAAACAAAGCCTTTTTCAGTGGAGATATAGGATGTTATTCATTAGGAGCTATGAATCCATTGAATGCTCTTGACTCTACAATTTGTATGGGTGGTTCAATTACTGGAGCACATGGTTTTGAAAAAGCAACAGAAATGAGCAAAGCTGAAAATTTCAAGAAATCTTTTGGAATAATAGGAGATTCAACATTTTTCCATTCAGGTATAACCGGACTTGTTAATGCTATTTATAATAATGCACCTATTACAACAATAATTTTAGATAACAGCATTACAGGTATGACAGGGCATCAAGACAATCCAGGTACTGGTAAAAACGTCATGGGACAAATTTCTCCTATCGTAGATATTAAAGCATTATGCTTAGCTTGTGGCATTAAAGAAGAAAATCTTGTTACAGTTGACCCTTATGATTTAAAAGCAACAAAAGAGGCTGTTAAACGTGGATATGAAGCAACAGAACCATTTGTAATAATTACAAAAAGAGAATGTGCATTATTAAAACCAATTATAAAAGCTAGATCAAAGATGAAGTATAAAGTTGATGCAGCAAAATGTATAAGATGCAAAATGTGTTTAAAAACAGGATGTCCTGCTTTGCAACTTGGAGATAAAGTTTCAATTGATCAAGATCAATGCAATGGATGCAGCGTTTGTTCGCAAGTATGTCCATCTAAAGCTATAGAAAAGGTTGGTGAATAATATGGTTAAAAATATATTATTAGTTGGTGTTGGCGGACAAGGAACAATACTGACATCTAAGATTTTATCTAAAGGCTTCGTTGAAAATGGATATGATGTTAAAATGGCTGAAATCCACGGCATGAGCCAACGTGGAGGAACTGTTACAACACAAATTAGATATGGTGAAAAAGTATATTCTCCAGTTATAGAAAAAGGTACTGCTGACATAATCATTGCTTTTGAAAAAACAGAAGCCTTAAGATTTTTAGATTATTTAAAAAAAGGCGGAATACTTGTTGTAAATGATTATGAAATAAAACCAGTTACAGTAGCTATTGGTATGAGCGAATATCCAAGCGATGTTTTTGAAGCATATGATAAAGCAGTAGATAATGTTCATTTTATTAATGCAAATAAAATGGCTGAAGATCTTGGTAATTCTAAAATTATGAACATAGTGCTCCTTGGTAATCTTGTAAAAATGTTGAAACTAGAAAGTATTGACTGGAAAAAAATCATTACAGAAACAGTTCCAGAAAAAGCAATTGAGTTAAACCTCAAAGCATTTGAAAAAGGATATCAAAGTATCTAAAAAGTTGATTTATATAGGGAGGTATATTGTAAACAATATCTTCCTATTTTTTTATTTGTAAATATACTGTCAAATGAATATGAAAATGTTATCTTGCAAATAATAAAGAATGCTTGTATAATGAAATTAATGGAAATTTAAAAATTTTAGGAGGATAATATCATGAAAAAAAGGATTTTAAGTTTAGTATTAGTAACTTTATTAATATTAAGCAGTATTAGTTTTGCATTTGGTACGACACAAGATGAAGCTAAAAAAATTACTATTATCCATACCAACGACACACATTCTAGATTGCTAGATACTGATGGAGGATTAGGTTTTGCTAAAATTTCTACAATAATTCAAAATACGATAGCAGAAAATCCAAATACTTTAGTGTTAGATGCTGGAGATACACTTCACGGTATGCCTATTGTAAACATCAGCGAAGGCGAAAATGCAATTAAAGTATTGGAAGCAGCTGGATACGATTATATGACACTAGGAAACCATGATTTCAATTATGGTCAAGAAAGACTATTAGAACTTAAAGATATGACTAATGTTAAAATGTTAAGTGCTAATATTTTAGATGCAAATGGTAAAGAGCTTTTTACGCCATATGAAATAGTAGACATGGATGGAGTTAAAGTTGGTATATTTGGATTAACAACTCCTGAAACTGCTTATAAAACTAGCCCTGATAATGTTATAGGAATAACTTTTGCAGATCCAATTGAAATTTCTAAAAAAATGGTTAAAGAGTTAGATGATAAAACAGATGTAATAATAGCATTAGCTCACATAGGCTTAGATGAAAGCTCAGTAATAACTTCTAAACAAATAGCTGAAAACGTACAAGGAATAGATGTTATTATAGATGGTCACAGCCACACTGTATTAGACACAGGAATGTTGGTTAATGACACTTTAATAGCTCAAACCGGAAATTATGATAAAAATTTAGGCTTTGTAAATATTGAAGTAAAAGATGGAGCAGTAATTAGCAAAACAGCTGAATTATTATCTACAGAGGCTTCAGTTGATGTAGTTTCAGATCCTAAAATAGCAGATTTTATAAATTACATAAAACAAGAAAATGAACCTGTTTTTGCACAAGTTGTTGCAAAAACTGATATTGATTTAGATGGTGCAAGAGAAAATGTAAGAACAAAAGAAACTAACCTTGGCAATTTGTCTGCAGATGCTGTAAGAAATGCTTCAGGAGCAGATATTGGTTTTGTTAATGGTGGAAATATTAGAACATCTATTCCTGTTGGAGATATAACTTTTGGTAAAGTTGCCGAATTATTCCCATTTGGAAATACTGTTCAAGTTAAAAAAATTACTGGCGCTGATTTAATAAAAGTTTTGGAAACATCAGTTAGCGGATATCCTGCAACTCAAGGTGGTTTCTTACAAGTAAGTGGATTATCATATGTTTTTGACCCTACACAAGCTGTCGGATCAAGAATAGTAGAAGTTACAGTAGGAGATTTGCCTTTAGATACAACTACTGAATATACAGTTGCAATAAATGACTTTTTAGGTATAGGAGGAGATGGATATGAAGTATTTAAAGCTTATCCTGTATATGCTGAATTTGGTACTTACGAAGAAATCTTTGCAGACTATTTAAATACTAATGGCACTAAAGGAATTGAAGTATCTGGAAGAATTACTGTTTTAGAAGAATCTCAACAAATGCCGGAACCAGTTGAAGTACCAGTTGTTGAACCTGAACCTGTTGTTCCTGAAGTTGTAGTAACAGTTCCTGAAAAAGTTATAAAAGAAACTTCATACACAGTTGTATCAGGTGATGTATTGTGGAGAATTGCTGTAAAATATAACACTACTTGGGAAATATTAGCTAAATATAACAATTTATCTAATCCACATTTAATATTCCCTGGACAAATTATAAAAATACCAGTAGTAGAAGTAAAACCTGCAGCATAATAAATTTATATAAAAAATGGAAACATAATATGTTTCCATTTTTTTATATAAATTTATTCGTTTTTTAATGTAAAAACTGTCAATTCAGGTTGAGCCATAAATCTAAACGGTATTTGCGAAGTACCTATACCTATATTTACATATAATTTAGTATTTCTATGATTTTCGAATTCATAAAGGCCTTTTGTATACTTTTCTCCCAATGGCGGTAAAATTGATTTTACAAAAGGTATATTAACTTGCCCACCATGGCTGTGTCCAGACAAAAATAAATCAATATTATATTCTAACATTAAATCAATTACATCAGGTTCATGGCTAATAACTATGTTAAAGAGTTCTTCATCAACAAGTTCATGCAGTTTTTCAGTATCTAAATTACCAAAAATAGAATCATCTAACCCAATTACATTTAAATTATATTCTTTTAAATCAACACTATCGTTTACTAATGTTACAAATCCGCTGTCTTCCATTATATCCTTATAAACCTTCTCTGCTCCTCCACCATAATCGTGATTGCCATATATAGCATATTTACCTAATGGTGCATTAATTTGTCCTAGAATTCCACGAATTTGCGTTATATCACCTATGTAGGAATATTTGTAGTAATGGTCTATGAGATCTCCTGTAAATAAAACTATATCCGGTTCTTCTTCATTTATTTTATTAACAACTTTTTGCAAATCTTCTACACTGAAGTATTCTGATAGATGTGTGTCTGAGAATTGTAAAACCTTTATGTCATTTGTATTTTTACTAATTAATTCATTAGTTATATTTTCATAATGTACACTTAGCATATTTGGTTCTATGAATCTTGCATATGTATATAAACATACTGAAATTATAAACAGTATAGCTATAATTCTAAAAAATTTATTCACTTTATTACTCCTTAAAATAAATTCAACTAATGTAGTATATCAAATAAACAGAATAAAATAAACTGTTGTTTCAAAAAAACAACAGTTTATTTTATTCTGTTTATTAATTTTATTACACAATTCTTGTTTCTTTTTCATCACACAAGAATACCTCTACATAGTTTGTCAATACATCAATATAATTAAAAGATAATACTCTTTTAAAATCTTTATTTTCAACATGTACTGTAAAAATTGCAGGATAAGTTTCGGCTATTATACCTTCACTCATTTGTGACCTATTTTTACCTTTTCTAACTTTAAATTTTACCTTCTGACCTACACAGCCCTCTACCATTTCTTTGACTCTCAATACAGATTTACTTGTCAAAAAATCACCTTCTGTTCGTTATTTTACTGCAATGCACTAAAATAACTCTTATTTGTTAGTATCTTTACCTAAATCATAAAAATTATGTGTTTTTTCTTTGAAATGCATATAAATAACTTGCAAAATAAAAAAAAATAGTCTATTATAGATAAGTCATAAAGTAATTTGTTTATGGCTTTAAAACTATGAAAAGGATGTGGATAGTAATGGATGAGGTCCCTACGGTCAATAAATTATTTATAAAACAACTTAATACTTCTCTATTACCTTCATATTTTTATAAATATTCAATTGGGTAATAGTGAAAATCTATTATTAAATTGAGGTGAAAAATGCTTGATATATTCAAAACAATTGACGATACTCTTTTCACATTAGAAGAAATAGAGGACGGTGCGTGGATAAACCTTGTAGATCCAACATCAGATGAGATAGATTTCATTGAAGAAGAGCTGGGTGTTGACAAGGATTTTTTAAGAGCAGCTCTGGACGAAGAAGAAAGCGCTCGTTTAGATGTAGACAATGATCAAGTTTTAATTTTAGTTGATACTCCTTACGTTGAAAAAATAGATGAACATATTATCTATGAAACTCTTCCAATGGGAATTATTTTAACTAAAAACAACATTATAACTGTATGTTTGAAAAACTCTATTGTTTTAGATCAATTTGAAAAAAATAGTATACGTTCCTTTACAACATTTAAAAAGTATAGATTCTTATACCAAATATTATATAAAAACGCTCAAAGGTATCTTCTTTACTTAAGACAAATAGACAGAATGAGCAACTATGTTGAAAAACAGTTGCATAGATCAATGAAAAACAAGGAAATAATACAACTTCTTGACTTAGAGAAATCCTTGGTATATATTACTACAGCATTAAAAGCAAATGAAATAGTACTAGAAAAAATATCAAAAATGGATATAATTAAAAAATATACTGACGATGTAGATTTATTAGAAGATGTAATGATAGAAAATAAGCAGGCCATTGAAATGGCTAACATATACAGCGGAATACTAAGTATAAAAATGGATGCCTTTGCTTCCATAATATCTAATAATTTGAACATTGTGATGAAGCTTTTGACATCAATAACCATTTTAATGGCCATACCAACTATGTTTTCAAGCTTTTACGGTATGAATGTAATCAATATACCATTTGCTCAATCTCCGTATGGATTTTGGATAGTGGTAGGTATATCAATAATTACTGCTGGAATAGTAGGCTTTATACTTGCAAAGAAAAATTTATTTTAACATTAATAATTAAATAGCACCCGACATCCTTAACTTACTGGAAAATCGGGTGCTATTTGTTTTGTATTGCCAATTCTGTATTTGGGGGACTCACCTCTTCTGTCGCCTTATTATAAAACATATATTCTACTAAATCCTATAAATCTTATTTTCAAACTGTCTAATTTAAATCTCAAACTTTATTAATTATCACAATTCTCAATATATCATTATTTATTTTTTTATAACTTTTTATTTTTTGCCACTTATATTCACCTTTTATTTGAAATCCTCAAGGTATGGGATTGTTCTTAATTCTTTAAACACTACATAGTGTTCTCTTGATTTTTTAAGTATTTATTTAATTATTTGATTCTAAATCTAAAATCTCAATCTTAAATCTAAATCTATTAACTTTAAATCTAAAACCTTACTTTTTAAACCTAAAACCTAAATTTTGAACCTAAAATTTTACTCTTAAATCTAAAATCTTTAAACTTTTAAATAAAGATATCATTGAGTTAGATGACTAATAAATATTTAAACAGTTCTTTAATTTAGTAAAACTTATGTTGTACAAGTAATATACCCTAATAAAATATCTTTAAACATAAAATTAAAACTTTTTTAAAAGTTTTAATGTTGTTCTTTAAGCTAACTTATAATATAATATTATAAAATAGATAAAGGAAAATTAAACTATGATAAAATTGTATTCATATGGGAAAATAAATTTATTTTTAGATATTGAAGGTAAATTACCAAACGGTTATCACCTTATTAAAACTATAATGCAATCAATAGACATGCATGATGAAATAATAATTGAAGAATTACAAAGCAATGAAATAATTATAGAATGCAGTGAAAAATCAATACCTACAGATAAAAGAAACACTTGTTATAAAGCTTCTTCTATTATAAAGGAAAAATACAACATTCCTAATGGTATATTTATAAAAATTAATAAAAATATTCCATCAGAAGCAGGTCTTGCTGGCGGAAGCGGAAACAGTGCTGCTGTAATAAAAGGATTAAATAAACTGTGGAATTTAAATATGAATAATAATGAAATGATGGAAATTGGTTTAAAGATAGGTGCTGATGTACCTTTTTGCATAATGGGAGGCACTTATTTAGCTGAAGGAATAGGAGAAAAACTAACTAAACTTGAAGATTTCATTTGGGATAATATACTCATTGCAAAGCCGAATTTCAGCATGTCAACAGCTTTTGTTTATCAAGAGCTTACTCAAAACGACTACAATTCTTATACAAATAATCATATGATAAAATTAATTAAAGAACATAAATATAATGATGCTGCTATTTCAACAGCAAATACATTAGAAAAAGTAGTTGAAAAAATTCATCCTGAAATAAACAATATAAAAAGTATAATGAAAGAGAACGGTGCAATTTCATCAATGATGACAGGCAGCGGTTCAGCTATATTTGGATTGTTCTCAGATGAAACTAGCCTGGATAATGCTTTTAATATTTTGAAGAAGAAATCTTATACAAATATTTATAAATCTAAAACTGTAAATAAGGGTATTGATTATCTTGTTTGAAATGTTTTATAAAGGGTATTTATGTATAATATAATAAAATCGAAAGGATGTAGTATGAAGAAAATAATAATTTTATTAACTTTATTGGCATTGTTAACTGTAGGATGTACAAATACAAAAGATACAAATGATAAAAACATTTCTGAACAACCTAAAGAAGAACAAACTGCTGAGAAAAATAATGAAGAAACAACCAGTACAGAAGAAAGTATTCCTACTGATAAAGATGATGTTGTAATTGCTCCTGATTTTGAATTAGAATCACTTGACGGAACAATGATTAAATTAAGTGACCTGAGAGATAAAAATGTTATTGTAAATTTCTGGGCTACATGGTGTGGTTTCTGTGTTGAAGAAATGCCTGATTTACAAAAACTTCAAGAAACTTATAAAGATGACGACTTGTTAATTTTAGCTGTGAATGTTGGTGAAACAAAAGAAGAAGTTGAAAAATTTATGGAAGATAACAAAATTGACTTAACTGTTTTACTTGATAAAGATAGCTCAGTTGCTAACACTTATGGTTTGCGTTCATTCCCTTCGACTTTAGCAATTAACAAAAAAGGCGAAGTTGTTTCAGGTTATGTAGGTATGCTTACATATGAACAAATGGAATCGCTTTACAAATACTTTGAACAATAAGAACCCCACCCACCAACGCAATCAAAGATTGTTGATGGGGCCCGGGAACCTTGTTGTATTCACAATAAAAAAATGTACTTATGGATATAAAATCTGTAAGTACATTTTTATTAAATATTCAACTGCTTTTATCATATCTATTTAGATTTAACTTGGTTTTCAATTTGACCTGTTGGCAATTCTCTTATAAGATCTTTAGATTTTCCTGCTCTTAACAAGTAACTATCTGTTGAATGACCAACTATTTCTACTACCTTTTTACTAATCTTTATTGCTTTATCTATATCTATTCCTGTTGCTATATTCATTTCATCACACATATGGATTACATCTTCCGTTGATACGTTTCCTGCTGCTCCTGGAACAAATGGGCAACCACCTACTCCAGCAAATGATGTATCAAATTGCTTTATACCTGCTTGCATTCCTGCAACTATATTCGCGATTCCTAATCCCCTTGTATTATGGAAGTGTAACCACCAATTTACTTGAGGAAACTCTTTTTTCATTTCTTCACAAATTTCATATACTTGAGATGGATATGCCATTCCAGATGCATCAGATAGAGATATTTCTGTAACTCCAACATTTAAGTAAGCTTGAACAATGTCTTTAACATCTTGCATTGGTATTTCTTTATCCCATGGTGACCCAAATGCCATTGATATGGAACCAGATATTGCTATATTATTCGCTAATGCTTTATCAACACATTCCTTAAATCCAGCTACACTTTCTTCAGGTGTCATATTTAAGTTAGCTAAGTTATGAGCTTTGCTTGCTGATACATTTAATTTGACTTTCTTACATCCACATGCAACAGCTCTATCCACACCTTTTGCATTAGCTATTAAAGCTCTGTATTCTACACCTTCTAATTGTGGGATTGCTTTAAACACTTCATCTGTATTTGCCATTTGAGGTACTGCTTTTGGACTCACAAATGAGCCAACTTCAATAACTTTAAAACCTGCCTCAATCATGTCTTTTATAATTTCTATTTTTTGATTAGTTGTTAGTATAGTTGCTTCATTTTGCAACCCATCCCTTGGTCCTACTTCACATATTGTAATATTTTTCACTAAATCCATTGGCACTGTTATGTCCTCCTAATTTTTAATAATACTTTTTTCACTTCATGAAATTTCATTGTATATTAATTATATTGTTATTATAGTTTTTTGTCAAGGTTTTTCTTAATTCTATGTTAATATTTCAACGTTTTTTAAATTATATGGTTTTACTAGTTATTAAAATCATTTTTTTATTTGTCTTTTACTTTCCATTCTACGAATATTGTTTTTCACAATACGGAAATTTATATTATTTTTTTATAATTTCTATTAGCTTATCTTTTATTTCATTATAATTAGTATCAACGCCGTAATCTGCAGTATATATTTCTTTACCATCCATGACGAATGAAATCATATCCACCATACAGCCACCAATAGCTTTAAGTTTAAATTCTATACCATTTTCTTTAGTCCATGTTGCAAATTCACTAAAATTCATATTATACCTCCATTTAAAAAATAAGGATCATGCTTTTATAGCACAACCCCAAATTATGTTTTTATTTTTCTGATACAATTTTTTCTATGCTTTTTGTAAATGTTTCAGTTGGTTCGGGCAACCCAGTCCATAATGAATATTGAATAGTACCTTGATTAATAACCATTCCTATTCCATTAAGTATTTTACATCCTATAGATTCTGCTTCCATTAAAAATTTAGTTTTTAACGGATTGTAAGTTGCATCAAAACAAATTTGAGATGAATGCAATGCTTCTTTTGCAACTGGAACCTCATCAAGATGTGGATACATACCAATACCAGATGCATTTATAACCACATTAGCTGATGTTATTTTTGTATTTATTTCTGCTATATCTTCAAACTGTACTAATTCAGCTACAGGTGCAAATTTAGTATTAATATCTGCTACTAATGACTTGCTTGCTTCTTCAAATTTATCTACTATATATATTTTTTTTGCTCCTCTAAATGCTAATGTAGAACATATTGCCCTGCCTGCTCCACCAGCTCCAAAGCAAAAAAATACTGATTCTTCTAATTTACATTCAGTTTCATTTAATAAGGATCTTACAAATCCTTCTCCATCAGTGTTATAGCCTTTTAATTTTCCGTTATTATTAACAATAGTATTGCATGAACCCATTTTTTCAGCTAACTCATCAATTTCATCCAAATATTTTAAAATTTCTATTTTATTTGGTTTTGTAACTGCAAATCCTACAAAATTCATATATTTCAAACCATTGATTACATCACCTAAGTGATCATTTTCAACTTCCACAGGGAAATAATGAAAATCTAATCCAGCCGCTTCATATGCTTCATTTTGCATTCTTGGTGAGAATGATTGTCTAAGTGGTTTTCCCAACAAAGCTATCATTTTAGTATCTACTGTAATTGCCATTATATTTTACCTCTCTTATTAACTAATATATCTACAAATTATTAAAAAGTTTTTATCAAATCATTATAATGTAGTTTTTTTGTAACCCATATGCAGAAAGCTCTTTATATAAAACAAATTTCGGTGAGAACTTTCCTATGGGTTATAAAAAATTATATTTGGCAGAAATTAATCTACCAAATATAACTTGTACCTTTAAATTATTTTCCTAAATAAGCATTAACTAAGTCAGCGCCAACTTTTTCACTTATTTGATCGTAAACAGGTTGAGCTGCTGCTTTTATTTCTTCATATAATTCAGGTGATACTGGAACTATTTCTGTTCCACTAGCTTTTATTGCTGCTAATCTTTCTTCAGCTCTAGAATCTGCTTGTTCACGTGCATAAGCTTTAGCTTCAGTTACAGCATCTTCTAATATTGCTTTTTCAGCATCATTTAAGCCATCAAACAATGTTTTGTTTGTAATTAAAGATAATATATGAGGTAAATGATTTGTTTGAATAATGTAATCTTGTTGTTCAAATAATTTATTAGCAACTATAACTTCATATGGATTTTCTTGTGCATCAATAGTTCCTTGTTGTAAGCCTATATACACTTCTGCAAATGCCATAGGAGCTGGATTAGCGCCTAATGCTTTCCAGAATGCTAAGTGATTAGGATTTTCCATAGTTCTTATTTTTTGTCCTTTGAAGTCTGCTAAACTTTCTACTTTTTTATTAGTTGACATTACTCTGAATGATTGATCAGCATATCCTAATAATTTATATCCACCATCAGCATATACTTGGTTAATAGTATTCATAAACTTTTCATTATCTAATGCAGCTCTAACTTCATCTATAGTTGCATATGCAACTGGTAAGTCAAATACTGCTAAGTTAGGCATGAAATTAACTTGAGGAGCAGTAGTTTGTACTATAAAGTTAACATCTCCACCTAAACAGCTTTCAAGTAATTCTCTATCTCCACCGAGAGTTCCATTAGCAAAAATTTGAATTTTCATTTTTCCGCCAGAAGCTTCTGATACTAAATCTGCGAACTTTTTACCATAAAGATATGTTACTGTGTCTTCTGGGCTATCTATTGCTAAGTTCCAGCTATATTCCCCAATATCTGCTGATGCATCAGTTGCTGGTGCAGCTGGTGTTCCAGTTGCTGGTGTTTCAGTTGCTGGTGTTTCAGTTGAAGCTTTTTCACCACATGCTGTTAAAGAAAAAGCTAATACTAATACTAATAAGATACTTACTAAGCTTTTTAATTTTCTCATTTTTTTAATTCCTCTCATTTTACAATATTTTTTTGTTTTTTATCATAAACATCTAAAATTAGATGTCTAGAACAATTTAATTTACTATATTTCTATAATAAGCACAAACTTATTTGTGGGAATATTACTATTAATGCAAGAGCAACTAAGAATAGTAATATAAATGGTGCTGCATGCTTAGCAACTTCCATAACCGGTAATTTCGTTAATGAACTTGCAACAAATAAGTTTATTCCAACTGGTGGTGTAACAAAACCTATAGCTAAGTTAACAACCATGAATATACCAAAGTGAATTAGGTCTACGCCTATTGAATTCATTATTGGAACCATAATTGGTGTTAATATTAATATAGCTGGACCACCATCCATTACCATACCTACTAATAGTAAGAATATATTGATTACTAATAATATAACTGCTTTGCTTGTAAATGTAGATGTTATCCAAACACTCACTGACTGTGGTACATTCATTAATGCTAATATTCTAGCAAAAGCTGATGCTGCTGCTAATATAAATAACATAGGTCCAAATGTTCTTATACTTTCTCTAAATATATCTGGTATTTCTTTTATTGTTAATGTTTTATATACAAATAAACTGATTATAAGAGCATAAAATACTGATAAAACTGCTGCTTCTGTTGGTGAAGCAACTCCACTATATATACTTCCTAATATTATAACTGGTGTTAACAATGCCCAGAAACTATCCATAAGCACTTTTCCAATTCCTTTTTGTCTCAATGCATCAACTGATTCATTGATTTTTTCTTTATCTTCACCATGTTTTTTACAATAAATATATGAATAAATCATTAAACATCCTGCAATTAGAAATCCTGGAACTATACCAGCTGTAAACATATCTCCTATAGATGCACCGGAAGCCATACCATATAGAATAAATGGTATACTAGGTGGTATAATAACACCTAAACTGCCTGCAACTGCAACTAAAGCTGTTGAAAACTTTACATCATACCCCAAGTTTATTAAAACTGGAATTGTCATACTGCCAACGGCTGCAACTGTTGCTGGTGCTGAACCAGAAATTGCTCCATAAAATAAGCATGTTACTATAACCGCACATGGCATACCTGCTGTAAATTTTCCTATAAAAAACGAGAATACATCAAATAATTTTTTTGATACTCCACCTTTTGCCATTATTATACCAGATAAAACGAACATAGGAATAGCTAGTAGCGGAAAACTATCGACCCCTCCTAACATTGCTCTTATAACATAAGTTGCACTGGCGGGAAACGATGGATCAACTAATCCAGGTAATATTGATACTATACCTAGTGAAGATGATACTGGTATAGCAATAAATAAACATACGAAAAATGCTAGAAAAATAGTGCCTGCTGACATGAACTTTCTCCTTTCAAATATATAATATCAAATTTAGTTAGCATTTATTAATACCTTAATTTCAAATACTAAGCTTTGTAGTAATCTAACTATAGTTAAAGCAAAGCCAACTAATGGAGCAACTTGTATAAAGAACATTGGCAATCTCATGGCTGGACTTAATTGTCCACTTGCTACAGATGCTTGTACAAAAACATATGCGTATTTTATCATATATGAGAAGAAAGCTAACATAATAACCTTTTCAATTATCTTAAAAATTGCATTAATTTTTGTTGGAAACATACTAATTATTTGTTCAATTCTAATTGATATACGTTTTTTTGTGCAATGACTTATACTTAGAAAAGCCGACCATATAAACATATAACGTGTAATTTCCTCTGACCATGTTAAAGAATAATTAAACACATATCTTGCAACTACTTGAACTCCCATTACCATTGTCATAAATGCCAATAGCAACATCAATATTACTTCTTCAAAATTATCATCTATCAACTTAATAATTTTCATTGCTTCACCTCCGAGATTTTAAACACGTTTTAATTTAATATGCAAACAAAATAATTGATTATAAATTACATGTATAACTATAAACTACCATCTCCTTATATCATAGTATTTTGATTACATGAGAATGTTTTCGAAATACGTTTTCCACAACATATATATTTAACTCAAAACATTTCTTATGAACGCGTTTTTCATTTGATGAAAACGTACATTTCATTTAATAAAATTATAGTACTTTTTCTGTTGATTGTCAAGTGATATTATTTTGTAAAACGTTCTCAAATGTAAATATTGTTCCGTCAACTGAAAATTAATCAGATTTTATGTCATAGTCAATTATAAATTAACAATATTAATATGCATCAATTAAAATATAATAAGAACCCCACCCATCAAAGCAATCAAAGATTGCTGATGGGTCCCGGGAACCTTGTTGTATTCACAATAAGAACCCCACCATCAACGCAATCAAAGATTGCTGATGGGTACCGGTAACCTTGTTGTATTCACAATAAAAGATACCTAATATTATAAAAAAAATTTATAATATTAGGTATGTATTATTTGCTCTTTTTAATTTGCTCTATAACCTAACCCTTTAGATATTTCAAGGGCTGTTTTAATTGTATCATTTATTTTATCTGACATTTCTTCATTAACAAATCTAACCGATGGCCCCGAGAGTGACAAAACTGCTGCTAATTTACCTTGATAATCCATAATAGGAGAAGCTATACCAACTAAACCTTCTTCTCTTTCTCCAACGCTTAATGCGTATCCTTTTTCGATTATTTTTTCAAATACAGCGTCATCTAATCTAGTATCCTTAATTATTTCATGTCTGTTTTTTTCATCCATATACGCTAAAAATACTTTTCCAGCTGCACCTCTTATGAGTAAGTGCCTTTCGCCAATCTTTATTATTTGTCTTAACGAACGAGTAGATTCAACTACACCAATACACATTTTATATTCGCCATCCAATATGAACAATCTAACATTTTCATTGTATATTTCGTTTAATTTCAGCATGTGGCCGTATGCTATCTTCTTTAATTCATCATATTTTTCATTTGGTAATTTACTTGCTAATTGATTTATTTTGTTTCCTAAAATAATCTTTTTAGTTTCTGAATTTCTTTCTACAAAATGTTTAGATTGTAAAGTGGCTATAATTCTATGCGCTGTACTAGGAGAAAGTTTCGTCATATCTGATATTTGCGATAACGTCAACTCTTTTTCATCCAAAAAACACTCTAATATTTCTAAGGCTCTTTCAACAGATCTCGTAGGTGAATTTTTACTTTCCATGCAATATCCCCTTTGCTATTTTGTTTCCTTTATCATTATAATGGAACTTTCAATCTTTGTCAATAATTGTTTTCATTAGGTGAAATAATTATTAATAATTTACAAAGCAAAAGAGCCACAATCGCATGAGACTCTTTTCTAAATTACTATATAACCTAATTTACCAGATATTTCTTCGCAACAATTTACTAAATCATTTATTTTATCTGACATTTCTTCATTTATGAATCTTGCCGCTGGGCCAGAAATTGATAACGAAGCTGCTACATTACCTTCTTTGTTGAATATTGGTGCTGCTATACCGACCAATCCTTCTTCGCGTTCACCCAAACTTAATGCATATCCATTTTCTTTTACTTTATTTAATGCATCATCAGTTATATTTGTATCTTTAATAAGCTTTTTTCTAGATTCTTCATCCATATATGATAAAAATATTTTGCCAGCTGCACCTCTAATAACAGTATGGCGTTCCCCAGCCTTTATAACAACCCTAAAGTCTCTAGTTGATTCAATAGCTTCAATACACAGTTTATATGATCCATCAAGAATATATAATCTTATATTTTCATTATATTTATCATATAATTTTGACATAAACGGATATGTTACTTTTCTCAATTCTACATTTTGGTCCTTAAAAGTAGAATTTGCTAATTTATTTATTTTATTTCCTATAGTAAACTTTTTACTAATTTCATCTCTTTCAATAAAATACTTTTTTTGCATTGTTTGCATTAGTCTATATACTGTACTAGGAGATAATTTAGTTTTTTCAGACACTTCATTAAGAGTCAGTTCGTCTTCTACTAGAAAGCAATCTAATATTTCTAATGCCCTTTCAACAGATCTCGTTGGCGAACTTTTGTTTTCCATATTTTCCTCTTTATTTTTATTTCAGCATATATTTAACAAAAACATATAGATGTAGGTTTTTCTTTTGCCCTATTCTATATGTTTTTATTAATAACTATATATTTAAGCTGATTGCTTTTAAATCGTCTAATTACTTTGTAGCTACATGTGCAAATCTTGCTGCTTCACCTGAAATTAATTTACCATCTACTACATTTTCTTTTGGATTGTAAATATCATTTATATTCCAAATACCATCTGTAGGAACTGGTATATTTTCCATTGGTACATCCAACAAGTAAGGCACATTTGCATTTATTGCTTCTTCGAATGCACCTTTAAATTCATCTGCTGATGTTATTTTCTTTGATTTTACTCCATAAGCTTTTGCAACTTCTGCCCAATCAGGATTATATTTTTCTCCGTCTGGAGTATGAAATATAGTACCAAATGAATGTCCGTATGCTCCGCCTTCAAGTCCAGCTATAGTACCAAATGCGCCATTGTTCATGATTACCCAAACACATGGAATATTTTGTTCTACTGCTGCTGCTAATACTGAAGGGTTAGTTCCAAATCCACCGTCTCCAATCAAAGTGATAACTTTTTTATCTGGAGCTGCTAATTTAGCACCTAAAATTGCTGCTGAACCAAATCCCATTGTTGCTAATCCACCTGGATGGAATATTGTATCAGGTTCTGTTATATCAAATTGTTGACTAACACCGTTTTTGTTCCAGCCAACATCTGTAAAGATTAATCCGTCTGTAGGGAATACTTCTCTAACGTCTTTAAGTATTCTTTGTGGTGTCATTGGGAATCTTCCATCTTCTGATATAGCTACGTTTGATGCTTTGAAGTCAGCTCTGTATTTAGCTATTTCTGCTCTTAATTCCGGTCTTTTGATTCCTTCTGGTTTCAATTCTTTTGCAGCTTGTAGGATAGCAGCTAATGCTAATTTAGGATCTGCTACAGCACCTATTTCAACTGGATAGTTTCTTCCTATTTCTTCTGGATCTATATCTATTTGTATAAACCTTGATTTCTGGCTGAATGAAATTCCTTCATACCAAGAACTTGCGTCTGCTTCTTTCATTCTAGTTCCAACAGCAAGGACTAAATCTGCAGTTGAAGATTTTCCATTAACAAAGTAAGTTCCCCAGAATCCTGTCGTGCCAACAAATAATGGATGAGTATCAGAAATTCCGCCTTGACCCATCAATGATCTTGTTACAGGGATGTCTAAGAATTCTACTAATTCTGTTAATTCTTTTGTTGCTCCGCTGTATACTGTATGACCACCAATGTGAATTAATGGGTTTTCTGCTTCAATAAGTTTCTTAGCAATTTGTATTGCTGTTTCTTTTTGTAAAGCAGGTTTTACAGTTTCATGTGAATCTTTATAAGTTCTTTCAAAGTTAGAATCATCTATTTCTCTTGAGAACATATCCATTGGTATTGATATAAGAACCGGTCCTGGTCTTCCTGATTCAGCTAATCTGAATGCTTTATCAAGAATTTCTGGTAACAATTCTGGAGTGTCTAATCTCCATGCTCGTTTTACAAATGGTTTGAAAATATCATATTGTGAACCATCACAATGCATGTTTATTTCTTGATGTGGATGTTTCCCATAGTAGTAGCTTGGAACATCTCCAGCTATAACTACCATTGGTATGTTATCAGTAGCTGCATTTGCAACGCCTGTTACTGCATTTGTAAGTCCAGGTCCTAAATGCGTCATACAAACTGATGCTTTTTTTGTAACTCTTGCATATCCATCAGCAGCTGTAGCAGCTATTTGTTCATGTCTTACTGAAATATATTTTAGTTTACTATCTTTCATAGCATCTAATAAAGCTATTACAGTATGGCCACAAAGACCAAAAACATATTCAACGCCTCTTCTTTCTAAATAATCAACTAATTGGTAAGATACTAATTTTTTCATTAATCAATCTCACTTTCTATAAGTTATAAGTTGCAATTTATAATTTATAATCCCTGTACAAATTTTCACTTTGTATATATTTGTTATTTTCTATTTATTATTTAAGATGTGTAACTGTACAGTTACGCATCTTATAATTTCAATTTATTTCTATTAAAATCCCTCTTCCATAGATGGGTCGTAAAATTCACCAAATAATTCTTCATCCGATGGTCTATCAGCAGGTATTGCTCTTGACACCCAAGTCGTATTCATATAATGTTTCAAATGAACATTTTCAGAAATTATATTGCCGCCCCAAGTACCGCAGCCTAAACTTGAAGTCATAGGCATACCATTTGTAAATGCTCCAGCATTTGCTTTAGATTGAGGTTGTCTAACCATCATTCTTGATGAAGGAGCTGCTAATGCTAATTGATGTATATGCTCGTCGTTGAATGAATAAACTCCACATGAGTGTCCTTTACCGCCAACGTTGTATACTCCTTGCATCATTTTTATAGCATTCGAAAAATCTCCTTCATATTTGTGCATTGTTAACAATGTAGTTAATTTTTCTCTACAGAATACATGTTCTGGCTCTGGACCAATACCATCGCTCATTGCTATTAAGAACTTTCTATCAGCAGGTATTTCAAATCCTGCAACTTTAGCTATAATTTGTGGTGCAACTGCAACTGTATCTGGTAATCTGTGTAAATCTTCATCCCACATAACTTTTTTAACTTTTTCTTGTTCTTCGGCGCTTAATAAGTATCCGCCTTCTTCAACCAAGGCTTCTTTTAATGAATCAAATACTGACTCGTGAACTATTAGGTTTCCATCAGCTGAACATCCTGAACCAAAGTCAGAAGTTTTTGACATCATTGTGTTATTTGCACATTCTTTAATATTCTGCGCTGCTGTTTCATCAATTACCATAGTTGAGTTACCAGCTCCAACGCCATATGCTGGTGTTCCTGAAGAGTAAGCTGTTCTTACTAAGTCTTGACCACCTGTTGCTATAACTAAATCAGATTGAGCCATTAATGCTTTTGTCATTGGTATGTTTACATTTTGTAAACATTGTAATATATCTTCTGGTGCTCCTTGTGCTTTTAAAGCTTCTCTCATTAATCTAACTGTTTCAAATGAAGTTTTTTTAGCTCTTGGATGTGGTGAATATATAACAACATCTCTTGCTTTAATTGCATATATAGCATTTCCTGCTGGAGTTAAATCCGGATTAGTTGTAGGAACAACACATCCTATTATACCAACTGGTTTAGCATATTTCACTATACCTTTTTCTGGTATTTCCTCAATTATTCCAACGCTCTTTTGTCTTAAAGCATCTCTTAAGACACCTCTAATTTTAAATCTTTTGCTACCTCTAGTTGCATAATCGCCTAATTTGCTTTCTTTTATACTCATATCTACGAGTCCCATAAAAGTTTTAGTGTTAGCAACTGACCAAGCCACTGCTTGACATAATTTATCGATTTTTTCTTGATCGTAAGTTTCAATAATTGCTAAAGCTTTTCTAGCCTTTTCTAAAGCTGTGTCCAACTCTTCGATTTGTTCTGGTCTTAAATCAGCGTAAACATCTGGTGCTACATATGACATTTTTATTTCCTCCAAAATTTTAAATTATTTTTTCTTTAAATCAGTTTCAAGTTTGTTTTTTCATGCTGTGGAATATTTGATTTCGTTTATTGAAATTATAGCACTAAAATTTTACTTAGTCAATATGTTTTTTCATTTTAATATTATTTGATTCAAAATTTGAAAATTCACTAAAAGCATATATATTTTTTATAATTAATTCAAATATTATTGAAATATAAACGTATATCATAATTTATTCTAAATTTTAATTTCAGTGAGTTACTAATATATTCTATGATATTTCATTCTACGACTTTTATTCAGCGAAATTTTCTACTAGTTTCATTTTATTTAAATATTGAAAATTTAAAAAGTAATAGCAAATCTAAATGCAAGTAACATTATAAATACAACAATTATTTTTAGTTATAATTATAACTCTTTAAGATATAAATTTCACTCCGTGAAATATTGTTCTTAATGAGATTATATTTTTCACAATAATATAGTAATTTTCTAATATTGTATTGACTTTTTTCATTAATTGAAATATAATTATGCTAAAATATCATAGAATAAAATTAACTGTACCTAAGGAGATAAAAATGAAAAGACAATATTCTTTAGCACAACTTACAGTTTTAGGCTGTGCTCCACCAGAGATGATTTACATAGCAAATTTAACTGGTTACGATTATGTTAGTATTAGACCTATTTATATGGGTTTACCAGGTGAACCGAATTATGATTTAGCAAATAACAAAGAAATGTACAAGCTAACAAAAACTGCACTTAATGAAACTAGCATAAAGGTAAACGATATAGAACTTGCTCGTATCTTTGATGGTATGGATGTTAAAAAATATGAACCAGCATTGGAAGTAGCAGCTGAACTTGGTGCTAAGGGTGTAATTAGCAGTATATGGACTCCTAATAGAGAATATGCTACAGAGAAATTTATTGAACTTTGCGATTTAGCAAATCAATATAATTTAAATGTAGATTTTGAATTTGTTACATGGTCGGATCTAACTACATTGAAAGAAGCTAAAGAACTTCTTACAATAGCAAATCGAAAAAATGTAGGTCTAATGGTTGATACACTTCATTTTCATCGTTCTAGAGTTGAACTTGAAGAATTAGACTCTATTCCTAAAGAATGGTTTCACTTCGCTCATCTTTGTGATGGACCTGCAGATATCCCTACTGATAAAGAAGGTCTTATTCACACTGGTAGAGATGAAAGATTATATGTAGGTGAAGGTGCAATAGATATTTCTTCTATACTTAACAGAATGCCTGAAGATATAGTCTTATCAATAGAACTTCCACATATTAAAAGAGTTAAAGACTATGGATATACAGAGCATGCTCGCCGTTGTATTGAATCAGCAAAAAAATACTTCGAATCAAATCCTAGAATATAGCCGATAATTTAATCATAATGTACCTCCAATAAAAAATTACTATATTTATAAATATAGTAATTTTTTTGTTTTTTGTTATTTGATTTTTTTATAATTTTGCTAAATAAACATAAGAACAATAGGTATAGTTACCATCGAAACTATACTTGTTAAAAAAACCACTTTAGCAGCTAGTTCTTTATTTCCATTATATTGCTCTGCTATAATTGCTGTTACAGAAGGAGCTGGCATTGCTAATACTATCGCCATTACTTTTGGTACAAGGCTTGTACTGCCAAAAGGAATAAATTTCATAACTGCAATAGCTAAGAACGGCATAATGAGTAATCTTACCGCTGAAAGTATGTATAGCTTATAATCATTAAACATTTCTTGTATTTTACTTCCTGATATAGAAAGCCCTACCAAAATCATTGACAATGGAGTTGTAACATTTCCTAAATGATTTAGTGAATTAAAAATAGGTTGTGGAATACTTGTTTGTGTTATATAAAAAATGATTCCTAAAACTATAGCAATATTATTGTTATTCATAAACAGTTTTTTGATGCTTATATTTTTACTGCTTTCAAAGCCCATAGTAATTATTTTAATTCCAATTGAAAATATTAAAATATTAAAAACTGTATTTGATATCGAAGCTAGAAAAAGGCCTTCCTTTCCCAAAATAGCATACGCTATTGGAAATCCCATAAATCCGTTATTTGAAAATGTACTAACAAAAACCCATATCCCTCTATCCTTTTCTGGTACTTTAAAAAATTTAGTATAAGCTAATGAAATTAAAATACATGAGGAATGAATGGTAAATGTTAAAATTGCTATTATTAAACTATCTTTTAAGATTCCTTGACTAAACGTACCTGAAATTGATAAAAAAATTGTTGCTGGTAATGTAATTTTCATTAATATATCTGAGAGATATCCAGTAGCATTTTTACTCACTATGCCAGTTTTTCCTGCAAAAAAACCAACAAAAATTAATAAAAAAAGTGTTATAATGTTGTTGAATATAATTGTTACGTCCATTATTTTGCTCCTTCATGGTTTAACTACAATAAACATAATATATATAAAGCTATATTTTGTCAATTTTTTTATAATTTAGCGGAGAATTAAGATGGCATATTTTAGCTTTGAAATTTATTATTCAGTATCTTCAACAACAATAACACTTTTTGACTTTAAGAACATTAATGAAAATATAGAGCTAATTACTCCCAATATAGTTAATATTGTATAATTTGCTCCATAGCCAATCCACTTTATTATATATCCAGATATAACAGGTCCTGCAAACATTCCAATTCCATATATTGACTGAAAAATGCCCATAGCAATAGTTTTACTACTCTTATCTGTTTCACTAATAATATAGCTCATAAGCAATGATATAGTTATCCCATATCCACAACCTCCAACAACATGCACTAAATAAGAAAGTATAGGATTTGATGACACATTTACAGTAAATGCTGTCATTATTGCTATTAATAAAAAACCAAGTGATATGCTTTTGCCATACCCATAATTCTTCTTAAAATATTCGCCGCTAAGTTTAGCCCCACCTATTTTTGAAATTAAAAAAAATGTTGAAACTAATCCTAATTGAAAGCTCGTCATACCTCCATTAGTATTTACTGCAGGAGTATATCCAAACATAGTTGAAAATATAATTGCTTGTAAAAAAATCGATATGAAAGAGGGTATTAGAACATTTTTTTCTAACCCAGTATTTATAATTTTTTTTATAGAAACTGAGCTTTCTATGTGATTTTTATCTTCATATACAAAAAAACTAAGAATAAATGCAATACCCGCAGTAATAAATGCTAATATAAAAGTAGATTCTTGTCCATATGTTTGAGAAAATAATCCTCCAAAAAATACTCCAATTAAATTTCCAAAAGAATTGCATGCTAATATATTTCCCATTGAGTTAGCTGCTTGATTTTCATTAAAATATTCTGAATATAAAACTGTAAATGCAACCCATGTTCCGGCAGCTACTCCACTTAGTCCTCTAAAAATCAGAATTAAAATTGGGCTTTTTGCAAAATATAATCCTAATCCACTTAAGAATAACAAAGCACAACCAATTATTACAAAATTTTTCTTATTTCCTGTTTTATCACAAACTATACCTATAGGTATTCTCACAATCATCTGTGTAAACCCATAACTACCTATTATCATTCCAACTAATTGCATATTTGCTCCTAGTTTTTGAGCATATGGAGTAAGTGTTGGAACATAAACATACATAGAAAACCAAAACAGTATAACTACAATATACATAATTAAATTTTTTCTTTTATACATAAATACCTCTATAATTATATTGTTAAAACAAATAACTTGAATAGTTTTAGCATAAGTAATATAGCAGAGAATAATTGATATTTATTTTTTAATATATCCTAATTTTTCTGATATTTCACTAGCTCCTTTTACTACCAGGTTTTTATACTCTTCACTATCTTCAGGAAATCTAAATGCTGGTGTCGAAATTGCCAAGCATCCTTTTATATAACCTTTAATATCAAATATAGGTGCTGCAACACATCCAACATTATCGTCTTTTTTTCCATTTCTTATAGCAAAGCCGTCAACTCTTACTTTTTCAAGCGTCGCTATTAAGTCGTCTGTATTTAAATCTGATATTTTTTTCACTTCATTAATTATATTATTCAATTCATTTTCACTTAGAAAAGCTAATATTGATTTCCCAGTAGCACCAATCCATATAGGCTCCTTTGATCCAACATTAACAGACTGCTTTATTAATTGAGGGCTTTCCACTTGCTCAAAACATATTCTTTCCAATCCTTCATAAACATATATGTGCACTGTTTCCTTAGTTTTTTGGTTTATATGCTTCAAAATTGGCATACTAATTCTTCTTAAATCAATTGTTTCTTTAGCCACTTGACCTAAATAATATATCATGCTACCTAGAACATATTTATTTGTATCTTCATCTTTAGATAAAAACCCTTTATCTAAGAGAGTATTTAAAAGTCTTGATGTTGTAGATTTAGCCAACCCCATTTTTCTAGAAATTTCCGTAAGCGTAAGCTCTCTATCATCCCAATCGAAACACATAAGAATATCAAGTGCTTTATTTATGCTTTTAACATTTTTAGTATCATTTTTTTCAAATGATTCATCCATGGAAAACCTCCTGTTTTTTAATGTACTTAATTATAACTCATATTATTTTTTCAGTCAACGTATGCAAATTTTTATAATAACATTACTTTCCTTTAAAAAATTATATCCAGTGAGAATTATCTTCCCTCTAGATATAATTGTCATTACTTTATTATAACCACTCATTATGAAAAAATTTTAATCATTTCATTAAATTATAATTTTACTTTATTATATAATATATTTGCAGCAGCTCTTAATCCTAATAAATAAACATCTGATCCTAATCCAACTATTATTCCCTTAGCTATTGGAGAAATAACTGAAAAATGTCTAAATTCTTCTCTAGCATGTACATTTGACATATGTAATTCCAATATTGGCACTGTTAATATTGCTAAAGCATCTCTTAACCCATAACTATAATGAGTCCAAGCTCCTGCATTTATAAGAACTGCATCAAAGTTTTCAAAGAAAGCCTGGTGAATTCTATCGCACATTTCTCCTTCACTATTTGTTTGAAAAAATTCAACTTCAACATCTAGTTCTTTACCAAGGTTTGTCAAGCTTTCATTTATTTCATCAAGAGTTATTGTTCCATATTGTTTAGGATCTCTCTTTCCGAACATATTGTGGTTTATTCCGTGTAACATTAGTACTTTTTTCATTTTTTTCTCCTTTTAATGTGATTATATTTTAAGCATTTAAGCTCTTGGATCTATTTTTAATATTTCTTCAACTGAATTTTTACTAGCTTGCATTAATTCAATTGATAATCCATCAGGTAAAGAAAACCAGTTTCTACCTTGAGGCATTTCTTTTACTCCTTCAAAAGAGTATACTTCATTTAATGATTCTTCTAAATTTTCTGTAAATATTCCTATATGCCAAGCTCTTTCATTTGTATAATCTCCACCTTCAAAGTTTGGCGTGGATGTTAACTGCATGCCACCTATCCACACTTGTTCCGGGTTTTCTCTTGTTCCATTTAATTGTCTTATGACCATCCCTAATGCTTTCTCAAAGAAGTTAATATACCAATGTATGTCTTTTACTCTTACTGCTACGTGTTCTAAATATGATTTTTTTGTATATCCCATATATTTACTTCCTCTTATTTATCAGCGTAATTTTGTTGCCAAAACTCTAAACCTTTTACACATGCTACTAATGTTTCATTAACAGGAGTTGATATATTGCATTTTTTACCCCATCTAACTACTGCGCCATTAATGTAGTCTACTTCCGTTGTTGCACGCTTTTCTAAACTTTGAAGAATTGATGTTTTAAATCCATCTGGTAAACCTGCAGATGTTTTATACCATATTTCTTCTGCGTCTTCAGTTGAAAGAACAATATTATTTGCTTTTGCAACTTCAATTCCTTCATTTATAGCAGCTATTCCAGTTTGTTTTAATTCAGGATAAACATAATGTCCATATGTATCATATAGCCCTCCATACGGTAGCCTTGTTACTCCACAAAGTGCTCCAGCTGCAACATTTATTAATAATTTATCCCATATTAATCCTGATATATTAGGAAGAACTTCTGTTAATATTCCTGATTTTGTTAACTCTTCTGCCACATGTTTTATTCTGTCTGTTATTTTTCCATCCATTTCACCAATGTAAGTATATTTTCCTTTTGTTGTGCCTATAACTTTACCTGGCTCTAATAACAAACCACCAACGTATGTTTTTCCACCTATTACTTTATCTTTACCAATTACTTCTATAATAGCTTCTTCATTACCTAACCCATTTTGCAATGACATTACAAGTGTATGTTCTCCAATAATTGAACTAGCTTTTGCTTCTTCTATTGCAATTTTCGTAGCAAATGATTTAACTAAAACTATTACCAAATCTGCCGGACCTATATTTTCATAATTAGTTTGTGCTTTTACTTTTACATATCTTTCATGGTTATCTTGTGCACCATCTATTAAATATAAACCTTTTTCATTTATAGAATTAACGTGCCCCGCCCATTGATCAATTAAATATACTTCATTACCTGCTTCTGCAAGCGTTCCGCCAATTGTACTGCCTAGCGAACCTGAACCTAACATGCAAATCTTCATTTTCATTCCCTCTTTTCTTTTAAATTTATTCTTCATCAAGAGGGAAGAATTTTAATATGTGGTTTGCAACTACCACTACTTCACCATGTTGATTCACTACTTCAACTTTGCCTACTGATTTCAAATTTTCATTATCTATTTCTATTATTGTATATGTTGCTGTAACAGTATCTCCAAAATATACAGGCTTTACAAATCTTAACCTATCATAACCATATGATACACTTGGTATTTTCGCTTTCGCTTGTGTTTGTATTAAAGTTGATGCAGTTGAACCTAATGCAAAAGTTAACACGCCATGTACTATTCTTGTTTTATATTTTGTTGTGTTCATAAATGCTTCATTCATATGCATTTGACTAAAATCACCAGTAATTCCTGCAAACATATAAACATCAGACTCACTGATTGTTTTTGTAAACGTGCAACTATCTCCAACTTCAAAAGGTACTTTTACTTCGCTCATTTTATTTATCTCCTTAAATTATAATATAATTTTAAATTAAAAACAATCCACAAAATCTATATATTAAATTGTTCTTTCTTAATACCCATCGTTGACTCAAAAAATAATCTTTGATCCATTTCCTTTATATCAGCTGCTATTTTAGGAGCAAATCCCATTTTTGTTACAATATCTTTTTCTATATCTATACCAGGTGCTATCTCACAAAGTTCCATTCCATCTTCCGTCAATCTAAATACAGCTCTTTCAGTTATATATATAACACTTTGACCTCTCTTAATTGCATCACTACCATTAAATGTAATTTCAGGAACTTGAGGTATCATCTTTTTAAATTTACCTTCTTGATTTATTTTCACCTTACCTTCTTCAACAGATACTTTTAAGCCGCCTGCTGTTAATGTACCGCAAAATATTACCTTTTTAGTGTTTTGACAAATATTCACAAATCCACCTGTTCCCATTATTTTCCCATTGAATTTGTGGACATTAACATTACCCGATTGATCTACTTCAGCAAAACTCAAGAAACATACATCAAGTCCGCCTCCATCATAAAAATCAAACTGCGCCGGCATATCTAACATTGCCTGCATGTTTACGCTAGCTCCAAAGAAAATTCCTTGAGCTGAAACGCCTCCAATTGGACCTGTTTCAACTGTTAATGTAAACTCTTCATCTACGCCTTCTTCTCTGGCAACTACCCCAATACCATCTGCTATGCCAACGCCTACATTGCCTACATCACCTGGCTTTACCTCAAACAAAGCTCGTCTCGCTATAACTTTACGCTCATTTAAAGGAAGTGGAACAACATCTCCTGGATCCATTATGTAATCACCGGACATAAAACGATTAATCGATCCAGAATACAATTGAGGCTGATCCGGTACTACTACTAAAGCATCTACTAAATACCCTGGAACTCTTATATTTTTAGGATGAAGAGTTCTCGCTTTAACTAGTTTTTGTACTTGTGCAATAACTATACCCCCATTGTTGTGAGCTGCTTGAGCCAGAGCCAATGAATCTAGATATGCGATTTCATCTTCCATACTTATATACCCTTCAGTGTCAGACGTTGTACCTCGAATAATTGCTACATCTATAGGAATCGATGGATAAAAAAGATATTCCTTGCCGTTAATTTCCATAATTTTTATTAAGTCTTCTTTTGTACATTCATTTAATTTTCCACCCTGCTGTCTTGGATCTGCAAATGTTCCAAGCCCTACATGAGTTAATATACCTGGCTGCCCAGCTGCGGATGTTCTCAATAATTGTGCTACAACGCCTTGTGGAAAATTGTAAGCTTCTATTTCATTTCTTTCAGCCATTTCTGCAAGCCTTGGAGATTGTCCCCAATGGCCACCTATAATTCTTTTAACCATTCCTTTTTGCGCTAGCGGAGACATTCCTCTATCTGCACGATCACCAAGCCCTGTAGAATGATAATATGTTAAACTCTTAGGTTCTTGAGTTTCTTTATATCTTCTAGCTAATGCTTCAATAACAGCTGTAGCTTCTGTCAAACCTCCTCCTGCACCACAGAATGCAACAGTTGAATTATCAGGAATATATTTAACAGCTTCATCTGCAGTAAGAACTGCAGCTAAATTACCTTTTCTTAAATGTTTTTCCATAATGCTGCTCCTCATATATTTATATTTTAATTGCTTTAAATTTTATGTTCTTTTCAATGTTGTTCCACATCGTGGAACCCGGTTCCTTAATTTTATATTATCATAGCCTTTTATTTTTGTCAACATTTTTTTACTTGATTATGAAGATTGGGGACAAAAAAAGAACCTCGCAAAATAAGCAAAGTTCTTTTTTGAAATACCTAAATATTTTACTGTAATTAATTTTAAGCAATACTTACATAAGTTCTTTCATGCAATTAATTACAAAATTTATATCTTCTCTTGTTACTCCTACATGAGTCACAAATCTGTATTCTCCATTTTCAGCACCACTAACCTTAATGTTTTTTTCATATAACTTTTCTATGAAAGTTTTTTCAGGTATTACATCTTCACCCATTTCAAAGAAAATCATATCTATGTCAGTTCTATCAAATATAACTTTAATTCCAGGTAATTTAGATAATTCTTCAGCAAAGTATTTTGCATTTTTATGGTCTTCATCTAATCTAAGAGTCATTTTTTCAAGAGCGATAATCCCTGCTGCTGCAAGAATACCAATTTGTCTCATTCCTCCACCCATAAGTTTTCTGTTTTTTCTTGCTCTGTCTATAAATTTTTTGCTACCTGCAAGCATAGAGCCTGCTGGTGCTGATAAACCTTTTGACAAGCAAAACATCACAGAATCAGCACATACTGCAATATCTTTTACATCTACATTTAAAAATGTTGCTGCATTAAATATTCTTGCTCCATCCATATGTACAGGTAGTGAATGCTTTTCTGCTATTTGTTTTATTTCTCTTAAATTTTCTAACGGGATTACTGCACCACATCCATGAGCATTTTCGACACAAATAAGTCCAGTTTCAGGTTCGTGAATATCATCTTGTCTAATTGCTTTTTCAACTTCTAAAGGATTCATCATGCCATTATTTGTTTCAAGTGTTCTTAGTTGTACACCAGCAATAACAGCAGAAGCTCCAACTTCATGTACTACAATGTGATTATTTTTTCCTATAACTACTTCTTGTCCCCTTCTAGTATGTGTAAATAATGCTAGTTGATTTCCAAATGTTCCACTAGGAACAAATAATGCAGCTTCTTTACCGACTTTTTTAGCAGCTAATTCTTCAAGTTTGTTTACAGTTGGATCATCCCCATAAACATCATCGCCAACCAAAGCATTTGCTATAGCATTTCTCATTTCATCAGTGGGCATTGTTACAGTATCACTTCTTAAATCAATAAATTTCATAGTCGATCTCCTTTATTTAATAATTATTTTATTTTAAATAATATTTAACTTTACGTTTATCATACAATGCTTATCTATTGCTCTTTCATTGTTAACTTACATGCTTTTACAACATGTTTAGCTAAAACTGCTGTGGTTACAGAACCTACGCCTGCTGGAACAGGTGTTATAACTCCTGATTTTTCTAAACAGTTATCAGTATTTACATCACCACAAATATTACCTTCTCCGTCAACATTTATGCCTACATCAATTACTGCTGCTCCATTTTTTATAAAATCTTCTGTAACCATATTTGCTTTTCCTACAGCAGCTATAAGAATATCTGCTTTTGAAGTTACTTCTTGTATATCTTCAGTTTTTGAATGGCATATAGTTACAGTAGCATCTTCTTTAAGAAGAAGCATTGACAAGGGTTTCCCTACTACCATTGACCTTCCAATAACAACTGCTAATTTACCTTTAAGTTTAATATTGTAATATTTTAATATTTCCATCGCTGCAGATGAAGTGCATGGAGGGAAACCTGTATCGTCACCTTCCATAACCTTTGCAACATTAATAGGATTGAAACAATCAATATCTTTTTCTGGTTTTATAATATATTTTACAACTTTTTCATTAATTTGTTTAGGAAGCGGTCTAAACAAAAGTATACCATGAACAGTATCATCATCATTAACAGTTTTTAACTTTGTTATGAAATCTTCTTGGCTTATATCAATTGGCAAAGTCATAACTTCATGAGCTATACCGCATGTTTCCATCCTTTTCAAAGCAGCTCTTTCATATGCTTTGTCATCTTCTCTATCTCCAACCCTTACAATTTTAAGTTTAGGTGTTATACCCTTTTGTTTAATTTGTTCAACATAATTTTTAACTTCAATCGTTATTGCATCCGCAACAGGTTTACCTTTTATTATTTCACCCATTTTCATCTCACCTTTTATTCATTCATTATTCTAATTACTTTTTCATAAACTTCATCTGCAACAGCGGCTCCGTCTTCAACCATTTTTTTAACTCTTTCTCTAGTATTTAAAACATAATCTTCATCACTCATTGATTTAATGTTTATTTCCACGTTAAGGTATGCACTATATAATGCAGCTTTTAAGCACTGAACTCCAACACCTATATCACTTATCATTGTTTTTGAAGATATATCAACAATTTCATTGTGCAATAAAATTGATTCGAATGTATACTCAAGTATTTTCAAAGGAGCAGAACATGCCATTTTCAAACATTTTTGCATCATTTCTTCTTTTTCTATCTTTTCTTCTTCTGTACCGTTTAGCATTGAGTATGCTTTAGACAATGGCTCAAAATTTTCTGCATCTTTGTCAATAAGTTCAATTAGTTTTTCTCTTAATATTTCGCCTCTTTTTAATATATCTTCATACCTTTCCGTATATTCAATTAATTTTTTCTTACCAATTGAATAATTAGCAACCATAGTATTCAACGCTACTCCAACAGCTCCTACTAAAGCTGCTGCTCCCCCGCCTCCAGGAACAGGTTTTTTAGATGCTAACTCTATAGCAAATTCATTACATGATAATTGTGTTAGTTTCATGGCTCACCTCTACTATTTAATATTAATAGTATATACCAAATTCTTTATAATTTACAATATAATTATTTTTTAATTGACAATTCATATTTATTTGGTAACATATAGAAAGTAACTTGCAATTGCTTTATATTTGCATTTCACATATATAATTTTTAAAATTTAATATACTTTAATTTTAAAAATTCTTTACATTATAAAAGGAGCATTAAATGAACAACCCAGAAAAGCAAAATAAAATGGCCACAGAGTCAGTATCAAAATTAGTTATCAAAATGTCTTTACCTCCTATTGTATCAATGTTTATACAATCAATGTACAATGTAGTAGATAGTATATTTGTATCTCGCATAAGCATGGATGCTTTAACATCCGTATCTCTTGCATTCCCGTTGCAGATGATTATGGTAGCACTTTTTGTAGGGACAGGGGCAGGTATAAGCTCATTAATTTCGAGGCGCTTAGGCGAAAGACATTATGAAGCTGCAAGCAGTGCAGCAAACCACGGATTGATAATTAATATTATTTACTCAATACTAATTGCAATAATAGGCATATTTTTTGTTAAAAGTTTTGTGTCCGTATTCACTAGTGACCCAAATTTACAAAATTTAACAACTCAGTATCTAAGAATTATATTGATATTTTCATTTGGAAACTTTATAACACAAGCAGGGATAAGTATACTTCAATCAACTGGTAACACATTTATTCCAATGATTACTCAATTGGTTGGAGCAATTACAAATATTATTTTAGATCCTATATTAATTTTTGGATGGTTTGGACTTCCGGCAATGGGAGTTAGAGGAGCTGCATTAGCAACTGTTATAGGACAATTTGCCTCATTTGTTTTAACCACGAAAGTGTTATTTAAAGATAAAAATAGTTTAAATTTATCATTAAAAGGTTTCACATTTAATTATAAAACAATAAAAGATATATTTATAGTAGGGCTTCCAGCAATAGTAATGCAGTCACTTGCTTCAATAATGATAAGCGGTTTAAATATTATATTAATATCATTAAGTTCTGCAGCTGTAGCAGTTCTTGGTATATATTACAAGCTTCAATCATTTATTTTCATGCCTATATTTGGTTTAGCGCAAGGTTTCAGACCTATTATAGGATATAATTTCGGAGCAAAAAATAAAAGCCGTGTTTTAGAAGCTTTTAAAACAGCAATTATAATTTCAGTTAGTATAATGCTCATTGGAACCTTTATTTTTCAAGTATTTCCAAAACAACTACTATCATTATTTGACAGCAACGATGAAATGATGATAATTGGCTCAAGTGCTCTTAAAATAATCAGTTTAACATTTGCATTTGCAGCAGTAGGCATAACAATCAGCACTACATTTCAAGCATTTGGCAAAGGCATGTTTAGCTTAGCAATTTCTTTTACAAGGCAAATAGTAATTTTATTGCCTGCTGCATATATTTTAGCTAAATTTTGGGGTTTAAATGCAATATGGTATTCATTTGTTATTAGTGAAATTATATCAGTAGCAATAGCTATACCATCATTATTTATTTATTTAGAAGGAATTTTCAAAAAGTGGGAAAATAATTAATTAAAAATGCAGAATGCAATAATTAATTGTTGGAATTGTGCTTTGCACAATTCTTTTTTTATTGATAATAGGAAAAAAGTTTTTCTTCACTGCGTTCGGAAAAGACATAACTTAGTTTTAATTCTGAATTCTGCATTCTTAATTATAAATTAAATTTCATCGTTGTATGTTGCAAAATGTATGTGATCTTCCCATACACCATTTATTTCTAAATAATTTCTAGAAAAACCTTCTCTTTCAAAACCTAACTTTTCCATAACTTTTAACGATCTAGCATTTCTAGGTATTATATTTACTTCTATTCTATGTAATCCATACTCATTAAACATAATTTCAACAGTTTTTTGAATTGCTTCCGTCATATATCCCTTGTTTATTTCATCTTTATCTAATTTATATCCTAAAAAACACGATTTAAAATTACCCATGATTATATTGCTATAACACACATTTCCAATTATTTTATTAGTTTCTTTGTTAATAATCCAAAATCTAACCATTCTTTGATCTTTAAATAAAAAATATTCATTTTTTAATTTATTTTTTTGATATGATGTTGTATAAAAATCATCTGTAGGTTTTGGGTCCCATTCCTTTAAAAAATTATGATTTCTTTTATAATATTCTAAAACTGGTCTTGCATAATTGGGCTTAAGAATTCTTAAGTACAATCTATCAGTTTCATATCTAGTTTGCATGTACATTATACCACCCTTTCAAATATTAAAATATTATTCCAAACTTATTCTATATATCATTAACCAATAAGTCAACTTATTTTGCTTTACTATCAATATTAATTATGTTAGTATTTAACCATTAGTTAATAATATTATAAGTACACAATACAGTTTATTAACTTTTCAAAATAAAAAAGGTTGGAGGTTTATTTTGAAAATAAACAAGAAAAATATTTACTTAATTTTTACAACATTTTACATATACTTTATTATGGCACTCTTTGAAAGTTCAAGGGGTAATTTTATACCATTTTTTATTGATGAATTTCAAATAAGCAATACTACAATAAGCATTATACTGTCATTAAATACCATAGGATGTGTAATTGGAAGTTTCCTTGGTGGTCATTTGTGCGAGAAATTCGGTCATAAGTTTGTATTTATAGCAGGCAGCATTATGTCAACTATAGCAATTTTTATAGCTCCATTTATTTCTAACATTTATCTTTTAGGTTTATTTTACTTTATATTTGGTATAGGTCGTTCATCATTAAGTGTTTCTGTTGATTCAATTGTACCAGTAATATCAATAGGCTTTGAAGTTATTTTAATGAATATTACACATTTCATGTATGGATTAGGAAGTTTTGTCGGTCAAAGTATATATGGAAAATTGCTATTTAGAGGAATGACATGGAGAAGTATCTATGCTTATTTAGGAATATTTTTCGTAGTTTCTATATTATTTACTTTATTTATGAAAATTCCAAACTTGCGAGTTATACAAGAAAATTCAAGTATAAAAAGAAAAGAATTATATAGAAATCCGCTTATATATTTATTTGTATTAGCTGTTACATTAAGCCTCATAAGTGAAGCCATTATTAACACTTGGTTTATAAAATATGTTAGATCTTCATATGGATTTAATCCTGCTGATGCCGCTCTTTATGCATCTATGTTTTTTTTAGCATTTGCTGTTGGACGTCTTGTAGGAGGATTTATAGTAAATAAAATAGGAGATATAAGAGGATTAAAATATTTTATGTTATCAGCATCGATATGCATTTTATTTGGATTGATTTTAAAAAAATCTGGACTTATGCTAATTTCTGCATCGGGGTTTTTCATGTCAGTATCATTTCCTACTTTTATGGTTATAATTAATAAAATTTTCAACCAAAATGCATCTTTCGCCATTGGATTAATCACTACATTTAGCAATATTTTATATGTAGGATTGTTTTACATATCTGGAGTGCTAAATGATTTAGTTGGATCATATGCTGCATTTTATATGGCACCTGTTTCTTTGTTTGGATGTTTCTTGATGATTGTTATAATTTCAAAGAAAACAAACTCCATATAATATTTTAAAAAATATTTTTAAAAAAACCTTGACATATATAAATTATTCTGTATAATTAAAACATATTAAATATTTAGCAATGATGGGAAGAGTAATATATAGTTTAGTTAAAGCGAGATAGAGATGGTGAGAGTCTATTACAATAATTATATATGAAGAACATCCTTGAGCTTCTGACCCAAATTGATTTTTCAAGAGTAGGCTCAGGCGCATCCGAGCGTTAAAGCGGCAAAGATATGTCAGTATCTTTAGAGTGAGCATTTTATATGCTAATTAGGGTGGCACCGCGATAGTTATACTTCTTCGTCCCTTGCAGGGATTAAGGAGTTTTTTTTGTTTCAATTAATTATAGCGCTGTGACTAATTGAAGTGAAAACTATTTATCATTTGATTTAGATATTAATATAAAATAAAAATTTCAGGAGGACATCATAATGTCATTAGAAAAATTAATTATACCAGAAGATTATACAAGCAAACTTTCATTGTTAGAAACACAAATAGCTATTAAAAAAATTAAAGACTTTTTTGAATTTGAATTATCTAAAAACTTATCACTTATAAGAGTTTCTGCACCATTAATGGTAAGACCAGAATCAGGTCTTAACGATGATTTAAACGGCTTTGAAAGAGCTGTAAGATTTGACATGTTAGAAACAAAATATGATGTTGAAATAGTTCAATCCCTTGCTAAATGGAAAAGAAACGCCCTTAGCAAATATAGATTTGACACTTATACAGGACTTTATACAGATATGAACGCTATTAGAAGAGATGAAGATTTAGATAACATACATTCTATTTATGTTGACCAATGGGATTGGGAAAAAATTATAAAAAAAGAAGATAGAAACATAGATACATTGAAAGAAATTGTAAGAAAAATATATAAAGCCTTCATAGCAACAGAAGAACAACTTGAAAGTTTATATCCTTTTATAAAAAACGAACTTCCTGAAGATATATATTTTATTACAACAGAAGAATTATTACAAAAATATCCTGATAAAACACCTAAGGAAAGAGAACACTTAATAACTAAAGAACAAAAAGCAGTTTTCTTAATGCAAGTAGGCGGCAAATTATCAGATGGTACTATTCATGATGGCCGTGCTGCTGATTATGATGACTGGTCACTAAACGGAGATATTTTATTCTATTTCCAAACTTTAGATATAGCATTAGAGCTTTCATCAATGGGAATTAGAGTTGACAAAGATGCTTTATTATCTCAACTTGAAGAAAGAGATCAAATGTTTAAAAAAGATTTCCCATTCCATCAAGATGTATTGGCTGAAAGATTACCATTTACAATTGGTGGTGGTATAGGTCAATCAAGAATATGCATGTACTTTTTACAAAAAGCACATATTGGTGAAGTTCAATCTGCAGTTTGGTCCCAAGAAATGATTGAAGAATGCCGTAAAAACGAAATACACCTGCTCTAAAGAAATATATAATGCATAAATGCAGAATGCAGAATTAAAAATTAATTATTTCTTGCATAGAAAATAATCTTATATTTAAATAAAAAAATTAGGGATGGTCTTTTCCCTAATTTTTTTATAATAATTCTGCATTCTGCATTCTTAATTGTTAATTGTTTTAAAGATGTAATCTTTTCTTCATTTCTGAACGCATGCTTTCCCCTTCAAACACCAAAATTGCTGATAAGGAAATAATACTTGTTGTTACACAAATTAATGAAGGATATATAACATCTAAAATACCTATTAATAAAAATATAACAGGAATTATTCCAAACAATCCATCAATAATCATGTAAAGAATGTAATCTTCAATATTCAACTTCATTACTTTAGAAATAACAGCCATAGAAATCATTGCAAATACATACATGAGCGGTATTGCATATTCTATAGACCATCCCTTCCAATGGGTCATATAATCCCATACTATTAATGCTATAGTTATTATCATTAATTGATATACAATGTTTTTTGGTATATTATTTCTTTTATTAATAGCAGTTATTAAACTTATCCACACAGATGCTAATCCACCAAGGATAAAAAGAGACCAAGCTCCTTTTTGAGGAAAAATTATGTTTAAGCAAACAGTAACGGTTGCTATTATTATTGAAATTAAAATAAAAACTTTAAAAAACATATTATGTTGTTTATATACTGTGGAAATATGAGGAAAGACCTCTTCTTGTTCGTCATCTTTTCCTGTCAATAAGCCTTGACAAAGTGGGCAGCTTTCTCTTTTTCCAATAATATTTATATTACATTTTTCACATTTTTTCATGCTGCACCTCCTATTCATCATCAATTTTGTTAGTAACAATATCTACAGGAATGTCCATAGAAGTTAATGTTCTAAAAAATCTTCTCTGTATATCTGTACTTACAAATGCAGATGTAAAACTAACCCTTAATTTATCTTCATAGGAACAAACACATGCTTGAAGTTTATTAGTACTTACAAATATATCAAATGATGAAATATATGGCTTAACTTCATCAGGCATTTCCACTCTTCCTACATTTGAAATTGTTGAAGTATTTGTTTTATCTACAATACTATTGGCAATTTGCAATGATATATCTTTTATTTTAAGTGGTATTGCTCGCAAAAGGTAATTATGTTCTAAAGAAGCAAGACCGTTTATCCTTCCGCTTAAATTTTCTGGTGTCAATCTTTCTTTAAAACACTTTTGCAAATGAATGATAACATCATTTAAATCACTGCTATTTTCATTGAAGTTATAATCAACATTAATTACACCAAAGAAATTTCTAGCAGTTTCCGAATCAAAATACTTGCGTAAATTTACTGGTATACTAAGTACAACTGGATTTTTCTTGTGCCTTGCTGCAATATCTTCATTGATGGAACACATTAATATTGAAGATAGAAAAATTGTCAAAGAAGTATTATGTTCTTTAACCTTTTTCATAATATCATTTATGGGCATAACACCTTCAATAACTTTTATACGATATTCTGCAATTTTTTGTCCTCTGATTTTATATGCAATTATATTTTTCTTCTTTTCAGTTTTCTTTTTATTTGTATAATATCTTTGAAAACTATCATCCATCTTTTGCGTTTTAGATGCATCATAATCCATTACTGGCATTTTATCTTTGAAAGCATAAGGATATCTAATAGTGACATAATGAAAAACAAGAGTCCGCAAAAATTGGAGAGCTCCCGCACCATCAGATAATGCATGATATATTTCTACATTAATTCTTTTTTTATAATACATTACTTTAAAAAGCAAATCTTTTTTGTTTCTATCAAACAAGGGGCTGCATGGAGGACTGTTTTCTTCCACAACAACTGGCTTTATTTGACTCCTTTCAAAGTAATACCAAAATAAGCCACTTTTAATAACTGATTTATACAAAGGGAATGCTTCAATTGCAATATCTAAAGCTTTCTGCAATGCTGATTTATCAACTGTATCAACAAGTACACATGAAAATCTAAATACTTTAGTGTCACTTTTGCTGCTATTTGGTGGAAATATTTTAGCTGCATTATCTAATTTACTCCACTCTGATACTTTTCTTTTTTTCAATTAACTCACCTCACAAAGAAAGTGGTTTATTATATCGTAGCATAATTTAACTTGCGGAAATCTAGGTGGCAGTGCAAAAAAACCATGTAGTCCTTCTTTAATACGATATATATCAACAAAATTACCTGCTTCTCTAAGTTTGTTTCCATATTCTTCACCTTCATCTCTCAAAGGGTCAAATTCAGCAGTTATTATTAATGTTTTAGGCTGGTTTGAAAGGTCTTCTGACAATAAAGGGGCAAAATAAGGATTACTTAAATCCTTTTCACTTTCCATATATAAATCCATATAATCACAAACTTTTTTAGATGTCAATAAATAATCCTTTCCATTTTCATGGATGGAAGCAAATGGAGATTTATCACTGTGGTCATTATACGTCGCTGGATATATTAAAATTTGTCTTTCAATTTGAAATTCTTTTCTATCGCGTGCCATAAGAGATAAGGCAGCTGCTAAATTTCCACCTGCACTATCTCCTATTATAGTAATTTTCTTATTATATATATTTAACAATTTTTCATTAGTAAACAAAGCTCTTGCAATTTCATAGCAATCTTCCAAAGCAGCAGGGAAGCGATGTTCTGGTGCTAATCTATAATCAACAGATATAACTGTATGATTTGTTAATCTTGCCATGTTAGTACATACTTTGTTATAACTTTCAATGTTTCCTGTAACCCAACCACCTCCATGAAAAAAAAGCAAAATTGGATAATCATCTTCTTTTTCAGGAGAAAATACTCTAACAGGAACTATGTGATCTTCTAAAAAAATTTCATGGTCCCAAGCTTTATAGAATGGTTTTAAATAATGTCTATGTGCTATATTTACCAAGTTGCGTTGTAATCTATAATTTTTCTTAACATCAATATCCGCATAAGAAAGCGCTTTAAGTGCAGTTTTAACAACTTTATTAATTGCCATGTTTTCCTCCATTGATATTAATAGATTTTTACGTTTAGTTAAGCATAAGAATTTTATGTAGAAACTTCCTAGTTGCTACCATATTATATATTCAAAACAATTTAGTGTAAACAATTCTTTTTAAAAATTGAATATTAATTTAATGTTTATATACCCCGTTTCAGGGTATATTATTCTATGTAGTTTTAATTTATAAATATTTTGTTATTAATTATTAAGGTTGACAAATGTTTATATTATATTAAAATATAAATTAGTATTTACATTATTGTAGAAAGGAGGAAATATTATGAAAAAGTATGTATGTGATGCATGTGGATATGTTTATGATCCAGAATTAGGTGATCCTGAAAATGGAGTTATGCCTGGAACAGCATTTGAAAATCTTCCAGAAGATTGGGTATGCCCATTGTGTGGAGTTGGCAAAGATGAGTTTTCAGAAGAGTAATATTTTTTACTTATGATAAATAAAGCCAAGGAGGTTTTTCGATGAGTATGTTTTGTTACCAATGTCAAGAAACAGCTAAAGGAACAGGATGTGAAGTAAGAGGGGTATGTGGTAAAACCGAAGAGGTTGCTAAACTCCAAGATTTATTAATTTACACCTTAAAAGGTATATCTGAAATAGTAGTAAAAGGTAATTTAAATACCAATGATCTAAATCAAATAAACCATGAAGTTCTAAAAAGTCTATTTATGACTATCACAAATGCAAATTTCAATGATGCGTCTATTGAAGAGCAAATTAAAAAAATGCTCGCATTTAGAAATGCATTAAGAGAAAAAGTAACTGTTGAAAATTTACATGATGCTGCGACATATGAAGTTATATCAAGAGATGATATGATAGAAAAAGCTGCAACTATAGGTGTATTGGCTACAAAAAATGAAGATGTTCGCTCTTTGAGAGAACTTATTACATACGGCTTGAAGGGCTTAGCAGCATATGCTCACCACGCTTTAAATATTGGTAAAGAAAATGACGATATTTATACTTTTGTTTATGAAGCTTTAGCATCTGTAATCAATGATAATTTATCAGTTGATGAATTAGTTGCTTTAACTTTAAAAACAGGAGAATTTGGTGTGAAAGCCATGGCTTTATTAGATGAAGCAAATACATCTAAATATGGCAATCCACAAATAACAAATGTAAATATTGGCGTTAGAAATAATCCTGCTATTCTTATATCAGGACATGATTTAACAGATTTGGAACAATTATTAGAACAAACAAAAAATACAGGCGTTGATGTTTATACACATTCAGAAATGCTTCCAGCTCATTATTATCCTGAATTTAAAAAATATGATAATTTGGCTGGAAACTACGGAAATGCTTGGTGGAAACAAATTACCGAATTCGAATCTTTTAATGGTCCAATTTTATTTACAACAAATTGTATAGTACCACCAAAAAGTGATGAAGTAAAATCAAGAATATTTACATCAGGTGCTTCAGGATATCCTGGATGCACACATATACTAGCTGACAAAGACGGAAAGAAAGATTTTTCAAGTATTATAGAACTTGCTAAAACTTTGAAAAGTCCAACTGAAATTGAAACTGGAACAATAGTTGGTGGGTTTGCACATGAACAAGTATTTGCAGTAGCAGATAAGGTTGTAGAAGCTGTAAAATCTGGTGCTATTAAAAAGTTCTTCGTTATGGCCGGTTGTGATGGACGAATGAAATCTAGAGAATATTATACTGAGTTTGCTGAAAAGCTGCCACATGATACAATAATTCTTACTGCTGGTTGTGCAAAATATCGTTACAACAAGTTAAATTTAGGAGATATTGGTGGTATCCCAAGAGTATTGGATGCAGGACAATGCAATGACTCATACTCTTTAGCATTAATTGCTTTGAAGCTTAAGGAAGTATTTGAATTAGATGACATTAATGATTTACCTATTGCTTTTAATATTGGTTGGTATGAGCAAAAAGCAGTTATTGTATTGCTTGCTCTATTGTATTTAGGTGTTAAGAATATTCATTTAGGACCTACATTGCCTGGATTCTTATCTGCAAATGTAGCTAAAGTTCTGATTAATAATTTTGGTATAGCAGGAATTGGAACAGTAGAAGATGATATAGAATTGTTTTTAGGTGATACTTTAGCAAAGGCATAAAACACTTTATCTTTGTTATAAAGCCACTAATATATAGAAAATGGTTGATACGTAAAAGTATCAACCATTTTTATTGTGAATACAACAAAGTTCTCGAGACCCAACAGGGTTCTTATTATTTTATAAATGTTCCTTCATCAAGGTCTTTAAATGCTTGACTAAGTTCAGCTTTTGTATTCATTACAATAGGTCCACCCCAAGCTATTGGTTCATTTAGTGGAACTGCAGCAAACAAGAAAAAGCGAATTCCATTTTCAGATGTATTTGCAATAAACTCATCACCATTATCAAAAAGTACGGCCCTTTTGCTTTCAATTAAATTTTCATTTAATTCATCAAAATAACCTTCACCTTCAACTATATAAATAAATAAATTTACATTTTCATCAACTTTTAATTTCCACTGTGATCCAGGTTTCATATCAACATCTAAATAAAGCATTTTCACATAATCGCCATAAACTGAACTAGTTTTACCTTTATATTCTCCAGAAATAACTCTTATTGTATTATTGCCTTCTTTTATTTCAGGTACCATGTCAGAAGTAATATCACAATACTGTGGTTTTGTCATTTTATGCTTTTGTGGTAAGTTAAGCCAAAGCTGAGCTCCTAACATTCTGTCAGTAGGCTGAGGCATTTCTTGATGAAGCACTCCGCTTCCTGCAGTCATCCACTGGCAGCAACCATCTAAAATATTTCCTTTATTACCTAAACTATCGCTATGTTCTATGTTTCCTTTAATTAAATAAGTTATTGTTTCTATTCCCCTATGTGGATGCCATGGAAATCCTTTAATATAATCTTCTGGATTTTCCGAATCAAAAGCATCAAACATTAAAAAAGGATCAAATTCCTTAACATCATTATAACCTATTACCCTAACTAGTCTTACACCAGCACCATCAACCGCCTTGTTGCCAGTAACAATTTTTTTAATTTTTTTTACCATTCTTCCTCCCACACCAATAATATTATTAATATTTTCATATAAAGATATTACCCGTTATATTTAATTTCAATCATTTAATATTTAATATAAAAAAGCAGTGTGCTTAGCACACTGAATATTGTTATATAATATTAAAGTAATATTAAAGGATAGTTCCTCCACCTACTACTACATCTTCTTGATAAAAAACAACTGCTTGACCTGGTGTTATAGCACGTTGCTTTTCCTTAAATTCCACAAGAATCTTGTCCTCTTCGACAGGGAAAATTGTTGCTTCACTTTCTTTTTGCTTATATCTTGTTTTAACCATTACTTTCATTGGTGAATTTAATTTTTCAATTGCAATTAAATTAATATTATCAGCATATAATCTGTCTGATAGAAGTTCATTTTCGCTACCTAATATAACTGTATTATCTTTTTTATTTTTACCTAACACAAAAGTTGGTTTTCCAAAAGCAATACCAAGACCCTTCCTTTGACCAATTGTATAATGAATTATACCTTGGTGAGTACCTAAAATTTTCCCATTCTGGTCTACAAAGTTTCCTTTTGGTGAATTTACTCCCATTGTGTTTTTCAAAAATCCGGCATAATCTCCATCTTTTACAAAGCAAATATCTTGGCTGTCTGGTTTACGTGCATTTATTAAATTTCTTTCTTCAGCAATTTTACGAACATCACTTTTCAACATGCTACCTAATGGAAAAAGTGTTCTTGATAAATCATCTTGAGTTAAAACATACAATACATAACTTTGATCTTTTAATGGGTCAACTGCTTTCTTAAGAAGATATCTGCCACTGCCATTATCATATTCAACTCTTGCATAATGTCCTGTCGCAATATAATCTTTTTCCATTAAAACTGCTCTTTGTATAAGCTTTGAAAACTTTATATATTTATTGCAATCAATACATGGATTTGGAGTATTGCCTGCAGTATAGACATCAGCAAATTTCTTAATAACTTCTTCTTTAAATGTGTCGCCAAAATTAAAAACGAAATGTTCAATACCTAATTTATAACAAACGCTCCTTGCATCTTCAACATCTTCTAGTGAACAACAAGTTCTTGTATTGCATGAAGGCGCAGTATCAATATCTTCATTTCCAAATAATTTCAGTGTTACACCACATATATCATAACCTTGATCCCTAAGCAGAACAGCTGCAACAGAACTGTCAACTCCCCCACTCATACCAACCATGACTTTCTTTTTCATTTTTTCTCCTATTCTAAAAAACAGGACCATTACAGTCCTGTTAATAATTCATATATATTTAGTATATTACATTATACAACTATCAATTTTCTTTGTCAATAATACTTCCTTTTTTGAATAATTATGATTTCATTTAATTGACCATTGTATTATTTAAACATTGATATGAAATTTCTCGAATAAGTTCTTCAAACTCTGGTACATCAGTATCATTTGATGCAAAAACAATAACAAAAGGCTCTTTTGAATATACGATTCCTACATCATGAGTAGTGCAATCATTTTCTCCAGTTTTATGTGCAACACTAATATCAGTTGGCAATTTGCCTGGAATTTTATGATTAATTTGCTGCAACAATAAAATTTCTTCTATTTCAGTTGAAACCTTTTCACTCACAAATGTTTTATGATATATTTGTTCTAGCAAAGAACCTATTTCTTTTGGTGCAAATAAATTTTCATTACCTAACTTTTGAGATTCTTGATCAAATAAAAGACGGGTAACTTTAGTTTTTTCTAGTCCCATATTACGAAACCCGCTGTTTAATTTATCAATACCAAAATGTTTAATTAAAACATTAGTTGCTGTATTGTCACTTAATGAAATCATAAGGTTACATAAAGTTCTAATATCTACAGAAGGTTCATTAGTGAACAAACAAAGTGCTCCGCAAATAGGCATTTTATCATGATTTCTAACAGTAATTATTTCTGACATATCTGCATTTCCAAGAGATGCTTGTTTTAGTATTTCTGCTAAAATTGGAAGCTTAATAACACTAGCAGCAAGAAATGTTTCATTCTCATTGAAGCATATTTCCTCATTAGTCACAAGGTTTTTATAATAAAAACCTACTTTACCTTTTGAATTTTTTAGACTGTTTAAAATCGTATCTTTCATACTTTCCTCCATAACATTAAAAACTCCTTACTGATTTACCTAAACTGTCATTTATAACAATACCTTTTTCTACTGCTATATTTCCTCCAATTAATACGTACTCAATACCATTAGGTCCTAATGCTGGTTTTTCATAAGTAGCTTTATCTTCTATTTGATCATAATCAAATATTGCAATATCTGCATCTGAACCTACAGATAAATTACCTTTCCTAGACAAGCGAAGGCGTTCTGCTTGCATTGCAGTCATTTTATTTATAGCTTCGTATAAACTTATTTGATTAGTTTTTACATATTTTGAAATGAATCTAGGGAATGTACCTGCAGCTCTAGGATGACCTGTGTCGCCTTTTCTTATTCCATCACTAGCTATCATCACATTGTTATTTAAAAGAGCTTTAGAAACATCCTCTTCTCTCATGAAGTAACCTACAGTCATTGTTTTTGGAGCTGTAGCACGCAACTCATCAAATATTTCCTTTGTACATCTTTGTCCTTCATATTTTCCATCACAAATAAGTACACTGTCATAATCTGAATTATATGACTCTAAGAAACCATCATCATACGTTGTTTCACCAATTCCTGTACTAAATGCATTATATGGATAACAATCACATTTAATGTCTACTCCTCTTCTATTATACTCTTCAACAGTTTCTAAAACCTGTGTCATTTGACCATAGCCGCCCATACTTCCAATGTGTGATATTTGAATTCTAAGATTTTGTTTTTCTCCTAAGTCTGCCATTTCCTTTACTGCTTCTAAAACTCTATCAACATCGTATCTTATGTGAGAAGTGATTAGTTTATCTTTATCCTTGCAAAGTTTAGATAATTCATAAAGCTCTTCACTTGTTGTTCCTGGAACATATTTCAAACCATATGAAATACCAAAACATCCTGCTTCTAAATATTTCTTGCCTAGTGGCAGCATCTTCTTTAATATTTCATAATCCACAGATGAATATTTATCATTACCTCCACACTTGTTTCTAATAAAAGTATGCCCAGCAAAAAGTCCTAAATTTGTAGCTGTGCCTTTTCTATCTAACATATCTAGATACAAATCCGGATCATAGAAATTATCTCCACAATTTCCTCCCATGGCAGTAGTAACACCCATTTTCACCATGGAAAGTGCAATACTTTTATCCAGCATATCTTTTTTTGCGTCATAAGGATCTTCATGCATATGTATATCTATAAATCCAGGGCAAACTAATTTACCTTCTGCGTTGATTACTAAATCTGCCTCAATAAGTTCGCTAGTAATAGCATTTACTTTACCATCTTTTATGAATATATTTGTAACATTATCAATTTTATTCTTCGGGTCTACTACATGTCCATTTTTAATCAATAACGTTTTCATTTCAATCTCCCTTTTTCATTATATTTATTTACTTGCTTCTTTAAAATTATATTAGTGTTATGTAATTCCTAAACAATTTTCACCATATTGAAATAATATAACTATTTTAAATTTATCATTTCCTATGAATATTGTCAATTATTATATAATTAATTACAAAAAATAGAAACCATACATCTAACATATGGTTTCTATTTAAAAATTATTAATTATTAATTTCTACATTTTTACAACACTTTCACCTAATTTTCTGCATCTGTTTAATCCATCTTCATCAGGATTCCATAATTCTTTTATTCCATCAGATACTATTTCAAATCCTGCTTCTTTTAGCTCTTCAGTTATTAATTTAACGGACTCTCCGCTCCAACCATAGCTACCAAAGCCAAAAGCTTTTTTATCAGTGAACTTTAACCCTTTTATCATTTCTAATAAAGCAGCTGTTGATGAGAGAATTCCATTATTAATTGTTGATGATCCAACTATAATCATTTTTGATTTAAATACTTCTGTAATTATATCATTTTTATCTCTTTTTGCTGAATTATAAACCTTTACAGTAACATCTTTATCTATAGCCGCTATTCCTTTAGCAATTTCTTCAGCCATTTTTCTTGTAGCATTCCACATTGTATCATATATTATTGTGATTTGATTTTCCTTGTATGAATTTGCCCATTCCATATATTTATTTACTATTTGAAGAGGATTATCTCTCCAGATGATACCGTGACTTGGACAAATCATATCAACTGGCAAATTAAAGCTAAGTACTTCTTCTATTTTTTTAGTTACGAATTTACTAAATGGAGTCAAAATATTAGCATAATATTTTATAGCTTCTAGATAAAGTTCTGAGCTATCCACTTTGTCGTTATACATATGTTCTGAAGCAAAATGTTGACCAAAGGCATCATTGCTAAATAATATATTTTCTCCTGACATGTAAGTAAACATTGTATCTGGCCAATGAAGCATTCTAGCTTCTATAAATGTCAATGTATGTTTACCTATATCTAATGTATCTCCAGTTTTTACTTCTACAAAATTCCAATCCTTATGGTAATGTCCTTTGATAATTTTAACTCCATTTTTCGTGCAATAAATAGGTGTATTAGGAATCTCATTCATTAAATCTAAAAGTGCACCACTGTGGTCTACTTCAGAATGATTCATTATTATATAATCTATTTTATCTAAATCAATTTCTTGTTTTAATTTTGATACAAATTCTTTAGAAAAAGGTTGCCACACTGTGTCTATCAATACTGTTTTTTCATCTTTAATTAAATACGAATTGTATGATGAACCTTTGTGTGTTGAATATTCATCTCCGTGAAATTTATTTAATTCCCAATCAATTTTTCCTACCCAACTTACTGTATCTGTTATTTTAAATGACATATTTCCTCCTTAAGTATGAATATTTTTATTTATACCAACTTTTGTTTATTATAACCTATAGACTTAATTATATCAACATTTTTGTAAATTTCAAAATATAAAAATGTTATTACTATACCTCAGATAATACAATATAATATAGATATACATTAAACTTTTAATATTAATATAACAAACCCGTCAAAGTGAAAAATTTGACGGGTTTTCATTATATATTTACTGCGTTTTTTAATTTATCTTTCCAAATTTCCTTTAATGTTTCTAGGTCTTCTGTATAATCTGTTTTTGATTCATCTTTGTCATAATCAAGTGTATCAATCATTTCAATTGTGAAATTTGCTTCGCCATATTCCTGCCATTCTTTTTGTAATTCATAATTAGGATGACCACCAGAACTCAATTGAAATTTAGTGCTATTAATTTTTCCTTTAAGATTTTTTGTAGCCCCTATATAACATTTATCATTTGAATTGCAGCGAACAACATAAACCCCCATATCGGGCTTCATCTGTTTATATTGTTCTTTCAATTCTTTTTTCCTATCCATTTTAATACCCCATCTCTTTTAAAACTCTTGAAAGAGTGCTTAACCTTTCTCCCATCAATTCACTATCTTCATTTAAAGCATTTAAAAACATTTTAATATCCTCATCAATCATAGGGTTATCTGTACAAACAGAAACTGTCATTGCATCTCCTTGCAACCCTACTCTTTCTAAAGTTGTGTTCGTTTCATCATATAATTTCTTATGCTTATATGATTCTTCCCTAAAATATTTCATAGTTTTACATATTAATATTGCTAGGTCCATCACGCGGTGCAATGGTAATTCTTCAGATTGTCTTGACCACTTTTCACCTGTATAACGCCAAACTTTTGCAGAAATATCAACTTTGCCTCTGTCGTTCCACTGTGCAAGCCCAAGGGATAAACCTTTTGCGTCTGTTTTATATGCTGTTCTTCCATCTATATTTTCGTAGTCTTCAACAGTTATAACTGGTTTATGTTTTAATGTTACTGGAATTTTCATAATATCCTCCATTTATTTTACTAACTTAGTAAATTACTAATTTAATTATATGTATTTTTTCTGTTAATGTCAAGTATTATTTACTATTTAAAAAAATCGTTGAATTATTCAACGATTTTTTTAATTTATGTATAATAATTAATACAGTTGCTCCATAGATTTTATAATACAAAAAATAACATGGTTGACTGGTGTTGGCACATTGTACTTTTTTCCAAGGTCTATTACTGTACCAGCAAAATAATCAACTTCAGTACGACGTTTTGCTTCTATATCTTGAAGCATGGATGTTCTGCCATTAGGCGAAAACGAGTCCATCAATGTAACAAATTCTGAAACGTCATCTTCTCTTAAATCTATGTTAGCTACTTTTGCTATAGCTACAACCTCCATCATTGCTTCCTTAAATAATGTGAGATTTGTTTCAATGCTTGTAACCTTTCCATAAGGAGCTCTTGTGATAGCAGTTACTTGATTAACTCCTACATTTAACATCCACTTTCTCCATATAGTTCTGATCATATCTTTATAAATGCAATTTTTAATTCCTACATTATTAAAGCATTCTTGCACGGCTAATACTTCTGGTGCAATAATTGAATTGTCAGCATTTCCAAATTGTATTTCTCCATCTTCAGTATTATATACCCCTTCAGCTGTTCTTACAGCATCGATACGCATTGATAAGCCATATATTACATTGTTGTTTGGGTATGCTTTTTTAATTCTTTCTCTAGCAGTAACTCCATTAAGAAAAGTAATCATTATAGTTTTATCACTAACAAAATTACGAACATCTTCAATCGCTTCTTCAAGCTGATAATTTTTTACACAAAAAATTATCAAATCAAATTTAACAATTTCATCATTTGATGATAGCACTTGTGGGTAAAAAGTCTTTTTATTTATGGTAAATCCACTTGCCTTAAGTTTTTCTTTTCTTGACTCACCTGAAATCACAACAAAATCTGAACCAAGCTTTTCATGAAACAAATTTCCATAAACAGTTCCTACGGCTCCCATGCCAATTAATGCAACATTCTTAATATTCATACCATATCCTCCCTTTATCATTCTGTCAAATAATAGTTATTAGAATATATTAACATATTTGTATTGCATAATGCAACCATAAAACTGTATAAAAAAAAGCTCATTTTAGTATGAGCTTATATGATATTCAATTATCCAATTTCCTTAGCAAATTTAGTATTAGATGGCTTTGGACTAATGTTGACAAAAATAGATAAATCTTCTTCAACTTTTGGAATACTAAATTCATCCTTACCATTTGCAAGAACTACAGAACCTTTATGTAATTTCTGCACTTCTTCATTAATTTTCACTTCGCCTTTACCTTGCAGCACTATAAAAACTACAGATGAATTTTCATGCTTATGAACAGGCAATGATTGACCTGGCTTAAAGTTTAAAACAAAAGTTAAAACCTGTTCTTCTTCAAATATAATTCTCTTTGTAAAGTTCTCATCTTTAAATTCAATACTTCCTTCAATATTTCTAAAATTCATATTTACCTCCATTTACATAATATATAATTATTATTTGCATTTAAGATAAAATTATTTAATATTTTAAGAAAGATATTTACTTTCTAATTTTTCTAACAATTCTATATAACGTTTTTGCGTTCCTACTTCTTCTGCTTGCTGTTCAAATACTCCAGTTTTATTATTAATATCGTCTATAATTTCTTTTGAAAGATTTTTTTCACCAAACTTGTATACGCCATCATTTTCCTTTGCAATATGTCTTGTTAAAAGATGTGTGTAGCTAATTGCATTACTTATTACATCAAGTTTACTTTCTTCATTTCCATCTTTTACACGCTGCAAAGCATCTACTAAATCGCCAATATACATTCTTCCGTAGTCATGTTCTACAAGCATGCCGTGAGTAATTAAGTTTGTTCCAATTTTTCCTAAGTTTGACTGCATTTCTTTAAAAAGAAATTTTTCTTCTTTTCCATGGTGATGTGCATCTGCATAATTTCTAATAAAATCAACCATATTATAGAAATCTTCATAACAGATATCTTTTCCTTCTAGTATACCGTAACAAGCTTTTCGAACAACTTTTAACATTCTTAAAATATAATCATGTTCTTCAACCATAAGTTTAATACTGTTCATAACTATAACTACCTCCTGGAAATTTTACTTGTTGTTTCATCTAACTTATCATAAGTTACATTGGCTCTTTCCAACATTCCTTTAATAAATTCTTCTCTTAATAAATAGTAATTACTGATGTCTCCACCAACTGCATTCCAATAATCTTCATGTACACATACATTTCTCTTCCATATAACTTCTTCATCTTCTTGTGAAACTACAATATTTGCATGGTCGCATGGCATTCCATCTAAAAGTGTGTCATTGATTGTTTTATAAATATCATTAACATTGTCATTTTCAGTTAATGTTGAAACTTCAGCACCCTTATTTGCAAACAAATCCTTAAGCTCATGCATCATACTTGAGTTTTCATTTAATAACTGTGTAACTGCATATGCTAATCTATTTTCTTCTAATGATACTTTCTTTTGCAACCATCCATGAATATTATTTACATCGATAACTTCTTCTAATGGTTTCATTTCAGCATCACCATATTGTTCGATCAATTTTTCTCTAATATTTAAATTTAATTGTTTGTTTTCTGTTAATGACATAATATCTTCTACTATATCATGTTGTATTTTAATTTTATTATATAACCAATGATGTATTGGTCCTAGAAATGCGCTCATATTTCCTCCTAATTTATATATCAATTTATTTAGTTTATTTTAAAATATGAGCATGAATTAGTTCATGCTCATATTAATTATTGTGAATTCAACAATATTATTCTACAGTTTTTAAATAATTATTCAACTTATCAACTATTTCATCAGCACTAAAACCATGAACAGCTGCTGCATCTTCTATAGATTCCATTTGCGAAGATGGGCATCCTAAGCAGTGCATACCTGCATTTAATAAAATTTCCGCTACACCTCTATCGATTTTTAATACTTCGCCGATAAACATATCTTTATTTACTTGTTTCATTTAAATTCTCCTTTTTTTATTATTTTGAATGTATAAATATATTACCCAATAATTCTTTCAATAATCAATTTCAAATAATTATTAGTTTGTTTGTATTAGTCTAAAAATATTTTCATATCTTCATCAACTGTTGTAATACCAGCAATACCAAAGTTTTCAACTAATACATTAACAACATTTGGTGATAAGAAAGCAGGTAATGTTGGTCCTAAATGTATATTTTTAACTCCAAGGTACAATAGTGAAAGTAAAACTATTACAGCTTTTTGCTCATACCATGCAATGTTAAAAGCAATTGGCAATTCATTTATGTCTTCTAATGCAAATACTTCTTTAAGTTTTAGCGCTATTAATGCTAATGAATATGAGTCGTTGCATTGTCCTGCATCTAATACTCTTGGAATTCCTCCAATATCACCTAAATCTAATTTATTGTATTTATATTTTGCGCAACCTGCAGTTAATATAACAGTATCTTTTGGCAATGCTTTAGCAAAATCTGTGTAATAGTTTCTAGACTTAGCTCTTCCGTCGCAACCAGCCATTACAAAGAATTTCTTTATTGCTCCAGTTTTTACAGCATCTACAACTTTATCTGCCAATGCAAATACTTGTTCATGAGCAAAACCACCAATTATTTCTCCAGTTTCAATTTCAATTGGAGCTGGACATCTTTTAGCATGTTCTATTATTTGAGAAAAATCTTTTTTATCTCCACTTTCTCCAGCTATGTGCTTGCATCCTGCAAATCCAGCAGCTCCAGTTGTGTATACTCTATCTTTGTAGCTATCTTTAGGTGGTACAATACAATTTGTTGTCATAAGTATTGGTCCATTGAAAGATTCAAACTCTTCTTTTTGTTTCCACCATGCATTACCATAGTTGCCTATGAAATTATCGTATTTTTTGAATGCTGGATAATAATGTGCTGGCAACATTTCCGAATGAGTGTAAACATCAATTCCTGTACCTTTAGTTTGTTCAAGAAGTGCTTCTAAATCTTTTAAATCATGACCAGAAACTAAAATACCAGGGTTTTTACCAACACCAATGTTAACTTTTGTTATTTCAGGATGACCATATGTTGTAGTGTTTGCTTTATCAAGAAGAGCCATTCCATTAACACCATATTTTCCTGTTTCTAATGTAAGTTGAACTAATTCATTTACAGTTAAGTTATCATTTAATAATTTAGCTAGTGTACTTTGCATAAATGCATTTACTTCATCTTCATCAAATCCTAATGCATTAGCATGTTTAACATAAGCAGACATACCTTTTAGTCCATAAGTAATAAGTTCTCTAAGGCTTCTAACATCTTCATCTTTTGTTGCTAAAACTCCAACTGTTTCTGCTTTTATATCTAATTCTGAATCATCATTTGCGTCCCAAAGTGCAGCTTCAGATAAATTTTGTTTATTATTTAATGTTTTTAATAAATCTCTTTTTACATTTAAAGTCATTTTTACTCTGTCATAAAAAACTTTATCATCAAAATTTGCATTTGTAATTGTTGTAAATAAATTAAGAGTTATAAGATGATTTACATCACCACCAACAACTTTTCCTTCTTCTCTCAATCTAGTAGTAATTTCTGATAATCCTTTTGTAGTATATATTAATAAGTCCTGCATTCTAGCTATTTCTGGTGATTTACCACAAACACCTACTTTAGTACAACCAGTACAACCTGCTGTTTCTTGACATTGATAACAAAACATTTTATTTTCCATTATTTAATCCTCCAAATTGATTTAGTTACTTTATGTTTATATCATAAATTAAAAATCAAAGAATTTCTGTAACATTTGTTACAAATGTAAAAAAAATAAATTTTTTTAATTCACTATTCAACATGTAATTGACAGTGTCAATATTTTAATATATTGTTTATATAAATGAACTTAGGATAAAATAAATATGTTATAATAAAAACACTAAAAAAAAGACTGACGTCATTGTTTTCAGTGTTTTTATTGAATCGTTGTGATGCAAGACTAACGTCTTGCTTTATGATATAATAAAATGTTTTTTTATATAAATTATTATGGAGGTAATACAATGGATTTTAAATATGAAAGTGACAGAATTTATCTTGAAAATGAAGAAGGAAAAACTGTGGCAGAAGTTACTTTTCCTCAAATTTCAAATGAAGAAGTAAATATTAATCATACATTTGTTGATTCATCACTCAGAGGTCAAGGAATGGCAGGTAAACTTATGACAGCTTTAGCAACAGATCTTAAGAAGAATAATAAGAAAGCAAAAGCTACATGTTCATATGCTGTTGAATGGTTTGAAAAACATCCAGAACATAATGACATTTACTCAAATTAAAACATCAAAAAATCAGTACTATAAAGTGCTGATTTTTTAATGTTTGATTTTTATATTTATTTTATTATTCTATGCATCCTTTAGAAAAATCTGATGAACACACAGTTTCATTAAAACTACCTTCAAGCAAATCTGCTATTTTTCCATCAAGTTCTTCAGGAGTAACAGTTGGTGCAAAACGAGCAACAACATTTCCTTCTTTATCTATTAAAAACTTTGTAAAGTTCCATTTAATATCATTTTCAGCAATACCCGGTGTGTAACCTTTAACTCTATCAAAGAAACCTGCAGTTGCATCATTACCAGTTTCTTTTACTGCTGATTTTAAATATGTATATAATGGCTCTGCATTTTCTCCATTTACTTCTATTTTAGAAAATTGTTTAAAAGCAACTCCAAAGTTTAATTTACAAAATCCTACTATTTCCTCATTAGTACCAGGTGCTTGTTCTAAAAACTGGTTGCTTGGAAAATCTAATATTTCAAATCCTTGTGAATTATATTTTTCATAAAGGTTTTGAAGCCCATCATACTGAGGTGTAAATCCGCAACCTGTTGCTCCATTAACTACTAGCAACACTTTACCTTTATATTCTTTTAAAGACACATCCTTATTCTCAGCATCTTTTACTACAAAATCATAAAACTTCATATTTTTCCTCCATAATTAGTTGAATTATATTTTATTTATTATATTATATTTTTACCCCGTTTTTAGAGTTTTAAGCATCTTTTTTCAATTAATATATTTTAAATGTATAAAAACTTTATTTTTCAACAATTCTTTCTTCAATTGTCACGTTAATAAAATCACCTGCCTGTTTTCCTATTTTCTTACGTATATCTTTCCTTACACCAATAATATGACAAGGCGTGCCCATTTTGACAATACTGCCTTCATATACTTCACCATCAAAAGTAGCAGTTACAGGAACTCTTCCTTTGCCAAACTCTTCTTTTACATCAAATGGAATTTCAATATAAGCTCCATCAATATCTGGAACTTTTTTTATTTCAGCAACAAATTCATATATTTTTCCCATATATAACTCCTTTAAAATTTTTAATGTTTTTAACTCCACGTAAGTTTTTCTAATGCAATGTGATTTCTGTACCAATCATCATTTTGCAATAACATTTCAGGTGAACCTTGATTTTTAATATTTCCATTTTCTAAAATTACCACTTTATCTGAAGCTATCATTGAAGATAAGCGGTGAGATATTGTTAAAATTGTATGTTCTTGACTGGCTTTTTGCAGTACTGTCACAATTTTTTCTTCTGTAATAGAATCAAGATTAGCAGTAATCTCATCTAGAAGCAAAATTGGTGGATTTGTTACAATAGCTCTTGCAATAGCTAAAAGTTGTTTTTGACCTTGCGAAAACAAGTTATCATTTTTAACTACTGTATCATAACTATATTCTAATGTTTCAATGTATTCTGATAAACCAACAAAACCTAAAGCGTTTTTTATTTCTTCCATAGTGATGCTTTTATCTTGAAGGCTAATTTGTTCAGCAACAGTACCCTTTATAACGTGTAAGCTTTGATCCACATATCCAAATATATTTCTTTTTTCTTTGTTTGGAATATCGTAAACATCTATATCATTTATAGTTATATTCCCTTCAGATGGTTTTAACAAGCCCATAATAAGTTTAAACAATGTTGATTTACCAACACCTGTTCTGCCTACAAATGTTACTTTTTCCATAGAGTCTATTTGCAAATTAATATTTTTGAGTATTTCTTTTCCCTCTTCATAATGAAATGTCATATCATTAAAATATATTTTTAAATTGTTGCTATTTAAAATATCTTTTGCATCTAATTCATTGATTTTTTCATTATCCTCTGGTTCATTATAAAATTCATTTACTCTATAAATGCCTGAAATGGACTGCTGAATGTTTTGAAGTTCCATACCAACATTTTCAATAGGTGTAAACAAATTAGAAATTAATTCAATTGAAGCTGCAATCATACCTATAGATATACCTAAAAAATTTAATTGATTAGAAGATAATATAACAATAGAAGCAATTACAATTGAACGTATAATTAGTATTATAGGAGAAAATATAGAATCATAAAAATTTACCTTTTCAACAGTTTCATAGTTGTCCAGCAAGTACTTATTATATTTTTTCTCCATGTAGCTTTCTTTACTAAAAGATTTAATCATTCGAATATTTTTTACACTTTCAGAAATATGATTATTTACTTTGCCAACTAATACTAAGTTTTCTATTTGTGCTTCTAACATTCTTTTTTGAAAAAGCCTTGTTATGAAGTAAATTACTGGCAATAAAAACAATACGATAATTCCTAGCTTCGCACTAAACATCCAAATTGAAAAGACAACGCCAATTATTTTAAAACAATCAATAATCATGCCGATGATACCACTAGTAAACATTGAATTGATTGCATCAACATCGTTGGTAAAATTCGAAACGACTTTTCCTGATCCATTTTTGGAAAAGAACATAGTATTTAATCTTTCAAGTTTTCCCATCATTTTTATACGTATTTCTTTAGTGATTTTTTGACCTATTATTGTTAATAAAGACTCCTTAACAAAATCAAATATTCCAATTAAAAATATGAAACCAAAATATAAAATTGCAGATAACAGCAATCCATCATTATTTTTAGTCAACAAATTATTATCTATAATATTTTTTAATATTTGTGGAGGTACTAGACTTGAAACAACGACACCTGCTATAACAAAAGCTAGCACCATAAACATAATTATATTTTCTTTTATTATACTATTTAGTGCCTCCTTTACCAAGTTATTTTTCTTCATTTTCATCACCTACAGCACATTGCAAATTATAAATTGTTTCATACAGTTGTGAGCTTTTCATAAGATCATTGTGATTGCCATACTCAACTGTTTTATCATTATGTAACAAAATAATTTGATTAATTTTATTAAAAATAGTTAATCTGTGAGAAATTAATATTACTAAACTTTCTTTATAGTTATTTTTTAAATTTTCTATTATCTTTTCTTCAGTTTTCATATCTACTGCTGAAAACGGATCATCTAATATTATTATTTTATTTTTATTAATTAAAGTCCTAGCTAATGCTATCCTCGATTGTTGACCACCACTTAATCTAATGCCACCGTTGCCAACTAATGTATTTTCACCAAGCACCATTTCTTTTAAATCCGTATTAAAACAAACATCTTTTAACACACTTGAAATATCATTATTATTACCTAATGTGATATTA